>Ga0208686_1000088_pt1 | contig 57442 bp, 50 predicted proteins | sample June2015DPH_6_50_FD_184694 | JGI IMG/M metagenome (GOLD analysis project Ga0208686, IMG submission 184694) | Peatland microbial communities from SPRUCE experiment site at the Marcell Experimental Forest, Minnesota, USA - June2015DPH_6_40... | ecosystem: Environmental > Terrestrial > Soil >... | reverse complement strand
ACGCGACCAGCGCCGCCAAAAGACCTGCCCAGAACTTTCGCGAGCTGCGTTCCCCCTCCATCTTGCCGTCTCCATTTCGGGCGCCTGCCGTCGGCAAAACGCCCGTTTAGCGGCTTACCGCCGGCGGGGTACACATGCTCCTCACGACGACGAGCGCGGCCGACCCAGATTCTCCCAGCGCGGCGGGCTCGATCTGCCCGATCGCGGTGCCTATGAGCCGGTGCCGTGAAGGCTCACGTTGTGCGGGCTTAGCAGGTCGGGGCTCGCCGTGACGCTGAGCGTCGCCGTGCGCGCGCCAGCCGCCCCCGGCGTGAATTTCACGATGTAGGTGCAGCTCGCCTTGGCCCCCAGCGCCGCCCCGCACGTCCCGCCCGTCACCGCAAAGTCGCCGGCGTTGGACCCGGTGATGCTCTCGCTCAGCGCCACCCCCACCGGCTGCGCGTTCTTCACCTTCACCGTCTTGCTCTTCTTTGCGCTCAACTTCACCTTGCCGTAAGCGATACTGGCGGGCGATACCACCACGTCGGCCAATCCCGTCCCCGACAGCGCCACGTTCTGCGCGCCCGTGCCCGCGTTGTCGTGGAGCGTGAGCGTTGCGCTGCGCGCGCCGAGCGCACTCGGCGTGAATCCCACTGCGATCGTGCACTTGCCATCGGGCGCAAGCCCGCCCACCGGACAGGTGGTTCCCGTAACCGCGAATTCCGGGTCGCTCGATCCCACGCCGGTAATGAACAGCGGGTTAGTCTTACCGGTGTTCTTGACCGGCAGATTCGTGGACACCCTGTTGCCCAGCGTCGATTCGCCCACCTTCAGCCTCGCCGGCACCGATATCGTGGTCGTCGGCGTCGCAGTCGGGGTTTGAGTCGCCGTAGGAGTCGCAGTCGGCGTCGGGGCGCCGGTGCCAGTCGCGGTGGCTGTGGGCGTGGCCGTCGCTGTTGCCGTGCGAGTCGCAGTTGCCGTAGCTGTCGGCGTGCCGCTGGTCGCGCTTGCGGTCGGCGTGGGTGTCGGTGTCGGCGCGGCAGCCGGCTGGATGGCGATGAACTGAGGTTCACCCAGCTCTGTGAGTGGACCGCTGATGGTGGCGGCGGGCGCCACGTTGGGATAATTGGGCTGGCTGGGGAGGCTGGCCAAGGGAGGATAGACAAACACGCTGGCGGCGGACAAGTCCGCCACATAGATGTTGCCGCTGGAATCCAGCGCGATGCCGTATGGACCGCTCAGGCCGGTGTTGCTCCCGCTGATGGTGGCGATGGGCGTCACGTTGGGATAATTGGGCTGGCTGGGGAGGCTGGCCAAGGGAGGATAGACAAACACGCTGGCGGCGCCCTCGTCCGCCACATAGATGTTGCCACTGGAATCCAACGCGATGCCGTACGGGTAGCACAAGCCGGTGCTGCCACCACTGATGGTGGCGCTGGGGGCGGCATTGCTGTTGCTCCCCGCCGAATAGACATACACGCTCTCGGTGCCATCGCAAGAGTCGTCACCGTCGTCCGCCACATAGATGTTGCGGCTGGAATCCAGCGCGATGCCTTCCGGGGTGTCCAAGTTGGTGTCGCTCCCGCTGATGGTGGCGGTGGGGGCGACGTTGCCTTTGCTCCCCGCCGAATAGACAAACACGCTTGTGGCGCTTTCATCCGCCACATAGATGTTGCCGCTGGAATCCAGCGCGATGCCTTGTGGGTAGCTCAGGCCTGTGTTGTTCCCGCTGATGGTGGCGGTGAGAGCGGCATTGGCGTTGCTCCCGGCCGGATAGACAAACACGCTGCCGGGGCCACCCCCGGAAAATCCGTCATCCGTCACATAGATTTTGCCGCTGGAATCCAGCGCGATGCCTTGTGGCCATCCTAGGCCGGTGGTCATGGTAGTGCTGATGGTGGTGGGGCTGGGAGCCCCATTGCCGTTGCTCCCGGCCGGATAGACAAACACCTTATTGGCGCTGCTGTCCGCCACATAGATGTTGCGGCTGGAATCCAGCGCGATGCCTTGCGGGTAGCTCAGGCCGGTGTCGCTCCCGCTGATGGCGGCGGTGGGCGTCACGTTGGGATAATTGGGCTGGCTGGGAAGGCTGGCCAAGGGAGGATAGACAAACGCGCTGGCGGCAAGCGCGTCCGCCAGATAGATGTTGCCGCTGGAATCCAGCGCGATGCCGTATGGGGCGTTCAGGCCGGTGTTGCTCCCGCTGATGGTGGCGCTGGGCGTCACGTTGGGATAATTGGGCTGGCTGGGGAGGCTGGCCAAGGGCGGATAGACAAACACGCTGGCGGCGCTTTCATCCGCCACATAGATGTTGCCGCTGGAATCCAGCGCGATGCCTTCCGGGCTGATCAGGCCGGTCGCGGGCCCGCTGATGGTGGCGGTGGGGGCGACGTTGCCCTTGCTCCCCGCCGAATAGACAAACACGCTGGCGCCACTTTCATCCGCCACATAGATGTTGCCGAAGGTGGAATCCACCGCGATGCCTTGTGGGTAGCTCAGGCCGGTGTTGCCCCCGCTGATGGTGGCGCTGGGCGTCACGTTGGGATAATTGGGCTGGCTGGGGAGGCTGGCCAAGGGAGGATAGACTGTCACGCTGGCGGGGATGGAGCCGCCATACAAGATGTTGCCGCCATTCGCCACATAGATGTTGCCGCTGTAATCCACCGCGATGCCTTCTGGATCGCCCAGACCGGTGTTGCTCCCGCCGATGATCGCGGTGGGAGCGGCGTCGCCTTTGCTCCCCTTGGCATAAATGGTGATCGTGTTGGTGCAGGCGTTGGTGGCGTAAATGTTTCCATTCGCGTCAATGGCCACAAATTGCGGTGCGGAAAGGCCGGTAGGGACGGGGGCCAGCGGGGAGACGTCGCCGTTGCTCGCGGCGGAATAAGCCGTGACGGCGTAGGAGCAAACGTCCGAAACCAAGAGGGTCGGGGTGGGGTCCGCGCTATAGGCGCGACCTGAAGAACGATGAAGGCCGACAATCGCAAACGCAACCGCACAAAAGATCGCGATCACGCCAATCCGTACTTTTCCTGCGTACTTGTTCATTTGCTTCTCCCCCATGTTGACGAGGAAAAGAACCAGCACGACTTAAACGAGCCCAATAATTCCGCTGCCTTATCGTTCTCGCCAATGCCCTGCCACTTTTGACTCGGCACGCTGAAGTGTGAGGAAAATTTCATCGCGACTTGCTGGCAGCAGTGCTCTTCGCCATTTCATTTGAATCTATCCGCGCCAACAGCACATCGATCCTGGTGCGAGCAGCCTCTCCAGGTGCAAGCGCGCGCGCGCGCGACAGTGCCTCACGTGCATTGGGATCGTCATTAAGCATCAGATACGCCACCGCCAGGTTAAACTGAGCTGGAAAGAACCGCGGCTCGAGCGCGAGTGCCGCAGCGTAGCGTGCGATCGCCTCGTGCGAGTTGTGCTGGGCCATATACATCGTGCCGAGGTCGGTAACTACCTGCACGTCTCTCGGTTTAAGGCGCAGGTAGTGCTGGTACGTCGCGATCGCTTTGTCGAATCGTCGTTGATCGAAACATACGTTTCCGAGCCCGCGCAGGGCGTCGAGATTGTCGGGGTCGAGTTCGAGCACGTGAGCGAACGCTTCACGCGCCTTGTCATAGTTCGCGGGGTCGAACACCGCGGACCGGAAGGCCACGTCGCCGAGGCGGTTCCAAGCCGCGATGTCCTTGGGACGGGCCTGGGCCTGTTTCTCCGCCTTGGCGATAAGCGTGCTGGCGGCGTGGGTCTCACCACGAACCATCGGATGCCCTGTCGGTAAAGAGGGCGTCGAATGTCCGGGCGGCATGACGCCGGATGCTTGTGCGTTCAAAGTCGATGCACGCCCCTGGGTAGTTGGCTGCGTGGCAACTTGCAAACGGTCGTGTTTCCCGGCAGCCATAAACAGCCACGTCAGGACTCCGCCAAGCAAAAACGCACCACTGACTGCGGCAATCCATGAAGCTGAGAACCCACCGCGACGCGGCCGGCTCTCGCTTGGCCGCCGAAATCCGTCCGCGCCTGCCGCATCGGCGCGATTGCCGCACCCAGCGCAGAACTTCGCGCCCGTCGGGAACGGTGTCTCGCATTCTGGGCAATCGGCCATCGGTGCCTCGTCGCCCTACGGCAGCGCCGTACCGTCCTGCGACGAGCGCCCCACTTCCATGCTCCCGGTCGCGGTAAACTTGCCGGTTTTGGGATTGAACAGCTCAGCCTTACTGAGCGTATCGCCCGCGTTGTCGATCCCGCCGGCGATCAGGACATAGCCCTTCCTGGGTCCCGAGGTAATCAGCACAGCCGTATGAAGCGCGCGAGCAGTGGTCATGGCGCCGACGAGCGTGAAGGTTGCGGCAACAGGATCGTACACCTCGGCGGTCGCCAGCACGGTTCCGGTTCTGTCTTCGCCGCCGGCGATGAGGATGTCCCCGGTACTAAGCTGGGTCGCGGTATGCAAATAGCGGGCATGGGTCATGCTGCCGGTTGCGGTAAAATTGCCGGTCGCCGGACTGTAGAGCTCGGCGGTTTGCTGCACGATGCCCGCAGCGTCGAGGCCGCCGGCAATGAGCACGTCGCCTGCGTTAGACCCGGTTACGATCAGGGTGGCGGTGTGGTTTTCGCGGCTGTCGGTCATCGTGTTGTTGCAAAAACCCGTAGTCGCGAACCCGCCAAGGGCCGAGCAGCCGAAGGTCCCGTTGAAGGGATTGAAAAGCTCCGCCGTGTTGACGATCGAACCATCGTTACCGCCCGCAATCAGCACGTAGCCATTTGTTAACAGCGTTGCGGTGTCGAGGAAGCGGGTATCGGTCAGCGTGTTTTGGCAGTAGCCGGTAGTAGTCGAGACTCCTCCAAGCCCTGAGCAGTCGAATTTTCTACTCGCCGGATCGTACATATCCGCGGTTTTGACGAGGTTTCCGGTTTGGTCCTCTCCGCCGGTGATTAGAACCTCGCCATTCCGCAGCACGGTAGTGGTATGCGCGAAACAATGGGCGTCAGTCATGCTACCGGTCGCGGTAAACTTGCCGGTTGACGAATTGTAAATCTCCGCGGAGTTGAGGCATGTCGTGCCGACGCCGTTGCCGCCTGCAATCAGTACCGCTCCGCTTGGTAGCGGCGCCACCGACGCGTAGAAACGGGCCTTCGGTAAGGTGTTGTTGCACGCTCCGGTAGCAGAATTTACTCCTCCTAAAAACGTGCAGGAGAAAGCTGCAGTCTTAAAGTTGTAAAACTCCGCGGTGGCCATCGGGCCATTGAACTGATCCAAGCCTCCCGCAAGCAGCACGCCTTGGTCGCTCGAGGCAGCCTGCACGCCTGCCGCAGGCAGCACCGCAAGGAGCCCAAAAAACAAAAGCGACAACGACCACATGGCAGGTGGCCGATTGCGCTTACTTTGCTTCGATGCTGCAGTCATCATCGCGTTGCGACCGCGGTCTTCAGAACCGCGCCCCTTCCTCATAGCTGGTTTTTTTAACGCTCGCTCGCCCGTAAACCGCCTGTATCTCGCGCCACAGCACGAGCTGGTCGGAGGTCGCGTTCGGTTCATGTGCTGATACCGCTGCCGTGTCGGTCGAAAACGGCGGCAGGCTCCACCAATCGCTGTGTTGACCGGTCATGAAAGGGATATAAGCCAGAGCGGCGGCGGCGTTGAACCCCGAATGGCAGGTGTATTGAGTTAAAGAACCCTGTGCGCCGCACGAGTAGGGTAAGTTTTCGGCGACTTTCCAGTCATGGAATCGTTCCGTAAGCCCCGGCGGAGTTCCCATCGCATCGATCGTGGTGCCGGTATTAATGGCAAAAGGGGCCATGTGACAATCGATACACGACACACCGGCAGCGTACATCACCTGATAGACCGAATTCGACGCCGCGTTGTGCGGATCCTGTTCGTGACAGGTCAGGCAGAAGTCGCTTTCATACGAAATGCCATTGGCGTCGAAACCCGGGAGTATCGGAATCCACGAGGCTGCCAGGGCCGGATTCGCGCCGCGGATGAGCGTAGCCGTTACGCCACCCGATAGCAGAGTAACACCGGGATATCGCGCAATAATCGCTGCGCCGAGGCTGCTGCTTGGATGGCACGAACTGCACCACACGCCTGGAAAGCCTACAGCACTTGCAGCGATCGTACCTGTAGCAGTGCTCAAAACTGGGACCGGGTTGAGCACCTGGCCGCTGAACACCCCGCTCGTCCTTGTAGTATCTCCGAGAGTGCCGCCTGAGCCGATGCCAAGGCCACTGCTAGCCGCTACGAACTGAATTTGAGTCGTGGACAGGACAGCGCTCACTGTCCATCCCCCTATGGTCGGGGGTGGGGCCGAGGTTTCAGTGTTGTTGTAGCCAGTGATGGTGTTGCCAGTGATGAAAATGGTGTCACCGACTGCGATGTTCGTAAGCGGAATTCCTGGTGCCGAGAGCGTCACGGTTGCCGTCGTGCCCGATTCTGAAATTGATGCGACCCCGTACACGCTGGCCTGAAGCGGCGAGTGGCAGTTGGCGCAGAAAGTATTGTCGTTCTCGCCGTATGTCCCGCTGGGCTGTGTCCAGCCAAGTGTAGACGTCGGATTGGACCAGCCGTTCTGTGACTGGGCGTGCCGCGAATCCCACCAACCATGGCCCGTTCGCTGCCACTGTCCAGCGGTGGTGTTATACGTAACACCGGCGGCGCGCGCCGTGTGGAGGGGATTTCCCTCCGCCGCCGTAAAGTGGCAGGACATACACGTAACGCCGGAGTAATTATAGTCGGGACGGTCCAGGTTCAGGGGAAGGGGACCGGCGCATGAACCCTGAGCGTTCCACGCGAGGATCAACGCACAGAGGATCGCAGCGATCCGAGCCAGTCTCGGGATTGGCAACTGCCCGTAGAGCCCCGCCGGACGAGCAAAAGCCTCCGGAGGTAGCTGCGTTCGTCGCCTCGATGTGGCGTGGTTGATATTCATCATCTTCCTACTGCGCTCACATGGCGTCAATCTTCGATATCTCTCGCTCTAGTTTCTTGTACTCCACGAGCGTAGGCGCCCCGTGTGCCGGCATTGCGGCCTGTACCACCCCATTGAACGGGGGCAGGGTCCACCAATCGCTGTGCTGCTCTTTAATGAACGGGATGAGGTTCTGCGCGTCGGCTAAAGTGAACGTGGAATATTGGCTGTTATGACAATTCGACACTGATCCTACTGCGCCGCAGGAGTAAGGAAGGTCCGCGCCAACGTTCCAGTCGTGAAACTTTTCCTCGAGCACCGGCAGGCCGGTGCTGCCGCCGCCGATGGACTGGTACTCCGACATGTGGCAATCGATGCACCGGACAGGACCACCGCCAGGGATCAGATCATTGTACGTGGTCGTCATCATAGCCCACATGGCCGAGTTGTCGGTGTTGTGACGCTGCTCATGGCAGTTGAGGCAGAGCAGGTCTTCCTTCGAAGTGCCGTCGGCGTTCACTCCGGTGCTCAGAGTCTGATAGGAGGCAGGATTGTTGTAGCCCTTCCAGAGATAGATTGCGATCGCCCCGCCGTCTATAGCACTCGGATTCAAGGCACCGATCTGCGCGGTGATGTTGTCCGGAGGATGACACGTTGCACAGGTTACAGCTTGGAATCTCTGCTGCGGAACAGGGCCGGCATTGACGGTTCCATTGCTGAAGCTCGCGCTCGTGGAAGCTTGAAGGGGCGAATGACACTTTGCGCAAAACCCGTTCTCGGTGGAGGCATAATCGGACTGCGCATGCCGCGAGGCGAACCATCCGCTGCCTGTTAGCCTCCACTGGCCCGAGCAAGTGCCTGCCCCTGCCCCTGTACAGCACGCATATGGAGAGCCAGGGGTCGTAACCCCGGCCGAAGTCGTAGGACCGGCCGTACACGAAGCGTTGACAAGGGTGGCGCTCTCAAACCAAACGCCCAATACGCGCGAAGTGTGGTCGAGGCCAGGTAAGGTCCCTTCCGGTATAAAATGGCACCCGGCGCACGTCTCGGGCGCCGCATAGTCATAAGTCGGCGGCGTCAGGTTGGTGGGGAGCGTAGGATAGGTTATGCCGGGCGCGACCGCCGCGGTCTCGGGCGACGTCGCTGGCGCCTCCGAACTGTCCCCCAGCGCCCACGCCGGCGCCGCGAGCAGCAACACTACTAGTGGAACCGAAATCAACGAACGCATTCGCCCACCCATCTGTTTTCCGAGGTCTTGCATATTGATGCACAGTGTCGGAGTTGAAACGTGTGTGTGAGTGTATTAGTGCAATGAATATGCCAGTTCGACCGCATTTCTCGTAACAAAGCGAGAATCCGCATGATTTCGTGAAATCCTTGGGAAAACTATTAAATTTGATAATTTAAGTTAGCTTAAAATCTCATTCGCTCGGTCCGAAGCTGTCGCCCTTGGCACCACGTACCTGACGCGTATCGACACAGTCCGCAATCTTAAAATCATTAGGGCGGATTCCGCGCGCAAAATTGAGAAGCTACACGACGCGATCGCACCGTCATTCGCGCCTGCGCTCAAAGACGTATACGACTTCTTTCTGGGCGAGGAGGGCCTGAGATCCCAAGAACGTACGGTCTTTCATAACACCGAGATGCTACGCGCACTGATCGGCTGGCAGCGTGCTTATGACATGCCACAATGCCTTCGGCTTGATTGCGCAGGAAAGTCCGCCAGTTCTGAGAAGGTGGTGTTACCCAGCCTGATCTTCCGATCGGGCGAGGAACGCCTTGGGTTGACATTAGACTGCACCGTAGACTGCACCGTTAGTTAGCTAGCATGAGGTTTCAAATCAAGAGTGACCTTGGAGGATGATGTGCCCACTCAACGAAAACAGTCGATCAAGCAGGTTCTGAGGAATTTGGATCCCAAAAAGCCGGTTCCTAGGAATTTGGATTCCGACGCAATAACCGCCGGTTACTGTCGCGCTCCGGCAGAAGAAAAACCGGCGGTAAAACGCTTTCATACCAAGCTCACCAGCGCGATAGAAAGCCTCGAGGCGGAAATCGGAAAGCAAAGAGCATCGTCGATTTTGCGGCATCACATTGGCACTCTGCACAAAGCCGTCAATTGAGAAAAGGGTTCGGCGCCGGGGGGCCTCGCTCATGACTCTCCCGCTGAAAGCTCGGGGGCGGAGTCTCTGTCGGCGGCTTTTCACGAGACTAGCCAATTTCCTTTAGAGCTCCCTCAAGCTAGTCTGCCAAGGACCGCCGTCATCAACCGCAAACTCGGCCATTCATATGGCGGTTATTAGTTCACCGTTCATTGGTCGACTCCAAGAAATCGAGCAGTTGCGTCTCGGTCTACGTGACGCGACAGACGGACGGGAGCGTGTTTTCGTCATATCGGGCGAAGCCGGGATTGGAAAGAGCAGCCTCGCCGAGGCGATCTCGGCAGAGGCGGGGGGCCAGCAACTTTCGGGTCCATTGGGGCAGGTCATGGCAAGGGGGCGGACTGCCAGCCTTCGCCCCTTGGGCACAGATCGTTCGTTCGGCTTCGGTACAGAATCCAGCGGCCGACGTTGCTTCGCTATTCCCCTGGCTTTTTGAATCGCCTACGCGCTCGGCTGAAAACGAAACGATTTCGGGCGTGCCGGGCGACGGAGGTGCCGCCGAGCGCCTCCTTTCATTTATGTCTATCGGTGATTTTCTCAAGGCCACAACTCATGATCCGCAGCTGATCGTTCTCGAAGATATCCACGCGACCGGCGTGCCTTCGCTGCTCTTGCTCAGGTTCCTCATTAGTGACCTGAGAACGTCGCGCGTAATGATCATCGCTACTCACCGCTCGGGCGAGACTACCGAACCAACTCAGTCCGGCTTAATCGCCGAACTCGCAAAAGACGCGTCGAATATCCACCTCACCGGTTTCTCCGGCGATGAAGTAGCTAATTTCGTAGAGAACTTGTCGGACGGGGCCGTTAGCAAGAGGACGATCGCCTCCATCCGCAAGATTACCAAAGGTAATCCGTTCTTCATCAGAGAACTTGCGCGGTTGTCATTTGGCGGGCGGCCCGCAAGCAAAGACGCCAATGTAAAGAGATTTGACATACCCGACGGCATCCGCGTCGCGGTCCGTCAACGTCTCGAACTAATCAAGCCAGCGACCATTGAGCTCTTGAATTTGGCGTCGGTCCTCGGCCAGGAATTCGACCTAACAATGCTTCAGGTGGCCAGCGAGCAACCCATCCAGGAAGTTCTCGCCATAGTGGAGGACGCCGTAAAAGGGTCGTTGCTGACCGAGACTCGTGATCGGGTCGGGCGATATGCGTTTAACCACGCACTTATAGGCGAAACTCTTTATGCTGACCTTTCCCTACTGCAACGCCGGGCGCTGCACCTGCGGATCGCGGAGAAGGTCGAACACCTGCACGAGAACGGGCGGGCCGATTGTCTCACCGACCTGGCATTTCACTATCAGCAAGCACTGCCGTTGGGTTCTCCTCGCAAAGCCATCGACTTCAGCCGAGCAGCAGGAGACAGAGCGAGAGAATCCTTCGCCTACGAGGAGGCCGCGGACTTTTATCAAAGTGCCCTGCAGATCGCTGACTGCGGAACCGAACACTCGCCGGAAGAACAGTGCGAGCTGCTGCTGGATCTGGCCTCCGTCCGAATACTGGTCGGAGATTTTGCCTCGTCGCAGGAGTTATTGCGGAAAGCAATCGATCTCGTTCGCCAACGTCACGATCCGATCATGTTTGCGAATACGGTTCTCGCCTATACAAACCGGCCCGGACATCCGAGCCTCGCCGACAAGGAAGTGGTCGAGCTATGCGAGGAGGCACTTCGGACCCTGGGGCCTGAGGATAGCGCGGCACGCGCGAAACTGTTGATACGTCTGGCCAACGAAATGCCCGAGCCGAAAGCGGAACAGCAGAGGGAACAGTCGAGCCAGGAAGCCATAAAGGTAGCAACCCGCATCGAAGATCGGCAATGCCTGGCCGAAGTACTGGTAAACAATTTCTATACCCTGAGGGGGCCTGGAAAGGCCGAGCATCGTCTGGCGGCGTTAGATTCGATCGAGAAGCTCAGGAATACCGGGTTGGTCGGAATTTGGGCTTTCAATGCTCACTACTACCGCGCCTCGGTGCTGATGGAGCTCGGTGAGGTGGCTGAAGCCTACGCAGAGGTTGAAGCTCTTAACAATCTTCCTCTTTATCAGAAGCAGCAAGTATTGGGCTTCTGTGAAACTGCCAATGCAATGCGCGCCATAAACCAGGGTAGATTCGATGAAGCGCGCAAACTGGTCGCGGACGCTTTTCAACTGTTGCAAGGCCGCCCCAACAACATAGCGCCCCAAATGTATGCGTCGCAGATGCTCATAATTTGCCGAGAGCAGGGTCGGCTCAGCGAGATCGAACCCATGTTGTTCGAGTTTGCGGCCAGGCAGAGCAAATTGATGTTGGCGCGCTGCGCGGTAGCGTTCTGCCATGCTGAAAGTGGACGACGCGAGGAAGCAAGGAGCGAGTTCGACTATCTGGCCAAAGACGATTTTGCGGGAATTCCTTCCGACTACACCTGGCTGTGTGGGATGGCGTGGCTGGCGGAGGTAAGCTCTTATCTGGGTGATCAAGCACGTGCATCCGTTATCTACGAGCAAATGCTGCCTTACCGCGATCGCAATGTAACCTTGGCCCTCCAACTATGCTTGGGGTCAGTACCGCGCTTCCTCGGCGTGCTGGCTGCGACGATGGGAAGGCGGGACGATGCTGAACAGCATTTCAAAACCGCCTTGGACAGGAACCGGTTGATGTTTGCACCCCCTTGGGTCGCTCGAACGAAATTTGACTATGCTTCGCTGCTCATCGACCGGAACCAGCCAGGCGACCGCGAAAGAGCCCACACGCTGCTGCTTCAAACGACTAACGCTGCGCAGGAGCTGGGTATGCCCGTCCTTGCTGAGAAGGCGCGACAGCTCAGAGGTCGCGTCAGCCTTGACTCAGCGCAGACACAGCCAGTCTTCCGTCCGGGTTCAGAACCCGCACGTTTCGCGATTCCGCGTCCTGCTGAATCAAAAAATATATTCCGCAAGGAGGGGCGCTCGTGGACCGTGGTTTTCGAAGGACGCGCCTCCCGCCTAAGAGACTCCAAGGGATTCAAATATTTGAGCCAACTCCTTCGTTATCCACACATCGAATTCCACGCGCATGACCTGGTTTTCAGCTCGAGTACCAAGGAGGAGCTGCGTCCGGCCACGGCTGACTTGCTCCGGGCCGGAGACGAGATGGCTGATGCACCGCTGTCGCCGCGTTCCAGTGATGCAGGTGAAATGCTGGATGAACCAGCCAAAGCTGCTTACCCCGGATTTCCCTTGTCCAAGTGTACTACTAATGTGGTAAGACCTAGCGGAGCCATTGACAGACGTGGGTTTGGAAGCGATCAGGGGTGGTGCGGAGGTGAGCAGCCGGTGGGTGAGGACAAAAGTGGCCCTTTTCAGCTCTCGTTCAATAGCTCGTTGAGGGTGGATTTCCAAGGCGCGCGGGTGACCTCCGACGGCGGCTTGATTTTGGTGCGCGAGTTGGACGAGCGACTGGGCCTGAGTGAACTCATCGAGCAGTACTTGGCCGATTCGCGCGGAAAGAATGCTCAGATCCCGCTCGCTGACTTACTGCGGCAGTCGGTATACAGCCGGCTGGCGGGCTATGAAGACCTGAACGACGCCGAGCGCCTCTCTCAAGATCCGGCCTTCCGGCTGATCGGGTCGCGTAAGATTTGGGAGCGCGGGGCGGCGTTGACCTCCCGGTTGCAGTCGTTCGAGACGGAACTCCTGACGCAAGAAGACAACCTCGCGGGTCTGGCCGCGCTCAATCGACAGTTAGTCGCCAAGGCCGAAGCTATCGATTCGCCTCGGCGCATCGTGCTGGATATGGACAGCACTGAGATCCCGGTTTACGGCGAGTAGGAGCAGAGCGCCTACAACGGGCACTTCGAGTCCACCTGCTATCATCCCTTGCTACTGTTCAATCGCGAAGGCGACTGCCTCGCCGCCAAGCTGCGCCCCGGCAACGTTTCCAGCGCCGAAGGCTGGGAGGAACTGCTGCTGCCGGAGATCGAGCGCCAACAGGAGCGGGGCAAGGAAGTGGTCTTCCGCGCCGACGCGGCCTTCGCCAAGCCGAAGCTCTACCAAGCACTGGAAGAGCGAGAAGTGAAGTACGCTATCCGGCTTCCCGCTAACGATATTCTGGAGCGAGATATTACGGAGTTGTTGACCCGGCCAGTGGGAAGGCCTAGCTACAAACCGCTGGTCCGTTACAAGAGCTTTCTCTACCAGGCGGCGAGTTGGAAGACGGTCCGGCGAGTGGTGGCGAAGGTCGAGTTCCACTTCGGAGAGTTGTTCCCCCGCGTCGGTTTCATCGTGACCAATCTTGGGACTTCAAGTCGGGCGGTGGTGCGCTTCTACAACAAGCGCGGCACGGCAGAACAATGGATAAAGGAAGGCAAGCAGGCGGTGAAGATGACGCGGCTGAGCTGCCACCGCTTCCGGGCCAACGAGGTCCGGCTGTGGCTGAGCGTGATCGCGTACAATCTCGGCAATCTGTGGCGGCGACTGGCGCTGCCGACGCGGGTCGTCACCTGGTCGCTGACCAGTCTGCAGCAGCGGTTGGTGAAAACCGGCGGGCGGTTGATCAAGCACGCACGTTACTACTGGCTTCTGCTGGCGGAGAGCCATCTGACGCGCCGGCTCTTTGGAAGCATGCTGCGGAGGATCGCGATGCTGCCGTCCCCAGCGGGATAAGGCGAGTGCAGAGCGGAGCAGATTTCGATGATGACGCCGGGGCGGCGGGAGAAGTGTCTGCGGAAGCGCTCAGGAAAGGGGTCATTTACGGGCGTTGGGTGCGCGCCGGACGCGAAACCGGCCCCTCCCGGCGCCGCTGGTAGCATTGTGGACCAACCCCGGCTAAAACCTTGCTAGAAAGGGCCGTTCGGGCTACACAACGAGTTGGAACCTGAAGTCAAAATGGAAATCCCGGCTTACAAGCATCGTCTACGAGAGTTACGAGAGGAACTCGAGCATGTGAAAGCAAGCGGCCAAGTTGAACGCGGCGAGCGAATCGAGGAGGAAATCGAGGCTCTAGCCCGTGAACTCACTCGCGCTGTGGGTCTCGGGGGCCGCAATCGACGAGCCGCGTCGGATTCCGAACGTGCTCGCCTCAACGTCACGCGAGCAATAAAAACTGCGGTGCGGTTGATTTCCGAAGAGGACAAATCGCTCGCTGCCTTTTTCACCCGCACGATAAAAACCGGCACCTTTTGCGCTTACCAGCCTGATCCACGCCAGCCAGTTCTTTGGGACCTCTAGTATTTGGCAGCAATCCACGAGCTGCTAAACCTCGCGGACTCTGAGCACCGCTCGTAGAGAAGATTCCCGACCGATTCGTTCACTCCTCCCTGACCGATTTGTTCATCGTCCAGTGCACGCCTTTGGAGATGAAGTCTTAACCAGAGGAGGTCTCGAAGAAAATGGAAGAGCTCGTTCAACAAATCCTCACCGCTCCGAGCGAAAATGCGGAGCCTGCGGGCGGCAATGGCGTCCGGTTCGCGCAAAATCGGTTTCTGGACGAGTTACCGGGAGCCGCGTTCGCAGCGATAACGCTCGTCTGGTTGTTTATGTCGCTTGCGAGCTTGACTTGGATGCCCAACCCTCCCCCCAACGACGCAGTTGCCACAATCGGCACACGCGTGGCGCTCGCGGAACTGAAAGTTCGACAGAGCATGGTCGCAAAGAACTCGCGCCAGTCCGGCCACACGCCGGATACTCTGTAACTCCATTCACCAACTCCAGATAGGGCATCTTGCAGGGATGTCCTTCTGGAGTTGGGGTGGTCCGTTGTCTTCCTTCGGACCTCCTGACTAAATCTGCGGCGCGGATGCACGGCGTGCGGGCCGCCGCGCACCGATTGGTGAGCAGGAATCCGGGACGAATCAGGCGGCGAGGCGTTCGTAGCGGTGCTGCAAGCCGCCGACCTGCGCGATGGCGATCGCCTTTTCGATCCCGTGTGGCATACTACGGAATCGGCGGGCAAGCATAGAATAGAGATGATGGATCGCTCGAGCTTATGCATGCCGGCGACACTACGGCGGTGATTCTCAAAACTCTGGACTTTTCGCCGCTTTTGGAGTTGTTGGTAGCCACAGCCATGCAAAGGCCGGATTAGTAAGGAGAACCGATGCAGGACAAAACAATATACGCGCAACTCGCGGAGAACTTGGAGATCGCCGGGCGGAAATCCAAAATGGTTCCGCGCATCCTCGAAAAGCTGCTTGACGAGGCCGAAGCCAGGCTGGTTCTCGCCGCCGCGCCGCCGGCTACGGTTGAGGAGCTTTCCGCGAAAACGGGCATCGATGCAGCCAAAATCGAAGCGATGGTCGATCCGTTGTTCCGAAAAGGCATCCTCTTCAAATCCAGAAAACCGGACGGCATCCGTTACTACCGCGTGCGGCAGGTCCTGCAGTTGCACGACTCCACCGCGGTCATGAACGATCCACCTCCCGGCATGCTCGACCTGTGGAAGGAATACACGCGCACGGAGTGGGGCGAGGAAGTCAGGGTGTTTCAAGCGCCCGTGCTCCGGGTCGTTCCAATCAACGTGAGTATCGAGCCCAATTCACAAGTCCTCGCCTCTGACGATGTCCGCAATTTGATCCACCAGGCTCGGAACATCGCGGTTACCAAATGCTCCTGCCGGGCTATCGACGGCTCCTGCGGACAGCCGGTGGAGGTGTGCCTCCAGCTCGATCGCGCAGCGGATTACTCGATCGAGCGCGGTACCGGCCGCAAGCTGAGCAGCGAGGAAGCCCTGCGCATGTTGGAGATGTGCGAGGAACAAGGCTTGGTGCACGTCGCCGAGAACAAGCAAGGCGTCGGTCACGTGATCTGTAACTGCTGCAGTGACTGCTGCATCAACTGGACAGCGATGAGAACCGGTGTGGGGAAATTTGCGTCGCCCAGCCGCTTCCGCGCTGTGATCGATACCGACGAGTGTAACGGATGCGAGAAGTGCATCGACCGATGCATCTTCGATGCGCTCACGATGATGGTCGATGGCAGCCTTGCCACGATCGACGAGCAGAAGTGCATGGGCTGCGGCGTGTGCCGACCGGCTTGCGTGCTGGAGGCCATCACCATGCAAGTGGTCAGGCCCCAGGAGTTCGTTCCCGCGTAACGAGCCGCAATCGGGGTTCGGCGCGGTCGCCGCGTATCCGAAAGCACGTATGCACGAGTTGCAGATCACCGAGCGCATCCTGGATGTCGTTCTCAAGCATGCCGCCGGGCAGGACGTGAGCAAAGTCGTCCGCATTCACCTGAGAATCGGCGCGCTGTCCGACCTCGAGGATGAGTGGATTCAGCACTACTTTGACTACCTCAGCCGGGGCACTGTGGCCGAGAACGCGCAACTGGCGATCACGCGGACAGGTGCAGTCCTGAACTGCCAGTCGTGCTCCTGCTCCTTCGAAGTCAAGCGGGAAGAGTTGGGGCGCGCGCACTGTCCGGATTGCGGCGAGACGGGTTTGGAATTGGTCGCCGGCCGTGAGTACGTGATCGAAAACATGGAGGTCCTATGAGCGACGCCGTCAGGCTGATCGAAATCAAGGAAGAGATTCACGCCGACAACCAACGGCTCGCGCAAGGCCTGCGATGCCAACTCGAGGAAAAGAAAACCTTCCTGCTGAACGTGATGTCTTCGCCCGGCGCCGGCAAGACCCGGACTATTCTCAAGACCATTGACGCGCTCCGCGACCGCTTCCGATTCGGCGTGCTGGAAGCCGATATCGACTCGATGGTCGATGCGGAGCTGATCGCCGCGCGAGGCATCAGCGCTGTGCAGCTCCGTACCGGGGGTTTCTGTCACCTGGACGCCGCGATGGTGGCCAAGGGTCTCGACGCGCTGGACCTCGACGCTCTCGACGTCGTTTTCATCGAGAACGTCGGGAACCTGGTTTGCCCGGCAGAGTTCGACACCGGCGCCGTCAAGAACGCGATGATCCTGAGCGTACCCGAAGGAGACGACAAGCCGCTCAAGTACCCGTTGATGTTCACCGTGAGCGATGTGCTGCTGGTCAACAAGATCGATTACCTGCCGTTTTCGGATTTCAACCTGGAGGCGATGCGGGAACGGGTGCTGAGGCTCAACCCGCACATCGAGATCTTCGAGATCTCGGCGAAGACCGGCCAGGGCGTTGAGCAGTGGGCCGCTTGGCTGAGCCGCGAAGCGAGCAGCTTCATTGGGTCGGCATCCCGCTCTTCACGGCCGAGGATCGGAAAGTTCCTTGACACTTCGCGCTGCTAGAGTTGAACGGGAACAATCACTCTACGCGCCAATTGGTTCCGCAGACAGGTTGACAGAGAGCGGCGCATCGGAGTGCGTCATCCGCCAGCGCTTCCACGTGCGCTGAGTTTCACCTGAACTCTCTTCGTTTTCACCTGTTGCGGACTTCGCTCTAATCGCCGACTGTGCGAGGCGATTGGCGCTAACCGACGGGAATATACGACCCTTTGGTTATATGAGTAACCTTAATCAACGATCAAAATATACTTTATATTACTAGTCGTGCTACTGTGAGGCCGTGATGAATAGAAAACTAATTACAGCAGTGTATATCTCAACTATGATTCTACTTGGTAGCATGTGCGTGGGCGCGTGCGCCGTGTTCGTGCCGGTAGATACCGGCCCGCCTCCGACCGAGGTCTCGCGGACCACCACTACAACCCAGACCAACGTCCCCGATCAGAGCACCACGACGCAGAAGACCACGGTCACGCAGACCACCGGCTCGAATTGACAGCGCTTCGGCAACTAGCCTTGTGTTCAGAGTAATAATTGGCGGACCGGAAAAGTCCGATCGCCAACTCACAGCCAAAGTCCAAGGGAGAAACTAAAATGAATTCAGTGCAACGATTTGCCATCAGCGTCGTGACTATTGCGGCCTTCACTTGTGTTGCCGGCTGCGGCAGCAGCACCAAGGAAGTTGACAGTACCACTTATATCCCCGCCGCCGCGCCGGCTCAGGTCGTCGTGCAGCCCGCGCCAGTACGGGTGGTTCCTCCTACTACGACCAGCAGCACGTCGAGCGAGCGGTCAAGCAATTCAAGTGATTCGAACAATGCAGGCACCGTAGATAGCTCGAGTTCCCATCACAGCGAATCCACCACCGTGACCCCCAGTAACTAATCGCAGCTCCGGGAGAATACTGCGATGCGAAACAATCGCAATCGAAAAACAACAGCCGTGGCGACATTCGCTATCGCGTCATTGATTGGCGGCGGACTGTTTGCCGTCAATGCTCGCGCCGACCCTGCTTCTACCGACTCCTCGAACTCTGCGTCCCGCGAGAACGACAGTGTAAACGTCACGGCGGAGCATCATTACAACTCCCCGGCTGAACGTGCGAACGACGCGATGCTGATCACTGAGGTCAAGAGCGCCCTTGCCCGTGACGGTGTTGCCAACAACTACCCAGTTGCGGTCGACTGCGATCATGGCAAGATTTTGTTGAGCGGCGTGGTTAAGTCGTCCCAGGACGCAAAGCATGCCGGCGATATTGCGGCCGCCGCACAAGGCGTCACCGGGGTAAAAAATCAGCTGACCTGGCATTAGCCGACCGTCAGCGAGGTTAAATCACGATGCTGTTGATTCTCATCATCTTGCTGATTTTATTCGGCGGGGGTGGCGGCTACAGAACCTATCATCACGGCGCCAGAGATCCGGGCGGCTTGTTGATGCTGGTGCTCATGATCGTTTTGGTCGTCTGGTTAGTTAACGGCGGCCTTCACGTCTGACCATTAGCTCACGTCATCTGGATTTTACGGTGAATGCGCGCGCGGCGGTTCAGGCGCGCAGGCCGCCGCGTTCGTTTCGGCAGCGCGGATCGCGTTGTAAACGGCGGCCACAAGGGTGGCTTTCTTGACCGGCTTGACGACGTACCCATCGCATCCCGCGTCGATTGCTTTCTTCAACGCCTCGGTGAGGACGGAAGCCGTTAGCGCAAGGATCGGGACGCGCCGGCGTCCGGTTCCATTCTCCATCGCGCGTATCGCCCGGGTCGCCGAGTAGCCGTCCACGATCGGCATCTCGATGTCCATCAGCACCAGGTCGTAGATGCCGGTCCTGAACTTCTCGATCGCGGCGCCGCCGTCTTCGGCTTCGTCGATAATGTGTGGCGTCTTCTTGAAGTATGCCTGCACGAGCAACCGGTTGTCGCGCGAATCGTCGGCCAGCAGAATCCGGAGCGGGCGCATTTCGTCGAATACATCGCTGCCGAGGGTCGAATCAACACCGTCGCGCTCGGCTGGCGGGGTGAGTTGCGATGACGCACCACTGGCGCCAAGTGCGCGGCTCAGCGCCTGAAACAGATCGGCGCGCCTTATCGGCTTGATCATGAAGATCTCGACACCCACTTCGCGAGCGCGCTCCATGGTTGCGCGCAGGTCGTCGGAGGTGAGCATCAGTATGATCGGACGGTCGCGCGGCCCGAGCCCGCGACGGCGAATCCGGCGGGCCACTTCTATCCCGTCCATTCCGGGCATCCGGCAATCCAGCAGTACCGCGCGATAGGGGTTGCCGCCGGCCGCGGCGCGATCGATTTCGTCCAGCGCAGCCTGGCCGCTCTCGACACAGGTAACCAGTACGCCCCGCGGGGTGAGCGTCTCGCGCAGGATCATTCGGTTGACGGCAGTATCATCGACGACCAGGATGCGCATGCCGGCCAAGTCCACGCTCGCCGCGTCAAGCGCGACCGTCACAGGGGCAGGCCGGGTCTTGAACTCGGCGGTGAAGCTGAAGGTGCTGCCCTTGCCTGGTTCGCTCTCGACGGCGATCTCGCCATGGAACATCTCGACCAGGCGTTTGACGATCGTGAGCCCTAGCCCGGTTCCTCCATACTTTCGCGTCGTCGAAGAATCGGCCTGGGTAAATGCGCCAAAGATCGAATCGATTATGTCGTGCGGGATTCCGATCCCCGTGTCGGTCACCGAGAAGCGTATCGAGGTGGTGCCCGTGCCGGTATCCGGATGCGCCATCTCGACGCTGAGCACGACCTCGCCGTGGTCGGTGAATTTAACCGCGTTGCTGAGCAAATTAACCATCACCTGGCGCAGGCGCAGCGGATCGCCAACCAGGTTATGCGGCACGTCGGCCGCCACGTAGCTGGCGAGTTCGAGATGCTTCTCGTGCGCCCGCACGCCCATCGTCTCGCCGACCGTGTCGATCAGCTCGCGGATGTCGAAGTCGACTTCCTCGAAGCTGAGCTGGCCGCTTTCGACTTTGGCGAGATCGAGGATGTCGTTGATCAGATGGAGCAGGGTGGCGCCGTTGCTGCGTATGATGTCCAGGTAGTGGCTCTGCTCGGCGCTCAAGTCGCTTTCCGACAGCATGTCGGCCATACCCAGCACCGCGTTCATCGGCGTGCGGATCTCGTGCGACATGCTCGAAAGGAACTCAGACTTGGCCCGCGAGGCCTCGAGCGCGGCTTCACGCGCGGCGATTAGCTGACGCTGCGTCTCCTTAAGCGCGTCGATATCGCGAGTGATCGTAATGCAGCACAAATGTCCGCGGAACTTGAGATTGAGCGCGGAGATCAGGACGGTGTAAGTGCTGCCGTCCTTGCGGCAGAAGGTCGCCTCCATGTTCCTGACCAGGCCGACTCGTTTGAGCTCGGCGACCAGGCGCAGGTGCTCCTCAGCGTTCGCGAATGACCGGAATTCGCGTGAGCGTTTGTCAATAACCTCTTCGCGGCTGTAGCCGCTATTTCGGGTGTACTCTTCGTTGACATCGATGTATCTGCCGGTTTCGAGATTGAGAATCATCATGGAATCGAGGTTTTGCTCGAACACTTTGCGCCATGCCATCTCGCTCTCGCTCAACTTGGCCGCAGTCAGCTCGCCCTCGGCTATGATGCGGTCGCGGTGCGCAACTTCCTGTTCGAGGCGAACCTGCACTTCATGGCGAGCGGCGACCTGCTCGGCCAGTTCGGCGCGGAGAGCTTCGAGTTCGCGCTCGGCGGCCTGGCGCCGGCTGATCTCATCCTCGGCGATATCGGTCTCGGGGCGTCCCATTCTGAATCCAATACTCCTCAGTTCGCGGCTCGATGCCCTCGCAGGTAGAAAAGGAGCAACTGTCGTGCCTCAGAATCGAGGAACGTCGCGAAGATCAGAAAAACTCGAGCGACTGGGAACAGAGACGACCTACGCGAACACCGAAATAGGGTAAGTAACGGAAAGTCGCCGCGCGCCGGAGCTTCATCACCGCGAGTACGACGCGCGCAAACTGTCAGGCGTCCGGGCTGCCGTCGATTAGCTATTCGCCCGTCCCCGTCAGATGCACGGTCTGCGGAGCGCCCAGCGCGTTGTCATTGATCAATGCTCGTCGCGATTCGTTGATAGAGCCGGGCGGCGCCGTCGTAGATCATCGCGCCGTCATCGGGACCGCCGACGAACTCCGCGATCTGTTGCATCTCCGCGACCCAGCGGTACGCCTTCGGGCGCATCGCAGGAACGGCGCGATCCAGCCATGCGAGGAAGTTTGGCTGACTGCGCGCGAGTTCGGCCCGCAGTGCGTCAGCAAGGCCTTCGCGTGCCGCGGCGCCTTGCATCGTCGCGCAGAGCGCGGTGAAGCCCTTGGTCAGTCCGGCGTAACAGAGCTTCAAGCCGGAGGCGGCGCCAACGGGACCGTCGAGGGTCGCAATATCAAGACCGAAGCCGGCCAGGCGTGTCAGCAGGTGAGCATCCGGGCCCGACGCGTAAAAGCGCGGACCCCTGGTGGGATCTTGAGTGCCGGCGGGCGGCGGTCCTCCAATAATGCCGGCGTCGATGAAGCTTGTGGCGCCGAGCAGGTGGCGGATGCGTCGGCAAGTCGCGGGAGAAATCGCGTTGCATTCGACATAGACCGGCTTTACCTGCGCGCGGCCAAGCGGACCGCGAAGGCGTTCGGCGACCTCGACTGCCACGCCCGGAGGAACGATCGAAAGGACGAAGCTCGCGTCGCGCACCAGCAAATCGTCGTCGTTGACTACTTCGATGCCAACGCTGCGAACTCGCGCGGCGCTACCCGCGCTGCGGCCGGCGAGAGACGTCGATACGCGCGCACCGGCTTCGCGAAGCCTGCCGCCCACCGCGGCGCCCATCTCGCCCGCGCCGACGATCGCAACCGTTACAGAGTCTCGATCTCGATGCGAATCGCTCATCGGACCACCCCCCTGCAAAAACGAGTGTAGGATTTCGCGTCAGTAGCGGTTGAGTCGAGCCAGCCGATCGGCGTGGAAGTTCGCATCGCCGAACAGTTCCTGGCCCACGCGGACCCGCTTCATGAACAAGCCGATGTCGAATTCGTCAGTCATTCCGATACCGCCATGCATCTGGACGGCTTCATTCACGGCGAGCGTGGCGCTAAGCCCGGCCCGGGCCTTTGCCACCGACACGATCGCACCGGCGCGGTCGAAGGAATCGTCGAGCGTCTGCAGAGCCTTCAGCACCGCCGAGCGGGTGACTTCAAGTTCGCAGTAGAGGTGAGCGGCACGATGTTGCAACGCTTGAAATTCGCCGATCGGCCGGCCAAATTGTTTGCGTTCCCGCAGATAGGCGACCGTCCGGCTGAACGCTTCCTCGCCGGCGCCGACCATCTCCGCCGCCACGGCAGCGCGGCCGACGTTCAGCACCCCCTCGAGGACGTTCCAACCCGCGTCGACCTTGCCCAGCACATCGTCGGCGCTGACATTTACGTCCTCGAACGTGAGCCGCGCAGCATTGTGCGTATCTACAGTCGGGGTGCGCTCGGCGCGAATTCCCGTGGCGCTCGCGTCAACCAGGAACAGGGTGAGTCCATTGGTATCGCCCGGTTTGCCCGCGCTGCGAGCGATCACGATCAGAAGATTCGCGACGTGACCGTCGATCACAAAAGTCTTGGCGCCGTCCAGCTTGAAGCTGTTGCCCGCGCGAGCGGCGGTCATCGCCGTTTTTTCCGGATGATGCTTTGCGGTTTCATCGACGGCCGGCGTGGCGATCAAATCGCCGGCAACGATTTGCGACAGGTAATTTTTTTTCTGCTTGTCCGTGCCGGCTCGAGCGATCGCGGTTGCGGCCAGAACCGCGGTCGAAAGAAACGGGGAGGGCGTAAGCGTGCGACCCAATTCCTCCATCACCACACCGGCCTCGACGTGTCCAAGCCCCAGGCCGCCGTACTCTTGAGGAACGAGAATTCCGGCCCACCCCATCTCGACGAAGTCCTTCCAAAGCGCGCGCGAGAATCCGTCGGCGTCGCGTTTGTCGCGTAGCGCGCGCAGATGGGCGATGGGCGCATTTTTGCCGAGGAAGCCGCGCGCATTGTCGCGCAGCATCGTTTGTTCGTCGTTGAGAACTAGCGCCATGTGATTAGACCCAGTCGCGATCGATGCTGTAGCGGCCGAATCCGCTGATTCGCCGCCTCTCTAAGCACCGGGCAAGCTCAGTATTCGTTTGGCGATGATGTTGAGCTGAATCTCGCTGGTCCCGCCCTCGATCGAATTGCCCTTGGAACGCAGCCACGCGCGCGCGGTGCGGCCTTCACGCGACCGCTCGCCTTCCCATTCAAGCGCGTCCGAGCCGCCCGCCGACATCAGCAATTCCATCCGCCGCTTGTTGAGTTCGGTGCCGTAGTATTTCAGCAACGACGATACCGCGGGATGTGCCTGGCCCACCTTGGCCATGTCGCCCACCCGCTCCATCGTGAGGCGGAAGGCGAGCGCGTCGATCTCGTACGCCGCGATCTGTCCGCGCAGCGCGGTGTCCGCGAGCATACCGTTGTCGGTTCCAACCGTTTCGCTCGCAATCTGTCCGAGCGAGCGGCTATCCCCGGTGCTGCCCATGCCGCCGATCATGTCGCGCTCATGAGTCAGCAGGTACTTCGCGACATCCCATCCCTTGTTGAGTTTGCCGACGAGGTTCGCCTTTGGCACGAGCACGTCGTCGAAAAACGTCTCGCAAAACGGCGACGCGCCGGAGATCAGGGTGATCGGCTTGGTCGATACCCCGGCGCTTTCCATGTCGAACAGCACAAAGCTGATGCCTTCGTGCTTGGGCGCGCTCGGGTCCGTGCGCACCAGGCAGAAAATCCAATCCGCCTTGTTCGCGTACGTGGTCCAGATCTTCGAGCCGTTGACGAGGAACTGATCGCCCTTGTCCTCCGCGCGGGCTTGCAGCGACGCCAGGTCGGAACCCGCACCGGGCTCGGAATAGCCCTGGCACCATCGAATCTCGCCTCGCGTAATCTTGGGCAGATGCTCGCGCTTCTGTTCTTCGGAACCATATTTGAGCAGCGCCGGCCCGAGCATCGAGATGCCGAAGCTGGTCAGCGGCGGGCGGCAGCCGAGCGCGCGCATTTCCTGGCGCAGAATTTTGGCCTCGTCGCGCGTGAGGCCGCCGCCGCCGTACTCGCGCGCCCACTCCGGTACCGTCCAACCCTTTTCCGCCATGCGCTCGAGCCACAAGCGCTGCGCGTCGGATTGGAAAACCGGATGCCTGCCGCCCCAGCAAGCGTCTTCCTCGCCCTGCACCGGGCGTCGCATCTCGGCAGGACAATTCGCCTCCAGCCAGGCGCGCGTCTCTTTGCGAAAAGTTTCAAGATTATCCATATCTAAGTCTGGTCCTAATACCTTTGCCCGCGCGATTCAAGGATTCCTAATCGGCTCGCGGGTCGATTTCGAGGCCGCGCCCGCACGGTAGGCCAGTATTAAGAAGAGGAAACACCGCGCGCCCGCGGCAGTGGCCGCCCGTGCCAACGGCGCGCGGTTTCTTAATACTGGCCAGCCGTGCCAACGGCCAGGGGTCACCCCTGCACTTTCGGACCCGCACGTTTGCGAACCAGGATCGTGGTGGCTAGTCTGCGATCTCGATCGAAGGACAGCCATGGCCGGATTAGTGCCTCGCAAAGACCGCGACGGTCTGACGACGCTCATGCGCGAGCGCGTCGCGCCCTTTACAATCAAATCGGCGCGCCGTGCTTGACCCTGACATCGCGCCTGCGGCGGAGGCTGGCCAGCCCGTCGCGCTCCAAGCGCCGGGCGAAGGCGCCATCGGGAGCCGCGGGGCGTTTCGCGCGCTGCGCCATCGCAACTATCGTCTCTATTTCTGTGGCCAGCTCACCTCTCTGGCCGGCACCTGGATGCAAAGCGCCGCCCAGGCGTGGCTGGTGCTGAAGCTGACGAACTCGTCGATGATGCTCGGCGTCGTATCGTTCGCTCAGTTCACTCCAATCCTGCTGGTGGGTTTGTTCGCCGGTGTAATTGTCGATCGCCTCGATCGCCGCCGCCTGATAATCACGACCCAAATCCTGCTCATGCTGAGCGCCTTCACGCTCGCGGCGCTGACGTGGACCGGCGCCGTTCGCGTCGAGTACGTGATCCTGCTGGCCGCATTCAACGGCACCGTCAGCTCGTTCGACATGCCCGGCCGGCAGTCGTTCGTGGTCGAGATGGTGGGTTACGACGATCTGGCCAACGCGATCGCGCTCAATTCGATGATGTTCAACAGTGCGCGCATGCTCGGCCCCGCCGCCGCCGGATTGCTCATCGCATGGCTGGGCATCGGGACCTGTTTTTTCTTAAACGGCGTGAGCTTCCTCGCCGTCATCTGGAGCCTGTTCCTGATGGAGATTCCCGCCCGCGCGATCGCAGGCGCCGGCACGCGCATGTTCCATCAACTGCGCGAAGGTCTCGCCTACGTTTGGAGCAACCGCCCGATCTTCCACCAGATGGCGTTGGCGGCGGTGACCAACGGCTTCGGCTACACGTATCTGGTGCTGGTTCCATTGTTCGCCCGCAACGTGCTCCACGGCGACGCTCGCACCTACGGATTCCTGGTCGCGGTGCAGGGACTGGGCTCGGTGGTCGGCGCGGCCACGCTGGCCTCGCGCGTCACGACGCGGGGAATCAGGAACAATCTCATCGCGGGGCTTTTTCTCTCCGCGGTTGGAATCGTGGTCTTCGGGCTGTCGCGCTCGATTGCGCTCTCGATGGCCGCGCAGTTTGTAATCGGCGCCGGACTGACCAACTTCAGAGCGAGCAACAACACCCTCGTGCAGCTGTTCGTAAGCGACGATTTGCGGGGCCGCGTGATGAGCACCTTTCAGTTGGCGAGCGTCGGGATGGCGCCGCTCGGCGCGCTCGAGGTCGGCTACATGGGCACGCGCCTGGGCCCGCTGCAGGCAGTCGTCATATGCGGCGTGGTCACGATGATTTCCGGGTTTGTGCTGCTCACCCGCCTCAAATCAATTGGAAAGGATGCGGCGCCGTCGTAATCTCCTCCTTGCCGGACACCCGCTTCGCGTGTTCAATACCGCATCTGTATCGATACGCGTCGGATAGCTGCCTGCTAACCGTTCAACTCAAGGAGCCCCTATATGAAGTCCTGGATCTCGAAAACAGCAATTGCGATGGCAATAGTCGTCGCGCTTCCCGTCCTCGTTCACGCTGATACCTGGCAAATCGATTCGTCGCACACCAGCGTCGAGTTCACCGTGCGGCACATGATGATCTCGAACGTGAAGGGGCAATTCCAAAAAACCACGGGAACGATCACGGCCAACGGCAACGACCCGGCCTCGGCAAAGATTGACGTGACCATCGACGCGTCGTCGGTCGACACGCGGGTCGAACGGCGCGACGCGCATCTGAAGAGTCCCGATTTTCTCGACGTCGCCAAGTACCCGACGATCACGTTCAAATCCACCAAGGTCGAAGCCGACGGTCCGAACAAGTGGAAAATGACAGGCGACCTGACGGTGCATGGCGTGACCAAGCCGGTTGTGCTCGACGTCGAAGGGTCCGGGCCGCCGATTCAAGTGATGGGCAACACCCGCGCGGGCGCATCGGCGACGACCAAAATCAACCGCAGTGATTTCGGCCTCACCTGGAACAAGGCGCTCGAGACGGGCGGCGTGCTGGTCGGCGACGAGGTTGCGATTTCAATCGACGTCGAGGCAGTCAAGAAGTAGTTCAGTCGTGGCGATATTGGCGCTTAATGTTAATCGTTCTGGCTAATCGTTCAGTGGTGAGTTATCCGCTCGGCGGTGGCGTCTGTTCCTGGATGCTGCAATATCCGCTTGGGTTGCGCGCCCTCGGTCATAATGTTTTCTGGATCGAGTTGATGAAGTCATGCGGCGATCCCGCGCGGGATGGGGAGATCGCCAATGACTTCTTCGCCCGCATCGCACCTTACGGTCTCGCGCCGCAATCCGCGGTTCTGGTGTTCGAGGATCTTGACGTGCAGGACATCAATCGTGCGCAGGTTTATGGCCGGCCGCTTCAAACCATCCTCGATATAGCGCAGGGTGCGGACTTGTTATGGAACATGGCCTGCTCAATCCGGCAGCCGCTGCTCGCGAAGTTCGTGCATCGTGTGCTGATCGATGTCGACCCCGGGCATCTGCAGATTACGGCGACGCAGTTTGAGATGGGAGTTAAAGATCATCATGTTCATTTGAGCGTCGGCGCCAACCTGTCCCATCCCGATTGCGGGGCGCCGACGCTGGGTCTGAGGTGGCATCCGTTTTTGCCGTTCGTGTACCTTCCGATGTGGGAAGTGGCGCCCGACCCGGGGCCCGAGGCGCCATTCTCTTCGATCACGCAATGGACGTGGGAAGAACTTTCATACCATGGGCGCGTGCTAAGCGTGTCCAAACGCGAGGCCTACCTGCGCTATGTAGATCTTCCGGCGCACACCGGACGCGCGTTCGAGCTCGCTGCATTCATCGGCGATAAAGACCCGGCGCACGATCGCGAGGCTCTTCGCAACGGCGGGTGGCGCGTCGTCGATCCACATAAGGTCGCCAACACGCCGGAGGCTTATCGCGCCTATCTGCGCGCCTCGCGCGCCGAGATTTTGTGTCCCAAGCCGATCTTCCGCGAATTGAACACCGGATGGTTTAGCGATCGCAGCGTCTGCTACATGGCGCTGGGCCGCCCGGTAGTCGCCGAAGATACCGGGTTCGGCGATGCGGTGCCGACCGGGCGCGGCGTTCTGAAGTTCCGCGATAGCGACGAAGCCCAGGCCGCCGTCGCCGAGATCGATCGAGACTACAGTCTTCACAGCCGCTGGGCGCGCGCGCTCGCCTGCGATCTCTTCAACTCCGACCGCCAGCTCAACGCGATGCTCGCCGCCTGCTAAAGCTGGGTCGCGAAATCCAGTCGCCTACGGCTTGGCGCTTCGATGGTGCTCTATGGTGCGTGCGGCAGCCTGGCCGGACTTTGCGCCGGCCGCGTGCTCACTGATTTCTTCGACCGCGTGACAGTCATTTCGATCGAACCTCCACGCCCCGGAAAATGCCGTCGAGTCGCGGGTAGAACGCGCGATAACGCGCCAGCGCGGTGGGCCGCATGTAGCTGGGCAGTATGACGATCCGGATTTGCGCGGCGTCCGGAGGAAGCTCGCCATTTTGGGGAAGGCGGACCAGGTCGGCGCGCCGCGCCGGCGGCGCGTAATAGAGCGCTGAGGCCCAGCTCACCACGCCGATGCGTTCGCGGCCAGGCGCCGCCTCGGTTGCCAGCGCGACCGCCTCGCGAAACTGCAGATCGCGCGGCTTCCTGTCATACTGATACACATGCACGAGCATCGTCAGCGCCAACAGCGCCGCCGCGGCGCCGCGCGCCCGCGCACCGCCGAGCGCCACGATCCCGAGCGCGGCCAAAATGTAGAATGCGATGAACGACGAAAGCGCGTAGCGGGTCACGTCCATCGGCCTGAACAGGTAGGAGATCGCGAGCTGCATCAGCAGCGGCAGCTACATCCAGATGAGCGCGAACGCGATCTGGTCGCGGCGGCTTCGCCAGAGTGATAGCACCGCCCACAGCGCGAGCGCCGCGAGCACCACGAACACCCACACGCCGCTGGCGCTCTCGAACGTCTCAATCGGGTCGAGTAGGCGCGGCGGCGCAATCCACGACCACTTTCCGCCCTTGACTCCAGAGCTGAGCTGTAGCGCGACGACTGGTGCGAATGACGCGAGCAGCGCGAGGCCCGCGAGGACGCCGAACGCGGCGCGCCACGCGCGCCCATCGAGCCCGCGCCCGCGGCGCCACTCCGCAACGAGCCGCCATGCGAACCACGCCCCCTCCGCAGCGAATGCGAAGGCAGCGGTGAAATTCGCCGCGACCGCCAGCGGCGTGAGGACTGCGAGCGCGGCGAAGTTCGGCCATCCCCCGCTGCGCATGCCGCGCAGGAAAAACCCGACCTGGGCGAGCACCAACGCGAGCGTCAGCGGATACATCCGCGCCTCGCGCGAATAGTTGATCATCACCAGGCTGATCGCCGTGATGAACGCGCTGAGTGCGGCAGTTACCTCGGCTGCGGGCGCATCCGCCTCGCGCCCATCGCCGCCGGCCGCCGGCAGCATCAGCAACTCGTAGGCAACGAAGAAGACCAGCGCAATCGCGCTGGTTCCGAACAGCGCCGACAGCGAGCGCAGCGCCGCCTCGCCCTGCCCGAACATCAGTATCCACAAGTGCAGGATGAGCTCGTGCAGCGCGAGCGTGGCGGGGTTAATCACGTGATTCGTGCGAATCACGCCGGCGAGCGTCGGCGCGCTGGCGATCACCCACGAAGCCACCTCGTCGCCGGTGATTTCCGCCACGCCGAGATGGATGAACCGGATGAAGCCGCCGAGCCCGATGGCGAGGGCAAGGATCACCGCCGCCTCGGCTCGCGCGGCGCGCCCGCGAGGCCGGAACTTCGGCGCCGCGTGCGCCTCGGAGGTCGCCGCGCGCCCGTGCGAGGGTGTCTCAGCTGGCTGCATTCGGTAGGAAGGTCGGCCCTCGATGTTAGGTTTCGGGTTAAAGCCCTACGGCTTGGCGCTTCGATGATGCTCTGCGGCGTGCGCGCCGAACTGGACGGGAACGCTGTCTGATCCCTGCACCACCACGACGCATCGTTTGGGGTCGGTGAGATCCTCTGGCGAGAGTCCGACCTTGTCCGCCAGGTTGGTCGCGATGACGACGAGGCCGCCCGGCGTCTGACGCGCGAGCTGAGCCGCCGTCGGCGCACTCAGCACGTCGGTATGCAGCGGGCGTCCAAGCGCGTGGCCGGCGTCGCGAATCAGATCGAGCAGTTCAGTATCCTCCGCGGTCCCATCTTCGGGCACCAGCACCGCGTGCAAGCCGGACCTCTTGCGGATCGCCACTCGCAGGGCCAGGTCGAGCGCCGCGCGCCCATGCGTTCCCCGATCCACTACCGCAAACACCCGGTCCAGCGGCTGCTCGCCTCCGTGAATCACGACCGCCACGTGAACCGGCAACGCGAGGGCCTTGTCCAGAATTTCGCGGACCACGCCGCCCATGAAGTCGGAACCGAAGACCGCGCGATGCGATCCCAACAGCAGCCATCCGATTTGCGGCTCTTTGGCGAACGCCAGGATGTCCGCCGCGGGATTGGTGGTCCAGACCGCCTGCGGCGTAATGATGCTGCCGCGCTCCAGTGCCAGGTCCAACGCCGCCGCCAGCGCGGGAGAGCGGGGCGGCACGCGCTGGTCGGCCTCGCGCAGTCCCGATCGCACACCGCCCGGCGGAGTCTTCACCAGTGCGAGCACGCGCGGCGGCGGGGCGTCATGCGGCGTCGCCGCCAGCGCGAGTTCGACCAGAACGGCCACGCCTTCAGGGTTCGAGACCGGCACCAGGATGGCGCGGTGCTCCGTTCTCGCCAATATCGGCTGCGCGGGCGGCTGCGCTGGCCGCGGCGCCGGCCGCGGGGCGGGATGCGGCGCGCGAATCGGAGCTTGCGGCGCGACCATCGGCTCGGGCGAGAACGTGGCGAGCTCCGGAAACCGCTGAACCTCCGGAATTCGATGGCGCGTGATCAGATGCAGAATTGGCGTGGTCGCAAAGGTCGTGACCAGGGCCATGATAACCAGCATCGCGAACAGTGTCGGCGAGATGACGTTCATCTCCAGCCCGATATTCAGCACGATCAGTTCCATCAGTCCGCGCGTGTTCATCAGCACACCGAGTGCCGACGAGTCGCGCCAGTTAAGTCCTGTGATTCGCGCCGCAACTACGCTGCCGCCAAACTTGCCCGCCGACGCTACGACGACGATCAGCGCGCACATCATCCATTGCTCGTATCCGCTGAGCAGCCCGATCTGCGTGCGCAGTCCCGTGTATGCGAAAAATGCGGGCAGCAACAGCACGATCACGATGTCTTCGAGGCGGTCGGTAAGCTCCCGCGCCATCCCGCTGTCGTGCGGAATCACGGCCCCCAGCGCGAACGCGCCGAACACGGCGTGGATACCGATCAATTCGGTGGCTGACGCCGAGATCAACAGCGCGATGAAGATCGACGCCATCACGCCCTGCGTCAGCCGCCCGCGATTTCCATACACCAGCGACAGGCGGACCATCGCGGGCCGCACCACGGCGATCATCAGCGCAATAAACCCGAGCGCCATCGCGATTGTCGCCACCGCGCCCGCCGCCTGTGCTCGCGCCACGCTGACCACGAAGGCGAGCATGCACCACGCCGTCACGTCGTCCACGGCGGCGCAGGTCAGCGCGATCGCACCCATGCGGGTTTTGTGAATCCCGCGATCGGTCAATATTCTCGCCAGCACCGGAAACGCCGTCACCGACATCGAAACGCCCAGAAACAGCGAGAAGCACGTGAACGGCACGTCGCTGGTCGACAGCTTTGGATAAAGAAAAAGTGCAATCGTCGCGCCGAGCAGGAATGGCGCCACGATGCTCGCGTGGGAGATCGCAACTGTTGTATGGCCGCGTTTGCGAAGCAGCGCGGGGTCGAGCTCGAGCCCGACTAGGAACATGTAAAGGATGACGCCGACCTGCGCGATTATATTGAGAGCCGGCCCCACCGTAGCCGGGAAAAGATATCCTTCCGCGCCCGGCGCGAGGCGCCCAAGCAGCGAAGGACCGAGCACGATCCCCGCGAGAATTTCGCCGACCACCTGTGGCTGACCAAAGTTGCGGAAGATCGAACCCATCGCGCGCGCGGTCGCGATTACCACCACCAGCGCGAGCAGCACGTGCAGCAGCTCGCCTTCATTCGCACGCGACGCGGCCGAGCCGAAGATCGCTGTCCCGCTCGCGGCGGGCGCATCCAGCATCTCGCCGTATGAGCGAATCCACAAATACAGCAGCACCAGGCCGCCGATCATCAGTCCGTATGCGGCGGCTGCGCGCGTGCCTGCGGTGGTAATTCGCGGCTGCCCTTCAGCCATCGCTGCAGTCTACCAGAGCGCCGGCTTCATGCGCAGCGCCCGGTAACGTGGCAATGACTCGGGTGACGAACGCCTAGCGGAGATCGGCGGATGGCTTCCTTCTCCGCGCGGGCGCCTTTTTCGGCGCCTTTGTCGATTCGCGCGCCGGCGCCGCATCTCCATTCGGTGAAGCTGAGGCGGCGGCTGCCGGCTTCCGCCGCCGGCGAATCGCAGAGATGGTCGCCGCGATTTCGGCTGCCTCCGACGGCGCCGCGCTATCTCCGCCGCTATAGTTCACCAGATCGCTCAATGACAGGATTCCGACCAACCGGCCGCGGGAATCGGCCACGGGGATACGGTGAATCTCATGCGTACGCATCAGGCCAAGCGCAGCCTCGAGATCGTCGCCGCGCGCACATGAAATCACCCGAGGGGACATCGCGCGCTCCACAGGAATCGCCTCGAGCGGCAAGCCTTGCGTATATGCGGCCATGCAGATGTCGCGATCGGTGACTATTCCCGCGAGCCTGCCGTGCCCATCGACGACTGGCGCGCATCCGCAATCGTGATCCCACATTATCCGAGCCGCCGCATTCAACGAGTCGTGAATCGTGCACGCTCGTGCGTCGCGGGTCATCAAGTCAGCTACTTTCACTCAGTTCCACTCCTTTACAACGGTTCTCGCTTGGCGATTCACTTCCAGCTGGAAAATGGTTTGATCGACAGGTTTGAATTGAAATAGCGCGGATCGCCGCTCACTTCGCGGTCGATCCAGTCGGGAAGTTCAACCTGCTCCCTGGCATCCTTGAGTTCGACTTCGGCGACCGTCAGCCCACGATTTGCGCCGGCGAATTCATCGACCTCCCAGGTATGGCCCTTGAACACGATTCGGTAGCGCGTCTTTTCGATTGGCGGATGCGCACACAAGTTGCCCAGAATCTCGTTCGCATCGCCCAACGGAATCTCGTACTCGTATTCGTCGCGCGTAATTCCCGACGTGGCTCCCTTGATCGTCACATAACCGCGGTCCGCGTACATGCGTACGCGCACTGAGCATTGCGTCGAGACGCAGAGGTATCCCTGGCGAATGGCGAGGCCGGCCCCAAGATCGCTCCATTTGCGCGGATGAGTCAGGAATTTCCGCTCGATTTCCTTCGCCATGCCTTTTCACTTTTCACCGCGGCCCGCGTCTCGCTCATCGTCATCGCAGCCGCATATCATCGCAGCCGCGCATCACAATAGCACTATCGCCGGGCGCGCCGAAAAATCAGGCAGCGACCAATTTTCAGTCTTTCAACTTTTCAACTTTTCAACTGCCGACGCGCTCTCTCATTCCTGCCCCTCGGGCAGACGAGCCGGGACCGCCGCCGGCCGATCGTTTGCGTGACGAGCGCCCGGCTCGTACGACTTGCCTTCGGCCCACCGAGCGCATCTGCTTGGTCGGCAGATCGGCGGCGCTCAACGATCCGAGCTGTGCGCGCAATGACGTGGGCTCGATTCCCAGCACGTCGCATACGTATTCAAAGGAAAACGGACTGTGGATTCCGGCTTCCGCATGGAACCATCGCTGAACCTCGTCGAATTGCTCGCGGTCGCATCGCCGCGACGAGTTCCCCGTCTTCACGTAGCATCGGACCGCGTCTTCGAGCACCGCGACCACCAGCCGCGTCTCGCCGTCGAGCATCGATCTGCGCCGGGTCAGATCATAAAACTGAACCGGCACCAGAAAATCCGGCTCGAAGCGTGCGCTCAGCCACGGATCGGGCCCGGCGCACTCGTCGAGAACCCGGTTCTGATTCGAAGATCCGTGCTGAACCTGTTCTGAGGCAGATGCGTACATACTGATTGGACCTCCTCTGAGCCGAATCGGAATTGCCTACTGGGGGAGCATGGCCTGTGCCAGCCCGTCAAAGCATGCTAAGATGAAAATCAGTAAGGAATTTAGGGATTTTGCGATGTCGAAGAAGCTGAGATGCTGCTCAATTATTAGGCATCAGTGCAATTGCCACCATGCAATGAGACCTCGCCGGGATGCGGGTTCAATCGTATCCGAGGCTCTCGCACGCCCCGCCCGATCCGTTTAGAATGCCGCCCTCCGGGAGTGGCAACAGCCGATGAGGCAACCAATCTGGAGCAATTTCCGTATAAGGAACTACTGGACTCGAATGCGGCTCAGCAAGACTATTGAGGTCGCTCGTTTTTTCCTACAGTGGCGCGAGGCCCGATCAATGCTCATATTAGAATACGCGATGTGCGCGAACGGTCCTTATTTATGAAAACTCGACCTAAATCTCGATCTAAAACTCGACCGACGAACGCCCGCAAGAGGCAGAAGGCCAGGATGGAAGCCGCAGTTAACACCGGCAGACGCCGGATCGATGCGCTGAAGAGCCTGCTCGCCAAAGAGCGCGCCGAAACGCTCGCCCGGGTGAAGGAATTGATGCGTGCACAGGCCCGCAATGGCGGGCAGCCGCCAGCCGACGAGATGGACGTGGCGAGATCGCTGTCCGAAGTCGATACGCATGCGGCGCTGTTCGACCGCGCGCGGGAACGCCTGGGCGCGATCGACGCGGCAATAGCCAGGCTTGGAGCAGGAGTCTATGGAACCTGCGCGCGATGCGGCGATGAAATCCCGTTGGCGCGGCTCCAGGTCATCCCGTTCGCGCAATATTGCGTCGATTGTCAGAACGAAGCCAACATTGAAGCTCGCAGCGGTCAAGGTGGAATGGCCAAGCCGTTCGCCGTCCGATGGTCCGGCGCCGAAGAACTCAGCAGCGCGGATGAATCGGAAGAACATGTCGAACCGGCCCGCGCCGCCGACGACGACGTGCAAATTGACAGCGCGTTTGGCCCCGACGAGGACGAACTCGAAGCGACGGGAGTCGAGAAGCGTCGCCGCGGCCGTCCGCCAAAGGCAAAAAAGGCGATCCAGAAGAAGATGCGTTAGAGCCGCCGGCAATCCATCACATGACAGCGACTGAGCAATTGCGCCACGAGCACGAAGCGATAACGCTGGTCCTCTCGATTCTCGAGAAATTATGCCAGCGGCTTGCCAACGGCGAGAAGGTCAATCCGGAGCATTTCGGCCAGGTGCTGGAGTTCATCCAAGTCTTCGCCGACCAATGCCACCATGGCAAGGAGGAGCAATTTCTCTTCCCCGCCCTCGAAGCGGCCGGCATCCCCAAGGCCGGCGGGCCGCTCGGCGTGATGTTGAGCGAGCATGAGCACGGCCGTGCCCTCATCCGGCAACTGGCCGCCGCGTGGCAAAAACACTGCTCGGGCGATCGCGCGGCCGCGGCCGTGGTGATCGCGAGCGCGCGAGACTACAGCGCGTTTTTGAATGCGCACATCTTCAAGGAAAACAATGTCCTGTTTCCGATGGCTGACGCGCGCTTGTCGGCCGACAGCCAGCGGCGGCTGCTGGAGGAATTCGAGCGGCTGGAAATCGAGCGCATCGGAGCAGGCAGGCACGAGCAGTTCCACAAGACGTTGGATTTTCTCAAGCAAACTTATCTTGGATAGAAAGCGCGTCCGGACTCGTCCCCCGCACAAACCCCTGCTTTACCGACGCGTCCGCCGCGGCTAAAATCTCTTAGCTCACGATTCTATTTTCGATTCCTCATCAAGGAGAATTCGCTCATGGCGGAAGAACGCAAAGGCGCCGTTACGATGCGGGGAAACCCGATGACCCTGGTCGGCCCCGAAATCAAGGTCGGACAAAAGGCACCCAACTTCAACGTCGTCGGCAAGGGGATGCAGCCTGCGACGCTCGACCAGTTCAAGGGCAAGGTCAAAATCATCACGACCATCCCCTCGCTCGACACTCCCGTCTGCGATGCCGAGACGCGCCGCTTCAACGTGGAAGCGGGCAAGCTGCCCGGCGACGTCCAGATTCTCACGGTCTCGATGGATCTGCCGTTTGCGCAGGCCCGATGGTGCGGCGCGGCCGGCGTGGACAAGATCACCACGCTCAGCGACTGGCGCAGCGCGAATTTCGGCACCAGCTATGGCGTGCTGATCAAGGAACTGCATCTGCTTGCGCGATGTGTCTTCGTCGTCGATAAGAACGACAAAGTCACCTATGTCGAATACGTCAAGGAAGTCGCCGAGCAGCCCAACTTCGAAGCCGCGCTGGAAGCGGCCAGGAAGGCCGCCGCTGCCTGACATTGAAGAGTGAAAAAGTGATTCACCCTGCGGGCGGACGTGTCTCAGACGCGTCCGCCCGTGATGGATCTTCTTCCTCATGCCGACCGATGCGCCCAATCGCCACGCCTTCACCGACGTGCTCAGGCGCGGCCTCTACGAGGCGATCTTTCGCCGCCGCGACATCCGGGAGTTCATTTCCGATCCAATTCCCGACGATGTCCTGGCGCGTGTGCTGACCGCGGCTCATCATGCGCCCAGCGTCGGCTTCACGCAGCCGTGGGACTTCATCGTCGTGCGCAGCCTTGAGCGGCGCCGTCGCGTGAAGGAGGTCTTCGAAGCCGAGCGCCAAAAAAATGCGGCTCAGTTCAACGGCGAGCGCCGCGAAAAATATCTCTCGCTCAAGCTCGAAGGCATCCTCGAAGCTCCCCTTAATCTGATCGTCACCTGCAAGCCCGATCGCTTCGGTCCCGCCGTGCTCGGCAAGACCAGCATTCGCGATGTCGAGATTTACTCGGCGTGTCTGGCGGTCGAAAATCTGTGGCTCACGGCGCGCGCCGAGGGCCTGGGGATGGGATGGGTCAGCATCATGCGCAACGACGCCCTCGCCGAAATTTTCGGCATCCCCGATGACGTCATTCCCATCGCCTACCTATGCGTCGGCTACGTCCGCGATTTTCCCGGCCGCCCCGTGCTCGCCAGCGCACAATGGGCCGAGCGATTACCGCCGCGCTCGCTGATCCACTTCGATTCGTGGAACGACGCGAGCGACCGAAACTCGCCCGCCGCCGATTCCCTGCTCAAGAAGATCGACGACCATTCCATCTGGCTCTCGATCTTTCCCGAAGATTCACCCGACCGACCGCCCTCGCGCGACTGAAATCGCAGCCACAGCACCGCTTGCGGGCTGACGCCGAGCATGATGCGATTACGCGGCTATGTCTTTGCTCGACCAAACTATCGCCTCGATTCTTCCACTCGACAACGAAGCGGCGTGGGCCGCCGACGAACGCCTGAACTCCCTGACCAAGCCTCCCCGCAGCCTCGGCCATCTCGAAGAACTCGTGCGCCGCTACGCCGCCATCCGCCGCGACGAATCGGCAAGATCCGGACGCGGCGCGATCGCCGTCTTCGTCGCCGATCACGGCGTCGCGGCCGAGGGCGTCAGCGCATTTCCACAGGCCGTCACGGCCGAGATGCTCCGCAACATCGCCGCCGGCGGCGCCGCGATCAGCGTGCTCGCGCGCCGCTTCGGTTATCCGCTCAAAGTCGTCGATGTCGGCGTCAAGACCGATACCAGCACCAAGCCGCTGAAGGGCGTGACTTATCGGCGCATCGGCGCCGGCACCGGCAACTTCCTGGACGGCCCGGCAATGACGCCGCAGGATGCGACGCGCGCGCTCGAAGTGGGAATCGACATCGCAAGCGAGCTCGCCGGCGGCGGCGCGACGCTGATCGGCATCGGCGACATGGGAATCGCGAACAGTACGTCCGCCGCCGCGCTCCTCTCTGCGCTAACCGCGATCGCGCCGGACGCGATGGTGGGGCGCGGGACCGGCCTCGATGATGCCGGCGTGCGCCGCAAAACCGAAGTGGTCGTGCGCGCGCTCGAGATTCATCGCGCGGCGCTGGCTTCGGGCCAATCGATGCTGGCGGCGCTCGGCGGTTTCGAGATCGCCGCGATGGCCGGCGTGTGCATCGGCGGCGCCGCATTCAATGTCCCGGTCGTGGTTGACGGTTTCATCGCGACGGCGGCCGCCGCGGTCGCGGAGAAGATTCATCCGGGATTGTTCGATCATCTTTTTTTCAGCCATCGCTCGGCCGAGGGCGGCCATGCGCTCGCGCTCGAACACTTCAAGCTCCGTCCAATTCTCGATCTCGACCTCAGATTGGGCGAAGGCACCGGCGCCGCGCTCGCGATGAACGTGATCGAATCCGCGCTCGACTTGTTCCACAACATGGCGACGTTCGCGGGCGCGGGCGTCTCCGGTAAAGTGCGATGAGCGACGAACCGAGCGCACCGCCGAGCGGGTTTTTCGCCGAATTCCCTCTCGCAGTAAGCTTCCTCACGATCTTTCCGGTGATCGATCGGCGCCGCGCATCCGACGATACCGTTGCGGCATCGTTCGCATGGTTCCCGATTGTCGGTTACTGCATCGGCGCGATGCTGGCCGGCGAGGATTGGCTGCTCGCCCACGTCTTTGCGCAGGTGATTCGCTCGGTCCTCATCATCGTCTCGCTCACCGTCGTCACCGGCGCGGTTCATCTCGACGGACTGGCGGACACGGCCGACGCGCTTGGCGCGGGACGCGATCGCGAGCGCGCACTCGACATTCTCCGCGACAGCCGGGTCGGAACGTTCGGCGCAAGCGCAATTTTTTTCGACTTGACGCTGAAAATCCTCGCGCTCTCGACCCTGGCGGGTCACCGCCGATACGCCGCTCTGCTGATGGCGCCGATGCTCGCGCGTTGGGCGATGGTCCTGGTCGCTTCGGGAATGCCTTATCTGCGGTCCTCCGGTGCAGGATCGACGCTGCTCAGCCGCAAGAGCCTCGGTATGCGCTATGCCTTCGTCGCCGTTTTCACGCTCGTCGCTATACTGGTCCGCGGGCGTGGCGAGTTGCGCGCGATCGCTCTTGCCGGCGCGGTCGCAATCGTAATCGTGTTCTCTTGCCGCTGGTTCTATCGGCGATGGATGGGAGGAGTGACGGGCGACTTGATCGGCGCGTGCGGCGAACTCGTCGAGATTGCGGTCCTCGTCACGATGGCCTCGTGACTCTTACCTGATTAACTGAGACGGAGTCGCCTGCCCCACGTAGGCAGCGGGGAAGGTAGCATCGAAGCACGGATCGAAAAAGCAGGATCTTGACTGCATAGACAGTGGAGATGTCCGCAGTATAAATGTTTATCGGCCCGAACGATGGCGCCATCTGTAACTCACTGATCACGAGGGAGCGTTTGTGCAATGCGAACACGAATGTTGACGATGCGGCTGGCGCTGGCAGGCTTGGGAATACCCATCCTATACCTTGCTCTAGTGGCATCTCCCGCCGCCACCGCGGACCCCGCGATAACCCCGATCGGGGTCTGGGCAACTGTGGGTGGAGGATCGCACGTGAAGATAGAGGACTGCGGCGGCAAGCTCTGCGGCGCTATCATCTGGCTCAAGGAGCCGTTCAACAAGAAAGGCAAGGACAAGGTCGATTCGGAGAATCCCGATCCGAGTCTGCGCACGCGGAAAATCGCCGGCCTCGCCTTGCTCAGCGGTTTTGTGCAGGACCAGGGCAGTCCATACGCCTGGACAGGCGGCAAGATCTACAATCCCGATGACGGCAAGACCTATTCGTGCAATCTGACGCTCCAGGATCCCGGGACGCTGCGCGTGCGCGGTTACGTCGGGCTGTCGTTCCTCGGCAAGACGCAAATCTGGAGCAGGGTTAAGTAAGCAAACCCTTGGCTTAGGCGCGCGCCGGAGACGGTCGGCGAACGGATAGCACGATCCCCTCAGTCCGCATGAGTCCACGCTAATTTGCTCCTCATCGAGCGACAACGGCTAACGACGTGAAAAAAGTGATCATGGTCGTGGGGATCGTTGTCGGCGTCTGCGTGGCTTATGTCCTTGCACACCTGGCCCTGATCGAAGTCGGCCGAGAGGTCGTTGTCGTCAGCGAGCCGACTCCAACCGGAGTGGTGCGCAAGGCGCGACTCTGGATCGTCGACGAGGGAAAGTATTCCTGGATTCACCCCGGCAGCGCCAACGCTCAGTGGTGGGTTCAGCACATGGACGCGAACCCGTTTGTCGAGATCTATCGAGGCGGCGAAAGCCGCTGGTACCGCGCGCAACCTGATCCCGAGGCGCACGCGAGGGTCCATCAGCTACTCCGGGAGAAATACGGCGTCGCCGACATGTGGGTGCGTTTCCTCGAAGGCAGCGACACTCAGAGCGGTATTCTCAATGGCGAAAAGTGCACAACGGTCCCCATCCGACTCGAACCCGTCGCGGCAAAGTAAAGCTCGACGCAGGCGCCTGTTTGACGAATCCGCGCTTACTTCAACTTTAGCGGATATCCCGCGACCATCAGGAGCGCGTGCTCCGCGACGGCCGCGACTTTCTGATTGGTCCATCCCAGCAGATCGCGAAAACGGCGCGACTCCGCGTGATCCGTCGGCACGATTCCCGATCCAACTTCATCGGTCACGACGATGCTCGCGAACGACGCATCCTTGAGCGTTGCCGCGAGCTTGTCCGCCTCCGCGAGAATGGCTCCGTCCGCCTCGTGACGCTGCATCAGGTTGGATATCCATAGCGTCAGGCAATCGAGCACCACCAGGTCGGCGCGATCGCCGAGCCGCTCGAGCGCGGCGACCACCTGGACCGGCTCTTCGACGGTCTGAAAGTCCGGCGGTCGCGTGGTCCGATGAAATTCGATTCGCGCCGTCATTTCTTCATCGAGCGCCTGCCCGGTCGCGACGAAGAATCTGCGTTGATATGGGAGCGCAAGCTTCAACGCCTGCGTACTCTTGCCGCTTCGAGCGCCGCCGGTGATTAGCGTTACCGTGCCCATGGGAATCATCAAGCGTACACGATCGCGTCGCGCGTGACGAAAATTTCCCGCCGAGCTCGAGCCCGGGTTGACTGCGCGCCGTGCCGCGCGTAAGTTCTGCGTCGCACCCGGTGCTCGGGAAGCCGGTTCAAATCCGGCGCTGCCCCGCAACTGTGTGGGGGGACGACGGCCTATCATGCCACCGCTTAGGCGGGAAGGCGGGCCCGAGGACGAACCCCAAGCCAGGAGACCGGCCGGGTCACTAACTGTCTGCCTTCCGCGGGGAGGGTGGCCTCAGGCACGATTCTCCTGAAGCCCGATTCCTCGATTCGCGAGGGGTCGGGTTTTTTCTTTTTCGATGCCCGATCACTCCTCCGCGCGCGCCGGCAGCCTTTGAACTCGGAGGGAGTTCATGCGGTTATCTAGTTGGATCCTGTCAACAATAGTAGTTGCGACATTGCTGTTGGCGCCGATCGCGCGGGCCCAGGAGCCTGCTTCGGCGCCATCGCCGGCGCCAACTCAGACCAAATCCACGCCGGCAAATCAGGCCAAATCCTCGACGCCGGCAAAGAAGAAAGCCGGTCAGCCGATGACACCGCCCAAAAAACAGGAGGCGCAGAAGCTGAATCCGGTGGTCGTCACCGCAACCAGAATCGAGCAGCCGATCGCCGACATCGGTACGACGATCACGGTCGTCGAAGACCCGCAAATCCAGGAGCAGAAAATCGACCGGGTCAGCGACGTGCTCCGCCAGGTGCCCGGCGTGCAGGTCACCCAAAGCGGCTCGCCCGGCGCGGTCACCGACATATCGATTCGCGGCGCGACGTCGGCGCAGACGCTGATCCTCGTTGACGGGGTCGAAGTCAACTCGGGCGCGACCGGCGGCTTCGACATGGCCAACCTGACGACCGGCAATCTCGATCGCGTCGAGGTTTTGCGCGGCGCCGGCGGCTCGCTGTACGGCTCGCAGGCGATCGGCGGGGTAGTCAATGTCCTCTCGCAGGAGGGCGAGGGCCCGCCGACAGCGAGCCTGGTCTCAGCGGGCGGCAATCGCGCGACCAGCCGGCAGGTCGTGACCGTGAGCGGCGCCGAGGGAAATCTCGGCTACTCGGGCGCGGTGTCGTACTTCTCGACTGAAGGGTTTCGTCCGGTCAACGACAACTCTGACAACCTCTCGGGCTCGATGCGCCTGGATTACCATCTCGGCGACGACACCGTGATCCGCGGCTTTGCGCGCTACATCGCGTCCAACGTGAGCCTGCCCAATTTTCTGGTGGCTTCCGGCGTGCCGCTCGATTCGACGGCGCATCAGCGCGACGAGTTCATGCTGTTCAAGGGCGAAGTCGAGCATCACTTCGGCGATAACCTGCTCGCGCGCGTGAGCGCCTTCTTCGTGCGTCAGGACCTGCGCCTGAACGCGCCGCCATTTCCGGGAGGCATCGTTTTCGGAGCACCCTATTTCGAGACGGATTCGATTCCGGAGGAGACCCACGGCGGCAACGCCGAGGCGATCTACACCTGGGCTCGCGGCTGGCGCACGCTTGCGGGCTTCGATTTTCTCGATCGCGGGCTGCAATCGGGCAGCTTCTGCAGCTTTTGCGATCCCCTGCCTCCATTCGCGGCCGGGGCGAGCAAATTCAACGCGCGCCGCCAGGAATACGCGGGCTACGTCGAGCAGGAGGGCAGTCTGTTCAACGACCACTTTCTCGTCACCGGCGGATTTCGCGTCGATGGCAACAGCCAGTTCGGCGAGGAGGTCAGCCCCGCCTGGTCGGTCGCGATTCCGATTACAAAAATCTCGACCACCTTGCGCGGCAGCTACAGCGAAGGCTTCCGCGCCCCCGCATTCAACGAGCTGTACTACCCGGACTACGGCAATCCCAGGCTGAAGCCCGAGATTTCCAGCGAGTACGACGGCGGATTCACGACCAACTTCGGCGAGCGCGCCTCTCTCACCACGACCTGGTTCTCGCGCCGCGTGCACGACCTGATTGTCACCGTGCCATGCAAGTACGGCCCGTCGTGTCTTTTCGACTCGGAAGCGGGCAACGCGGCGCGCGTGGATGTGCAGGGCGTCGAGGTCGTCCCGAGCCTCACCATCGTCAAGGGACTGACGCTCAACGGCAACGTGACGGTGCTCGACGAGACGCACGCCGATGCTGCGGGCTCGACGGCACAGCCGCTGCGCGTGGCGAAGCATACAGCGTCGGCGCTGCTGCAATACGTACGGAGCGCGAATTTTCTCCCTCACGATCGAATCACGGCCGGCGTGAACTACATCTTCGTCGGCGATCGCGACGACATCACGATTGAGTCCACCGTCGCGAATCACGCCGCGTATAATCTCGTCAATGCGGTCGTGTCGTACTCGATGGGAATCCCGCTCAAGCATGTGCACAACGAGGAGGTTTTCGCGCGCGTGTCGAACCTGATGGACCGCCGCTATTCGGAGGCGTTTGGATTTCCCGCGCCGACGATAAATGTGCTGGCGGGGGTGAAGCTGGATTTCGAATAGCGCCGCGCGCGTCAGGAGTCGATGGTCTGCTCGGCCGCAAAATATCGCTCGAAGATTGCGCGGATCCGATCGCGGCGCTGCGCCAGCTCGGCGAGCATGCGCGATGCGCCGTTCGCCCCTTCGAATCCCATTCGGCGCGCCAGCGGGCGCAGCGCAGCCACCGAGGTCGGGACGGCCCAGGCCGGCCGGTCGCTCTCGATTCGGAGCCGATTTTCCAGACGCGACAGGAATCGGTAGCCGTCTTCGACAACCGCCGCGTCGGCGGGCGCCAGCAGATGGAGGCCGTCGAGCGCCTCGAGCAAGCCCATCGTGTCGCGCACGCGCAACTCCGGACTGCGATGGCCGTGAGACAGCGCCATCATTTGCACAAGGAACTCGACGTCCACCAAACCGCCGCGGCCCTGCTTGATGTTGAGCCGCGTCTTGTCCTCGGCGCCGATCTCTTTCTCCATCCGCCGGCGCATCGCCGCTATTTCGCCGACCTCGGCCGCCGTCAGTCCGCGGCCGTACACGAATTCCTGGCGCGCCGCTTCGACCTCGCGGCCCAGTTCCCGGTCGCCGGTTATCACGCGCGCCCGCACCAGCGCCTGGCGCTCCCAGACCGCCGAACTTTGTCGATGATAGTCGCGAAACCCGGCCAGCGAAGTGACCAGCGGCCCCGCGTTGCCCGACGGGCGCAGGCGCAGGTCGAGCTTGTAGGCGTAGCCCTCGCGCGTGCGCGATTCGAGGATTGCGATCAACTTCTGCGTAATTCGCGACGCGATTTCCCGGCTGCCCGCGGCGACTTCCGCGCGGTCGTCGTAAACGAAGATCAGATCGAGGTCGGAGTTGTATGACATTTCACTGGCGCCGAGCCGGCCCATCGCAATCGCGCACAGCCGCATCGTTGCGGGAATCGGGAAGCGAGCCTCGGTCTGAATTCGCGCGAGCGACATCGCTTCGTCCAGGACGGTTTCGGCCAAACTCGTGAGCTCGCGTTGGACGTCGAACAGTTCGAGATCCCCGGCCAGGTCGGCGATCGCGATGCGCAAGAATTCCTGATGCCGAAATGCGCGGAGCGCGTCGAGCTTGCTCTCGAAATCCGGACTCGCCGCGATCAATCCCGCCAACTCATCGCGCAGTTCAGCCGGACTGCGCCGCGTCGCCGCGAGATCGGAGCGCACGAGAGTATCGAGCATGTCGGGATGGCGGATGAAGATGGTGGAGAGGTAGGCGCTCGAGGCGAACAGCCGCAGCAGGATGCGCCGGGTCGCGGGATGCTGTTCGAGCAACGCCAGGAACGAGGTGCGCGCGCCGATCGCCCCGATCAGCTCGGCCAGATTCATCAGCGCCAGGTCCGGATCGGGCAGCCTGCTTATCTCGTCGATCAGCATCGGGCCGAGCCGCTCGAGCAACTCGCGACGCCGCGGGCTGGTCGGGGCATGCGAGGGTCCGCGTGCGAGCAGCTCGAGATGGCCTGCGCTTTCGTCCGCGCGCGCAAAGCCAAGCTCGCGCAGGTAGCGGGTCGAGGAATTCGGATCGAGCGCCGAGTTCCACGCCAATTCCGCCGCGTCGGAGACCGAGCGCGTTGACTCTTCCTCGCCGCCGGCCAGCGTCTCGCGGAATTGCGTCGCAACCAGAGCCCGATGAGATTTCAGTTGCTCGCTGAATTTCTCGAGCGCTCCCGGCCCCTTGCCAAAACCCATTCGCGCCGCAAGCGCGCGCATCCCGCCGTCGTCGGCAGGCAGCACGTGGGTCTGCAGGCCCGCGACGATTTGCAGCTTGTGCTCGACGTCGCGCAGGAACAGGTACGCGTCGGAAAGTTCGCGCGCGCGTTTCGACGGCAGATAGCCCAGTGAATTGAGCTTCTCGAGCGCGCCGACGGTCTGCTCGGTTCGAAGCCGGGGATCGCGTCCACCGTAAATCAGCGTGAGCGACTGCACGATGAATTCGAGCTCGCGGATTCCGCCGCGGCCGAGCTTGATGTTGCGCTCGATCATCGCGGGCGTTTTCAGTTCCGCCTCGATCTGCCGCTTCATCGCACGCAACTGGCGCAACGTGTCGAAGTCCAGGTAGCTGCGAAACACAAAGTGATTCAGCTCCGCGCACAGTTGATGCCCGATTTCGAGCGCGCCGGCGACCGGCCGCGCGCGCAGCAGCGCCGCTCGTTCCCAAGTCTGTCCGACGCTCTGGTAATAGTTGATCGCACCTTCAATCGGCGTCACCAGCGGCGCGAAACGGCCGCCCGGCCGAAGGCGCAGATCGATTCGAAAGCATCCCGCCGATAAAATTTCGGTAAACCATTCACCCAGGCGCGCCGCCGCTTCGGAACTATCCGGCAAACCCGAGGAGGCATGAAGATAGACCAAATCGACGTCCGAGCTGAGGTTCAGTTCGCGCGCGCCCAGCTTGCCCATCGCCAGGATGCAGAATCGCCCAATCTCGCCCGCGCGTCCGCCCAGAAAGCCGGTCGCAAGTTCGAGCGCCGTGCGAATGCATTCGTCGGCCAGCTCCGACATCGCCAGCGCCGTTTCGCCGACGCTTAGCCGGTCGAGCAGATCGGCAATCGCCACCTGGACCATCATTCGGCGCATGAATCGCCCGAGCACGGCGGCTGCGCGATGACGATCGGGCGCGTCGATGCGGGCGCGCTCCGTGCGCATCGCGGCGACCAGCCCGCCTATAGTCTGGGCGCGCGCGTCGAGAAAGATTTTCGCCCACCCGGGTCCGGCCAAGGACAGTTCGGTCGCGATCAGCTCCGATGAGCCGAGGCAAAAGACCAGGTCGCCGCCCGCGGCGCGATCGCGCAGCACGCTTTTCAGCGCGGCGGCGGAATCCTCGGCGAGCTTGAGTAGAAATGCCAGCGCCAACTGGTCGTCCGGCGCACGCTCCTCGACGGCGGCCAGCGCCTGCTGCGCCAGGCGATCGTTGCCCAGCCGGTCCCTCAGCCTATTGGCGAGGACTGCGAGCTGCGGGGATTGCGCGGCCTTGCGTTGCATCACGTAAACGATAACAGAAGCGGGCATGCGCGCGCCGCAAAATTTGCGATGGCCCCGGGCAAGCGCATACACTTCTTCGACCGCCGTGGCGAACCACGTGAGTCCGGGTTAAAATCCTTCGCAGCCGAATGACCGCCGAAGGAGTCGCCCCGTGATCGTTCTCTACACCACCGAACGCGATTATCCGTGGGGCACGCTGCGCTCCACGCATGCCGCCAAGACCAAGGTCGTCCTCGAAGAAAAACACATCCCGTATCGGATCGAAAATCTTCCGCCGGGAAATCTCTGGAAAAAGCCGCCCGAGATGCTCGCGAAGCATCCGCTTGGCAAGGTGCCTTACATAGAGGACGGCGAGCTGGTGATTTTCGACTCGACGGTCATCGACGAGTACCTCGAGGAGCGTTACGGGCCGCCGCGCCTGATGCCGTCGGATCCGAAGCTCCGGATGCGCGTGCGCGAGATCGAGAATTTCGCCGACGAGGCGATGCTGATCGGCAGCCTCCCACCCATCTGGATGCCCTATTGGAGCGAGCCGGCCAAGCGCAATGCGGCAGGGATGGAGCAAGGGCGCGAGATGCTGCGAACGCGCGATTTGCCGTTTATCGAGCGCGTGCTCGGCCAAGCCGGCGCGGGCGGTTACGCGTGCGGAGAATTTTCGCTCGCCGACGCGCCGCTGATGGCGCTGGCGATGGTGCTCGACGTCGACGCGATGAAGCTCGACGCGTTTCCGAGAGTCGATGCGTATCTGAAGCGGCTGCGCGAGCGCCCAAGCTACCGCGCGATCAGCCCGCACACGAAGGTGGCCGACGCGAGTTCGCGCGCCTGACCCGCGCGGCGATCAGGTGTTCTGCGCGACAGTCTTTTTTGAATGATGGGTCTTCGACGAAGCCTGGTGAAGATGTGACGCGTGCGACTTCTTCGAGCGCTTCGGCGCGAAGTCGGTCTTGATTGGCGCAGGCCGAATCGCCGGCTCGTCCTCGATGCCCGGGAAATACTTGGCCTCGTAGCGATGCACCTGCAAGGCGGCAAGGAATTCCGCATAGTAGTTTTTTACGGCGAAGCCGAAATGCGGTCCCTGGTAGTGCTGGACCATTTGGCAATAGTCGCCGCCGTAAATCCCCGCTGCGCGCGCCACTCCGCCCGTGCCGTAGTTGTACGCCGTAATCGCCAGCGGCCAATCGCCGAGCGTCTCGTAGTTTGATCGCAACAGCTTGGCCGCCGCGAGCGTCTCGCGCTCCGGGTTGAGGCGATCGTCGTGATAGCGCGTGATTTTCATGTAATGCTTGCCGGTGTCACGCGTGAACTGCCAGATTCCAACCGCGCCCGCACTCGATCGCGAAGCGCCGTGGAAGCCCGACTCGACGTGCGCCAGCGTCACCAGCTCGGGCGGGAGCCCCGCGGTCCGGAAGATCCGCTCCATCGTCGGTATGTAGTATCGGCTCCGCAGCAGCCCGTCGTGGAATTGTTCGCGCAGTCCTTCCTGCACGCGCAAGTTCTGCGCCGCAACGGCATAGGCGCTCGGCGGCTCGCCCTTGAACATCGCGGCGACCTGGCGCTCTTCATAGTCCGAAGGTTCGCGCCCGGTCGCGAGGCGACTGAGAATTTCGCCATATTTTATTTTGAGATAGTCGTTCGCCCAGTCGATATCGCCGCGGGTCGGCTGACCGTCGCCGGGAAGATGAAACACCCGGTAGATACGCCGCACATTGTCGCGATCGACGACCGCGAAGTCGCGCGCCGAGTACGCGGTAAAAACATTGACCCAGAAATCGACGTTGGGCTCGATCGAAGCCGGACGCGGAAATGGGAGTTTGGTCTCCGACGACGCGTTGGGCGGGGCCGCAAAGCCAAATGCGATCGCGAGCGCAAACGCTGCGATTACTTTGACTATTCGGTTTGCCGGCAGCTTCGCTTCGAACAACGCCTTCTTCCTCGCGCTCTATGAATTAGCTCTCGTTGCTCCCATAGTCAACAAATTAGATGCCCGGGCGCCAACTATTGCGCCGCGTTCGATCGGCGGCGGTGTCAGTAATTGTTATTCGCGTTGTAGCTGGTATCCAGCCCCGTACCATTGTTGCTGAACGAGCTGGCCGGAAAGCGATCCGCCGCCGCCGACAGCTCGCTATGCTCGGTGAATCGATCCTGTTCGGGGAATTTACCGGATGAATCGCCGAATCTGTCCGACGCGTCGGCGTCAAGACGGGACACAGGCCAGCACCTTGCCCCGGTCGAGCCACTCGCTGCCGAGCCCGCCCGCGATTCGAAATCCGCGCCCGCGCTGGAAGCCGACGCGGCCCCAGCCCTGTCGCTCCAACTGCCGCCCAATCCGCTGGCTCCCCAAGTGCTCGAGCCTGCGCCGATGTCGCTCGAACCGATTGAGGAAGGCGAAATGCTGGTGCCCATCGAGCCGCCCGCAGTCCCGACTCCCGCCGTCGTGGGCGCATACTCGCCCATCGTCTGCGCGTCGGCGTGCGGCGCGAATAGTGCGAGCATCGCAATCAGCACGGCTGGCACAATCAGCTTGATGAGTCTCATGGCGTTCGACCTCCCCTGAGCCTACTGCCAGTAACGTTCGATACTCTAGTCGTAGCATCACGTACGTGGCAATAACCGGGTAACGCGGGCCTGCGTGGGCGCCCGTGCTTGTGACCAGTCAACGCGCGCGGTTAATCTGACATAGATACTCAAGAAAACCGTGGACGAAATCGAAATCACTCCCCTGACCGGCCCGCTCGACGCCCGCGTTGTGCTGCCGGGCTCCAAGAGCATCACGAATCGCGCGATGGTTCTGGCCGCGCTGGCGCAGGGACGCTCGGTCATCGACTCAGTTCTGTTGAGCGACGACACGCGCTACATGAGCGACGCGCTGAGGGTGATGGGCTTTACGGTCGAGATTGACGAGTCGGCGCGCAGAATTACAGTCAGCGGGCGCGGCGGGACGATCCCGGCGCACGGCGGCGAGATCTTCGTCGGTGGCGCCGGCACCGTGATGCGATTTATCGTCGCGATGGTCACGCTCGGCGAGGGACGCTTTCGGATCGACGGAAATCAGCGGATGCGTCAGCGTCCGATCGGTCCGCAGCTCGACGCGATGCAGCGGCTGGGCGCGAGCGTTTACAGCGAGCGCAACAACCATTGTCCGCCGGTGATAGTCGATGCGTCGCGGGCACGCTTCGAAGGCGGCGAAACTTCGATCGACGCGCGCGTGTCGTCGCAATTCGTCTCGGCGATGCTGATGCCGGCGCCGATTTGGAAGGCCGGCCTCAAGCTCCGGGTGATCGGCGATGCTGCGCGGCCTTTTATCGACATGACGCTGCGACTGATGGAGGCATGGGGAGCGCACAGCTCTGTCGAAGGCGAAATGATCGTTGTGCCCGGCGGTCAGTGGTATCGCGCGCAGCGTTTCGTCGTCGAGCCGGACGCGTCGAGCGCGAGCTATTTTGCGGCGGCCGCGGCTCTCGTCGGCGGGAAGGTGCGAATCGAGGGCCTCACGTCGAACTCGGTCCAGGGCGACATCGGTTTTCTTGGCGTGCTTCAGCAAATGGGCGCCCGCGTCACGTGGCATCCCGACCACGTCGAGATCGCGGGAACCGGGCGGCTTGTCGGCGTCGACGTCGCGATGAATTCGATGCCGGACATGGCGCCGACGCTCGCCGCGATTGCCCCGTTTGCCTCCTCGCCGACCAAGATCCGCAATGTCGCGTTCATCCGGCATCACGAAAGCGATCGCATCCGCGCGCTCGCGACCGAACTGAGGCGGCTGGGTGCGGCGGTCATCGAGAGCGATGACGGACTCGAGATTGCGCCGTCCGCGATGCGTCCGGCGGTCATCGAGACCTACGACGATCATCGAATCGCGATGAGTTTTTCGGTGACGGGGCTGAAGCTCGGCGGCCTGAAGATCAAAGATCCCGGATGCGTCGCGAAGACGTTCCCGGATTTTTTCGATCGCCTCGCTGCACTGAAAAACTGAGGACCGGATCGTTGGCGCGCTTGCGCCAAAGCCCGGTGAAATAGTGAAAAAGTGAAAACGAATCCGGATCGGTTCGTCCTCGGCTTCGTCAAATTTCTGGGTACGCCGTTGTGCATCGCCGCGATCCTCGCCGCGATGGTCGCGTTCACTCGTGCGCGCGACGGGAATTGGGAGCAAGCGGCGTTGGCCGCGTCGGTCGCGCTGGCGTGCGGGGGAGCCGGCTTCGGAGCGATATGGTGGGTCCGATTCCACGCGCGGGCTGCCGATCCTTCCGAGCGATTGCGCGCGTTGAATCCCGCCGCGCCGTGGATGTGGCGCGAGGACTGGGCCCGCCACGAGGTCCGCACTTCGGCGCGGCGCGACGCGAATCGACTGACGATCATAGCGATCGCGTGGTGCGTCGCGACGTTTCCCATCTTCTTTATTGTGCCCCACCGCGCGATCCGAAGCGCCGACTACTTCGCGATACCGTCTTTGATATTCCCGCTGATCGGCGTCGTCATGATGGCGTGGGCGATGCGAATCCGGATGCGAATCCGCCAATACGGCGAGTCGTGGTTCGTGATGGCTTCCGTGCCGGGCCAAATCGGCGGTTCGCTTGCCGGATCGATTCATGTCGACAAGCCGCTGACGGCCGGACAACAGGTCGCGCTCGAACTCGCCTGCATCAACCGCACGACGCGCGGAACCTGGCACAGTCTCACGACCTGGGACTGGATTTTGTGGCACGCTGAGCAAACTTCGATGAGCGATTCGACGGGATCGATTCCGGTCGCATTCCTGATCGCGTCGGATTGCCGCCCGACCGACGATTCGAATCCAAAAAGCCGAATCGTATGGCGTCTCGGCGCGAAGGCGCCCGGCGCCGCCGGTGGATACCGCGCTGAATTCGAAGTGCCGGTGTTCCGAATCGGTTCCTCTTAAGCCTAAGTCTGCGAAGGGCCGCGGTTAAAGCGCGAATGTTTCACGTGAAACACTGCTCGCCTTAAACTTGGCACAGTAGTATAAGAGCGCTTTGGCGTTGTAGCGAACTCAACTTATCAACCTAGGGAGAACATGCGCATGGCATCTCGTAAACAGATAGGGGAATTTTCGTTCAAGTTCACCACGATCACCTGCATTCCCGGGCCAGCAGGTAGCGTACTTAACCAAGTGACTTGGGAAGGGACGGCGACGGGATTTGGGGCGGTCTTCAGCACGCTAACCTTCGTCGGCGGCAACAAGAGCGGGAGTTACAGTGAGTGTGGGACGGCATTCCTGGACAATGGCGACGGTCTCAGCGGCATCGGTCAGGGGACCTATGAGGGTAACGGGAAAAACAAGTGGCACACGGCGGGCTTTTTGCAGATCTCCGATGGCCGCAGGATCGCTAGCGAGGGTGAGATAGACCTGGCCTCGCGGTCGTATAAGGGGAAGCTATTCGAGATGAGCTGAGCCATCGCGGTCAAGCTCTCCAAGGCGCGCCTGACTGAGTTAATCCCACAGGAGTCAAGTGAACTACGGCGCGGTCGGCCGGCTGTCGGCCGACCGCGCTTCATCGCAGACGTGCGCGGGCTCGCGCACGGCCGATGCCGGATTCTGCCACTGCGGACTGTCATGTTTAGGGAAGGGCAATTTATACCACCTGTTGTGGTCCAAGGACGACTATACCACCAATGATAGTTTCGTTCCGTCAAAATTAATTTTTCGCAAGCGGAGGTTGCTCGATGAACAGCAATCGTCGCGGCGATGAAGCTGCGTCCGGTGATTTCGGACAAATGTGCGTGAGGAGTTGACCTGAGTGTTGTCCATAGCCGATCGCATAGCACGCGGGGGACGGTGCGGGCAGGCTGAATAGTTCATCCCAGAACCTGTAAGGGAGAGGACGAAGGTGGTATCCGGGATTCTTCGCCGCAGCGGCTCAGAATGACACCAACCGGAGTCAGGCGCCGAGCTAGCGCGGGGCGGGTTTCAGGGCGGCGGCTTCAACTCGGGCACGGGCGAGCATCAGGGCTTCCTGGGCGGGGGCGTAGTCGGGATCGTAGAAGCTCAAATTTGAAAACTTCTCGTCGGCATCCCGCACTTGCGCGGCCGCGGCGCTGGCGTCGATGCTCTCGGGCGATTCGGCGCTGCTCGCCAGCACGGTCATCACGCCGTCTTTCACTTCGGCGAAGCCGCCCGACACAACCCAGTGCATCGCCTCGCCGTCGGGCAGGCGCGCCTCCAGCACTCCGGGCACAAGCGACGTGATGAAGTTGATGTGATCGGGTAGAACTCCGAATTCGCCGAGCGGGCCAATCGCCGAGACTTCCTCGGCTTGTCCTTCGGCGACCATGCCGGTGGGTGTGACGAGTGTGAATGAGAACGTCGCAGCCATCGCGGACTCCGGTTGCCTAGCGCGCTTCGCCGCGGGCGAGGCGTTCGGCCTTCTCGCGCGCGTCTTCGATGGTGCCGACCAGGTAGAAGGCCTGCTCGGGCAGGTCGTCGCATTTGCCGTCGAGGATTTCGGCGAAGCCGCGCACGGTGTCCTTGCGGGTGACGTACTTGCCGGGCTGATTGGTGAACGGCTCCGCAACGAACATCGCCTGCGACAGGAAGCGCTCGACGCGGCGCGCGCGCGCGACGACGGTCTTGTCGTCGGCCGACAATTCTTCCATCCCGAGGATCGCGATGATGTCCTGCAAGTCCTTGTAGCGCTGCAGGATACCTTGCACGCGGCGCGCGACGCCGTAGTGCTCCTCGCCGACGACTTGCGGATCGAGAATTCGCGAATTCGAACCGAGCGGATCGACGGCGGGGAAAATCGCCTTCTCGAAAACTTTGCGATCCAGCGTGCAGATGGCGTCCAGATGGCTGAAGGTGGTCGCGGGCGCAGGGTCGGTGAGATCGTCGGCGGGAACGTAGATGGCCTGCACGGAGGTGATCGCGCCTTTCTTGGTGGTGGTGATGCGCTCCTCGAGCTCGCCCATGTCGGTGCCGAGCGTGGGCTGGTAGCCGACGGCGCTGGGCATGCGGCCGAGCAACGCTGAGACTTCGGAGTTGGCCTGCACGAAGCGGAAAATGTTGTCGATGAAGAAGATGACGTCCTTGCCTTCTTCGTCGCGGAAATATTCGGCGACCGTGACTCCGGTCAGCGCGACGCGGGCGCGGGCGCCGGGGGTCTCGTTCATCTGGCCGTACACCAGCGCGGTTTTCGAGATGACGCCCGATTCGGTCAGCTCGCGATAGAGGTCGTTGCCCTCGCGCGAGCGCTCGCCGACGCCGGCAAACACCGACACGCCGCCGTGCTGCTTGGCGACGTTGTTGATCAGTTCGAGAATCGTGACGGTCTTGCCGACGCCGGCTCCGCCGAACAGACCAATCTTGCCGCCGCGCGCGAACGGGCAGATCAGATCGAGGACCTTGATGCCGGTCTCCAGGATCTCCGCCTCGGGGGCCTGGTCGGCGAAGGCGGGCGCGTCGCGATGAATCGGCATCAGCGACTTGCCCTGGATTGCGCCGCGCTCATCGATGGGACTGCCGGTGACGTTCATGATGCGCCCGAGCGTGCCCGGCCCGACCGGCACCGAAATTGGCGCGCCGGTGTTGGCGGCTTCCATCCCGCGGACCAGCCCGTCGGTGGAGTCCATCGCGATGCATCGCACGGTGTTTTCGCCGAGATGCTGCTGCACTTCGAGCACGAGGTTGCCGGCCACGTCGCTGATCGACGGATTGCTGACGCGCAGCGCCGAAAAAATCGGCGGCAGCGTGCCGGGTCCGAACTCGACGTCAACGACGTTGCCGAGCACCTGGTTGATTCGTCCTGGAGCGGTAGCGGTCTGACTCATAAACGGTGATATCCCCGTGTGATTTCGATTTCTGCCTTGCGCACTTTAACGCAACGCCTCTGCGCCGCCGACGATGTCCATCAGCTCGCGGGTTATCTGGGCCTGGCGGGCGCGATTCATCTCGAGCGTGAGCGACGAGATCATGTCGCCGGCGTTGTTGGTCGCGCTGTCCATCGCGGTCATCCGCGCACCCTGCTCGCTGGCCTCGGCCTCGAGCAGCGCGTGATAAACGGCGGCTTCGAGATATCCGCGCAGCACGACCGGCACCAGTTCGGCGCGCGACGGCTCGACGAGATAGTCGATTTGGGGCGCCTCGATTTTCGATGCCCCGGATGTCGAGGCCGCGGCGTCAACGCTCGCGCCGGCCTGGATAGCGGCGTCGCCCGGCGGCTTGACCGGCAGCAGGCGCTCGTAAACCGGCTTCTGGGTGATGGCGGATTGGAAATGTGTATAGACGATGCCGGCCTCGTCGACGGCGCCGGAGCTGTAGTCGGCGAGCATCCTGGCGGCGATATCGCGCGCGAGAGCGATGGTGGCCAGGCGCGGCAAATTATCGACGCGCGACAGCGCGACCGGCACGCCGGAGCGCCTGAAATGATCGACGGCCTTCTTGCCGACCGCGAACAGCTCGACCTCGAGTCCGGCGGCGCGGATTTCGCCTCGCGTCGCTTCCGCCGCACGGAGCAGGTACGAGTTGTAGCCGCCGGCCAGCCCGCGATCGGACGCGACCACCACCAGCATCGATCGCTTTTGCGCATTCTCGACCGGGGCGACCGAGATTCCTTCCGAGGTGAGCAGGGAGTCCGCCACTCGCGCCAGCGCATCGCTGTACGGCAGCGAGTTGGTGAGTGCTTCCTGCGCGCGCCTCAGCCGCGCGGCCGAGACCAGTTTCAACGCGCGCGTGATCTGCTGCGTCGATTTGGCCGACGAGATCCGGCGCCGGATTGCCTTGAGCGATGCCATCGTCGAGCGCTATCGCGGCTACGCCGGCTCCGGCGCGGCCGTTTTGCTTTCGGCCAGGAACGATTGTTCGTAGGCGTCGAGTCCGGCCTTGAGTTTTTTGGTCAGCTCGTCGGAAATCTGTTTTTGGTCGCGGATTTCGGCAAGCAAGTCGGCGTGGCGCGAGTCGAAGGTCGTGTACAGTCCCGCCTCGAACCGCCGAATCTGCTCGACCGCGAGCTTGTCGAAGTAGCCCTCGCGCGCGGCGAACATGATCAGCACCTCTTTTTCCATCGGCAGCGGGCTGTACTGATTCTGCTTGAGCATCTCGGTCAAACGGACGCCGCGCGCGAGCAGGCGCTGCGACGACGCGTCGAGGTCGGATCCGAACTGCGCGAACGCCGCCATCTCGCGATACTGCGCGAGGTCGAGCTTGAGCGATCCTGCGACCTGCTTGATCGCTTTGACCGCAGCCGAGAATCCAACGCGCGACACCGATAGCCCCACGTTGACGGCGGGGCGCACGTTGGAGTTGAAGAGATCCTTGTCGAGAATTATCTGGCCGTCGGTGATCGAGATGACGTTGGTCGGAATGTAGGCCGACACGTCGCCTTCCTGGGTCTCGATTACGGGCAGCGCGGTGAGCGAGCCGCCGCCCATCTCGTCGCTCATCTTGGCGGCGCGCTCGAGCAGGCGGGAATGCAGATAGAAGACGTCGCCGGGGTAAGCCTCGCGGCCGGGCGGGCGGCGCAGCAGCAGCGACAACTGGCGATAGGCCTGCGCGTGCTTGCTCAGATCGTCGTACACCAGCAGCGCATGCTTGCCGGTGTCGCGAAAATATTCGCCCATCGTGCAGCCGCTGTAAGGCGCGATGAACTGCAGCGGCGCGGCCTCGGACGCGGTCGCGGCGATGACGGTGGTGAACTCCATCGCGCCGGAGCTGGTGAGCTTCTCGACGACCTGGGCGACGGTCGAGCGCTTCTGCCCAATCGCGACGTAAAAGCAATGCACGTTCTGGCCGCGCTGGTTGATGATCGTATCGATCGCGATTGCGGTCTTGCCGGTCTGGCGATCGCCGATTATCAGTTCGCGCTGTCCGCGTCCGATCACCAGCATCGTGTCGATCGCCTTGATGCCGGTCTGCAGCGGTTCCTTGACGGGCTGGCGGCGGATGATACCGGGCGCCTTGATTTCGATTCGCCGTGTCTCGGTCGACTTGATCGGCCCCTTGTCGTCGATCGGCTGCCCGAGCGCGTTGACCACGCGGCCGAGCATGCCCTCGCCGACGGGGACTTCGGCGATTCTGCCGGTGCGCTTGACCTCGTCGCCTTCGTGGATGTCCTGCGGATCGCCGAACAGCACGGCGGCGACGTTGTCCTCTTCGAGGTTCCACACCATCCCGTACATCTGGTGCGGAAACTCGATCAGCTCGCCGAGCGCGGCGTTCTGCAGTCCGTAGATTCGGGCGATACCGTCGCCGCAGGAGAGAACGCGGCCGGTTTCGCGCACCGAGATGCTGCCCTCAAAACCCTTGATCTCGTTTTTGAGGATTTCGCTGATTTCCGATGGTCTGATTTCCGCCATATAGATGTCGTTGTTTCCCGGCTAGCCTGCGAGCCGGCGCTTTGCCTCCGCGAGGCGAGTTGCAAGGCTGCCGTCGTAGATTTTTCCGCCCAATTCCGCGGTCACGCCGCCGAGCAGTGCGGGGTCGATTTTCACAGTTGGAATAATTTTCAGCGCCGCGATCTTTTCCAGTCCGCCGACTACCCGCGCAACTTCGGCGTCCGACGGCGCAATCGCAAAGGTCAGCGTCGCGCGCTCACGGCCCAGGGCCCGATCGAGCAACTCGCGATACGACTCCGCGATCGCGCCGATCTCGCGAATCCGCCCGTGGCGCGCGACCACCATCGCAAACGAGCGCAGCGGAACGCTGAGGTTGAGGCGCTCGGCAATTTTCCCCATCGCCTCCTGCCGGGATTGCTCGGCAAGCTCGGGCGACGCGAGGCGCTCCAGCAGCTCGGGCGACTCGACCATCGCGGCCAGCCGCTCGAGCTCGACGCCCCACTTTTCCTGGCTGCCCTTGTCGGCCAGATCGAGCAGGGCGCGCGCGTAGCGCTTGGCGACTCGCGAACCTTTCATTGCCTGTCCCCCGGGGCAAGCTTGTCCATGAAGCCGTCGATAAGCCGGCCCTGGTCGGTGGGCTGAAAATTGCGCCCGATCAGATCGCGCGCCAGCGTCGTGGCGGATTCGGCAAGCTGCGCGCGCACGCGGCGGCGCGCCGCCTCTGACAGCGCGGAACTGCTCATCGCGGTGTCGCGGTGGATTCGATCGGCCGTCGATTTCGCCAGCTCGGCGACCTTGCCGACCTGGAAAGCAGTTTCCCGTTCCAGTTCGTCGGTGAGCTTCTTCAGTTCCGCCGCGAGCGCGGCCATCC
>Ga0208686_1000077_pt1 | contig 63741 bp, 60 predicted proteins | sample June2015DPH_6_50_FD_184694 | JGI IMG/M metagenome (GOLD analysis project Ga0208686, IMG submission 184694) | Peatland microbial communities from SPRUCE experiment site at the Marcell Experimental Forest, Minnesota, USA - June2015DPH_6_40... | ecosystem: Environmental > Terrestrial > Soil >... | reverse complement strand
TCAACCCGGCCAAGCCAGGCCCGCCTGCTTTGGAATCGATAAGAGGCGGGATCGCCTTGAAACATGTCGTCGAGTCTCAGCAATTCACGGTTCCGCTGCTCATGGAATTATTCGAGCGGTCGCGAGGAATGGAACGCGTGGTGGCTCGCGGAGGTTCACTCGACTACCAGAACCGCATCATGGCCACGCTTTTCTATGCACCTTCTACCCGGACTCGTTTCTGTTTCGAGGCTGCCATGCATCGACTCGGCGGCCGGGTCTTGTCCACAGAGAATGCCGGCGTGTTTTCGTCGGAGGTGGAAGGCGAGCAGGTGGAGGATTCCATCCGGATTATCGGAGGTTATTCTGATGTGATTGTAATCCGCCATCCCGAAGATCACGGTGCACGCCGCGCCGCGGAAGTCTCGCCAGTGCCGGTAATCAACGCGGGGGATGGCAACGGCGGCCAGCATCCGACCCAAGCCTTGCTCGATCTCTACACGATTTACCGCCAGCGTCCGCTGGATGGCCTCAGCGTGGCCATCATCGGCGAACTGGACAGGGGACGTACGGCGCGATCGCTGGCGTATCTGCTGGCCAAGTTTGAACGGGTGAAGATGTTCTTCGTCAGTCCGCCACAGCTGCAGATGAAGCCGGACATCCTCGATTATCTCGATGAGCACAACGTCCGCTACGAACTGGAGTCTGATATCGACCGCGTGATCGCCGAAGTGGATGTGGTTTACCAGACCCGAATCCGCCCCGAACGCGTTCGAGATGTGAATGGCCTCAAGCGTTATGCCATCGATTCGACAACCGTTGAGCGCATGAAGCCGGACGCGCTGATCCTTCATCCCTTGCCCCGCACGGTTGAGTTAGACAAGTCAGTCGATGCCGATCCCAGAGCCATGTATTTCCGTCAGGCCAGGAATGGGCTTTATGTGCGGATGGCTCTGTTGACCATGCTGTTGGAGAAAGAGCAGTCCGCGCCGAGTCCCTGGGGCCCATGAACAAGAGGACCGCGAATCCGCCAGCTTCCAACTATTTCTACTCGTTGAAAGGATCTTATGACGACTCAATATATCGAGAAACCCTTACGCACTCAGGACTATGTCGAACTCGAGAACCACTATGGCGCTCATAACTACCATCCGCTCGACGTAGTCATCGAGCGCGCCGAAGGCGTCTGGGTCTATGACGTCGAGGGCAAACGTTACCTCGATTGCCTGGCTGCGTATTCCGCGGTGAATCAAGGACACTGTCACCCCAAAATTCTGCAAACTCTTGAGGAGCAGGCCCGGAAGGTCACTCTTACTTCGCGCGCATTCCGGAACGAGCAACTCCCTCTGCTCTGTAAAGAACTCCATGAATTGACCGGCTTCGACATGGTGCTCCCCATGAACTCAGGCGCGGAGGCTGTCGAGACCGCGATCAAGACGGCTCGCAAGTGGGGCTACAAGGTCAAGGGCATTCCGCGCGACCAGGCGGAGATTATTGTCTGCGCCAACAATTTTCATGGCCGCACCGTCACCATCGTGAGCTTTTCCACCGACGAGCAATATCGCGATGGCTTCGGCCCGTTCACCCCAGGGTTCAAAGTGATTCCCTTCGGCGATGCTCGTGCTCTCCGCGAAGCCATCACGCCCAACACCTGCGCCTTTCTGGTAGAACCCATTCAGGGCGAGGCCGGAATCGTCATTCCTCCCGAAGGATTTCTCCGGGAAGCGGCGGAAATCTGCCGCAAGAACAACGTGCTGCTCATGGCAGATGAAATTCAGTCTGGTCTGGGACGAACCGGCAAGCTCTTTGCCTACATGCATGAAAGAATCACGCCCGATGTCCTGATCGTTGGCAAGGCGCTCGCCGGCGGATTTTATCCGGTCTCAGCCGTATTGGCCTCGCGCGAGATTCTCGGCGTCTACAATCCCGGAGACCATGGCAGTACCTTCGGCGGCAATCCCATGGGCTGCGCCATCGCGCGCACCGCGCTTCGCGTCCTCATCGAGGAGAGGATGGTGGAACGTTCCGCCGAGCTCGGCGCTTATTTCCTAACGTTGCTGCAAACCCTGCGCAGCTCCGACCTCAAAGAAGTTCGCGGCAAGGGCTTGTGGATCGGCATCGAACTCCGCAGCCCGGCGCGCCCCTACTGCGAGGCGCTCAAAGAAGAAGGAATTCTATGCAAGGAAACGCATGACCGGGTGATCCGCATCGCCCCACCTCTCATCATCCGCCGTGAGGAGATTGACTGGGCCTTTGAGCAAATCGCAAGAGTGATTCAGAAACATTGAGCAGCGAACTCGAATATCCCGCAACCTACGCTTCTCGACTCGCCGTGCTCCTCTATTGCTACGTTTCCAAAATGGTGGATTTGTGTAATCGAGAGAGATTACGCCAAGAGGACTACGCCAAGAAGCTTTGGCCCGAGCGCTGCGCCGCCCCGAGGCGGATTGTTTGCCCGGATGTCCTTCTGACATCTACCCCGGTTTTCCAGTTGCCTGTAAGTTCTGTGTCCTGTGCCACTCCCCCAGTTGAAAACTCGCCGCCTCTCCGCGACTGTCGTTCCAGCGGTCGCGCTGGCCCTGGTAACAATGCTGCCGTTACGCGTGCGAGCAGCCGCGAACGAACTCAGTTTCTCGCCAACCAGCCTACATTACGGCGACGTCGTGGTGGGCCAGACTCGAACTCTTCCCGTCACCGTAACCAACCACGGTAAATCGAGGGTAACGATTTCGGGCATGGATTCGAGCGATGGCAAGTTCAAGGTCTCGAAACCGAAGCTGCCGGCGGTTCTGGCCGCAGGAAAAAGCCTTAAGGTAAACGTGACTTTCGCGCCCACTGCGAAAGGTTGGTTGGGCGCGCATGTCACCGTTCTCAGCAACGCCTCCGACCGGACCCTTACCCTGGACGTGGGCGGTACCGGTGTGAGCACCGAGGGCAAGCCTAAGCTGACCATTGCCCCCGCCACGCTCAGCTTTGGCAAAGTGGGTGTGGGAAGCACCGAGACGTTGACGCTTGGACTGAGCGCCACTGACGGAGGCGTAACCATTTCTTCGGTATCCAGCAGCAGTTCCCAGTTTGCCGTGCCAGGTGTGGCGCTGCCCTTGACGATCCCTGCGGGACACGAACTGTCCCTGAACGTCACGTTCACGCCGCAGAACAGCGGGAAAAAGTCAGCTACGCTCTCGTTTGCCAGCAATGCCGAGAATTCCCCAGCGTCCGAGCCTTTGGCCGGTACGGGTACCGCGCCTTATGTCACCCTTTCCTGGAACGCGAGCACGTCGCAGGTCTCGGGATACAACATTTACCGGAGCAAGTCTCGGACCGGTTCTCTCACCAGAATCAATTCGAGCCTTGATCCAGACACCACCTATACGGATGCAAATGTAGTCAGCGGCAGTACCTACTACTACGCAACTACAGCGGTGAACTCAAGCGGGCAAGAGAGTGGTTACTCGAACCGGGTAGAGGTGGCGATTCCGTAAATTGCCGCGCCCTCGACGTGATCGCTCGCACGTTTATGACTGACCCTCGCCAGATGTTCATGCCACGTCGAGCACACGTTCTCGGATAGCCGCGCCGAGAGAAGAGCTCTCTACACCGCCGCAAACATCCGCTTCTGCGCCTGCGCCACCAGGCTTTCGAACTGCGTGTGATCCAGGCAAAGGGCATGCTGCCCATAGCGGGCATCCTTGCCGACCACGTGCCAGTAAGGCATCCAGTAGAATTGTTTGCTCTCCTGAGCCCCTTGCAGCACAACGAGGAACGGATAGTAAGTGACTTCCTCTTCCTCCTCGCCCAGCCAGGACTCCAGCTTTTCGGGAAGAAACGCGTGCACCACTTTGAAGTCGCCGTCACCCACGCCTAACTGAAAGTCGAGGGACACATGCAACTCCCTCACACTCCCGCAGACGGGACAGTTTTCCGGATCGGACTTGGAAAATTCATATAGCGCATCGAACAGCCTTTGGAAGGTAGAAATCTTCTTATGACACTGCGTGCAGTAATAATATTGCGCTGCCACGTGTGAGCCTCCTTTTCCTTCACCGACAACATCTATACGGCAAGAGTAGGTTCCCTCCAAGCTAAAGGAGAGCAGCAAATGAGACTTCTGTCCGTATGTTTGGTCACATGCTCCTGTGATGCAGGTCGTCGCTTACCTTTTCGCCGCGGGATAAGCTAAAGCGTTTCGATGGGAGCGCACGTGCGCGAGATCGTCAGACAGCTGTGGCCCGAGCTCGATTGGATTGAGAATCTCCAACTGCGCGAACAAGTGACGCAGGTCTGGATCAAAGCCCTCGAGCGCAGTCCTCTCCAGCCGGAAGATCTAAGTCAGATTCCCTTCACGCTGCTGGTTCCGAACTGTCCCATCACTTTCATGGAACATAAACGCTGCGTGGTGCACATCGCGCGCGCCAGCGCCAGGGCGATGCGCGAATTCATGGGACGCGCCTTACCCGTCGATATGGATGCAGTGATCGCCGGTTCGATCCTAGCCGACGTGGGCAAGTTGCTCGAATACGAACTCGGGCCCGATGGCAAAAGCCGGCAGAGCGAGCGCGGCGAAGCGTTGCGGCATCCGTTCACCGGAGTTGCACTGGCGCTCGAGTGCGGCGTTCCGGACGCTATCTGCCACATCATCGCGGCCCACGCTGGCGAAGGCGACTTGGTCAAACGCACCACCGAGGCTTTCATTGTGCATCACGCTGACTTCATGGCGTTCCTGCCCTTCAAGAATCCCAAGAACATCAAGGTGACACCATAAGGAGGAACTCCTTGTCCGCAACGAAATCGATTGCCGCCCCGAAGGAAACCGTCACTGCCAAAATGTCCCGCTGGGCCGCTGGCCTGCAGTATGAGCACCTCTCGCAAGACGCGATCTATCAAGCGAAGCGTTTTCTCCTCGATTCCTTCGGTTGCGCCCTTGGCGGCTATCAGCAGCACGACGTAAAGATCGCTTTGGAAGTTCTCGGCGAGGTAGCCGGACGTGGCCCCGCCACAGTGATTGGCACGGGCGAGCGGATCGATCCCGTTTCCGCGGCGCTGGCCAACGCACTGATGATCCGATGCATGGATTACAACGACATTTATTGGAAGCAGGACCCCTCTCATCCCTCCGACATTTTCCCTGCGGCGCTGGCGTGCTGCGAGCGGGCCGGCAGCAGCGGCAAGGAATTGATTGTCGGTCTGGTCTTGGGCCACGAGTTCGAGATGCGTTTTTGCGAAGCTGCATTTCCCGGTATCCGTGAGCGGGGATGGCATCATGCCACGCTGACCGCGTTTGTTTCTCCCATCGTCGCCGGACGAGCCCTCCACCTGTCATGGCAGCAGATTCAGCACGCCATCGGCATTTCCGCCAGCCGCCACTGCACCCTGGGTGCAGTCACCGCGGGCAAGCTGACCATGATGAAAAACACGGTCGACCCGATGGCCACACAGAGCGGCGTGTTTGCGGCCCTGCTGGCGGAGAGAGGCTACTCCGGGCCCGAGCACGTGGTGGACGGCAAGGAAGGCTTGACTCACGTCTTCGGTACGGAATGGAAGTTGAATCTTCTCACCGATGGCCTCGGCGACTCTTGGCGCATCACGCAATGCGGGATGAAGGCATTTCCTACCGAAGCTCTGACGCATACGCCGATCTCGGCCGTGCTCGATCTGGTCAAGACGAACGATCTGCATCCCGAGCAGGTGGAGAAGATTCAGATTCGGTCGTTGGCGCGTGCCGCCGATATCCTGTCCGATCCCAGCAAGTACGATCCGCACACCAGGGAGACGGCAGACCACTCGCTGCCCTACGTGATTGCGGCGGCGTTGGTAGAGCGGAAGGTCACGCCGGTGCAATTCACCATGGAAAAAATCATGGACCCGAAGATCCGGGCGCAACTGAAGAAGGTGGAAGTGGTTGCGGATCCGGAGATTGAGAAAGTGTTCCCCGCATTACAAAGAGTAATCGTGAATATGACAACTACCGATGGACGCACGTTCAGCAAGCAGCTTGACTTTCCCAAAGGCGATCCGCGAAATCCACTCACGGATCAGGAAGTGGAAGAAAAATTCGGTGCGCTCGCCGAAGGTGTGCTTTCGACCGGAGCGCAGAAAAGACTGAAAGAGGCGATCTGGAATCTGGAGGACAGCGACTCGATCCGCAAGCTGATGGCGCTGATGAAAGCAGACGCCCAGAAAGAAACTGCCAAGATCAAAAGCAAAGTGAGATCGCGAGTGAATGGCAAGAAACATCGAAAAACTGTATTGGTGTAGACCCATTCATTGAAGTGCGGTCAATCTTGCCCCAGGAGTTCACCATGGCCCAGACCATCGTTGAAAAGATCGCGCAAGCCTACCTGGCTGAGGGGCCGAAGCGGCCTCTGCGTGCCGGTGATTTCGTTTCCATCCGGCCTTTTCATGTGATGACGCACGACAACACTTCAGCCGTTATGAGTAAGTTCAAAGCAATCGGCGCGAAAAAGATTTGCCAGCCCGAACAGCTTGTCTTTGCCCTCGATCACGACATCCAGAATCAGGATGAGATCAACCTGAAGAAATACCGCTCGATCGAGGCCTTTGCCAAAGAACACGGAGTCGATTTCTATCCCGCAGGTGCGGGCATCGGCCACCAGATCATGGTGGAGCGCGGTTATGTTGTGCCGGGATCGTTTGTCGTCGCCTCCGATTCGCACTCGAATATGTACGGAGCGCTCGGCGCCATTGGAACGCCCATCGTACGCACCGATGCGGCTGCGGTGTGGGCCACGAGCGAATTCTGGTGGCAGATTCCGCGGTCCATCCAGGTTGTGCTGGAGGGCAAGCTGCGTCAAGGTGTCAGCGGCAAAGACGTGATCATCACCTTGTGCGGCCTCTTCAACCACGACGAGGCACTCAACGCTGCGATTGAGTTCATGGGGCCGGGCGTGGCCAGTTTGTCGATGGATGCACGATTCTCCATCTCGAACATGAGCACCGAGTGGGGACCGTTGGTGGCATGGTTCCCGGTGGACAAGCTTACGATTGAGTATCTGCGCGGCGTACACCGGCGCCTGCAGGAGCAGGGCATCGAGCGCTTCGCGCTGAAAAGCATTGACGGTTGGGCTGCGAATCCGCCGCACCCCGATCCTGATGCTTTCTATGCGGCACGCATTACGCTCGACCTCGGAGAGATAACTCCCCATATCTCCGGGCCCGACACCGTGCAGGTGATGCAATCCCTTGCCGCCATAGAAAAGAAGAAGGTAGCCATTCAGAAGGCCTACCTGATTTCTTGCGCAAATTCGCGGCTGGAAGATCTGGAAGCCGCAGCTTGGGTCATGTGCGGTAAGAGAGTCGCGCCTGGCGTGAAGCTCTACCTGGGAGCGGCAAGCGCCTGGGTGCAGCAAGAGGCGGAGAGGCTTGGTATCTGGCAGACGCTGCTCGACGCAGGTGCGAACCCGCTGCCTCCCGGATGCGGACCGTGCATCGGCCTCGGCGTGGGATTGCTGGAAAAAGGTGAGGTCGGGATCTCCGCCACGAACCGCAACTTCAAGGGCCGCATGGGATCGCGCGATGCCCAGTGTTATCTCGCGAGTCCGGAAGTCGTCGCGGCATCGGCAGTCGCGGGATATATCGCCGGGCCGCATTTATTCGCGGATGTCGTACCGGCGCGCCGGTTCAAGGAATTTTCAGGAAACGGAAAGGGATATTCCGAGAAGGTTGAGATTCTTCCCGGCTTTCCGGAGCACGTGACAGGTCGCCTGGTCTTCCTGCCGCAGGACAACTTGAACACCGATGCCATCTACGGCAAGGACTACACCTACCGCGACGACATAACTCCGGAGATGATGGCCCGAGTCGTCATGGAGAACTACGACCCGCAGTTTGCCGCGCGTACTCACCCTGGGGACGTTGTTGTTGGCGGCTTCAATTTCGGTACCGGGTCGAGCCGCGAGCAAGCGGTCACATGCCTCAAAGCGAAAGGCGTTCGGCTGGTGATCGCAGCCAGCTTTTCGCAGACCTATCTGCGCAACGCGTACAACAACGGATTTCTATGCGTGGAGATTCCCGCGCTCGCCAAGCGACTTCGGGAACAGTTCGCCACGGAGATCGCAGCGAAGGAAAAGACGATCATCCCGAGCGAGGACGTGGAGATTGATTTCACTTCCGGCACCGTCGCCTGGCGCGGCGAGAAATTTATCTTCCCGCCGTTAGGCAGTGTGCCGCAATCGCTGGTCATTGCGGGAGGCGCCGAGAATCTGGTCGCGACCAAGTTGGGACTGGCATAAGCAAGAAATATGAGAAGAAATGCGAGGACGAAATCATGGCTAAATACACGGTAGTGACAATGCCTGGAGACGGAATTGGGGACCAGGTTCTGCCCGAAGCTCTTCGCCTTTTAAAAGCAGTCGGCTTTGATGCCCAGTACATGCACGCGGACATCGGCTGGGAATGCTGGCGCAAAGAGGGCAATGCTCTGCCTGAGCGCACGGTCGAACTGCTAGCCAAGCACAAACTCGGGCTGTTCGGCGCGATTACGTCCAAGCCCAAGAAGGAAGCCGAGGCTGAGCTCAAGCCCGAACTCAAGGGCAAGGGTTACTCCTACTTCAGTCCGATCGTGACCATGCGCCAGCGCTTTCATCTCGACACTTGCATCCGGCCTTGCATTTCGTTTCCCGGCAATCCCCTGAATTTCATTCGCCAGAGGCCCTCCGGCGGATTTGAAGAGCCGCAGGTGAACGTGGTTGTCTTCCGGCAGAACACAGAAGGCCTTTATGCAGGAGTCGAGTGGACCAATCCGCCGGAGGCGGTCCGCGCTGCCTTGGCCACGCATGCAAAGTTCAAACCGTTTGCCGAAACTGCGGGGCCGGACCTGGCCATCTCAGTGCGCATCATCACACGCGCGGCCGCACACAAGATCTGCAAGGCTGCATTCGACTGGGCCAAAAAGTATGGCTACAAGTCAGTAACCATCTGTGAGAAACCGAATGTGCTGCGCGAAACTTCCGGAATGATGGAGGAGGAAGCCAAGGCCGTGGCGAAGGAGTATCCAGGAATTGTGTTGTCATCGACCAACATCGATGCGCAGACTATGTGGCTGACGAAGAATCCCGAAGACTACGGCGTAGTCGTCGCGTCGAACCTCTTTGGCGATGTAATCTCCGACGCCTTCGCCGGATTAATCGGCGGCCTCGGCTTCGCCGCCTCAGGTAACATTGGGGATGAAGTGGCAGTGTTCGAGCCCACGCATGGATCGGCGCCAAAGTATGCGGAACTGTATCCACCCATCGTCAATCCGATTGCCATGTTCCTATCGGCCGTCATGTTGCTCGATCACCTAGGCGAAACCGAAAAGGCACAACGCATTCGCGACGCCATCGCGGCCGTGGTAAAGGAAGGCAAGGTGCGCACGTATGACATGTTGCGCATTCCCGGCGGCGCCAAGGCAATCAGCCAAGGCGCAGCCAGCACCGTTCAGATGACGGATGCAGTTTTGGCAAAGCTGGATCGAAAGGCGAGCGCACAGGAGCCTGAATTCGTGGCGGCCGGCAATGGTAACCGGGTTCGCTGATTGAGAGAACGCACATGAGTGTCGAAGTTGAAACGGCAACCAAGCACGCCGGCGAGGCGGGACATTCGGGCCCGGAGATTCGCTCGGATGTGCACGTCCGGATCGAACCGCTCGAGCGCGGCGGCGTCTCCGTCGCACTTGAATCGCGCGTCAAACCCTACTACGGCGATGCCATCCGCCGGCAAACCGAAGAGGTACTCGAAGCCCTCGGCGTGCGCCACGCGCAGGTGGCCATCCACGATGAAGGTGCACTACCATTCGTGATCGCCGCACGCATTGAAGCCGCAGCCCGGCGCGCAGGACTGGGTGAAGGCACGCGCGTGCTCCCGGACCGGCTTTCGCTTCCCGACCCTTCTCCGCGCGACCGCATGCGGCGCTCGCGGCTTTATGTGCCGGGCAGCGAGCCAAAGTATTTCATCAACGCCGCGCTGCATGGAGCGGACGCCATCATTCTAGATCTCGAAGATTCCGTCCACCCCAGCGAGAAAGATGCGGCGCGATTGCTGGTCCGCAACGCGCTGCGCGCCGTCGACTTTCTGCAGTGCGAGCGCATGGTGCGCATCAATCAGCTTCCACTGGGGCTTGAAGACCTGGAGGAGATCGTCCCCGAGTCTCCCGACCTGATTCTCATTCCTAAGGTCGAGACCCCGGGCCAGGTGATCGACGCCAGTCAGAAGATCGCGGAGATCAAGGCGAATTACGGCATCACTCGTCCCATCTGGCTGATGCCGATCCTCGAGTCAGCACTGGGAATCGAGAAAACCTATGAAATTGCTACCGCCAGCGGAGAAATTGTCGCGCTGACCATTGGCTTGGAAGACTACACGGCGGACCTCGGCGTCGTGAAAACGGCCACCGGCGCCGAGTCGCTGTTCGCGCGGCAACGCATGGTGAACGCCGCCCACGCTGCCGGTGTGCAGGCTATCGATTCGGTCTTTGGCGACGTTGGCGACATGGACGCCTTGCGCGCGTGGGCCTTGACTTCTCGCGCCATGGGCTTTGAAGGCATGGGATGCGTCCATCCCCTGCAGATTCCCGTCATTCACGAAGCCTTCGCGCCAACCCCGGCCGAAATTGAGAAGGCACGGAAAATCGTCGCCGCATACAACGAGGCTCAGCAGAAAGGCCTGGGCGTGGTAAGTCTGGGATCGAAGATGATCGACCCTCCCGTTGTACAGCGAGCCTTGAAGCTAATGGCGCGAGCACAAGCAATGGGGCTGGTCGCGTGAATTATTGAATCATCCGGGTGAGAGTTCTCATGGCCATTCTCGAGAAGACGGAATTAGTTCTCAACGCCGCCGGGCGCATGGTCCCGGAGATCGCGAACGGTCGTCCGCAGGTTCCCTACCTGGGCGTCGGCAAGTACCAACCGCGCGGAAACAAAGCTGCACCGCCCATCCGGACCGCAGCCGACTATCCCGAGAGTGGTGACAAGCGCGTGGCGGACCTCGAAACCGCACTCCGCAAATGCGGCCTGCGCGATGGCATGGTCATTTCTTCTCACCATCACCTGCGCGATGGCGACCGCGTCGCCCTCATGGCGTTAGAGGCTGCGGCAAGAATGGGTGTCAAAGATCTCATGTGGTTTCCCAGCGCCTCGTTTCCCTCGCAGAAGGCGGCAATCGAGCTGATGGCCTCTGGCGTGATCGACCACATCGAAGGCAGCATGAATGGACCGCTGGGCGACTACTGCACGCAAGGGAAAATGCGCGGCATGGGAGTTCTGCGCTCACACGGCGGGCGCTGGCAGGCGATTCAGGACGGCGAAGTCCACATCGATATTGCCGTGATCGCCGCCCCGACCGCCGACCCATTCGGCAACTGTGACGGCTCGCATGGCAAGTCCGCCTGCGGCTCTCTTGGTTTTGCGTTGGCCGATTCCCTCTATGCCGATCACGTCATCGCCGTCACCGACAGTCTGGTTCCCTTCCCCTGCATTCCCTGGCAGATTCAAGGCAACAGCGTCGACTACGTCGTGACCGTCGACTCCATCGGCGATCCCGCCAGAATTGTCTCCGGTACAACGCAAGTCACGCGCTCGCCCGACCGTCTCCGTATCGCCGAGTTCGTCGCCCGTTTCCTGCGTGACGCCGGCATCATGCGCAACGGTTTCTCGTTCCAGGCGGGCTCCGGGGGCATCGCACTGGCTTTCGTCAGCTACCTCAAGCAAATGATGAAAGACGCCGGCGTGAAGGCACGTTTCGTTCGCGGCGGCTCGACCAAGTATCTGGTCGAACTGCTGGAAGAGGGTCTTACCGACTACATCCTCGACGGGCAGACCTTCGACCTCAGCGGCGTGCAGTCAATAGCCAGCAACCCGCGCCACGTGGCGACGTCTCCGTTCACTTCGTACAACTACCACGGGAAAGGAAACTTCGCGTCCATGGTCGACGCCGTCGTGCTGGGCGCGACCGAAGTCGATGCGAACTTCAACGCCAACGTTGTCACCCACTCTGACGGTCGCCTTCTGCACGGCATTGGCGGCTGGCAGAACTGCCTAGCCGCTGGCTGTACCATCCTGGCCGTCCCTTCGTTTCGCGACCGCATCCCTGTCATCGTGGATGAGGTAACCACGCTGTGCGGGCCCGCCGAATTGATCGATGTGGTCGTCACCGAGCGCGGCATCGCCATTAACCCGCGCCGCCAGGATTTGCTGGATGCGGTCAAGGGATCGAAGCTTCCCATCCATCCGCTGCAACAGATCAAGGCGGAAGTGGAGCGCATCTGTGGAGGTAAGCCTCAGCGGCCCCAGCGCGCGGACCGTCCCGTCGCTATTGTCAAGTGGGTGGATGGCAGCGTACTGGACAGCGTCTGGCAGGTTGTCTGAAGCAGTAGTAGGCCTTGATTTGCTATCCCCTTTCCCTTCATAGGGATCTCTAACTCAGAATTACTGGTGAAATTGATTCTAAGCAAATGTCGGCGCCCATCTGCCAGACTGGTCCTTCCGTAATCTCCTATTTTTCATGAACGGGGCACATACTCGACTTTGCCCACATGCCTTACTTTCCCCCACCGGACGCCCGACGGCGCGCCCCGCGAACATCCTTCGCAGAAGCCACCCCTGCTGTCCTTCGATTCCAAAACGGTCGCCGAGTATCAGGCAAATTGCAGGTCATCTCTCTCACTGGCGGCTTGCTCTGTTTGTCGAGACCTCTGGATCAGGGCTCCCGAGTAAAGTTGATGTTTCTCACAGGAAGAGGATCGGTGCTCGGCGCAGCGGAAATGTTGAGTCCCATCAGCTGGAGTCTTCAGCCATTCAAGTTCGTCGGACTCTACGACGACGACCAGCAAAAACTGCAAGCGGCTATTCAATCGTCCTTAGACCAGAATCGTCACGATCATGGGCAGGTGGAAAGACACAGGGCTTGGTGATCTCAGTGATCTGGTCAGGCTGCCCACCCCTCAGCACAACAGACGAAGCCTGTTGAGCAGCCATATTTTCTAACAAGATGATTTCAAATCGACCGGCCGACCGGGCCGTTGGCGCAATCGCGATTTTGAGCCAACAGTCGTCAGGCCAGTCAATCGTTGCGTCTCGGTGTACGCCTATTTCAGCTTCACGAAGAGCAGGACGAAGATCGCCCACACTCCAACTGTGACTGGAAATTGCACTACGGCTGCATCGCGCATTGGGCCTCCTCTGGGCAGCGCGTATGTAAGGAACATCATCGCCAGAGCAGTGAGCACGCCTAAGACGAGTTTGCTTTTCCAGCTCATGAGGTGTTTGACCTCACTTTCCTTTTGCCGGATTATCTTCTCGCAGCGGGACGAAGTATACGCTCAGAAAGCAACGGGAACAAGTGGCCGCCGATGGTTGATGTAAGCAGGCATCGGTAACCAGCACCCCGACTGGACGTTCGTAATTTGGAATTCCGTTCAAGTGGTAGTCAAATCAATTTGCCCGCCACTTCATTAGGTAACTTTGGCCCTTCCAGGGACCGAAGTACACCTTCGAAAAAACACTAATCCTGGCCGAACCGGAGTTGTGCAATAGTCATGTCTCGGCTGAAAGCAACAATTCTCTGCATTGACGACCACTTGAATGGGCTCATCGGCCGCAAGATGTTTCTCGAGAACCACGGCTATGAAGTCCTGGAGGCGACCGGCGGGGACGAAGGCCTGAAGTTGTTCAAGTCACATTCCGTGGACGCGGTGGTTCTCGACTACCAGATGCCCGGAATGAACGGTGACGTGGTTGCCACGAAGATGAAGCGCGCCAAGTCCCATGTCCCCATCATGCTGTTATCCGCCTACGGACCGCTGCCGACGAGCAAGCTGGAGGCAGTGGACACCTTCCTGTCGAAATCCCAGCCGCCCCAGATTCTCTTATCCACGCTTCAGGATCTACTCAACAGTCAACCCAAACCATTCTTTAGCCGATGGCTCGATACCTGGAGGAGCCGGAATGAAGGAGTGAGGCAATGAACTTTTTGAAGAGGGTTTTTGGACAAGGTTGCGAGCACCGGTTCGCTTGGCCCCGCATCGGCTCCAATGGGGACCACTATCAAATATGCTTACTTTGTGGAACGGCTTATGAATATGACTGGAGACTGATGCGACGGACTGATCGGTTACTGCCGGTCGATGCCCCACACGTCTAAGGACTAACGGTCACTGCGTCACGCAAGCGTCCTATCAGTTCTTCCGGCGCGCGATGGATCTGCGCCCCACCAACTCGGGTTCGATCGCAATTCCCGGAGCATACATCCTCCCCACGCGGAGCGCATCATGAAGAACAGAGCTTCACTGAGCGTCCACGTGGGGTGGATTTGACGACTCTTATGGCCAATTGTTCACTAGATTCGTAACGTTCGGACTGCCCAAACCGGTTGCGAAGTCCCAACCCGGGTGTGTCGGGTACGCCACCTGCAGGGAGGTGTCCGATACAGAGAGGACGCCGAATTGTTCTCCTGCCGGCAGGAAACAATTGTTGGTGCCGTAGCAGGGAACATCATTGTTCCCTCTGGTTACATCGTGGAAAATGCAAGACCTTCCCACTTTGTTACCGTCATTGGAATTGCACTTCGACAAGGCTGAGGTGTTGGGATTGGTTCGACTGCCGTATTCCGACGCAGCTAAGTCATAATAAATCGGGGCCGGATTACCCTGAGGACCACCTGCCTTCTGGTTAATGAGCGCCTGAATACTTGCAAATTGAGGCGCCGTGAAGGAAGTTCCGCCAGCGCTGTTGTAGAACACGTCCAAGGGTTTTGAATAGTCGCAGGGAACCCCTCCCTCTTCCTTGTCTGACATGCACAGGATGATCGCGTGACTCCAGAAGGCGTTAGATGCAAACAACGAAGCATCTGGTAAATCACGCTTGCCATCAGCTGGAACACCATAGACTGGGGCCTGCCAATAGGGCTTGGCGTATACAAAGCTAGGCCCTCCACTGCCGCCAACGATATCCAGGAATCCCATGCCAATGGAGCTATTGCAAAAGGAAACTCCATCTGGGTATCCCACATAAGTGAAAAACACACTGCTGGCGCAGGAATCGTCCCAGGGCATCTCCGGGATATATGACTTGGCAGATTCTCCGGTTGCACTGTTGGTCGCAGTCCAGTAGGTGCTGTTCGTGCCATTGGCGGTATCGGCAAAATCGGTGCCGCCAGAGGCAAAATTGTAAGGGGTCGAGGCAAGACCATTCACCGCGATGCCACCGACTGCGTAGGGGGCGGTATCGAAGTCGTCACAGCCAGCCGCAGATCCGTCGCCGGCAGCAACGAAAACCGAAACTCCCTCGACTGCTGCTTGTTGCCAGAGGGCGTTGACAAAACCATTGCCATTTGGTCCAGGCCCAATATCCGCTTCACATTCTAGATAGCTGAGACTCATAATGGGCGGTGGACTGCTAGTGTCCAGCAAATTCTGCGCGGCGATAAAGGCGCCAAAGTTTGTGGCAGTGTTGGCGCACGAGGCTACTTCGACGTCGGCGTCGGGCGCGACCGCTCCAGACCACTCGGCGTCAAGAGCAGCTTCACCTTCCGCCCCGTTCTTGCCCGGGTCAGCACAACCAGGGCCAGGGTGAATCTGCTTGAAAGTGCCCGAATACGACGAGAGACCGAAAGCCGTGCGGAACGTGGCCACATCTCTCGCCTGTATATCGGTTACTTCGAGGACAGCTACGGTTTGTCCCTTTCCCGTGATTGGCTTAGTCCCCGTATAGAGCGGCGCAACGTTGTAGATGGTGGCGAAATCCGGCGGGGCTTCGTCATATTGCTGGGTATTGTTAAATCCATCGGGGCATCCGGTGCAGGGAAACGAAAAATTCGATCGCGGTTTCTTCATCAGCGGTTTCGGCAGGAAGTCATTCAGCGAGACGACACCGACTACGACAGGTGCGAGTGCGGCCGGAATTCTTGGATCGCTGGCATTCGCGATATGCTGCTCGCCGTTCACGTTATAGCGGTGAATTTCAGTGTGGAAAGCATTACTCACTTGGCCAGCGGTGCCCGACACGTCGATGGTCATTCCGCTCTTATGAACCAGGTTGACCTGCAAGCCATGTGAGTTCAACCAGCGAACAACCGCGTCGATGTCTTCCCGCGATGGCCCGAACTTTCTGCCCAACTCGTCGGCAGTTAGCCATTTGTGGTAGTTCACCGAATGTGGGTTCTGAAGTTCAGCCGCCAGACGTTCCAGCGCCTGTTCCTGCTTGGGGCTACGCCGTAGTACTACAAACAGGTGCTCCATCCGCAAACTATCCGCAACTGCTCCCTGATCAAATTTTGAGAGAGCAAGCGGGTGGGTATTGCCAGTGAGCTGAACCAGGTCCGATTCGTTCACCGAGGTCACGATTCGGTTGGCGGGGTTGGACGAAGGGGCGCTATAAGCAACTGGCGCCAAAGTGCTCACCACAAGCAACAGCAGAAAAGCAAGAAGGGTGTAGCGTGGCACAGACATAGATATCTCCTGGGTTGGAAGTTGGATTCAATACTGACGTCAAATTCAGAGACACACGAAGCCACCCGAGTGCTTGTTGGAAAACCGGAAACCGCGCGAGGAAACAAGATCGAACGCGTCGCCAGCATCGTATGCATGTGGGCAAGACGCTGTCAAGATGGACGAAAGTTTAGGAAAAAGAATCTCAGCTAGTTATCAATGTTCTAATAATAACCGAGTTACCCAGGTGCAATCCGAGCAACTGGCGGCACATCGGAGATAATTCCGGAAGCTTGTGCTTTGTTCTCCCCCTGGAAGAACTTAACCAATGGGTAACTGTTGATCGCCGTTTCGCATTGACGGAGCGTAATTGATTGCGACCGTTTAACTGGCCCCAATGCTCTCTGTGATTGCCCCATAAACGATCTCCTCGACCGGGTCAAAGGCGATTGCTATAATTACGCGTCCAACCGACCGCCCAGCACATGATGTGCAAATGTGATCCGGGCCGAACCTTTCTGCTGGGCTGTCAGAATCTCACACGGAGAGGTGTCTTATGAAAAAACTGTTGTTAGCCCTGGTGCTGTTGGCGTCAGCGACATTGTTTGCCCAAAGTCCGTTCGATGGGACCTGGATGACCAAACTGGACACGGCCAAGTTTCCCACCAAGCCCGACCAATATTCCTTGAGGAACAACACGTATGAATGCCTGACTTGCGTTCCTAAGGTCGCAGTGAAGGCCGATGGGAACGATCAGAAGGTCACGGGCCATCCCTACTATGACACGATTGCAGTTCACGTCGTGAATGCCAGTTCGGTCGAAATCATCGAAAAGAAAGACGGGAAAGTCATGTACAACGACACGGCGACCGTCTCGGCCGACGGGAACACTTTGAACGACAAGTTCACGGACACGACCGGAACCCAGCCCGTGACCGGAGAGGTTACGTCCACGCGGGTGAGCCCGGGCCCGGCCGGCTCGCACGCGATGTCGGGTTCGTGGCGGACGGAGAAGGTCAATAGCATTTCCAGCAACGGTCTTACCGTGACCTATCAGGGCACAGCCGATGGACTGAAGATGTCAGATCTGAACGGCAACAGCTATGACGCGAAGTTCGACGGCAAAGAGTATCCGATTCAGGGAGACCCGGGCCACACGATGGTTTCGCTGAAGCGGATTGGAGACCGCACGATTGAGGAAACCGACAAGCGGGACGGGAAAATCGTTGGCCTCTACCGCATGACCGTTTCTTCCGACGGCAAGTCGATCCACGCGGAGTACCACGATAAGCAGCACGGGACCACAACCTCGTTCACGATGGAGAAGCAGTCGTAAGGCGGTGGGCGCGCGGCGGAAAACCGCCGCGCTGCTTTGCAACCGCCCGGCGATGGACCGTCACCCCGTCCAGCACCGCCTCCCCTTTTCTCCTACCATCGAAATCTCCGGGAGCAAGTGCGTGAAACAGTGGAATGCTTTCTTTGGGCCGAGAGAAACCGATCCGGACTTGGGTCTATTTTGGGTCCGATAACAGGCTAAGCTCGCGCCGGGAATCTTTTCGCGTCCCTGCGGAATCTGGTATCAGAGAGTGTGGAGGAGCGAGAGATGGCACTGATCCTGACCGCGATATGCGTATCGGTGACGTGCCTGTTGATCGTAATTCGGATCAAACGCACAACAGACCGACGTGAGATGGAGCAGCACAGCATCACAGCGGAGGCACTCCACACGCTGTTGGCTGCAAATCAAGAGGTACTTCTCTTTGATGTTCGCCAGCCGCTCGACTTGTTGGCCAACTCTGAGATCATCCCTGGCGCAAAAAGAATTCCCCCAAGAGAAGTGCTGGAGAACCCGTCGCTCATCCCGAAAGAGAAGGACTCGATTGTCTACTGTACCTGCCCCAGTGATAAAACCAGTCGAGCAATTTTGCATCGAGCTCGTGCCCTGCATTTCTTACGGATCAAATTCCTCAAAGGTGGGTTGGAGGCCTGGAAAGCGATGGGCTATCCGGTCGAGCCATACACCAAGCCTTTCCACCTCTGACACTGCAACCTAGCTCCACTCTTGAGGACACTTCCGCAACGATTCGGCATGCGTCCTCGGCCATTAGATTAGGAGGATGGGTCTAAACAGCCTTTTCAAGCACCACGCTGACACGACGCCGTCCCTCGACACACAGCGCAGAAACATTCTGCCCTGGATGAAATGCTCACTGGGAAGGTTCACGTGGCTTAATTACAGGAATTGCGCGACCAAATTCAAAGTTTTTATATCTAACAAAGTCGTCCGGGCATCCCAGAAGTCTGTAATCATCTGTTTGCCCCAAAAGCCCGAAACGAGATCAAGAATGGCCAAGCCGATATTGCTGAGCGTAGATGACGACTCGGATGTTTTGCGGGCGATAGAGCGCGATCTTCGTTCGCAGTACGGCTCTGAATACCGGGTTATAGGAAGCGATTCGCCCGAGGGCGCGCTCGATCTCCTGAAACAGTTGAAGGTGCGTAACGACAGCGTGGCTTTGCTGCTTGCCGACCAGCGCATGCCGCGCATGGACGGGGTGGAATTCTTGCAACAGGCAATAGGAATCTTCCCCAGCGCGAAGCGGGCGTTGCTCACTGCGTATGCGGACACCAACGCCGCGATCAGCGCCATCAATCAGGCCAGTATCAACTATTTTTTCTTGAAGCCGTGGGATCCTCCGTCGGAGCACCTGTATCCGCAATTAGATGATCTGCTCGACGACTGGCAAGCCTCTTTCCGTCCAACATTCCAGGGGATCCGGTTGCTGGGCACCCGCTGGTCGCCCCGATCGTATGAGTTGCGGGACTTCCTGGCGCGCAACCACGTTCCCTATCAGTGGATTGATGTCGAGCTTTCCGCCAATGATCCGGAAACCAAGCGCCTCCTGGAAGCGCTGGGTCCTGAGGCGGCCAATCTCCCCGTCGTGCTCTTCCCCGACGGGACGAAGCTTCTTGAGGGTGTACCCGCGGACGTCGCGCAGAAGGTCGGGCTGCGCACGCGCGCCCAAACCAGCTTCTATGATTTGGCGATTGTGGGTGGGGGGCCGGCCGGTTTGGCCGCTGCCGTTTATGGAGCCTCTGAAGGTCTGCATACAGTGATGATTGAGCGCGAAGCACCCGGCGGTCAGGCTGGTATGAGCTCCCGCATTGAGAACTATCTGGGATTTCCAACCGGGCTCAGCGGCGGCGATCTGGCCCGGCGTGCGGTAGTGCAAGCCCAGCGTTTCGGAGTGGAAATCCTGTCGCAGGAAGCTGTTGGCGCCCGAGCCGAGGGCTCGTACCGAATCATCAAGCTGGCGGATGGAAACGAGATCTCTTGTCACGCGCTGATGATCGCGACTGGAGTGCAGTGGCGGCGCCTGGCAGCTCCGGGCATAGACAGGTTGCGGGGTGCGGGGATTTACTATGGTGGCGGCGCTACAGAGGCTCTGTCATGTAAGGGTGAGATCGTCTATGTGGTCGGCGCCGCGAACTCGGCGGGTCAAGCGGCAATGAACTTCGCGAGATACGCGGAGCGCGTCATTATTCTTGTGCGCGGCAAATCGCTCTCCAGCACCATGTCGCAATACTTGATCGACCAGATTCAAGAGACGCCTAACATTCAGCTTTGGACACACGCCAGCGTGGCCGAGGCGCATGGCGAAACACATCTGGAGGAGATTTCGGTGCTTTGTTCCGATACCGAAAAGATTGAACGCGTGCCGGCGAGTGCGATGTTTATCTTCATTGGAGCATCGCCGCGGACGGATTGGCTGGCAAATGTCGTCGAACGGGACGAGCGCGGTTTCCTATTGACGGGTCCTGACCTTATACGCGACGGGCAACGCACAAAAGGATGGACACTCGACCGGGATCCGTTCTTGCTCGAGACCAATGTGCCCGGCATCTTTGCCGTTGGCGATGTGCGCCACGGTTCAATAAAACGGGTGGCTTCGGGAGTCGGTGAAGGATCGGTAGCCGTGCAATTCATCCATCAGTACTTGAGCAAGGTGTAAATGGTCGAACAATCCGAACTACTTCGCGTCCCCGTCTTCGCTGATTTGCCAGACGATCAGATCGCCTGGTTCATCAGCCAATCGCAAGAGATGAATCTCAAGGCGGGTGACGTCTACTCCCGCCAAGGCGATCCTGCCGATGCCATGTTTGTGATTCTTGAGGGGCAACTTCAGGGGCGGGGCGAGCTTGGGGGCGAAACCTTCGTCTTTGACCTGGAGCCGGGCGACGTTACCGGATTACTGCCGTTCTCGAGGATGAAGCGGTTTACGGTGAGCGGGCGAGCCGTGACGGACAGCCACGCCTTACGATTTCCTGCTTCGCTGTTTCCGGATCTTGTACAGAAAATGCCGGAGCTGACCAAGCGTCTCGTGGGCCTGATGTCCGACCGGATCCGTGAAACCACCCGCCTCGAGCAACAGAGAGACCGGTTGGCTTCTTTGGGGAAGCTTTCGGCAGGACTTGCGCATGAGCTCAACAATCCGGCCTCGGCTGCGAAACGCGCCGCCAGCCAACTACGCCAAATGCTAACGAAAATCAGGAACGCGAGCCTCGAACTGGGAAAGCGTGATCTCTCGCCGGCCCAGAAAGCAGAGATCGAAAAACTGGAAGCTTCGTTCACCCAACCGGATGTAGTTCCGCCGGATCCGCTAACTATCAGCGACCTGGAAGAGCAGATTGATTCCTTGTTGCGCAGTCATGGACAGAACGACTTGTGGTTACTGGCGGCCGGGTTGGCGCGAAGGAACATCAAGCCCGAGGTGGTCGAATCGTTGTTTGCGATCCTTGATGGGGACACCGCACGGGCCGCTCTGGTCAGGATCGCCGCTTCAGTGGAGATCGCGAGTCTGGTACACGAAATCGAGAGTAGCACCTCGCGGATTTCGGATCTGGTCGGCGCCATCAAGGAATACACCCACATGGATCAGGCGCCGGTGCTGAACGTAGACGTTGTGAGGAGCCTGGAAACCACGCTCACGATCTTGAATCACAAGCTGAAACAAGGAGTCGCGGTGCAGCGCGATTACCAACAGGTTCCGCTCCTCGTGAATTCTTTTGGCAGCGAACTCAACCAGGTCTGGACCAACATTATTGATAACGCCATTGACGCGATGCACGGAAAAGGCGAGCTTCGCGTCCGGACGTACCAACAAGACGGTTGCGTTGTGGTTGAAATCGCCGATAACGGTCCAGGAATTCCCGAGGAGGTGCAGCCTCATATCTTCGAGCCTTTCTTCACAACCAAAGGAGTTGGGGAAGGCACGGGCCTCGGCTTGGATACGGTCCAGCGAATTGTAAAGAAGCATCGGGGAAATATTCAGGTCACTTCCAAACCAGGTGACACGCGTTTTCAAGTCTGGTTGCCGTTAGCGGGGGCTCCAACCTAATGTGCACAACTCGCATAGTTGACCGGTTCGTCGTGACGACGATGAAATCAAAGTGGTGTTTAGCTCACGCGAGGAGCGCGATGGATGTTTGATAGCATTCTTTGCGAAGTAACGGAATACAATCCGGATGTTCTTGAGCCACTGATTGGGCTCGCAGTGGAAATTGCCCGCGAGGGTCGAGAGGGAAGGCGCGTTGGCACGCTGTTCACGCTGGGAGATGAGAATGCCGTGCTCGCCAGATCCAGACCGTTGATTTTGGATCCGCTGTTGGGGCATCCTGAGTCTTCACGCCACGTCACCAATCTCAATCTCCGCGGAACCATCAAGGAATTGGCGCAGCTGGATGGCGGGTTCGTGGTGAGTCGCGACGGAATTGTCCTTTCCGCGTGCCGCTACCTCGACGCCGTGGCCGCACAAGTGGACGTTCCGCTGGGACTCGGCAGCCGTCACATTGCCGCCGCCAACATGAGTGCTGTGACCAAGGCGGTGGGCATTGTGGTTTCTGAGAGTTCCGTGGTGCGACTTTTCTGTCATGGACAACTGGTCGGCGAAATTATTCCCGAGCTTTGGATGATGGATCATGCGGCCCACCTTCGTGGTGCCGTGAAGAGGGAGCAAGTCGGCGAGTTGACGGTACTAACGCCAAATCCGCGACAAGCCCCTACCTCAAAGCGCCCAGCCACTGACACACGGAACGAGAACGCGAGCGCATCAGAGTAAGGCTCCTGATGCAGGGACCGAACACCATGGCCGAAAATTCATAGGAGGATTTATGGCAACGAGCAGAGCCACCGTAGTACCAATGAAGATGACGCAGATGAAGGCGGCGCAAGTGCCCAATCCTGGTGCAGATTTCCAGATCGTCGAGCGCGAGATTCCTAAGCCGGATGCAGGACACGTACGGATCAAGGTGCAGGCCTGTGGCGTCTGCCACAGTGACGTGCTCACGAAAGAAGGCTTGTGGCCTGGAATTCAGTATCCCCGCGTTCCAGGACATGAAGTCGCGGGCATCGTCGACGAGGTGGGTGCCGGCGTTTCGGAGTGGAAGAAGGGGCAGCGCGTCGGTGTCGGATGGCACGGCGGCCACGACAACACGTGTCGGGAGTGCCGACGCGGAGATTTTCGCAATTGCCGGAATCAGAAAATTGCGGGCATTAGCTATGACGGCGGATACCAGCAGTACATGGTGGCTCCCGTGGAGGCACTGGTGGCGATCCCGGAAAGTCTAAGTGATGTCGACGCCGCACCGCTGCTCTGCGCCGGAATTACCACCTACAACGCGCTGCGGCACAGTGGCGCGTTTCCTGGCGATCTGGTTGCAGTGCAGGGTATCGGCGGTCTGGGTCACCTCGGAATTCAATTCGCGAACAAGTTTGGTTATAAGGTCGCGGCTATCGGGCGCGGTTCTGAAAACGCGGCGCTCTCCAAGAAGCTCGGAGCGAACGTGTACATCGACAGCAAATCGACCAATGCAGCGGAGGCATTGCAAAAGCTGGGCGGGGCACAAGTGATTCTGGCGACAGCCCCAAGCTCGAAAGCGATGTCCGAGTTGATCGACGGTCTGGGGCCGAATGGCAAGCTCATGGTGATCGGTGCGACATTCGATCCCATTGAGGTCACACCGATACAGCTCATCAGTGGAAGTCGAACGATTCAAGGCTGGGCCGCGGGAACGCCAGCCGATTCCGAGGACACACTGCGCTTCGCCGAACTGACCGGTGTGCGTCCCATGATTGAAACATATCCGCTCGAAAAGGCGGCCGAGGCTTACGCGCGCATGCTGAGCGGCAAGGCAGAGTTTCGCGTCGTTCTAACGATGTGAAACTTGACGAACGACGTCGCATCCGAGCGAATCGGATACGTGCAACAGACAATTTCTTATCAAGGAGAACACACCATGAGCGTACTCGAAAGGCATGAGAGTCGATTATCCGATCGCGATCGATGACGACCATGCGATATGGCGTGCTTTCAAGAACGAATAATGGCCGGCTATTCGTGGATGCGCAGGGGCATATTCGATATCATCAATTCGGCGAGGGCGGAAACGAACAGTCGGAACACCTATGGTCGCGGTCCCGAAGTCGGCTTCTCCTCAGTTAACTTCCGGAGTGACCTAACTTCCGTATAGCCCGTGGCGACGATTCAGGATTCATCGGACGAGACCAGTCTTGGCGGCAGATAACGAGCTCAGTTCACCCGCGCAACTATGACCGTGGCGTCATCCGTCTGGTGTCCTCGTGAAAATTCATCCATCGATGCGAAGATTGCACAGGCAATGTCGTCAGCGCATTGCGCGTCGCTTTCGGCCGCTGCTTTTCGGAGGCCCTCGACACCCCACTCTTTCCCGGCCGGATTCACCGCTTCGGTCACCCCATCCGTGTAGGCGATGATCAGATCACCGGGACGAAGCTGCACCAGGCCCTCCTCATAATTCCAACTCGGGAAAATGCCCACCGGCACGCCGCCGGTTTCAAGCCGAATCGTCGAGCGATCTTGCCGGATGACTAGAGGCGGATTGTGTCCTGCATTCACGTAGCGCAGCGTGCGTGTGGTTCCGTCGAAAACTCCGTAGAATAATGTGGCGTACCGGTCAGCGAGAGAAGATGCGTGTACGTGAGAATTTACCGCACGAAGAACGGCGACCGTGTCGTTTCCCGCAAAGGAAGCGGCGGTACGAAGCGAGGACTGGACACTCGATATCATAAGTGCGGCGGCGAGGCTTTTGCCGGAGGCGTCTCCGACGCCCAGGGCGAGACGATTGTGCGAGAGCGGCAGGACACCATAGCAATCACCGCCGAGGGCGCGAACTTGCCGGCAGCGCGCGCTGTAACTCAGAGCGTCAATCGTCACGCCCGGATGGTGCATAAAGCGCTGCTGTACGTCGCAGGCGGTTGCCCAGTCCTGGCTAACATCCATTACAACTGCATCGGTCGTCATCTTCGCACCTCTGTAAGAATGTCGATCCCGGAAGCACAAAATCGACATCACGACGGCCCGATTTTCTTCTCAAAAATATCCTTCTGGGATGTCGAGAGTCGCTTACCTGCTCCGACTGGCTTATGAAAGCGCGAAGTCCGCGCTAACGCAGGAGGGAAAACACATGAAATACATTTTGCTGATGACCGGCACGAAGGCAGGTGTCGATACTTACCGTGCTTGGACCAAGAAGGACATCGATACGCACATGGCAAGCCTGAGGAGTCTCGCTAAGGACTTGCGTGAATCCGGTGAGTTTGTCGCCGATCAAGGCCTAACCGGGCCGGAGGAGGCTAAAGTGGTGCGCGGAGAGAAGAAGGGCATGCCGATTACCGACGGCATCTTCCCCGAATCCAAGGAGTTTCTACTTGGCTACTGGATCGTTGACGTCGCGACTCCCGAGCGAGCTTATGCTATCGCCGCCCAGCTTTCGACGTCGCCGGGACCCGGCGGGGTGCCGACCAACATGCCCATCGAAGTGCGGCAGTTCGCGAGCCATCCCCTCAAATGATCATGACGGGACGTCGAGAACCGGTAATCTGTTCCGACTACCTCATCAAAGCGCAGGGCCGACAGAAAACGAAAGGAGGAAGACGTGAAATATATTTTGATGATGAATGCCACTAAAGCTAACTGGGATGCATACGCGAAGTGGTCAAAACAGGACCTGCAGCGGAACGTCGCGTTCATGCGTGCTTTCAGCAAGGAACTCAAGGACTCCGGCGTGTTTGTCGCCACCGAGGGTTTGGGGTGGCCCAACGAAGCCAAGATTGTCCGAGCGGGAAAGGACGGGGAACCGATTACGGATGGGGTCTTCGCGGAATCGAAGGAGTTTCTTGCCGGTTACTGGATCATCGATGTGGAAAGCACAGAACAGGCATACAAGATTGCCGCGCGGGCTTCGGCTGCACCCGGTCTAGGAGGAACTCCAGGGAGCATGCCTATCGAAGTGCGACAAGTGCTCAGCAGTTTTGCTGATTTAGGGCTTTGACTCCGCCGGTGGGAGAATTTGGCGTGCCAGGACAACCATTGGACGTTCCGCTCGAGCACCTGTTGCGGGAATTGACGCCGCAGGTGCTCGGGACCGTGGTGCGGAGATTTCGTGACTTCGCAGCGGCGGAGGATGCTGTTCAGGAGGCTTTGCTTGCCGCAGCAACGCAATGGCCAGACGAGGGACTGCCGGACAGTCCGCGCGCATGGCTGACGCAGGTTGCCTTCCGCCGGATGACAGACCAAATTCGGAGCGAATCTGCTCGCCGCCGTCGCGAGAGCGAGATGGTGTTGGAGGCGTCCCGCGTACCCGAAGCGACGACGACCATCGACGCTGCGTCGGAGGAAGACGACACGCTCGTCCTTCTTTTCATGTGTTGCCACCCTGCATTGACTTTGTCTTCGGCGATTGCCCTTACGTTGCGGGCGGTGGGTGGATTGACCACAGCGGAAATCGCCAAGGCGTTTCTTGTGCCCGAGCCCACGATGGCACAGCGGATCAGCCGCGCCAAGCAAAGCATCAAGGACTCCGGCATTCCCTTCCAACTGCCGACGACGGAGGAACGAGCACAACGCCTGCGGGCCGTTCTACATGTGCTCTATCTCATCTTCAATGAGGGCTATACGAGCAGCGGCGGTCCGCAGTTGCAGCGAGTTGAACTGTCCCGTGAGGCAATTCGGCTGACACGATCCCTCCGAACCCTGCTCTCGAACGATGCGGAGATCGCCGGATTGCTCGCGCTCATGTTGTTGACGGATGCTCGCCGTCTTGCGCGAACGAACAAGGAGGGCGATTTAATCCCCCTGACGCAACAAGATAGGGCGCTCTGGGATCGGCAACAGATCGCCGAGGGAGTCACGCTCATCTCAGCTACGTTACCGAAAGGCTCGGTCGGCCCATACCAGTTGCAAGCCGCTATCGCCGCAGTTCACGATGAAGCTGCCCGAGCCGAAGATACGGATTGGCCACAGATTTTGGCGCTCTACGATCTACTCAGGCGTATGGCCGACAACCCAATGGTGGTGCTGAATCACGCGATTGCGGCGGCAATGGTGCATGGTCCGACAAAGGGATTGGAACTAGTGGACGCGCTCAAAGCTGACGCCCGCGTCGCTAATCATCACCGCCTGGACGCCGTTCGAGCTCATCTGCTGGAAATGGCCGGAGACCGCGAGGGCGCCGTTAAACACTATCGAGCGGCAGCGGGTAAAACAGGGAGCCTGCCGGAGCGCAACTATCTTCTCATGCAGGCGGCGCGGCTCTTGAGCGAGCTGCGGCTCGTGGACGGGCAGGAATGATTAAACCGCCCCATTGCCTTCGGATGTCGCCTTGCTCAAACGCCGGCTGGACAGCGAGGAGTGGCTACGTTTGTTGTGTATCGAACTGCTTCGTCAAAGAGCCCAGCAAGACTGGAAACCAATGGAGGATTCTATACAGCATCAGACTGCCAGCCACTGTTTAGTCGGCGGGATTGAGTATGTTTGGCAACATGGTGCTGATGTTTACGTCTGACACAGGTGTCGCGATGAACTGTTCCCTTCTGTTCCCACGCTTAACCCATAACCCGAGCCAATTCAGCGAAAGAATGGCTCCTCAGGAGGGACTCGAATCAACACTTAAACGTAGTTTCAACAAGATGCAGGTCAGCGGATGACACCTAAGACCACTCAAAGCAATGCTAGGCACGCAAACGGAGCGCAAATAGAGCGCGCGTTCTGCGGAATGACCGAGCGTCGAGACTCGGACTCCTTACCTCTATCGTGTCAATGCCCAGTTCAACGGTAACTGTTTGAAATTCAACGGCACTGGCAGCCACCTTTGGCGTTGCAAGGAACTCTCAGGTACTCGTATCGGACCCTAATTGGACCCAGATGTTAACGCTACATTTCGGATCACTCTCGAATTACCTGTAATCCAACCACAATCGGGAACTGGTGCGAAGAACACTTCCCACAACCAGACTTGTCGCTGTATCTGAAGCGCCCCACCCAGAGCACCGCGATCGACTACCTGTCGTGAAGCGGGCGCCTCAGATACAGCGCTAAGACTTATGAGGACTAATTCTAAGCGAATTGCTTGAAGGACGGGATCGGAAGCTTCCAAGAAAGTTACGACTATCTCTTTCTGAACAAACGTTTACGAGTCCCGACGCGAGAGGAAAAGCCGGGCCCTACTGTGGTCTTCTTTTCAGCGGCTTCCCAATCGCGAGAAGAAAGATGACACTCTTGCCTTTCGCGTGCGGCGAAAAGAAGTTAATCACGTCATCGTCGAAGAAGGTTAGCCCGGTTGCACCCAGGCGCTGGGCATACGCAGCCAGGTACATCCTGCCACCGATTGTGCCCGCCTCCAGCTGGACGGCCCGGTAGCCGCGGTTCCCATATCGCTCCAAGATGCGGTTCAAATCGGCGAGAAAGAAGATGTCCACGCAGGCGTCGGCGGGCAGCTCCTGCTCCAGTCCAAGATGGTGCGCTTCGGCGCGGAATTCGCCGTCCTGCAAGAGTTCCATAGTGTCCTGCTCGCGCCGGAAGAAGTAAGCACCCGGCTTGAGCCCCTGTACCGCATGCACGATCAGGTAAAGATCGTTGAGCTGCACGCCCGGGGGCTCAAGAAAGTCGGCCGGAAGACCGCGCGTGGCACAATCGAGAATGGTCGAGAGCTGGTCCAGTGTAATGGATGCGGTTCTATCGAACGCTCGGGTAGAGCCGCGGCGCAGGATTACCTGCTCAATGGTATCCTTCGGTAGTTCTGCTTCCGGCAGTCGGCGCAGCAGAAATTCCTCGCCCGCCGGAGAGGAAGATGTAAACACCGGTTGCTTTCCACGCCACCGAGCTACTTCCTCTTCGGACTCAAGTGAAGACGCGTCGTGCATCTCAAGCATGGCGGGATACTCGACCTCACGTTCCGAAAGCGGGATCGTCTCCAGCCCGAGCGCCGGAGCCTCTCTCAGGGCTGGCAGCGAACTCTCCAATTTGCGCCCGATCGGTACAAGGCACAAGGAAACCTCGCGCCGGGTATCGAGATCAAGTAGGCGGTTCAACTCGCCGTCCACGAATCCCAGCACGATCTCGGCCGGCAGCCCCAACGCCGCAGAAACGGCCAGCATATTCGCCAGCAGCGTGCCGTTGTCCCAACCGAAATGGCGATAGGTGCGCGCCTGGTACTTCCAGGCGTTTCGCCAGTATGTTCCCGTACAGATAATCGTTGCGGGTGCGCGAGCCACCGCGGGTTCCGTCGCTGTCGCCTGAGCCAGGTTTCTGCGAAAATCACCTCTCCGCAGAAGCCCTAGCGATACATCCGCTGGATTGAAGTGATACACGCCGGCGTCCAAACCCGATAGATCGCCAGTCACGACGTACAGCTCGATCTCGTAGAGCGCTCCAGTGCAGGCTGCAGCGCGAAAGTAGATTTCCCCGCCTGGATGTGCGCGCTGTTTGGTAATCCCGGCCGAGAAATAGAGGATGCGCGCCAGATCTTGAAGATCAGGGACCGAATCAGCCCTCGACGAAGGCACTGGCTCTGAGATCGCGGAGAGCGCGGCCACCCCCGTTTGCGGCACCTCCCGCGGCAGCGGAAACGGCGCTATCTTAGGATAGATTTTGAAAGGCTGCGGCTGATTTGCCGAGTCCAGGAAGTGAGGATTGTTACGAATGCTCCAGTAGGAGTGCTTCGTGCCATCGTGATACTTCCAAGCCGCCTGGATGTTGGGGTTGTTCATGGTTACTACGTCAGACTAGCACCCGCACTGGATCACCCGGCCGAGCGACGAACCTGCGCGCCGCGGGTTGTGCATGGATCTGGACAACTCCGAAGTTCACCTGAGCACAGCCGACTTGTCGTTACCAATCTGCTGACGTGACATTTTCAGCAGCTGAGTCCGGCAGAACACAAATGGAAGAAAACAAAGCGGGTCGCAAGATCGGGGTGCTGACCCAGCGAACGACAGTCGCTCTACACACTTCTCCCATGATCCCATCGCTAAAAGCTTCCATGCGGCCCGTGGTCATCTTCGGACCGCCACCTTTCCATAGCATCTGAAGAAAGTAATGACAGCCCAGATATTCCCTGCAGCCGCCCAGTCGTGGTAGCTGAGCCACAGTCTGGTCTTGCGGCCGCCCGTCCTCTTCGAGGTCACAGGAAAGATTTCGGTTGACACTGCTCTCGGTCGTTTTATACTGATTCTCATTCGATAATTATGCGCTTCACCCATGAACAGTTCCGTGAGCTGGCCGCGAAGCACGGTTTGGCGGTCACGCACCAGCGTCAGGTGGTCTATGAGGCCGTCATCGCTTCCCACGGACACCATTCTCCAGAAAACATTTACGCCGCGGTCCGACGTCGCATTCCATCCATTTCTCTCGCCACGGTCTACAACAATCTGAGGCTTTTCATCGCGTGTGGGTTGCTGCGAGAGGTCACTCCTCATGCGTCCACGTTGCGCGTGGAAGGCAATCTCAAACCTCATCACCACCTGGTCTGCTCCCGCTGCAAATCGGTGCAGGACATCGAAGGAGATTTCATCGATTTCAATCGGCTATCCCGGCAACTGCCGGGCGGCTTTGATCTGGCGCAGCCGTTGATCGAGGTCTTTGGCCTCTGTCGCCGCTGCCGTGCAAAAAACTAAGCAAGGACACGCTGTACCCAAGAAGGATCTCATCCCACATTTTCGTTAGCCTAGTCTCGATAGAATCGGCGAATGCGCGAAAGGGAAAGTCAGGATGGGTTCGTAGTTCGTCAAATTTCTTTGAAAGAAGGAGCAATCATGTCAACTGAAGCAAAGTGCCCGTTCACCCACACCGCAGCTGGAGCCACGACGAATTCTGATTGGTGGCCAAATCAGCTGAACCTGAAGATCCTTCACCAGCACTCGCCCCTGTCCGATCCGATGGGCAAGGGGTTCAACTACGCGGAAGAGTTCAAGAGCCTCGACCTGAATGCCGTGATCAAGGACCTGCATGCCTTGATGACGGACTCGCAGGATTGGTGGCCGGCCGACTTTGGCCACTATGGGCCACTTTTCATTCGTATGGCGTGGCACAGCGCGGGCACGTACCGCATCGGCGACGGCCGCGGCGGGGCCGGGGCCGGTCAGCAGCGCTTCGCGCCGCTCAACAGCTGGCCGGACAACGTGAACCTCGACAAGGCGCGCCGACTGTTGTTGCCGATCAAGCAGAAGTATGGGCGGAAAATCTCCTGGGCCGACCTCATGATTCTCGCCGGTAACGTCGCCTTGGATTCGATGGGCTTTGAGACGTTCGGTTTTGGCGGGGGGCGCGAGGACGTCTGGGAGCCCGAAGAGGACATTTTCTGGGGTCCTGAGGGCAAGTGGCTGGCAGACGAGCGCTACAGCGGCGACCGTGACCTTCAGAATCCGCTCGCGGCTGTGCAAATGGGTCTGATCTATGTGAATCCAGAAGGGCCAAATGGAAAGCCGGATCCGGTTGCCGCGGCACGGGATATCCGAGAGACTTTCGCCCGCATGGCGATGAATGACGAGGAGACTGTTGCGCTCATTGCCGGCGGTCACACCTTCGGCAAAACCCACGGCGCTGGCGATGTGGCACTGGTGGGCCCAGAGCCGGAAGCCGCCAGCATCGAGGAGCAGGGCCTCGGCTGGAGGAGCAAATTTGGCACGGGCAAAGGCGGTGACGCGATCGGCAGCGGCCTGGAAGTCATTTGGACCACGACGCCTACGAAGTGGAGCAACAACTTCTTCACGAACCTGTTCAGCTACGAATGGGAACTGACCAAGAGCCCGGCCGGTGCGCATCAGTGGAGACCGAAAAATGGCGCAGGCAACGGTACGGTGCCGGATGCGCACGATCCGTCGAAGCGTCATGCGCCATCCATGCTGACCACTGACCTCGCCTTGCGGCTCGACCCGGCTTACGAAAAGATTTCACGGCGCTTCTACGAGCATCCGGATCAGTTCGCGGACGCGTTTGCGCGGGCGTGGTTCAAGCTGACCCACCGCGACATGGGGCCCATCTCGCGGTACCTTGGCCCGCTTGTTCCGAAGGAGTCTCTGGTTTGGCAAGACCCTGTTCCCGCCGTGGATCATAAATTGGTCGGGGAGAAGGACATTGCTGCTCTGAAGGCGAAGATCCTCGCATCCGGACTGTCGATCTCCCAACTGGTCACCACGGCTTGGGCATCGGCGGCGTCGTTCCGTGGCTCCGACAAGCGGGGTGGGGCGAACGGGGCGCGCATTCGTCTCGCGCCGCAAAAGGATTGGGAAGTGAACCAGCCGGCCGCACTGGCGAAGGTTCTCAAGAAGCTGGAGGCGATCCAAAAGGAGTTCAACAGCTCGCAGTCCAACGGGAACAAAGGGAAGAAGGTCTCGCTCGCCGACGTGATAGTGTTGGGCGGCTGCGCAGCCGTCGAGGAAGCTGCGAAAAGGGCCGGGCACAAAGTAAAGCTTCCCTTCTCGCCGGGGCGCACGGACGCTTCGCAGAAGCAGACCGACGTGCACTCATTCGCCGTAATGGAGCCGGTCGCTGACGGATTCCGCAACTATCTCCGAAGCGGACAGGTCCTGTCGGCTGAGGAGTTGCTGGTGGATCGGGCGCAGTTGCTGACACTGACTGGCCCCGAGATGACGGTTCTCGTCGGCGGCATGCGCGCCCTGAATGCGAACGTCGGGCAAGCCGAACACGGCGTCCTCACCAACCGGCCCGAGACCCTGACGAATGATTTCTTCGTCAACCTGCTCGACATGAATACGAAGTGGCAAGCCTCCTCTACATCCGATGGCGTGTTTGAGGGGCGCGATCGGGCGACGGACAAAATCAAGTGGACCGGCACGCGCGTCGATCTCCTCTTCGGTTCGAACTCCCAGCTCCGAGCAATCGCAGAAGTCTATGCGTGTGACGACTCGAAGGAGGCGTTTGTGAAGGACTTCGCGGCTGCGTGGAACAAGGTAATGAACCTTGATCGCTACGACCTTGCCTGAGCTCGGCGAAAAAGAAAGCTTTCAACTTCGTGCCGTTTGCTGTTGTTTGGATCGGCTAAACCGAAGTCGTCGCTTTTCCTGGCTCGCGGGGGCGCATCGCGCGCCCCCATGCCGCCTTTACCAATAGGCGCAACAGTTTCACATGGACCGAGTTTGTCGCCGCCGGTAGAACTTGGAGCGCCAAGGCAATCTATGTCTACAAGCCGGAAGATCTGCCAGCCAAAGTCTATCGACTGGATTTGTCGACCGGCCACAAGATTCTGTGGAAAGATCTCATGCCCTCCGACTCAGCGGGCGTAAGCCGCATTGGTCCCATCCTTCTCACGACGGACGGTAAGTCATGCCTGTATGGCTATCACCGTATCCTGTCAGACCTCTATCTCGTGGAAGGATTGAAGTAAAGGAACTCTTTATCTTAGCCTCCACCATTCTTGCGGCGAGCGACCTTTGCCGAAGCGAGAGACGGCAGAGTACGCACAACTACAATAGCGAAGGGTCGCAGAAAAAAGTCGCTCACCGTTCACCGTTGATCGTCGCAAGCGGCAGTTTCACGAGATGCTTGCCGAGAATTATGGGCGGATGACGGGCATTCGGAAGTAACTGTTGAGAACAGGCGTTCAAGTGAGTGCGATGGCGTTATTTCGCCCACCACATCACCTGGGAACTCCTGCCGATGAGTGGATGTGAACTCTCTCCATATATGACCTGGCGAGTCCGCGTGCTATCTTGACCAGCGGTGTCCGAGCTCGCACCAGTCCGGCTCTCGCTCATCTTTTCCTCTTTGAAAATTTCCTATTTCGTGACAAGATTTCGTCCTCGTCTAAATGAAGATCTTCCCTCTCACACCCAACTGGAGGCAGGTTAGTTTTCGCCGCGAGCGCAAGCCCAAGCCTGGCTCTACGCGAGGAGTTGTAATGCGTGCATTGCTCGCCGCGAGCGTTTCCGCAGTTTTCTTCTCCCCCGCTGCGCGCGCACAGCAGGCTGATCCGGCGAAGCCTGTGGTGGTGCAACCGGGTGCGCCGGGCGCGCCGAGCAAAACGCTACCGTCTTCGACGCGGGCAATCCTGCCGCCACGGTCGGCAGCGGACGTGGGGTTCATGCAGGGCATGATCCTGCATCATGCACAAGCGGTAGAGATGACGGCGATGATTCCGTCGCATACGCAGAACAAAGACGTGCGTTCATTGGGGGCACGTATCAGTAGCTCGCAGTCGGACGAAATCAAGTTCATGAAGCGCTGGCTGGCGTCCAGGGGCGAATCAGTTCCGAAGGCGATGCCTAAAATGCCGGGCATGGATATGTCGCACGAGCCGATGGCACGGATGCCCGGAATGCTTACGCCCCAGCAGATGGAGGCGCTGCGGAAGGCGAATGGCATCGAGTTTGACCACTTATTTTTGGTGGGGATGATTCAACATCACAACGGCGCGTTGACCATGGTGAAAGATCTATTCGACACCGCAGGAGCCGGACAGGACGCCGAGTTGTTCAACTTCGCGACCGATGCGGACAATACGCAACGAGCCGAGATACGAATCATGGAGACCATGTTGAAGAAAGAGACACTAGAGGAGAAACGATGAACCGATTGCCCAGCCTTGCCCTGTGTGTGGGGGGGATCGCTCTTATCTTTGGTTTCGCTGTAAACCGAACGCAGGCACAAGCGGCGCCGCCCGCGGCCCCGCCACAGGAACAGGCGCAAAAGCCCGCGAGCCCGCCGTCCGACTCCGAGAAGGACGCTGAGGACGAAGAGGAGAATCCATTCGCTCCAGAGCCTGCCCCAACGCTGCCACCGGGGATGGCGGGGTCGGATGCGAACGATCCGCGCGCCCAGCTGGCACCAGGACTGTATAACGCGGGTGAAACTTCGATGGGCATCGAGCACCTCCTGCTGCTCAAGAAGCCGGACGCGTTTCAACTCGGAGCCACGGATCCCGATGATCCGAAGGTGGAGACGATGGTCGGGCGGCTCGGCATGGGGAACAACAAAAAGATCCCAAAGCCAGCGCATTTGCTGATCGCGCAACTTGCTTTTGCCAACTCGGACCTTGCCTTCCAAGGCAACCACCTGTTCCAGGGAAATTTTTATGGCATGAGCATCTACGACATCTCCAATCCGGCGAACACGAAATTGCTGACGTCGATGGTCTGCCCGGGCGGACAGGGTGATGTGTCGGTATACAAAAATCTGATGTTTATGTCCGTAGAGATGCCGAATGGACGTCTGGATTGTGGCGTTGAGGGATTTCCGCCGGAACCTCCCCCACCCGCAGGCGAGGACAAAGACAAAGAAAAAAAGCGCCACATCCCGGTAGCGCAAAAGGACCGTTTCCGCGGCGTACGAATCTTCGACATTTCCGACATCAAGAATCCAAAGCAGGTCGCAGCGGTGCAGACGTGCCGCGGATCCCACACGCATACCCTCGTGTTCGATCCGAACGACAAGGAGAATGTCTACATCTACGTGTCGGGGACCTCGTTTGTGCGTCAGCCGGAAGAACTGGCCGGATGCTCCGGGGAAAAACCGGACAAAGATCCGAATACGGCGCTGTTTCGCATCGATGTGATCAAAGTTCCAGTGGCTGCGCCGCAGGACGCGAAGGTCGTATCGAGTCCGCGGGTATTTATCGATGCGCGCACGGGCGCGATCAACGGCCTGAATAACGGCGGCACCCATGGCAAGAAGGGCTCGGAGAAGCCGGCAGACACCAACCAGTGCCACGACATCACCGTGTACTCAGCGATCGGGTTAGCAGCGGGCGCGTGCTCCGGGAACGGAATTTTGCTTGACATCAAGGACCCGGTACATCCGAAGCGTGTGGATGCCGTGAATGATCCGAACTACTCCTACTGGCATTCGGCTTCGTTCTCGAACGATGGCAGCAAAGTCGTGTTCACCGACGAGTGGGGCGGTGGCCTAGGGGCGCGCTGCCGTCCGAACGACCCGAACAAGTGGGGTGCCGATGCGATCTTCCGTCTAAAGGACGACAAGCTGAGTTTCGCGAACTACTACAAGCTGCCAGCCGCGCAGGGCGACACCGAGAACTGCGTGGCCCACAACGGCTCTCTGATTCCGGTTCCCGGCCGAGATATTCTAGTGCAGGCATGGTACCAGGGCGGGATCTCAGTGATGGACTTCACCGATCCCGCGAACCCCTTCGAGATTGCCTACTTCGATCGCGGCCCCATTGATCCGAAAATGTTGGTGCTCGGAGGCGATTGGTCCGCGTATTGGTACAACGGCTACATATACGGCTCGGAGATTGCGCGCGGATTGGACGTGTTTCAACTGATGCCGACCAGATTTCTGACGCAGAACGAAATCGACGCAGCCAAGACGGTTCTGCTGGCTGACCTGAATGTACAGAACCAACAAAAGATCGAGTGGCCTGCAAAGTTGGTCGTGGCGAAAGCGTACGTGGACCAGTTGTCGAGGTCGCAGGCTCTGCCTGCAAGCCGAATCGCAGAGCTGCAGAAGGCGATCAAAAGCGCAGAGAGGTCGCACATGAGCAAGAGCAACATGGCGAAATTGAAGGGCATGGTGCCTTCGTTGGAAAAGAGCGCAGCAACCGCGAAGACCCCGGCCGACTCAATGCGGATACATGCACTGGCAGACGTTCTGAAGCATCCGTCCGCTTGAGCCGAGATCGGAAATCTATATCGCCAACTTTCCTAACCGGCAAAACCGATACCGGGAGCATCCTTCATCCAGATGCCTACGAGCTTTGGCTCGATCCCGGCATGAAGGATGTGAGCGCGGCGTCCGATCTGTTGAAGCCCTGCGACGCCCAGTTGATGCGGTGCTATCCCGTCAGCACTCGGATCAATCACGTGGCGAACGATGACGAGGAATGCTCGCGTCCCGTGGAACTCGCCCAGATTCAGGACGATCCTTTCTCATAGTTGGAAGTGCGCAGCCCCGAACATTCGATAGCACGTCGGAGCCATTCCACTCGGCAAGCCAGACTAGCCTGTGATTTGAGTAGACTTCGAGGAAGGACTGTTCGACGGGCGTCTTTGACTCTATGAGTCTGAGGCACTTTCGTTTGTATGGTTGTAGTGTTTTTGCAATAGATCAGTACCGACCGGGTTCTCAGGCTGCATTTTCTGCCGCTTTTTTACTCGTTTGACTGTCTTCTTCGCCTTGCTGGTTTTGGTCGTTTTTCGCACCCGCACCAGTGTCGTCTGCGACAGGCTTGCTGCTGGCAGCAGTCTTTGGTATGTCGAGAGTATCTTCGTGAGTTTCCCTTTCCCGAGATGTTTCTGCTATCGGGTTTCCCGTGGTCTTCGGCGACTCTTTCTTAACATCCTGTTCAGCGGTCTTCATGGCGGACGAGAGTAGGTAATCGATCCTTACCCGAACGGCAAGCCATCTGACGCTGCTCGCTTTTCCCGCCTGCTCGAAATGGGCAGCAAGTTCTTCCTCATTGGCCATTCCCTTGTCCTTCAACAATTGCAAAAGGGCTGCGCTCTGAGTCTCTAACGCCTCAAAGGCGGGAAACAACTCGTGGAGTATCTCCTGAGCGATATTCGCGTTCATAACTTCGTTCATAATTTCAGCTCCTCCGACACTGGATGCAAATTATCCCCGCCTCAAATATCGCCTGTCCTTGGCGAGTTAAGACTGTGGAACTACGCATTTGCTGACTTGGCAAGGGGATGAGCTTTCTTGCTGACCTTCTTGAGCCAAGGTTGGTGCAGTCTCATTCGACCATCGTCGTCCCACTTGACAAGCGCGTCATCTTCGTTCGTTCTCACAACCGTTCCGAATCCTCCTGTCGGCTTTCCGAAGTCGCCCAGACCCATGACGCGATCTCCGGGATTCAATTCGGAGTCGGGAGCAGGGGGCTGGTCGAGCGGCGGACGCTTAGCCCGATCCGCCTCAGCAGGCGCTCCAGCGTATGAGAGAGGCGGTTGCGGAGATTTGCGCAGTTTGGGTGTCAGTTTGTTGATACGGCTCATATTCCATTACCCCAGTGGCTTTGCTTCGCCTGTTCATCTTCTCTATTCGTAAAGCATGCGCTTGGAAAGGATGCTCCGCTGATCCAAACTGCACAGTTCTGACGACTAATTTGGCTAAGGCAGACCGTACGAATCGAGAGGTTAAAGTGATCCAATGTGCTCAGACGTGCGTCTTCGCCACTTGTAGCATGAGGTGTAGTGAAGAAATGAGACGGCCGTTACAAAGGTCAGTCCAGCTTCCTCTTACAAGTGAGGTACAACAATGGAAACCGTATTGATTGTTCTTGTGGTGCTGTTTTTGCTCGGTGGCGGGGGCTGGGGATACTCTCGTTGGCGCGGCTAGCGCGATCACACAAAACGCCTGACCATGCTGCTTGATTCTATTTTGCAGCATTTATGGGGGATGTTCGACTCCGGAGATAGACCGGCGAACTCCCTTTCAGGTTTCCTGAACTAAGTCAGCCCACCTGAAGCTTTGTTCTCTCCTTAGATTTTCAGAAAAGCTGCGTGCCCCATGCATCCGAGTGCGATCCTTCACGAAGTTCAGCAGCTCTACAACGTGAGTGACCGTCTTGACTCGTTGGCGGAGCAACACCCCCTCGTGTCGGAAGCACTGATCACCATCTCGGGAAGCGTTCGCAACACAGCCACATTGTTGGAGGTGCTGGTTGCGATGAAAATAACACCGGTCTCTGGATTAGATCCAGCAAATGCCTGATTTGCTCATCGCTGTGTTCTTGAGCAGGCCTTCCGGGATTTCGGCACGGAGCTAGTCGTGAAGAACGACATTTAGAAGTGAACTATGAACTTGCATCCCGCTCTCGCCATAGTTAAGGAAGCCTAACTTTCTGAACCTATTCATGAAGAAACTGACCCGCGATCGGGTCGTTCCTATCATCTCGGCGAGGGTCTCCTGGCTGATCTTGGGGATTACAGTCTCGGGCATCCCTTCCTTGCCGAAGTGAGCAAGCAACAGCAGAATCCGAGCGAGCCTCTTTTCGCTGGAATTGAAGAGCTGGTCAACCAAGTCCGCTTCGTATCGGATGTTCCGTCCCAACAAATATGCCGTAAACAGGTCGGACAATGTATGTTCCTGGTGAAGCGCCAGCATCATTGCCTTCTTGTCGATCCGCATAAGTTCGCAATCCGTCATTGCGGTTGCAGACCCCATGCGTAGAGGCTGTCCTGCAAGGCCACCTTCTCCGAAGAACTCTCCCTCGCTCAATATGCCCAAGGTTGCTTCCTTGCCAATCTTGGATACGACAGTGAGTCTAATCTTGCCTTGCTGGATGTAGAACACTGCGTCAGCCGGATCCCCCTGCGTGAAGATTATTTCTTTCTTGGGAAAGGCCACAACTTTCCTCCCCTCGCCGATGGTGGCAAGGAATTCCTTGGGATCGAAGTCGCGCTTTTTCACGCCCGATTTGGTGGATGGGACCAAAAGTTTTCTCCCAAATATGGACCTACACTCTTTTGTATTTTCTCAAAATCGTGATCACGAAATATGTTCACTTTTGCACATAGTTGGGTTCCTCTTTATAAAGAGGGAGTGCGCTTGCAGATATTTAGATTCAATAGGTTACGGCCTTTGGCTGGTGCAAAAAAAATTCTCGATCCCGGCAGAGCACCCGAAGCAGGTCCCAAATCAGAAATCATCTGGACCCCGACATGCTACTTTCTGGATTTGGCATGCTTGGTTTTGGTCGGTTTTGCGGGCTTCGCCTGGGTGAGTTTTGCCGTTCGAATCTTGCCGACCTGGATCGCGCGGGTGAACTCTTCGAAGTCTTTAGTACTCTGGTCGGCATAGGCGAGACCGAAGCTGGCTATTGCCCTGTCGAACTTATCGCTGTTGCCCAGGTATCCCGAGATGGCGTATGGGTCGCCGGTGCGGGCATGTCCCTTGGCCAGCAGTTCGCCGCAGATCTGCGCGTACTGCACCAGTCCGTCGCCTTCCAGATCCTCCTCCTCAATTACTGCCTTGTGATCGCGCAACTGGCGAACCAGGTAGTCGTGGCCAGCTATTGAAGTCCACCCCAGGAAGATGTCCGACTGCACCTGCATGGCGCGCTGTCCCTGGGCCGCACGCTGTCCCTGATTCACGGAAGCGTCGGCCTCAGGCAGGTATTGCGCGTACGCCGAGGGCACCTCTTCCTTGATCTGCATAAACAACGGGGCATCCTCGGCCGTGCCAAACATGAGGACGATATAGTCACGCACGCCGACGCTGCCGATTCCGACTACGCGAAAAGCCACGTCCTCTACGCGGTAATGCGAGAACCAGTGCCGCCTTTCCGGCAACAGCGTGTCGACGTAGTTGCGCAATCCGGCGGCCACCTGCTTTGCCGTGGCGGGAGGGACGTGGAACCGCAGCGGCTTGTTGTCGCGGAAGCGCCATTTCCCGTTGCGCTGCTCGGCCAACTGTTCCAGATTGTGGACTGGCGTGGCACGCTCAGCTTTGCGCAGAACATTCAGCAGCACTGGTGAAACGTGCCGGTGGCGGAAAACCTCTTGCCGGGCCAGGTCCACCATGGGCATTCCGGAGAATTGGCGCATTGCCTCGCGATAGCTTTCGACAAAGGTCAGCGCGGCGGTTTTGCATTCCTTCTCGGTGTTGTTGGCCTCGCGGCCGGCCAGCACCAGGCTGGCAGCCATGCGCTTGACGTCCCATTCCCAAGGCCCACGAATCGTCTCGTCAAAATCGTCAATGTCGAAGATAAGCCGTCCGTCTGGCCCCTCAAAGGCCCCCAGATTTTGAACGTGCGCATCGCCACAAAGCTGCGCATAAATGCCGCTGCTTGGGAGCATCGAGAGATCGGAAGCCATGATGGGAACGGCGCCCCTATAGAACCCAAAGGGCGAAGCGGCCATACGCTCGGCCTTGATAGGTAGCAGGTTGGCGAGGCGCCCGCGCTCCGACGCCCGCAGCAACTCCAGGATGGATATCTTTCGGTGCTTGGGGTCCCAGTCTGCGTGGCTGACCCGGCCGACTTTTTGGCGCAACGACTGGCCGTATTTCCGTCGCTCTTCGCGAGCTGCCATCCTGCGAGCGCGGTCGCGCATATGAGAGAACAGAATACCCCAAATGACGAGGAAGAAAGGGTGCGAAACGAGAGCCTGACACGCGGGCAGCGGCTTCGTACTCAACAGCGATAACATCACACAAGTCTGCCGTAAAGGACGCAATTCCACACTGTCGAGGGAGGTGGAGTGTGGCTGCTGCGAAAGCGATGGATCTAAACCGCAATTTCCAGCGGCGCCCCGAGGCCGCTGAAGTAGATCAGGCGAGTCGGTCCAGCTGTCGGAGTTCCAACGTTCCACTGACAGTCCGGACCTGCAGGAACCAAATTGGGTTCACTGCAGTTCAGATCGGTAGAAATGGCGACGCTCGAACAAGGAAACGGGCAGTTCAAATACCCGAGTCTCGCTTCCTTCGAATACGAACTCCTTTCCGCACTCAGGCAACTTTCATTGCGAAGAGCTGGCTTTCTGATTCTTAACCTGCAGATTATTCACGACCTGCGTCACGTTGGGCACTCCAGTTGCCACCTTCTCGGCGCGCGAGCGCTTGTTTTCCGAGTTCACTTCTCCGTTTAGCGTGACTACGCCGTTCTTCACTTCGTATTTCACGCTCTTATGCAACTTGTTCTGGATCAGTGCAGCATCCAGATTCTTCTCGATGCCTTGGTCCAGATCGGAGTTCACGGCCTTTGCTTCTTTTTCTGCGCCTACGGGAATCACGGCAATTTGATCTGCGACAACCTGGGCGCCCGCCAGAGACTTTGCAAGCGATTCCGCTTGTGACTTGTCGTTCTCGCTGGCCACTTGTCCCCCGAGGGTCACGATGCCCTTGTCGCGATCCTGACTGACGGTGACGTCTTTAAAGCCTGCTTGATCGAGCGATTTGCGAATACTGTCGGAAACATCAGGTGACTTTGTGGCCGTCTGCGAGCATCCGGCCAGAATCCCGACAACGAGCAGCGCGACCATAACCACTGACAGTCTGAGCTTTTTCATATTTCTCCTTTTAGGAATTCGAGATGGAATGATGGAATCTCAAACGGCGATGAAGGGATGGCTAGCGCGTGTTGCCTTTGAACCCAAGATCACCTCCACGTTTATCAGGACGGCTCGATGTCAATCGAACCGTCCTGAGCCCTCTATTTCACCGGTCAAATCCACTTGCAGCCTAGGCGTGCTTTTTCTGCTCTTGATCGTGTTTCTCTGGTTCCGACTGCGGACTCTTGGGCTGTGCGATCGGGACCGGTGGTTTCTGTTGCACCGGCTGATTCGGCTGGATTATGGGTTTCTGCTCCGGAGGAGCGGGCTTCTGCGGATCGCTATGTTGTGGGTTGAGATTTTCTTGATCTGGCATTTTATTTCTCCTTTGCTGGTCTCTCTGTTGTTGGTAATTGGTGAGTTGTTGCAATTGTGTTGACGCTGATTCAGGCGTTTACTGGGGACAGGCGCACACGGGCTCGTGCGTCGAAGTGATTGGTTCGTGGGGCTGGTATGTGTGGCCCGCTCCAATACAGAACTCCGAGCGCCAAGCTGACGTCCACCGTGTCTCTGCAGTACTGAGCGGAAAACGGCGGCGCATCAGTCGTCCCGAACGCAGCATGCTCCGACAGAGGCCGCCTGATTCACTTCTCGAGCACTTTTTCGATCTGCCCGACCTTTTTTTCAACCTTGCCGGCGGTGTGTTCGGCTTTGCCTTCAGCCTTTAGATCAGGATTGTTCGTGACTTGGCCTGCCTTCTCTTTGACTTTGCCTTTCACTTCATGAAAAGTGCCTTTAATCTCATCCTTCGTACTCGGTTTCATCTGTTTTCCCCCTTATCGTTGAATCTTGCCTAATGAAGGAGCGCGACTTCCGCTACTCGCTCCGACAGAATTGCGATCCTATGAACAAGAATCGGCCTCGACTCCGAGTCCGTCAGGCCTGCGAGTAGCACGGTCTTCATAAATGGGTCCTCTGCCGTCATGTGTCATACGAAGGCGGAGAAGTCGATCCGCATCCGTGCAATTGTGCGATCGTGGGCAACAACTGGCTAGCCAAACAATCTTTGGTGATGAAAGCGTCTACCCACTTTAAGGCTTGCTCAGGAACGTCCACTGCCGCGGATAGCATGATGATTGGCGTTTGCGGCCTGAGCCGTCTCATTTCAATTGCAAACTCTTGCCCGTTCATTTTGGGCATGAAATAGACGACGATTACAACGTCAACCGAATGGATGGAAGCCAGTTCCAATCCTTTGCTGCCGCTGGGTGCGGTCAGAACGGTATACCCGAAGGTTTCGAGGAATGCCTTTTCGCATTCCAGTTCATTTTGGTTATCGTCGATGCAAAGAACTACTCCGCTTGAGAGCTCCGGAGAAGCTGATAGAGGCATGATTCACCTCCAAGAACCAATTTTCAATACTGGGGCTCAGGAAACTGTTCAAAATTGCTCACACTATGCTCTCTTGCAGCACTGTTTGCCAAACACCCTCCAACCGACACATCACCGGTTAACTTGCTGTGGAACGCACGCTCGATTTCACCCCAGCCGTTGCTACCTGGTTTCTTGAGGAATGGCGCTGGGGAGAACAGCTACTCGTGGAGAACAATGTTGAGAAGTGAACTGTGAACCTGCAAATCATCCCCGGCGTCATACTCGACGAAGCCTAACTTTCTGAACCTGTTCATAAAAAAACTGACCCGTGACCGGGTTGTGCCTATCATCTCTGCGAGGGTCTCCTGACTCATCTTGGGGATCACAGTCTCCGGCTTACCTTCCTTGCCGAAATGAGCCAGCAATAGCAATATCCGGGCCAGCCTTTTCTCACTGGAATTGAAAAGCTGGTCAACCAAATCCTCTTCATATCGGATATTCCGTGTCAGCAAGTACGCCACGAACATATCGGAGAACGCGTGTTCCCGGTGAAGTACTTCCATCATGGACTTCTTATCGATTCGCATCACGGAGCAATCGGTCATTGCGGTTGCGGAGCACATGCGGAGAGGCTGCCCCGTAAGGCAACCTTCTCCGAAGAAATCGCCCTCGTTCAGAATGCCTATGGTGGCTTCCTTCCCGATCTCCGACACAACGGTGAGTTTTACCTTTCCTTTCTGTATATAAAAAACAGCATCTGATGAATCGCCCTGAGCAAAAATCGTCTGCTTCTTGGGAAAGGCTGCGATTTTCCTACCGCCGTCAATGGTCGAAAGGAATGTCTTGGTATCGAACTTGCTGAGTCTCTTGGCCGCCGCGTGGGGGACCATAATTTTCGCCCGTTATTTTAATATCACATGCCAATCTTGCTGGTCGGTTGCGCATCGCACATACGAAGAAGATTGTTGTTTGTTCGCACGCCGGATTTCGGGCCGTCCTTGTGAAGTAGCGGAATCGCTTAAGCGCGGTCACGTTTCGTGCGTCGCGATGCTTGCGCGTAAGAACGGTGAAGCCAATCTAGGATGTCCTACAGACGCGTCGTGGTTGGGGGAAGATCGGCTGCGTTTTACTGCGGTAACTACGAAGCGAGATGGCAAGTAGTATGCCCTGGACGAGCAGATGACCAGCCTTTCAGCGCAATGAGCCATCCCTGGAACGAGTGGCCAAAAGGTATACCCGGCGAACCAGCCTCAGACCGAAATCCGAGCATTGAAAAGAAAGCAGTTCTGGCTGTTCGGGGAAAACCTTTCGAACCACCAGCGGCATCGACTCAATAAATCATGCATTTGTGCTGTCCCGGTGCGTCGAGCTTGGGAATGCTCGCGTTCTTCAACGCTCCCGGTCGATGAGTGACAACGCGATATAGCAACAGTTGACAAATCCCTCGGTTCGCCGGTATCAGAAACTTTGAGCACTGTTTGGTGTCTTTTAGATGGGTGCCGGGTCAGCTAAAGAACATCGACGACGATAAGCGTAATGTCATCCTGCTGGTTCACCGCAGCAGGTCGCCACCTCTGGAGTTCAGCAAGGACTTGACGCGACAGTTCGGAGGCGGGATGCAATCGATTATTGCGTACGACCCGTTCCAGTTGCCGGTCGCCAAACGCCTCCCCCGCGGCGTTCTCAGTTTCAGTCACGCCGTCGGTGTAGAGCAGGAAACGATCGGATGGTTCAAGCGGCACATTGCACACCGGGTACTCAGCGTCAGGTTCGACTCCGAACAACAGCCCGTTACTTTCGATACGCTGCATTTCGCCCCTCGTATTCCGCCAGCACAGTAGCGGCGGATGTCCAGCAGCCGAGTAGAGCGCGTTGCGGTTCTCTGTGTCGATCCAAACATAGGCCGCCGAGGCAAACTGTCCGTGCACCTCACTCGACAGGATGCGATTCAAGCCGCCAAGCACCTGAGCGGGATCATCGGCATGGACGGCGACGGACTGCATGGCCACTTTGATCATCGAAGAAATGAGCGCGGCCGGGATGCCATGTCCAGAGACGTCTGCCACAAGGATGCCCAGATGGTTGATGTCTGACCGGACGAATTGGTAGAAATCGCCCGCAACGGCGGTCATGGGATGATAAGAAGCAGCAATACGGAGGTTCTCAAGCTCGGGAACTCTCGCCGGAAGAATTGAAAACTGTATCTGCCGAGCCATTTCCAGTTCCGTCTCGATTGAAAGCAGACGGCGCTCGTTCGTAAACAGTATCTCCAAAGCCACGTAGCCCAGCGAAAACAGGAGGGCAGCAAAGCCCAACGAGTCCACCAAAGGCAGCGTGCGATAGTGCAACACGGTCGACAAGTTGGTGTACAGCACTTCCAAGGCAAAAATGAGCGTAGCGGCTGCGAGAACGCGGTGATTCGGTATAACGAGGAACTTGGAAAACTTTGGAACCTGCACGACGGCTAATAGGACAAGCATGGCAAGGACTGCAAGCAGGTTGTTGTAGAACTTCCATTTGTCCGCTGGGCCACCGAGGACGAACGTGCCAAAGCCGATTAGAGCTATCGCCAGACCCGCGAGGATTCCCACTTGGATCAGAAATCTGATTTTGCCCAGAGTCAGCTCTCGCCATGCGAACAAGGCAGAAACTAGGAGCAGGTACATGACCGCCGTACTCACGTAGGGAGTGGCAGATTTGAGGGCGTGCGGCAGAACCGCCACCACCACGGCCGTCTGGAGCAGTTTTTGGACGCCGTACATCCCGCTCCAGATTCCCAACCATACGAGGATGGGACCGCCCCTGCGCCGGCGGATCACCGCGATCGCGCAGGCGGTCGCTCCAATGGACAAGAAAATCGTTCCGAGGACAATATCCACCACCTCACCGCGGAGCGTTTCCAGAGCTGCATCTGCCGTGTTCATGCCATTCATCTAACACGATCTTATTCTTTGAACCGTCCCTCGGCGCAGAATTGTAACTGGCGCGAACAGACGATTTAGCTCATCGATTCTCGTTTAGTGGTTGGGACAAAGAAGCCGACCCCGACATCCCCATCCTGAAAGAAGCCAAAGCGGAGTACGCGAAGTTGCAGTAGGCGTCACGCTGCCCTTGACCTTTGTGCCCGGCGGCGGTTGTGTGCCTGCTGCACGCTCCATAGAATGATTGCAATGATTGCCGCAGCAAAGTGCGTTATGCTGCTCTCCTGCTTCGAGGTTGCCTTGGGGGTTGTGACGGATAGTATGGCGCAGGCTCGCCCACCGCAAGTTCTAGAGGTTTCTCGCGACTACCTGAAGCCGGATGCTATAGCTGCGAATCGCAAGCTTGAGAGACGCGCTGAAGACCTCTGTCGAACGCTCGGCTTTACTCATCCTTATCTGACCATCGAGTCTGTCTCCGGACCTGCGGAGATGTGGTACCTCAATGGGTTCGACTCGGAAGCCGAAGTGGAGAAGCTCAGGCAGGAGTATCAGCAGAATACGAAATTACTGGCGGCTCTGGACGACATTACTCGGCAGAAGGTGCCGCTTAAGCGTTTGGAGTCCACCGACGAATTTGTGAACTATCGTCCCGATTTGAGTCGTGGCTATCCGTGGATCATCGGTCGGGGACAGTTCTTTGTGATCGTATTGTTCGATGGCGATCCGCCGATGAATGGCACGGTTTTTGAAATGAAGGACGGCAGCAGGATGCTGGTGCGAACGACGCAAAGTTCTTCCGAAGCACGCGTCCTCGCTGCGTCGGCAGGTTCAACCGCGAGAGTTTTTCAGTCATTTTTCTATTTTCGACCACAAGGTATGTGAGGAGGCAATCATCGTGGCTGCGCAGCCGGAATTGCTGCACGGTGGGGCCAAATCAGGTTGCCAAAAGCAAATCCGTCTTTTCGTTCAAGGTGTGCTTAACGCCGCCATACTAGCCTCGCGATGACCACCGAAGTCAGTTACCGTGCGGCTGCGACCAGCGACATCGACTGCCTGTTGCAGTTGATGCTGGGCTTGCAGCAGGATGATCCGTGGTCGGTTCCTTTCCGCGAAGAAGTAGTCCGAGAGAGCTTGCGCGAACTGCTTATTAATCCTTCTGTCGGGCGCGTCTTCTTAATTTGCGATGCTGACTCCTGTGTGGGCTATGTCGTGCTCTCGTTCGACTTCAGTCTCGAATACGGCGGCAGGAACGCTTGGATCGACGAGTTATTTATCCGACCAGAGTTGCGTGGCAAGGGCATTGGCTCAAAGGCACTGGACTTCGCAGTCCAAGTTGCCCGCGAGTGTGGCGCGAAGGTGCTGCATTTGGAAGTGAACCGAGGAAATCCAGCGATTAACCTGTATCGGCGGCATGGCTTCGAAGACCACAACCGCTCCCTGCTCTCGAAGTGGCTTACCCGAAAGAACGAGGAGAATCCCTAACGATCACGTCAATAAGCCGAGTACGCAAAGCTGCAATAGCTGTTCCGGCTATGATGTTCTTGCCTATAATTGAACTCGCCCAATGCCAACAGGCACAATTGACTTCGACGCCGTACGGAAGATCGGCTTGGCGTTGCCCGGCGTGGAGGAGAGCACTGCGTACGGGTCACCCGCGCTCAAGGTTCGCGGAAAACTGCTGGCGTGCGTGCCTACTCACCATTCGGCTGAGCCGGGTTCGCTTATGGTTCGCGTTGACTTCGACGACCGCGCCGAACTGCTCGCAGCGGCTCCCGATGTTTACTACGTGACCGACCACTATCTCGGCTACAGTGCCGTACTGGTTCGTCTCTCTCGTGTCACACAAGATGTACTGAGGGACTTGCTCGGCATGGCTCACAAGTTTGTGACCGCTCATAAGGCACGCCGTTTGCCATCGCGCAGCCGACGCAAACCTGTCTGATTCTGGCTGGCTTCCGAGCAATCCGAGAGCGACAGACCTTGTATTGCTCCGATAGGCATTGATCGTTGGGGAGAGGAACCATGACCGTCGCATCCACTACGAGCGTTAACGTCAAGCAGGCGGTGCCCTTTTTCGGAGTGACCAACATGGAAGCCTCGCTGCGATTCTATGTTGACGGACTTGGCTTCAAAGTGAAGCACCGGTGGATTCCGAATCGTGAGGAGGACAAGCCAGACGGGAGAATTCGCTGGTGCTGGCTTGAGCTTGGCGATGCCGCCATCATGCTTCAGGAGTTCTTGCCGGAACACCCCCCGAAGGAAACGCTTGGGACTGGGACATCGGTCTGTTTCATGTGCGAAGACGCGCTGGCACTCTATCGCGAGTTCAAATCACATGGAATTCAGACGCGGCAACGTCCATTCGTGGGCAACCGTCTCTGGGTAGTGCCACTCACCGATCCTGACGGCTACCGCATTGACTTCGAAAGCCCAACCGATGCGCCAGAGGAAAGCGAACTAGCCGAATAGCAGCGGAAACATAGGAGGCGACGATGAAGCGAGAACGGTTGCTGAAGGTCGTACTTGTGGTGGTGGGATTGCTCTTTTGCGCTGGCGTTTATCCTCTAGTTCTGATGGCGAAGCAAGACCCCGCGCTGGCGATGATGATGAGCCTTTACGTAACACTCGGCATCTTTCTGCTGCTGGCAGCACGCAACCCGTCCTCCCACCGCAGCCTGATCGCCTTTGCCGCGTGGTCGAGCTTCGCACACGCAGCGATAATGTCTATCCAAGCATTGCTGAATATGATCGCTCGTAGAGAGCTGATCGGATCGGTTGTGTTCGGCGTTATCGGCATAGCCCTAATCGCTCTGGCTCCGGCAAAGCAGTCAGTCGAGCGGGTATCGGCAGCAGTTGCGTAGCTCTCATTCTGCGAAAAACGCGATCTTGCGGTGTTCCTCAGTGTGGCTAATGTGCCCGGAGGCGCACGAACAAGATGACTCCAACAGGATTTGAACCGTAAGTAGGTTTCAGCGTGTCCGGCACTCCGTACAATGTCACCTGTCCGCCAACGGCAGTTGAGAGATGTGGAATGTGCCCGATTTCACGGTCATAACCAATTGTGTAAGCCTGCACGCGAGTGAAGTATCTCTCCGTGAAGTCGCGCGGCAACGGGTTCTCGCCTATCAAAAGCTCATTTGTTCGATCCACGTTTTCGATTCGAGTCCATGCAAAGTTCCTATGCAGGAATTGCAGTGTGGATTCCAATAAGTAGCCGTTGCCAACATTTCCATCTGCAAGGCTCTGATTGCGACCCCAAAGGATCATCGAAGCCCAATTGCCGCCCCGAAAGGGGAGGTTGTACATCAACGACGCCGTCATCCGACGAGTGTCTTCTGAGGGGAACAGTGCTTCCGGGCTGTGAAGTTGTCCAATCGAATACTGGAAGCTCCAGTTCCGAGCAGGATTGACGGTGACACGCGTTGACCAAGAGTCGATCTTGCCCTGATCCACGTCCCAACGATTTTCACCCGGTTCGCGTCCATGAAATCCCGAAGCTTCCAGCCTTGTGTTTCGATAAGTGACCCCGAACGTGATGACATCGTCCGCGACGTGCGTCGAGTCTTGCAGGTGATGACCGAGGGGGGCAATGGGCTCTTCTGCGGCAGACGCCCGGTGTGGATACGCGGGTGGTCCCAATGCGGGATCGCCAACCGGAGCAGCGTAGACCGAAAGCAAAGTTTGTTCCCCGATCTTGTAGTCGTACATCGCCGCGAGTTCCATGAACAAATTGTGCGGGTGTTGCCCGTCGACAATAGGAAGACCGAATGCCGTTTCGCCTTCTTGGAACAGTTCAGGATACCGACGCTCTGAAATCGTCGCTGGCTCAAAACTCAGCATGGTTCGTAACGTTAACGTTCCACCCCCGACCCGCCGCTGCGCCATCGGCATTACCCAGTTCGTGGAGAACAGCTTGTCATCGCCACGCGGACCGGATTGCTGAATATCTGCGAGAAATGCTTCGCCGTGAAGCATGAGAGTCCAGTCTCTCTTCGTTATCATTAACATCTCGAAAGGCGTAGAGTTCGGCTCGGCATCGGTTCCAGAAATCACGTGGTGTTGCATGAGTTCAACGAAAGAATGCGATTCCGTGTTCATCATGTGCTTACCCATCTGCATTCCGCTCATCTGATCTTCATTTTGTTGGGTCTGCGCGACGCACGGCAGTCCCGTAACATTCGCAAGCATGACGAACAGGAGAAAGCGCACTTCACACCTCCTTTGCAGTTGAGACGACCAGACGGCACCCGTTGTTCGCAACAGCTTCGCGAACCGAGCACTTTTGGGCTTAGCGAAAGGAGGCCCGACGCAAAGGATGGATGCCATGATCCGCTCCACGCACAGTATCCGAAGTGCTCTGGCTGTTGGCCGCTGTTGCTACCGTGTGTTAGTTATACTTAGTTATACAATCAAGGTCGCTGTCAATCTTGAGGGGGACAAATATGGCAAGTCTAACCGACGCGCTTCAGCAGCTTCGCGCTGAGCGGCGAGAATCGCAGTCGCACGTAGAGAAGTTGGATCAAGCAATTTCAGTGATCGAGTCGCTAAATGGTTCCGGAACATCCCGGAACGGAAACCAACCGAGGCGAGTACTGTCAGCAGCTTCACGTCGGAAAATGGCGGCAGGACAGAGGGCGAGGTGGGCAGCGGTTCGAAAGGGACCTAAGCCTGCAACCGAGGTGGCGAAAACAACTGGCTCTTCTCATGTGAAGCGCACCATGTCAGCGGCTTCACGGAAGAAGATTGCGGCGGCGCAAAGGGCACGGTGGGCGAAGTTGAAGGCGGAGAAGAAGAAGGTGGGTTAAGAGTAAGCGGAGCCAATCACTCGCATCGTACTGTATAGCTGCTCTTCAGAAGATCATCGGCAGCCTTGTTGCCTTTCATCGATGCAGCGTGTAGGAGCATGTGTGCCTGTTCACAGTTCTGGGGGACGGCTTCTCCCTCCAAGTAAAGGTTGGCTAGTGCGACTTCCGCGCTTACGCTTCCTCGCTTGACCGCCTTCCACAACTCGACAGGATCAGCTTCTTTCGCTGCGTTGGTTGTCTGTGCGGTTCCCAGCTTTGCCGTGACGAGGTGCTGAACTCCTCTGACTGGATTGTGGACGACGTGTCGTTCAGCAGCGTTTTCTAGCTTGATCTGCTCTGATGTGGCGGTAAGTGTGGTTCCCAGCTTTCCTGTGACCACCTGCTGAACTCCTCCGACTGGATTGTGGACGACAGGTCGTCCACCAGTGTTTTCTAGCTTGATCTGCTCTGATGTGGCGGTAGGTTCGGTGGCTGCGCCGGATTCTTTAGCCAGTTGGTCCTTGCGGCTCTTGTAAAAAAACGATGTAACCGCCATCAGCGGTATCAAGACAACGACGACGGGGATCAATCTCCTGAGCCCCGGTCCGAGAGTTCCCTGTTGACCATCGGAACTGGAGGGGTAGGATTCGTGATCGGCTCGGCTGAATATGTCAGGAACGGCCCAAACCGGTCCGAGGGGTTCAGTCCCGCACATCGGGCAGATTCTTTCACTCAGGGGATAGCGATATTCACACGAAGCACAAGTGATGGGTTCGTCGCTTACAGTCTTGGACACGGTCATCCTCCTCGGGCAGGAGTTTTGTCGTCGTGGCAGTTAGATCATATCTAGACTTGTGAAAGAGTACCGAGTAACGGAAGTAATGTCCACTGAACCGCATCGCGACCAAGGACTCCGTTCGAGGGCTTGGCTTCGAATCGAACAGGTCATCGACGATAATCAGGTGAGGTAGTCGCTATGGTGGTCACAAAGGCTGCCAGCACCTCTGAAACGCTTAGCTGACCTGAACCCCTCAGATCAACCAAATCCACCCAGAATCACTTGCTGGCGGATAAATGCCTGAACACAGTCGTCCGTGTGCAGATGAATCCACACGTAAGAGATTCGAAAATCGTGCTACTCTGCTGGGTCTAACTGGACTTTCTTGACTCATGAACTTTTTCTTTAGCTCGGCTATGGTTGCCACTCTGTTGTTCCTCTTGTTGCCACTGTCCTTGCTTGGTGACGACGCCAAGCCACCTGCTACCAGCCCGGAACTTGCGGCTGCCGACCAACTCTATCGGGCGGGCAAGTTCGTGGAAGCGGAGGCCAGCTATCAGGCGCTTCTGAAGAGTGACTCGAAGCTCGTGCCTGAGCAATTAGTGGCTGCGCAAGTTGGACTTGTGCGGGCAATGTTACGGCAACAGAAGATTGATGAAGCATTGGACGCAGTGAACACTGCATTGGCAGTACAGCCCAATGCGGCGGCGTTGCTGGCGGTGAAAGGTGATGTCCAGTTTCGTAACGGTGAAATGCCGGATGCCGAGTTGTCATACCTCGCAGCGAAGAAGCTCGACGCAAAGGAAGTGCATGCCTATCTTGGACTGGCGCGGTTGTATGGCTCCTACTCTCTGTACCGTAAAGCCTATGACATGCTACAGAGCGCCCACGAGGTTGCTCCTGACAATATCGAGGTACAGAGAGCATGGCTACGGATGCTTCCACGAAAAGAGAGGCTGGCGGCTTTGGAGGCCTACCTCAGCGGCCCCCATCCCGACAATGAAGAAGAAACAAAGTGGATGACGGAGTATTTGGAGTTTCTGAAAGCTACGGCAGATAAGCCCGTTCATGCGTGCAGGCTGGTCAGCAAAGTGGAGCAGACCGAAACCAAGTTGGAGACCATGTATGGGGCGAATGGACATCGGATGCGGGGCATTGGCCTGTCGGTCAAGCTCAATGACCGGAATGCCCATCTCCTGCTCGATACCGGAGCAGGCGGGATCATGGTGAGCCACAAGGTTGCGGAGAAGGCGGGGCTGACTCCAATCTCTGCGGTGCATTTTGGAGGCATCGGCGATAAAGGGTTGCAAAGCGGCTACACAGCGGTAGCGGACCACATTCGAATCGGCGAGCTAGAGTTCCAAGATTGCGTAGTCGCCGTAAGCGACAAAGGCTCCGTGGCAGATGAAGACGGGTTGATCGGTGCCGATGTGCTTGGGGCTTATCTCATCGACATTGATCTTCCGGGAATGCGGCTCAAACTTTCTCCGCTGCCAAAGCGACCCGAAGACACAGTTGCCCCAAAGTCGCTGAACAGCGAGGGAGAGGAACAAGCGAATGCAGAGCAGAAAGAAGACAACGTGAATGAGCCGACTCCGAAGGATCAGAATTCCCCACCGTCGACAGCGAAACCAGCACGACGCCTGCCCAAAGATCGTTACATTGCGCCCGAGATGGCGGACTGGACGAAAGTTTTCCGATTTGGCCACAGCATCTTGGTACCCACTAGCGTGAACAATTCCAAATCCATGCTGTTCGGACTCGACACGGGTGCCTTCAGCAATCTCCTGTCGGTGCGTGCCGGGCGGCAGGTGAGCAAGGTTAGTTCCGAAGAACGTGTGCGGGTTCATGGTGTGAGCGGGGCGGTAGATAAGGTCTACAGTTCTGACGAAGCGACCTTGCGTTTCGGGCACTTTCAGCAGGCGAACTTAGGCATCATCACGCTGGACCTTTCCACCATAAGCCAACACACCGGGACGGAGGTTTCCGGTTTTCTGGGATTTGCAATGCTGAGGCAGCTTGAGGTGGAATTGGACTACCGCGACGGGCTTGTTGATTTCAAGTACGATCCCAAGCGCGTGATGCCTTTCGCCAGATAGCCAACTCCTCCGTTGAGGTGGAATCGACATGCGGATTTTGAACATCCTGAGCGGACTGGCGGTGCTGTTCTCGACGCTAGCCTTCGCACATCTGCTGCACCACTACTATATAAATGCAGGCGAAGCTGCGCACTCCCCGCCGTTTTTGGCTGGCATGGCTAGTGCCGACCATCTTGCTCACGTCGGTCGGCGTAATGCCCTGAGCCAACCACTCGCCGATCCGGAAGTGCCGACATCCTCTTGGTAGTTTTGCGCAATTGGCCTTGTACCGGCAGCCTGAACGCGCATTCGGGAAGTTTGGCCAGATTAGGAATGAGAAGTCGGCCTCTCACCACGTCGCTCAATCACTGCTAGCGCGTTTTCGGTACGAATCTGAGTACGCCCGCATTCACCATTCTTAATCGAAGCTCAATGAGTAACCCGCTCCGGACGACGACCCAGATTCTGCAGTTCGTTTCTGGCGCTATTCACCTGGATGCATCAGCGCTTACCTTCTTCTGTCTTGCTTTTCAACCGATACCCTCATAGCCTCATCGCAGACCCACCGATTCCGTGGCGCAACTCGATATGGAGCCTCGACGCATGATCGCACTCAGATCCTCGGTCATTTTGCTGGTTTTCCTGGCCACCGAATTCAACCTCTCCGCCCAGGACCGTTCCTACGGACGTTCCGTCGTCGCGACGCAGTACGGTATGGTTGCCACCAGTCAGGTTTCTGCCTCACAAGCCGGGGCGCTCATCCTCGAAGAGGGCGGCTCCGCCATCGATGCCGCAATCGCGGCCAACGCTGTACTCAACGTCACCGAACCCACTTCCAACGGTATGGGCGGCGATCTCTTTGCCATTTATTGGGAAGCAAAGACAGGCAAGATCTATGGCCTGAACGCCAGCGGTTGGGCACCGAAGGATCTCACGATTGAGCATCTCCACAAAAAAGGCGTCACGGCGATGCCCCAATTCGGTATCGATTCCGTCACCGTTCCGGGTGTAGTCGACGGATGGGCCAAGCTGCATAATCGCTGGGGAAAACTGCCCTGGCGCGACCTCCTCCAACCCGCAATCTTTTATGCCGACCATGGATTCCCGGTGGCAGAGATCATTCACGCATGGTGGGATGGGGATCACGATGGCCTGCTGACAAATGCCGAGAGCCGCCGCGTATTTCTCCCCGGTGGCAAGGTCCCCGAGACCGGCGAAATGTTTCGCAATCCCGATGTCGCCCGTTCGCTCACTCTAGTCGCCAACCAAGGCGAGGCTGCGTTCTACAAGGGAGAAATTGCCAAGGCCATTCTCAAGACCTCCGACGAACTCGGAGGAACCATGACTGCCGACGATCTCGCATCTTACTCCGCTGAATGGGTCGAGCCGATTTCCACGAATTATCGCGATTGGACCGTATACGAGCTCCCACCCAACGGGGACGGCATCGCGGCACTTGAGATGCTCAATATCATGGAACAGTTCAAGCCCGATCCCGCCGGTCCACACAGCCCAGGCGAGCTACACACTCGAATCGAAGCCATGAAACTTGCCTATGCGGACGTGAAAGCCTACGACGGCGATCCGCGTTTCAGCAAGATTCCGGTCGATCAGCTTCTGTCGAAAGACTACGCCGCAAAACGTGCCTCACTCATTGACCCAACCAAAGGGAATTGCACGGTCGCCCCCGGGGCGCTTGGCACCAGCGATACCACCTACTTCACGGTCGTCGATCGCGACGGCAATATCCTTTCCGTCATTCAGAGCAACTACAACAACTTTGGATCGAACGTGACCGTGCTGGGTATGGGATTCGCCTTACAGGATCGCGGAGGCCTTTTCTCGCTCGATCCCACGTCTCCTAATGCCCTTGCCGGCAGAAAGCGCCCGTTCCACACCATCATTCCCGCATTCATGCAGCGAGGTGACGAGCACATCGGCTTCGGCATCATGGGCGGTCTGAATCAACCATTGGCTCACGCACAATTTGTGTCGAACGTCGTCGACTTCCATATGAATATCCAGGCTGCGATGGAAGAACCGCGGTTTACTGATCGCCAGCAACTGGGCTGCAGAATCGTGATCGAGTCGCGTGTGACGCCTGCCACCCTCCAAGCACTGAGCAAGATGGGACATGTGCTGCAGGTGCACCCAGATTACACATCCCTGATGGGGCGCGGCCAGGCGATCCTTCACGATAGCAAAACCGGTCTGAATTTCGGTGCGTCCGATCCACGCGCCGACGGCGCCGCAATCCCGGAGCAGCCGAAGTTCTTTGGTGCATCGGCCAAGCATTAACCGGCGCAATTTTTAATTGGTTCTCTGGAGGCCTATTGCTGTAGCTGACCAGCCACGCAATTGTTTCTGGCAATAGGGGTAAGAACCTTTGGAGGGCCGTGAGGGAAAACCGTCGATCTGTCCCGTCTTTTTCTCGACCAGATCCGTTCATTACGGATGGTCCCGGCGCTGCCGTCTGTGATCACTTCGACAGTGATGCCGCAGCGGCAGATTCAATTTGCCCTGAAGTTAGAGTTCCAGCCAAGTCGGCCCGTAGTCTAATGGAACGATAACGATAAGGAGATAATTCCGATGCAGCGTAGAGATTTTATAAAAAGTACTGTCGCAGTTGCAGTAGCCGCAGAACTTGGAATGGGTAAAGGGCAGGCGATGGTACCCGCCCACAACTGGGGAAACTACGACTTCGGTTCCGGTCCGCAAGTGACCGATCGCCTCAATCAGGGTCCGTTCCCTCAATATCCACCGGATGCCGTCATTCCCACTGACGATGTGGTGATGACCACTTCTTCTTCGGAAGAAGCTGTGCCGAATTATGGCAAGGGACTGGTCACCTATATCACAGCAGACAGCGGCACCGAGGAAATCAAGTCGGACAATATTTCGCAAGCGATCGAGGACTTGGTTCGCTTTCCATTAGGCCAGCAGCTTTATATCCGTCCGACCTGGAGGGAAGTGCAGCCACGGCCTGGACGCCTGGAGCTGCCCGACTATGTGAAGCTAGTTCTTGAATTGGCTAAGAAAAACAACAAGCGGGTCGGATTACGAATTCAGATGTCCGCTCCAGACTACAAACACGAAGCAGCCCTCCCAGATTTTGTCCTCGAGAAAGTGCCGAAAGTGGATCTAGTCCTTAGCGATCAGGAAAGCGCCACCCCAGCAAAAAGGTTTTTGGAGAATCCGCACTCGCGCTATCAGCCCCGGTTTGACCATCCTTTTTTTCAGCAGGCATTCAAAGAGCTGGTTGGCCAATTGGCAGCTGAATTCGATGGCAACCCGCTCATCGAGTTTATCGATACTTTTATGTACGGCTTCTGGGGTGAAGGGCACACCTGGCCCTTCGCCAACAATCCTTTCCCTGACTACCAGACAGCAGAGCGGACCTGGATGAATATGCTCGAAATCCAGCTCGAACACTTTACGAGAACTCCTCTGCTGACCAACACGCAACCGGATTACAGCCGGGTGGGTAATTCGGAGCTGGTAGACCGGACGGTCCGCAGCAACAATTGGATTCGCAGCGATACCATATTTATCGAGAACGAGCAGATCGAAGCGCTCAGCAATCGCCCACCCTGGATCGCGGCATTGCTGGAGCAAGGGCTTCCTGGGAAACCTCCCGATCCGAGCGCTGCAGATGAAGGGATATCTCCGGCGGAGAATATGATCGCTCACGTGATCGATGTTGGGGCGAATTACTTTTCGCTTTGGAACTTTCATCAGATCAGCGCAAAGAATCTGATGAGCTACTACCAGGCTTATCCCGTACCATTCGACCGGATCAATCGCCGCATTGGCTATCGGGTGAGACCATCTTTCATCTGGAGTTATAGGAGCGACGGTTATCAAGGGCTGATTGTTGGTTTCGCGAATGACGGTATTGCGGGAGTGCCGGGTGTATTGAGAGTGATCGTGGAAAGTCGGGATGGAAAGGTGCTCAAGAGCGGCTGTTTGGATGCCGGTTACCCGTTACCAGGCAAGATCAGGCAAGCACAGTTCGTGCTTCCGAACGTCACAGATTGGAAAGGACTGAAACTGAGAGCTGAGATCGAGGTAAAAGGAATGAGCTATCCCGTGCGATGGGCCTGTCACCAGAGGCTGGACGATGACGGCTCGCTCACACTGCGTCCTAATCTCCGTCAGCAGGTCTAGGCTGCGGTTGTTCTGATCCAAGAGACGCGAGAATTCCATGTATGACGGGAACATCAGGAGGGAGAGAATGAGGCGGAGAGACACCAATGCTTCAGAGCACCGTAAGAACTCCACGTGCGAGCGAGATTAATAACGAAAGTCCTAGTGTTGTATCAGCAGGGACTGCAGAGGAGAAATTGGTTCCCTCATCAGAGTCTGCGGCGGTCGCTTTTGATACAACACTAGGACATATCATTACCTACGCAGCGGGCGGGCCAGTTTCCGGATGCCGACGGCTCGCTCAGAATCTAACCCTGCGGTGTCCAACGAGCGCCACAGGCTTGGGTTTCGACATCAGATTTCCTGGCAATCTGAGCTTTATTGCTCAGCGCGAATGCGCCAGGAGGTAAATGATAGGTGACCAGAGGTTCAGGATAGAGCCTCCGACTTTCCTGTCCACCATTCAGAGGTTCGAAAATCCGAAATCCCACCCTCTACGCAGGAACCCCAAGAAGAAGGACTAATTGCAGAATCGATTGAAACTCGCATGTGTGCTAGCAGCGGCAAATCTGGCCACTGCCGGGGTCGCGCAGCAAGTCATGACGGAGTCCGGCACGATATCCGGGGTAAGCGCAATTGGCTTGAGTGTCTACAAAGGAGTCCCATTCGCCGCCCCGCCGGTCGGCGACCTGCGTTGGCGACCCCCGATGCCTGCCGCACCCTGGATTGGCACGCGCAAGGCGGATGCGTTTGCTCCGGCATGCATGCAAGTTGGGGTGTCCATGCCGGGCGAGACGCCACCGGTAGTGAGCGAAGATTGCCTCTACCTCAACATCTGGACTCCGGCAAAGACCGCGCACGAGCACCTGCCAGTGATCGTCTGGATATACGGCGGCGGATACATCAACGGGTCGGCCTCGATGCCCTTGTACTGGGGCGACCGGCTCGCGCGAAAAGGTGTCATCGTTGTCACCATCGCTTATCGCCTCGGTCCGCTTGGTTTTCTTGCGCTTCCTGAGCTAACGCGTGAGTCCCTGCACCATTCGTCCGGAAACTACGGCCTGATGGACCAGATCGCCGCACTCGAATGGATTCAGAGGAACATTGCCACCTTTGGCGGCGACCCGAAGAACGTAACCATCGCTGGTCAATCCTCCGGTTCTATATCGGTTAGCATCCTCATGGCCTCGCCCCTTGCAAGAGGCTTGTTTCACCGCGCAATCGGAGAGAGCGGCGGCCTGTTTGAGCCGCTCCAGCTCGGACCAAAGTTTCTGCTGGCCAATGCGGAACACGACGGGGAGAAGTACGCTGTTTCGCTGGGTGCGCCCACGCCCAAGGAACTGCGCCGGCTCCCTGCGTCCCTGCTTACCGGCAATGCGGGCGGCATCGTCCACGCGGTAATCGAACCCTATGTGCTCCCCCTTTCCCCCTACGAGGCGTTCACTTCGGGGCAGCAGAACGATGTCCCACTGCTAATCGGTTCGAACACCGAGGAGGCACGTGCGATGGTGGATGTCTCCCACGAGACGGCCGCCAGTTTCTCGAGCGACCTGGAGCGTAGCGTTGGCCAACTTCCCCCGGCGCTGGTCGCGGCATATCCCCACGCGACCGACGAAGAGGCGCGGCAGGCGCAACTCGGCCTCGAGCGCGACCTCCGCTTCGGCTGGGACATGTGGGCCTGGGCGAGGTTGCAAGCCGGGACCGGAAAGAGTCCTGTCTTTTATTACTCATTTCGACAGCAGCCACCGTTCCCGGCCGGCTCCGTGTACGCGGGTTGGGGCGCGAGCCACTTCGCCGAGCTCTGGTATGTCTTCGACCATCTGGACCAGTCGCCTTGGAACTGGACCGCGGCAGATTGGAAGCTGGCTGAAGAAATGTCCAGCTACTGGGTTAACTTCGCGCGATCAGGCGATCCAAATGGTGCGGGTCTTCCTCCGTGGCCGGCGTTTACCAACGTGGAGAGCAAGGTTCAATATCTGGGTGATCCGATCACAGTGGGCGGCGTTGCGAATATCCATGGCCTGAGCGTCTTCGATGCCGTTTATTCGACGGTGCGTGGCAAGACCTTTGCCGCTCAGTAACGTGCCGCACGCAATTCGCAATTGGTGCGAGATGTCATTTTCAATCACAATTGTCGACGATCCATCGCGACATCGGAGAGGAAGTAGAGACAATGACGAGCCATCGGTTTTTACTGAAATCTGAGCCGCGGGCAATATCATGGAAGACCTTGCTCGCCTGCATCGCAGGCTGCGGCCCACGGATCGGCAATGGCGCATACGGGCGCTGCGTTCGGGGTCACATTGCCAATGGCGTAGATCAGGTGCCTCAGTTCATCGGCAACGCCATTCTTTTGCAAATTCGCAATGTTGTAACTCAAACACAAGAGTGTGGAATGCGAATTGATCGTTTATCCAGGCGAAGGCCATTGCCCGCGCAGGAGAAACACCAAATTGACATTCTGCAAAGAATGCTGGACTGGTACGACCGGCATCTCAACTAGCCGCTCCGAAGCTCGAATTGGTCGGTAGCCTCTGAATCAGGTTATTCACGGTCGTGCTGTGGCCAACCGGAATGTATCCGCAAACGGGCTTCGGGGAGATCGGCGATCCATGGATAATCTTCTCGAAGCTGGCCCGGAATAACTTCCGGTTGGCCCGTTTGAACTAAGCCGCTAGCGCGGCGGACGCTACCGCGTGGGTTGACAAGCGTCGGAAGCGTCGGAACCGCCCTCTTGAAGAACGGATGGTGCCGGAGGTAGGATGATGATGCAGCTGGTTACGAGAACTCCTACATTGATGAGCATCAATAATGGCCTTTTGACCAAAACGCCCAGCTGGCAAGGCTTTTCAGGCAGACATCGATTGAATTCCCATAGCTCTCACCGCATCCGCCGCAAACGCTAGCGGCTCACTTCAAACGACCCTATCGAAACGGCCCCGACCACACGACCTGTCCCTCCCCGCATTTCTGCTTCGGGGCAGTCCCGATAGGGATCTATCGTCACACGGGAGCAATCCCCGCCGGCAACAAACCCCTGCATATCGCCCGGCGCGGTTGCGGGCTTGATGAACTATGTGCCTCTGGCCGTTTACGGCTAATCTCGTCGTCGCGATCGCCCTTCAGCACAGAGGATTGCTTTTTCCCCCTCAACGGATTTCGCTTTCCTGTAGTACTCCCAGCGGGAAACAGGTCATGGCCGCTGTTGCGGTGAACCTTTCCGTCCCGGGTCGTAGATTTGCTTCCTCGATACGTACTCGCCGCGTTGCGGCTGCAAACGGCTAGTAATGACAGAACAAATAGAAGCGGCCGTCACCCAGATTGTCCGAGCAAGAAAGCCCCGCTCGTGAGAGCGGGGCCTTCGATTTGGGCTGGAACGGTGACGACTATACGGAACACTTAGCGCTTGCCGCCGTGTCCGCCGCCGCTGTGACCTCCACCGCCGCTGTGTCCACCGCTGGCATGTCCGCCGCTAAAGTGTCCGCCACCGTGCGAACCGCCGAAGCCTCCATGCGAAGAGAATCCGCGCGACTCAGCGCCGCGGCTGCCGCTGAAACCACCAGCGCGCGGCGCGCTTGATTCGCGTCCAGCGAAAGCTCGTTCGCCGCCGGAGAATCCCCGGTTGCCTGCGTAGGCTCGGTTACCTTCAGCGCCCCGGTTGATGGCAGCTCCGCGATTGCTGCCGGCGAAGCCGTGGGATGCCCCCGCGTAGCCTCGAGATGGGCCCGCATACCCATGACCTGCGGCTGAGCCAAACCCGTGCGCATCGCGATTGGCAAATGAGTGCGCTCCAAATGCGCCATGCGCGGAAGAGAATCCTCGATTTCCGTGCACAAAGGCGGCGTGGTTATAAAACGCTCCGCTGCGGAAGGCATAAGGATGGCCGCCGAAGAAGATTCCACCGTGGAAGCCCCAGCCGATACCCCATCCATGCCATCCCCAGCCGAAGCCGAAGAACGGCGAGATCGGGAAGCCAAAGCCGAACGAAATGTACGGGCCGCCAAATCCCCACCACGGATAGAACCCAGGCCACAGGCCTACGGGATATCCGTACACATACGCCGGATTGTAAGCGGGCACATACACCACATTCGGATCCGCTGGCTGGATGTCTACGTTCGGCCCCTGCTCGTACACGCGCTCTTGAGGTGTACTCCGCAGATTGCCCGCGTTGTAAGCCTTGTGACGCATGTACTGGATCGCCTGCATCACGTCATCCGGCTGGTTCTGATAGGCTTCGCCCAGCTCAGAGGTCCACGACAAATCCCTGTCCAAGTTCGCCAGCACTGTGGGAAACTCCACTAGAGACTTCACGCTCGGATCCCAATCCTGCCGGTCCACTTCCTCGGCCAAATCCCGTCCCTTCAGCCCCGGGTTCTCCCGTGCCATCCGGTCCGCCTCTACAATCTGCGTTGGATATTCTGACGCCGCCAGTATCTGCGCCACGAGCGAATCGGGATACAACGCAATCGGAGCTACCAGCTTATCCAACTGCTCCGGAGGCAACGGTGTGTACAGCCGTTGATCCGGCCCCGTTGGAGGCGGAGGCGCCTGGTCTTGGTATGTATCTTGATCTTGGGGCGATGGAGGTGCGACATCCTGAGGCGCGCTCTGGTCCGGCGCATTGTATTGCGGCGCGGTCTGCTCTGGCGGAGGTCCTTGATCCACCTGAGCGCTCACAGCCGGTGAGGGCTTGTCCATCGACTGGTCCTGCGCCCACAAGGAAGTCCCAGTCCCGAGCGCCATTGCGCTCGTCAACACCGCGGTAAGAAGCGTTTTAGATAATTTGGTTTTCATAATGTCCCCCAGAATTCCTGTTACTAGATTGAACACTGGGAATGGGGAAGAGTTCCGTTCTTTTGATTGACTTACACCGGTTGATTTCGGCCAGGCAGTGGTGGATTTCGCCCAAAAGCTACGCTTGCGACGAGAGGATCAACTGTAGTTTTTCTGACTTAAGGTAGCTGCGAGAAAAATATTTTTGCTAAAGTCAGGTTCTCACGGGTCCCTGGGTGTTGTGTACGCATTGATCTCGTCTAGCACGCAGTGTGTAGGTTTCGGCCCTGTGCCAAACCGCGTTCGCGTTGGTGCCTGCGTGTGGCGAACGCGGGGTGCCAAGCAGACTTTCTGGCCGATTCGTGGCTAAAAGCGAAATCATCCCACCTCTCACCTCGCTCCCTCACCATCGAGCGTCTAAACCTGAAACATTTAAATCCGTTCTTCGGCAACCGATTTCTTTCTGACATCACGCCTGATGATATTGCGCAGTATCAGGCTGAACGCTGCCGGGCGGAAGACCCATTGGCGGTTCTTTCGGAAAATTCCCCGGAGAGTTCCAATCTCCAGGTTGACGGTCTTTGGGGCCGCCGCACGCGAAGCATTTTTACATCTGGTTGCAAACTTGACCTGATCACCGACCTGATCATTTTGTGTTCCCCGCGGAAAAAATATGGCGCTTCTGGTGACGCGTTCACCCCGTGCGTTTACGCGAACGATCCTCACAGACCAATCGGAAACTGGAAGGAGGCTTGGGAGGGAGCCAAGAAACGCGCGGGTGTACAGTGCCGGTTTCACGACCTCCGGCACACCGGGTGCACACGAATGCTGGAGGGAGGTGTTCCCTTCCCTGTCGTGTCGGATGTAATGGGCTGGAGCCCAAGCACCGCAATTCGGATGGCTAAGAGATATGGACACATTGGGAATGCTGCCCGTAGAGAAGCTGTGGACAAGCTCTCAAGTAGTACCGAGAATTATTCTGAGGGGGCACAAAAATGGGCACAGTTCAGTGGGGTGAACCCCTCTGTTGAGACAGTTTGAAATTGGCACACTTGCTGTTTGATGTTTGAGGTGCTCCCCATCCCTCGGCCCAACGAAAAGTGAATCCTATGATGGAGCCGCCGTCGGGCCTTGTGGGAACTGTGGAAAGCGTTTTGTGCTTTCCAAGCCGCTGTGGGAATCCGCGTTCTGAGCGGATTTCCATCAGCGGCG
>Ga0208686_1000064_pt1 | contig 69627 bp, 76 predicted proteins | sample June2015DPH_6_50_FD_184694 | JGI IMG/M metagenome (GOLD analysis project Ga0208686, IMG submission 184694) | Peatland microbial communities from SPRUCE experiment site at the Marcell Experimental Forest, Minnesota, USA - June2015DPH_6_40... | ecosystem: Environmental > Terrestrial > Soil >... | reverse complement strand
GCTAGGCTCATGTTGGGCCACTGCCGGCCACGTTATTGTTTGCTTCACAAGCCGCTTTCTGGTATTTTGCCGCAACGTCGCCCGGACGCGTTCGCGCGGCCACAACTAAGAAACGGAGGTCTTCAATGGCGTTTTGCAATATGTGTGGCGCACAGATTGCCGATGGTGCGACCGTGTGCCCAGCGTGCAGCGGGCGGACCGCAACCGCGCCCGTAATCGCCAGCACGGGTTCGGGACTCGCCGATAACGTGGCTGGGGTGCTGGCCTATGTGACCATAATCCCGGCTATTGTCTTTCTCGTAGTGGAGCCATACAACAAGAGCCGTTTCGTCCGGTTTCACGCATGGCAGTGCATATTCTTCAATATAGCTTGGTGGATTTTGTGGATCGGGTTGCGCATGGTGGCTCATTTCCCTTTTCTAGGTTTCCTCACCGTGTTGGTGTGGCCGCTGGTTGCCCTCGTCGGTTTCATAATCTGGATCATTCTGCTGCTGAAGGCAAATCAGGGCCAAATGTATAAGCTGCCCGTGATCGGCGACCTGGCGGAAAAGCAGGCTGGATAGGCGGTGGCTAGTGGAAAATTCAACCGCTGGGAATGTGTGGAAGAACAAAGCTAGCCTCCGTTAGTGAGCGCGTGCGGGGTCCGACATGAGTTGGAACCTGTAGCCCTTGACTTTCCTTCCCTAAGCTGTCATTCCTATTAGCTTTTACTCCGCAGCTGATTTGTGTCGACTTGTGGGCGACGCGGGTAGCGGAAATTTTGGGCAACTGGGGAATGGATTGAAAGTCAAGGTTTTCTACCACGATAAGTGTTTCGATGGAGCATCGTCGGCAGCGCTCTTCTCCCGCTTCTACCGCGAGCGCATTCGCAGCGATGTTGAGTTTGAGTTTTCCGGCCTGCTGCATCGCGCCGGAGCGCTCTTTGACGAATCTCACTTCGACGGCGACGAAAATGCCATCGTCGATTTCAAATATTCGAGTTCGCGGAAGATCACCTGGTGGTTCGATCATCATGAGAGCGCGTTTCTTTCTTCGGCAGACGCCGCTCACTTTGAGCGTGACGAGAGCAACCGGAAGTTCTACGACCCGGCCTTTAAGTCCTGCACCAGTTTTATTGCCATGATCGGGCAGCAGCGTTTTGGATTCGATCCCGCTTCGGTGACCGATCTCGTTCATTGGACCGACGTCATCGACGGTGCACTCTATCCCGACGCCACGACGGCGGTGGAGATGCAGGCGCCCGCGATGAAGTTGACCATGGTTATCGAATCGGCGCCAGATCAGGGATTTGTCCCGCACCTGATTCCTCTTCTCGCGACCAAGCCCTTGGCTGCCATTCTGGAAGAGCCGTTTGTGGCTCCGCTTTTGCCGCCGTTGCTCAAGCGCCACGAAATCTCCGTCGAAATACTAAGGCAGCGCGCCGAGTGCACCGATGGCACGATCTTTTTCGATATCACGGACCAAGATTTGGAGGGCTACAACAAATTTGTTCCTTACTACCTGCATCCCGAATCCATTTATAGTGTGGGACTCAGCAAAAGCAGCTTTCGCGTGAAAGTGTCAGTGGGATCAAATCCCTGGGCCCCGGAAGAGCCGGTGGTTAACCTAGCGAAGATTTGTGAGCGCTACGGCGGCGGAGGACACGCGCGCGTGGGAGCTATATCGTTCAATGTGAACCAGCACGCAGCGGCGATCAAAGCGTCCCGGGAAATCGTGAATGAGCTGCGCGCCGCGGTGCGATCTAGCAAACGCTGAGACCATCACTGCACAGGAATACCGCTGGCGAGGCAGGTGGCGGGGTTGCCATCGGTCGAGTAGCGGATCGCCCCTGACTGATCGGCGCAGTAGGCGCGACGCCCGAAGCTGTTCCCTCCAGGAGCGGCCGCAAGACGGAACCCTGTCGCGGGTCTTCCCGCGCATCCAGAGAGCGTGAAGACGTAGCCGAACCTTTTCCCGCTGGCAAGCCCGCTGGGGATCAACATGGCCTGGTGTTCATTGGGCTCGCCGCCTCCGAAGCCATCCAGGTCAAAAAGTGTACAAGTATAGCCAACCGGGCGATACGTGGCGCTGTAGGCAATCTCGGCAGTTAGAATGGAGCGCATTGCCGCCAGTATTGAAGCGTCAAAGCCTCGAGTCAACATCGCCGGCTGGCTCTGGGCTGGCTGGCTCTGGGTTTGAATTGGGGCGCTCGCTGCGGTTCGTGACTTGATCCCTTCAGTCAGGCTCTTGAGGAAGTCAGGATCGGCCAGCGGCAGGCGGACGGTGACGAGAATCTCGTTCAGCTTCCAGACGCCAGATTCCATTTTCATGGCAAAAGTAATGCGAGGCATGAACGGAGTCCGTTGGAGTTGCTTGTCCTTGTAGGTTCGAAATGAGAGTTCGATGTTGTCGTCGTCGCCTTGCCGGGAATCACTTTCGACAACGACCTCAACTTTCTGACCAGTTTTAGGGTCGTCTGTGGCCAGCAAGACCGGACCGGTTTCAAAGGATTCGATTTGATTCCCGGTCGTGTGGAATTGGCTGGTTAGCATCGAATACTGCTGCAATGTCTTCAGCGCGCCGGACGTCTCCAGCGCGCTGAGAGTGGCCACAGGCAAGTGCTTTACGAAAGTTCCTGATGTTTTGATGGAGAACATCTCCATCAATGCCTGCCGGGCGGTTTGCGGGGCTGGAATTTCCGATGATTGCGCCCACGCCGAAGCGGTAGCGAGCGCCGATAATATCAGCAGAGTTGCAAGCTTTCTCATGATGCCTTCCGTGCCTTCCACGATCTTGCCATTAGGAACGAATCCTCTCCAGTTACGGACGTAAGGCCAGGAAACCGCGAGCCAGCCGTGGTACCCTGAGCATTGTTAGCGCTGCGGCATGTCCTCGTCTGCAACGAAACCCGGTCTCCATCCCGCACAGCGGCGTCTCCTGCGGTTGGTGGCTTCCTTCGAATTCACCAAAGGTATTTTCGTTTTTCTGATCGGCTTGAGCGCGATCCTGCTCGTGCATAAGGACGCCTGGGTGATCGCAGAGAGCCTGCTGGCACTCTTGCACATAAGCACGGACCGGCACTCCGCACAACTGTTTCTCGATTTTGCCGACGACATAACAGATGCTCGCTTGTGGACGGCAGTGCGGCTGGCATTCGCCTATTCCGCCCTTCGTTTTGCCGAGGCTTACGGTCTGTGGAAGCAACGCAGGTGGGCTGAATGGTTCGCCTTCGGATCCGGAACGCTACTCATACCGCTCGAAATCCGTGAACTAATGCGTGGCATCACGATCCTCCGCTCCGTCGTTTTTGTGGGCAATCTGATGATCGTTTTCTACATGCTTTACTTGTTGCGCTCGGGACGCAGGGGGGCCGCGCTTCCTTCTACTGGGGCGGAAACGCCTGCGGGAAGCGGCAAGTAGAGCCGAACGACTCTGGCGAAACGGGCCTCATTTATTTCATAATCTTAACGACAGACTGGTTTGCGGAGGGGTTATGCGCATCTCCTTTTGTTGCATGCTGATTGTACTTGCGTCCCTGGGAGCGACTTTTGGACAGGACACAAACTTTGCCACCGGCCCGCAGTATCTGATGAACTATGGCTCACCGTTGTTCGCACGGCCGATTTCCACGCCATCGATATCATTGTCTGGACCACCGCTTGAGGTGGGTGCCAACACTGCCACCGGAGTCCTGATTGCCGGTGCGGAAAATCAGACCGTCTTACGGCCTTTTCCGGACGCGCTACCCCAGGTAGACTTATTCCCTATCTATTACGGCGTGATTCCGGTTAACGTGATCGAGATCAGCTTCTCTGGAGCACGCGGGGAACTTTCCTCCCGCAATGAACTTCCTGTCACCATTTTGGACACCGGCGTCTGGCAGGTGACTACGGCGCAGGCTCTGCGCGAACGCGGCTATGGAGTGACTCTGGTTGAAGCGGCAGCATATGGCAAAGCACGGGTGCGGCACGCAACCCATGTTTACACGAATGCCGACATCGAGCGTCTGCACAGTGGGAGCTAGAGAAGAAGAAGTTCCAGAAGCGTTACGGTATGACAGGGCTGACGGGATTGTCGCCGCGACATAGAGCCCAGCAGGTGAGTACGCCGATCGCGGCGACTCCAGCGCCCTTCGCCCAAGGGCTGTTCAGGATAGCTCCGTTGGCGCCCAGTCCTTCGGGAGGCTTAATCGGCGCCTCACAGTGTTCGTCTCGAGTTGCCTGCTCGCCTTCTCTTACGATGACATCGGATGATGTTCCCTTTTTGATCTCCGGAGGGCTGAGCCGTGTAATTGGATCTTGACGTCATTCTTGTAAGCCACTACTTTGACTTTTCCATCGACATCCGTCACATCGTAATTGGGTTCGGTCTGAAGTTATGGGGCTCACAGTGATGCAGCCGATGATCACCTTCATTTCGCGTGCGGTATCCAGTTGCAGGCGACCATGGTCGAGGGTGAGTTCGTCGCCCTGGAATTGCACCACGGTTTCGGGTCGCACTTGGACGCTGGACCCCTCCGCATCGATTCTCGCGCTGTAGCCTTGCTGCGTCTGGACGAGGGAGTCGGGGAAAATCGCGGACGTCTCAGGCGCTGGATCTCCATTGAGCCAAGTTCCTCCATCACTGTGCAGCAGGGCACGGCCAGTGCCTTGCGCGATGAGTGATGAGGGCACAATGACGATCATCATGCCGCAAACGAGATTGCGCCATTTGAGCAAAGAAACTGCCGCCCTTTCTCCGCACAAACTCCTGCGTCAAGGGTAACTGGCGAAGTTACTGAGGACTATTGCCTTGCGTGATGATCCGTCGGGGACGGAGCGTCCCATCTATTGGCGATTAGGCGCGGGCAAAATCGATGTAGCCGTGCTGCACGTCGGTGCGAATCAGTTTGACGCGGAGTTTATCTCCGACGTCGATGCCTTGGGCGCCTTGCGCCAATAATCCTTCCACATGAGGTTGCAGGGCGCGGACGAAGGTTCCATGCGGAGTGACGCCGGTGACAATGGCGTCGAAGATCGCGCCGATTCGATTTTGCATGGCGATGGCGGCGAGGCGCTTGGACATTTCGCGTTCGACCTTGCGCGCGGCATCTTCTTTCTGTGTGCAGTTGGCGGCGATTGCTGTGAGCTCATTTTCCGAGTAAGGATTGGGTTGGCCCGCGAGCACAGCCTTGATCAGGCGCTGGGTCACGATGTCAGGAAATCGGCGGTTGGGAGCGGTAGAGTGAGTGTAGTCCTGAACCGCAAGACCGAAGTGGCCAGGCGAGGGATCGCCGGGGCGTTCGAGGACGTATTCTCCGGGGCCGATTAACTTGATGACGGCTAGCGAGAGGTCAGCAAAATGATCGGGGTCGGACGCTTTGCGCTTCAGGAGAAAATCGTTGAGCGCTTTGGAATCAGGGTCGGGCGGAAGTTTCTCGCCGAAGGTTGCGGCGAGTTGAACAATTCGGTCCCAGCGCTCCGGCTGTTTCACGATGCGACGCAGCGATGAAACCTTTTCCAGCATCCGCGCCACCACGCCGTTGGCGGCGATCATGAAGTCTTCAATCAACTCGGTGGCATGATTCTTCTGCTGCTTCTCCATGTCGACTACCTGGTCATTCAATATCAGGGGACGGAGTTCGTCAGTCTGGAGGTTGAGCGCACCATTTGCAAAGCGCTGGTTTTTCAGCTTCTGCGCGATTTCGTTTTGCAGGCGAAGCTGTGCCTGCAGATCGGTGGAGGCCGCTACTTTGGCTGGTGCTGTTGCTGTGCCTTCCAGCCACGCTCCGACGGAGTTGTACTGGAGTTGTGCGCGGTTGCGAGCCAGGGCGCGATAGACGTCGCTGGAAGTGACGTGGCCGCCGGCATCGGCCACGAATTCGATGACCACGCTTAAGCAGTCTTGATTTTCGAGCAGGGAAGTCTTGCCGGTGGAAAGCTCTTCCGGCAGCATGGGGAAATTTCGGACGCCGGCATAGACGGTTGTGGTTTCTCTGGCGGCGTGCTGATCGATGGCGGTTTGCTTAGGGACAAACGCGTCTACGTCGGCTATGCCTACGAGAACCTTCATGTCGCCGTTGGGCAGACGCTCTGCAACTTCGATCTGGTCGAGGTCGCGGGAGGTGTCGTTGTCGATCGAGGACCACAGAAGATTTCGGAGGTCGCGAACATCTTTCCCGGAGGCTATTTGTGGAGGATGCGCGCGCAGGTCCGTTAGCTGTTGCAGGACGGTGGGAGGGAAGTCGGGTTGAAATCCGTGTAGCCGCATGATTTCTTTTGCGGTGGCTTGCAGATCGAGGTGAGATGGATTGGCGTTGGGCATGAGTTCGATAAGGAAGCGGGCCTAACGCGCGCATATTGTGTCGCAAAGAACGCGACACATCGCGCGGCTCGGCCAGATCCTTCGGCGACGAAAGGCATGTCGCCTCAGGATGACAATCGACATTATTCGGTGACCACCGCCTTCACCAGATTTCGCGGGCGGTCCACGTTACAACCTTTTTTCGTTGCTACGTAATAGGCGAAGAGTTGAAGCGGGATCACTTCGACGATCGGCAGCAGCAGTTCCGGAGCGGCGGGGACGAAGAATACATCGTCGGAAATGCTGGTGATTTCGCGATCGCCCTCGGTGGCCACCGTCACCAGGCGGCCGTGCCTGGATCGAACTTCCTTCATAACCTCGAGAGTGCGGCGGTAGCGCAATACGGAATCAGGATCGTGCCGGTCGCAGGTGGCTAGCACAACTACGGGAAGTTTTTCATCGACCAGCGCGTTCGGCCCGTGTTTCAGCTCTCCGGCGGGATAACCTTCGGCGTGCGCGTATGAGATCTCCTTGAGCTTGAGCGCGCCCTCACGCGCGATGGCGTAGTGAATGCCGCGTCCGAGATAGAGGAATTTTTCTGCGTGATACTGCTTGTCTGCGAATTGGGCGGCGAGATCGTCCCAAGCGCGGAGGTTGCGGTCAATGGCTTCGGGAAGCTGTAAGAGCCGATGGAGATAGGAGCGCGTAACCTCGGAGGTCATGCGGCCGCGCTTGCGCGCGAGGAACAATGCCATCAGGTAGAGAACGGTGACCTGGGTGGTGAAACTCTTGGTGGCGGGCACGGCGAGTTCGGGGCCGGCTCCGGTGATCAAAGCGGCACTCGCTTCACGAGGAATGGTAGCGTCTGCTACGTTGGAGACGGCGATAGTCTTGACGCCGCGGGTGAGTGCCTCGCGCTGTGCGGCGATAGTGTCCGCAGTTTCGCCGGATTGCGTGACCACCATTACGATGGGATCAACCGCGGCGTGCGTGGAGCGATAGCAGTACTCGCTGGCGTACTCCACGTCGACGGCGACGCCGGAAAGATCTTCGATCATGATCTCGCCGGCCAGTCCCGCGTGCCGGCTGGACCCGCTGGCGGCGATGATCAGCTTCTCGAAAGTGAGGAGTGCGCTCTCGATCGAATGCAGCGCGCCGGGAAAAAGAATGTCGTTCTGGAGGTGCCGGTCTACAGTTTTGGCAATGGCTTGAGGCTGTTCGTAGATCTCCCGACGCATGGCGTGGGAAAAGTGGTCTGTTGCGATGTTCGAGGGGGCTCTAGTCGGATTCATCATGGGCTGCGGCGAGGGTAAATCATTAGCGGCGTGTCGGGCAAACCTGCGTGGGCCGGTTAAAAGGGGGCTTGCCAAGTGGGCTGTCTATACCGGGTTGTTCAGGAGATGTTGCTCGGAATTGACATGAGATAATGGACCAACTCGCAGCGGCCCCGTAGCTCAGTTGGATAGAGCAGCGGTTTCCTAAACCGTTGGTCGGCGGTTCGACTCCGCCCGGGGCCCCCATTTTCAACAACTTACGAGGTGTGCCTTCTGGCTGTCCCGGGTTTGTCCCGTGTTAAGCTCCGATCGAGTTTGGAGATCGCTTTGCGCACGGCTTTCGGCAGAGTCTTAGCAAAGTGCTCTTGCGTGGTTCCAATGTCGGCGAGATGCAGAATCCTCTGAATGACATCATGCGGAATTCCGAGTTCGCGCAATTTGGTCGAGAGGCCTCGGGGCGGAAGGCGTGCCACCCGTACCAGCGCGGACCTTTCGTCCTCAAATATCCGACGACAGCTCGGGCTGAGATTCTGACGTGAAAGGTGTTGTGGTCACTAATGTTCCAGACGATTCATTCGCCGCAGATGCGAGCCTGCAGCGTGTAGATGTGATTGGGCAAATCAAGCGGCAACCTGTAAACTCCGTAGCTGACTATAAGCGTTTGATCGGGCAAGCCGGAAAGCAGATACTCATCCTAACTTGTTAATCGCAGAGGCAACAATACTTTCCTGGTCGTACAGCCCGAACAGATCGCTCGATCAGAATGATGCGGGCGGATCGAAGCGCTCGTAGCTTATAAGGGATGTGTGCGTCCAAGGAGGAATTCCTATGCCATTCCGTTCCATTCTTGCCATTATCCTTCTGACTATTGCTACTTCGGGATTCGCCCAGACTTTGCTCGAAGGCCGTTTGCTCAGGTTCCCGGATGTTTCTAAGGACAAAATCGCCTTTAGTTACGGAGGAGATCTGTGGCTGGTCTCGAGGGAGGGCGGGACTGCACAGCGAATCACCAGCGATCCGGGTCAGGAACTGTTTGCGAAATTTTCTCCAGACGGAAAGTGGATCGCGTTCACCGGGCAGTATGACGGCAACCATAACGTATACATCATGCCTTCTGAGGGCGGCGATCCCAAACAGCTGACCTTTCACCCCGGCGGTGATCACCTCAACGAACGCATGGGTATTCACAACGAGGTCATCACCTGGACGCCAGACAGCAAGCGGATCGTCTTCCTGAGCCGACGTGACACATTTAATGATTGGTTTGGCCGGCTCTATAGTGTGGGCGTCGACGGCGGCCTGCCGGAGGCGCTTCCGCTGGATAAAGGCGGGCTGACATCCTACTCTCCGGATGGAAACAGCATTGCGTACAACCGCATCTTCCGAAACTTCCGCACCTGGAAGCGCTACACCGGAGGCATGGCGCAAGACATCTGGATCTACGATCTTAAGGCCAACCACATTGAGCAGATGCCTCACACGGAATGGACCGACACATTTCCCATGTGGCATAGCGACACGATTTATTTTGATTCGGATCGTGGTCCGGAACACCGCCTGAATCTCTACAGCTACAGCGTGACCTCGCACGACATCAAACAGCTCACCCATTTCACAGATTTTGATGTGAATTGGCCAAGCCTCGGCCCGGATGCCATCGCATTCGAAAACGGTGGCTATTTGTACTTGTTCGATTTGAATACGCAGAAGGAACATAAACTGACAATTTACCTTCCCGGCGACCGCGATTTGGCCCGCAAACACTGGGCAAATGTCAGCAAGCTGATTACCGATTTCGATATCTCGCCGGACGGAAAGCGCGCAGTGTTTTCAGCCCGGGGTGACATTTTTACAGTGCCTGCGAAGGAAGGCAGCATCCGCAATCTCACGCGAACTCCGGGTATTCGCGAGAAATACGCGGCCTGGTCACCGGATGGCAGATGGGTCGCCTACATATCGGACCGCACGGGCGAGGACGAACTGTACATCACCCCGCAGGACGGCTTGGGGCAGGAGCAGCGAATCACCTACGACGGGAAGATGTTTCGCTTGCCTCCGGTGTGGGCTCCCGACAGCAAGAAGTTGTTATTTGCCGACAAAGAAGCGCGCCTTTTCTACGTTGACATCAACGATAAGAAGCTAGTTCAGATCGATCAAGGTAAATATGCGGACTTAACGGATTACAGGTGGTCGCCCGACAGCAACTGGGTGGCCTACTCCAAGACTACGGAGAATCACAACGGTGTGATTTATTTGTACGGTCTTGCTGATCGGAAGATGAGCGCTGTCACAACGAACGCCAACGATAGTTCGGGGCCATATTTTGATCCGGAAGGTAAGTATCTCTACTTCCTCTCCAATCGCGACTTCAATGAAGTGCTTGGCGTGTACGACATTGAATTTGCAAATCCGAAGGCGGCCCGCGTATATATCGCGACTCTGCGCGCCGACGAGCCTTCTCCTTTCCCCGTGCTGAGCGACGAAGTGACCATTGCCCAAGCGCCCGACATGCTCGTAACGCCGACGCTCGGAACGAAGCCCCCCGCGCAAAATCCTCCCGAGACGCCCACGAAAAAGAACAAGCCTCCGGCCACCGCGAAACCAGAGGATGGAATAACGGAGCAAAAACCTGGCACGGAAGCTGAAAAAGAGGAGAAACCGGGAACGCGACCAGCCCTGAAGAACTTCCGTATCGATCTCGATGGAATTCAGAACCGTATAGTGGCGCTGCCGACGCCACCTGGTAACTTGCAAACTCTCACGGCGGCAAAGGGCGTGATCTTTTATCTGTCTGCGCCCGTGCAGGGTCTGTCTGGACCATTGCCGGGCGAACCTCCCGCCATTCACGCTTATGACTTGAAGGATCGCAAGGATCACATCTTTCTGGAAGGAGCCGACCAGTACGCGCTCTCATTTGACGGCAAGAAAATTCTATACGGAACGCCCAAACACGAGGAAGGAGCTGAAGAAATCGAAGAGGGCGGCGAAACCGCCGAACACAATTACGGAATCGTCGATGCGAAAGTACCGGAGGGGACACAAGAGGCAAGAGAAAGTGAGCCTAAGCCTCTGGCCCATGCAGGAGAAGGCGCTTTGAAGCTAGACGCGATGCGAATGGACGTAGATCCTCCGGCCGAGTGGAAACAAATCTTCAATGAGGTCTGGCGCCAGGAGCGGGATTATTTCTATGAACCCGCAATGAATGGCGTGAATTGGCAGCAGGAGCACGACAAATATACGCAATTGCTGCCATACGTGGCCGACCGATTGAGCCTGACTTACATTTTGGGCGAACTGATCGGCGAGCTTTCCAATTCGCATACTTATGTGGGCGGAGGCGACTATCCTGAGATCGAAACTGTCAACGTCGGACTTCTCGGCGCCGATCTTGAACCGGATGCAAAGAGTGGGATGTACCGCTTGGCCAAGATCTATCCCGGTGAAAACTGGAATCATAATCTGCGTTCTCCACTCACGGAGCCGGGTGTCATGGTAAAAGAGGGTGAATACGTGCTGGCCGTGAACGGCCGTCCACTGCGGGTTCCGCAGAACCCTGAAGAACTCTTCATCAACACCGTGAACCAGACCACCACGCTTTCGATCAACAGCAAGCCCACTGAGCAGGGAGCGCGCAACGTGGTGGTACGGCCGATTCCGAGCGAGTTCGGTCTGCACGAGTTGAACTGGATCGAGACCAACCGCCGCAAAGTGGAGCAGGCCAGCGGTGGACGGATTGGATATGTTTACCTGCCAGATATGGGTGCCAGCGGACTCAACGAGTTCGTGAAGCAATATTTCCCGCAGATTCGGAAAGAAGGAATGATCTTCGATGTCCGCTATAACGGCGGTGGCTTCGTCGACCAGATTATCTTTGAGCGCTTGCGGCGCGTGCTGGCCGGCATGGAATCGGCCCGCAACTGGGAATCCGATACCGAGCCGAGCAATGTTTTTTATGGGCACATGGCCTGTGTCACGAATCACTATGCCGCTTCCGATGGTGACTTCTTCAGCTACTTCTTCAAGGTTTACAAACTGGGTCCGCTCATCGGGGAGCGCACCTGGGGCGGCGTCCGCGGCATCCGCGGAGAAATTCCTCTGATCGATGGCGGCTACATCACGCGTCCCGAATTCTCGCTCTATGGTTTAGACAGCAAGTGGCTGATCGAAAACCGCGGCGTAGCGCCTGACATCGAGGTCGATAACCGTCCTGACCTGGTGCGAGACGGGCATGATCCTCAACTGGAAAAGGCCATCGAGTTGGTGATGAAAGAAATCCAGGAGCATCCGATGAAATTGCCAGCCCGACCGCCCGACCTGCCAGCGTACCCACAGGGGCCGGGCCTTTAGCCGCTGTCGACAAGCCTGAGGCGGCCTGATGGCGGATTTCCAGTCTGGCGCCTTTGTATTTTTCGGCGCCACCGGCGATCTCGCGCACAAGCAGATCTTCCCATCGCTGCAGGAACTGATTCGCGACGAAGGTTTCAATCTGCCGATCGTCGGCGTGGCCAAGGTAGGCTGGAATCTCGATCAACTTAAAGCACGCGCCAAGGACAGCCTCGAGAAACGTGGCGTTGGGCCGGCGTGCCCATCTATATCCGTGCAGCTAAGATGCTGCCGGTCACCGCGACCGAGGTCTTCGTCGAATTCAAGCGACCGCCGATGGAGACCTTTGGGGAAATCGTGCCCGGCACCTCCGTGCATCTGCGCATGCGCATCAGTCCGGACATCGCCATCGGAATGGGTGTTCGGGTGAAGACGCCGGGCGAGCGGATGACAGGCCGCGACGTGGAACTGTTACTGAACGGGGCGCCGACGACATGCCTCCCTACGAGCGACTGGTGGGCGACGCCATGCGGGGGCAGAGTGAGCTCTTTGCCCGCCAGGACCTGGTGGAAGCGCAATGGCGCGCGGTCGAGCCCATCTTGGGCAAATGTCACGCCCTTTTATCACGATAAGCCGGGGACATGGGGACCCGATGAGGCTGACCAACTCATCTCCAGCGACTGACCGTGGACCAATCCGAAGGTTCAGGATCGAAATAAAAAGGAGCACGGGAATAACCCAGCGACTGATTGAAACGCCGTCGAGGCATGGGCCGCAGACGCACTACGGAAAGATCGTGGTGCGGATGCGAGTCCAATCAATCCGCTTCACGTATTCCGGAGCGCGAGTACCGCCGCTAGCCGCTGATTGCCTCGTTCGGCAAGAGCCAGAGGAACAGGAAGACGATGACGGCAAAGAGGAAGACGACGATGACGACAACGGCGACGGCTACTCAGATTGCCTGGCCTGGCAGTGCCGCTACCGGTGGCACGCAGGGGCTATTCACGAAGTTTGGGACGGAGCCTAATTTGAAATTGAGCAGCACTTGGGGGAGGGCTGTTTCAACGAAGCGTCCCACTCGTTGAGTCTGGGGCGCTTTCGTTTGTAGGCTCCAGTCACGACTGATGCGTAACTCTCTAATCTAGAGGGGGGAGCCTCGGCTCTTGCGGGAAGGTGTACCGTCGGCCACGGAATTCCGCACGCTTTCATGGTGCCCGCAATTCAGTCTGAGCTTGAGTCGGCGCTCACCGGCCACAGATTCTTTTTGCTGTTTCTTCTTCTGTTGGGGACACTCATTCTGCATCCGTATGCCGAAGCCAGTCGCTTCGGTTACCACGCATTTCGCGGGACACAGTGGCCAAGTTCTAGTTGAGGTGGGGCCGTGCCGCCTGCATCCCTTAGATACACAGAGAGGCAAGAGATAATGGCGCGAGTGTTCATCCCAGGTTCCTCCGACGGGCTTGGCCGCATGGCCGCACAACTCCTGATCGAGCAGGGGCACAGCGTAGTTTTGCATGCCCGTAACTAGCAGCGAGGACGCGAAGCGTTTGCCGCCGTTCTGGGAGCGGAGACAGTCGTCACCGGCGATCTGACGAGCATCGCTCAAACCCGCAACGTGGCCGAACAGGTCAAGGCACTCGGCTCCTTCGATGCAGTGATTCACAATGCAGGAATCGGATACAGGGAGACCCGGCGCATCGCGACCGAAGACGGTTTGCCTCAGGTATTTGCCGTCAATAAGCTCGCACCGTACATCCTGACCGCGCTGATTCAGAAGCCGAAGCGCCTTGTCTACCTGAGTTCCGGCCTCCACCAGAGCGGCGATGCAAGCCTGAAGGATCTCGCATGGGAGCACCGCCCATGGCGGGGACAGCAGGCTTACTCCGATACCAAGCTGCACGATGTGCTTCTGGCCTTCGCGATCGCACGCCGCTGGCCGGAAGTTCTCTCCAACGCTCTCGAGCCGGGCTGGGTGGCAACCAAGATGGGAGGTTCGGGAGCGCCGGATGACCTGGACGCCGCGCATCGCACTCAAGCGTGGCTCGCGGTCAGCGGCGACCCGGCCGCGACGGTTGCGGGAGGGTACTTTTATCACATGCGACCTCGTAGCCCGAACCCAGCCACCCGCGATGCGGAGCGGCAGGAGGAGCTGCTCGATGCCTGCAAACACTTCTCTGGAGTTGATCTGCCCACAAACTGAAGAGGGAACGCCGCTTCTATCCCGGGAAGTGGGATCCCCGTTACAAGATGCTCTGGAAAGTGGCCGCCATCGATTTCGGGAGGTCGAGATGGGCCCGGGAAGGCCCCAAATGTCATGCAATGCCCTGAGATGTCCTATCTTGTCCCTTGCCGGTGTAGGACTAGCCACCTAATATCCTTCGATAGGCATCAGCGAGAAGAAGCGCAAACAAATGCGCGTCCGCCTGCTGGTTGCGCCGACGTAATCGAGTTGGGAGCCCCCAAACGGCCTTACGAAGCCAAGTCAATCACCGTCATCTGAAAAGGGGAAACCGAGTGCCTTCTGCTCCAGCCCGGCCGGGTATGATCGTGGTAGATTCGTCGTTGCGGGTAGTTGCTTCCAATGCGGAGGTGCTTCAGATACTCACATTTCCGGAACAACCAGAAAAAATTAACAATCTGGACATCTGGCTCGCCAAAAAAGTCCATGCCTCTCTCGCAGAGAGCGATTCACCTTCCGGGCTCGCGGGCAAAGTTCAATCGGCCAGGAGGACGTATCTTTGCCGCTCTTTTCCCCTCGACGTCGCGGCAAGTCATAAGAATGTTTCGGCTCAATCCGGAAGCTTGGCGATCGTCATGATCGAGAGGAAAAGCAGCGGATCAGCAACGATTGCCGAGATTTCTGAACGTTTTGGATTGACCGCCCGCGAGCAGGAAACCGTGCAGTTCCTGCGGCAAGGCTTTACCAGCAAAGAGATTGCCCAGCGCATGAATATCAGCCCTAATACGGTAAAGGCGTTTATTCGGCTGGTGATGGTTAAGATGGGTGTTTCGACGCGTTCGGGCATTATCGGCAAGGTCGTCTGTCCCGATCCAGGATCCTGCGCACCTCGGCCACTTCCGCAAATTTTGCCGGTCGCTCCACGAAAGCCTCGACCCTTCGTGGGGGAAGTACAAAATCGGTATTGAACGCTGCAAGTGGCCGGCGCATAACGAGTGGCGCTCCGCTGCAATCAAGCTACCGGTTTCTCTTGTCATTCTCCCGTATGCTCAGCGCTAAGTGCTTCGCTAGTAAGCGAGGGCGATAACACAGGTGAGGCTGGTTGTTTGACGTCCGAGCCTGCCAGGTTCATGTCTCGGGTCGCGGATTGTCGTTGCCAAACGGGCGTCGGCTCAGAGGACTGGGCCGATCTTTGTAAATGCGCTCGGGGCCAACGATCCAAGATCCTGCTGATGTGCGAAAGCGCCAGAGTATGGGCCGTGTTCAGAGCTTCTCGGACCCTCATGGAAAGTGACTGCTCAACTGGCGCGTCCTTTGGCGCGTCCTTTAGTGGAGCTCTATACTTCGCGATCCACGCCTCGTCTGCATCCTTCAAGTGAGTCCGATCCCTTGTCATCTCGCAACCCCACGTCCGGTGTGTGCCTGTTTTTGGGGCCTATACACCATCGAACGGCACGAGGCACCACTCCGAAGCTCCGAAGGAACTAGTCTCTTGGTTGATAGCAGCACAAATGCAGTCCTGAAGCTCAAGGAGCGCCAGCTCCGGAACCTCTGTGATGCTCTTTGGCGAGTCATCCCACGTCCCATCAATTGCCACAAGAATGGTGGAAGTGGCTGTCCGCTACCGACACAAAGCTCTATTGACGTTTGCCAGAAGGTGGGGTTGTAAGTCGTTGCAGGTGGGTTGCCCAAGCCGACAGTTCCCCTCCGGGGGCAACATTGCTTGCATCGCAGGATTGATTACTGACACTTTCTGCTGAGACAATCTCGATCACACCAGCTTCTGGTCTGATACCAGTGGCGGGATGATTCGTCAGATCATGGTTCACCGACAGGGTCAGGAGGCCATCTTGGGAAACCGGACATCCACAGCACTCAGTCATTTCTTGCTGCGCGTCAAAGACGTAGACCATTGCGCAGAGGGGACCGCTCGTCATTCCGACGTTGGCGACACGCACGGTTGCATCTAGATTTGTTGCGGAGTTGTTGGCATTGCTGAAGTAGTTCAGTAACAACCGCGGCTCCACTGTTGAGTCAGAGCTACTGTCCGTGGGCCCATCAACTCCCACTCCTCCTTCAACCGTGCCACAGGTGCAGATACCCTTAGTATTTGCCTTCAAAAATCCGCATAGGCCTTGAAGTACTGCCAAGTGGGTTCCACTTAGTGCCAAGACGTCAAATGGCGATTCTGTAAACGTACTTCCTTCCTGAACCTTGACGTTTGCCGACCCACTCAGCCCATTCAAGTTGGCCGAAATGGTGGTGGAGCCGACGGCGTCCGCGACCGCCACTCCTGCGGGACTAATACTTACCAGGGACGAATTCGCAGAAGACCAAGCCGTCGAATTCGTAAGACCTTGAGTGCTCCCGTCACTGAAGGTGCCGGTCGAGGTGAATTGTTCCGTCGCCCCCAGCACAATCGATGAATTCGCTGGAGCCACTGCAATCGACACCAAGATAGCTGGCGAGACGGTCAGTGTATCGCTTCCGCTGACGGAAGCTGAGGCAACGGTGATCGTGGCAGAACCCACCGCCTGGGCCGTGACTACTCCAGTGGCGCTCACGGTTGCAATGCTGGATGAAGCAGAGGACCAGGTCGCCGAGTTGGTAATGTTTTGCTGGGTGCCGTCGCTGAAGGTAGCGATCGCATTGAGCTGTTGCGTCCTGCCCTTTGGGACCGAGAGACTCTGCGGGCTCACGGCGATCGCGACCAGGACGGCGGGCGAGACGGTTAGGGTGGCGCTTCCACTCACGGATGCCGAGGCAGCGGTGATCGTGGCAGAACCCACCGCCTGGGCTGTGACTACTCCGGTGGCGCTCACGGTCGCAATGCCGGATTGAGCAGAGGACCAGGTCGCCGAGTTGGTAATGTTTTGCTGGGTGCCGTCGCTGAAGGTGGCGATCGCATTGAGCTGTTGCGCCGCGCCCTTCGGAACCGAGAGACTCTGAGGGCTCACGGCGATCGAGACCAAGGCGGCTGCCGAGACGGTAAGAGTGTCCGAAGACGTGACTGAGCCTGAAGTTGCGGTAAGTTTGGCGCTTCCGATTTGTTTGCCCCACGCCAGTCCTGACTTGCTGATACTCGCGACTGCAGGTTGTGTACTAGCCCAGGCAACTGTTTGCGTCATATCTTGCTTGCTGCCATCGCTGAACAAACCCGTCGCGGTAAGCTGCTGCCTTTGATCCAGCGCAACGGTCGGAGCAACGGGAGAAATCAAGATTGATGTTAGAGTCCTACTCGAAGGTGTGCTCATCGCTGGCGGGCTGCCGCCACATCCTGACACACCGACGGTGAATGAAAGCAACAAGACAAGGCATATATGCGCAGCCGCGCCGCGCGAAGTTCCTCCTGCGCTTGCAGGTTCCATGCTTCACCACCTGTGAATGGCCATCAATCTGCTGGAGGAGGATTGGAAAACGCCCGACGAACGCCCAACTATACTCTGAGAGTATTCTATCAGACACTCTTCTTCGCGGCTAAGCCAAAAGCAGTAGGAAAACAGTCCTAGTCCGTATGTACTAGCCAATCAGGTTAATCACGCTGGATCACGCAACGATCAAAATAGGAATTGCAGTCCGGAAAGATAGTTGTTTCCTCGCACCTTCGGCTTCTTCGTCCAACGGACAAGCAAGAGAGTGGGGATTGGCACAGGGACATCCACAGCGCACATTTCGCAGCGCAAGAGGGATGATTGTGAAATGGGCTGCTGACTCAAGAAGCAAAGGCCGCCTTTGCTAATATTCTGGGCCCGCCCGAGGATTGGGCTCATGGCACTTTCGGCGGAATCGAAAGGAGGGACAGGGTTGACCTCAATCTCCAATGTCTGGGGGACTCGAGGGTATCTCCTCCGCTCTAAGTCGTAAGATCGCATGACGAACTGCGATCTTACGTCAGTGCAATCTTAAGTAAACTCCTCAAATGGGTTAGTTCACGACGGCTAACTTCTTGACTTCAGGAATAGCTACTGTCAGCACTGGCTATAGAGGCCCGACAATTCTGCCCACGATTCCAGACCGTGTGGAGACGCCCATTTTTACCATTACTAGGCGCAAGAAAGCTTTTACAGTGTTTGGGCTGATGTCCATTCTGGCGGCGATTTCCTTGCTGGTGAGGCCCTGTAGCAGCAATTGGACCGTCTCCTGTTCCCGGACGGTTAAATCAAACTCCTGCGACAGCTGCGACAAAGCCGCCGAGCGCGACGAGTAACGCTCCAATATGAGCACTACCAGGTTGCCTTTGTCTGGGGAGTCCAGGTGAAAAACCCGACAATTGTAGCGACGATTGCCAGACCTGAATTCCTTCACGAATTCCAGCGAATTTATCGACTGCCGATTGACTAGACTGAAGCGGATCTTGTCCGCAAGAAAAACACTTACTCGCTTAACCTGGTCGGCCAGGTTGGGAAATGTAAGAATCGTGATCGCTTGCTGATTGCAGGCTATAGGATTCAACTTGTAGTCCAAGATTAGGAAACCAGGTTCTGATATCCCAATGGTCATAGCTTACTCCTTATGAGCTTGAGGAATCTCTCGCCATTGCTTTCGAATTCGTGGTCCACAGACGGATCCTCTCGTGTCTCGACCGCAAAAATCCCTGGATGATGCTGCTAACCTAAGCTTAAAACTGTTCACAACGATGCGCCTTCGGGAAAAAAGCCCGCGACGTTTAGGCTGTTGGGACTAACCAGGTTTGTTAGCAGCGGAGGGGGAGTTGTACACACCGCCACCATCGAACCGGTAGGGGAGAAAACGAGTAAGTTTCCCACTGAATGCGCCTATTGTCAAGGCAAGGCGAAGCGCAGGTCAAGAAATTCATTAAGAGCTTCCGCGAAACGGATCGTCCTACCAAAGAACTAATACACACGGACTAATTCGTCTTGACGTCGCCTGGTACCCCGCCGACAATAACCAAACGTTGCGCGACTGATACTGACGAACTAGCCAAAATGACTAGCACATGGGCAGTATTGCAGAAGCGGTGTTTGCTGTTTTAATGTCTTAGGCGTTCTGACCTTTGCCTGCAGCTCGGGAATAGACCGTTCAGCGTCAAGCACACGGCGGCAGGAGGGCACTTTGGCACCGTGCAAGCCGACAGGAAAGCACGAAAGTTGATCAGTGATTTGCGTGCCCGATTCTGACTCGGTCGAGCTCGGACCGACGCGTACTGGGCCACCGGTCGAGGAACTACTCCATAAGGACTAGCTCCCAGATCTAGTGTTTCCGACTAAGCCACGTGGGTAATTGTAAAGGACTCCAAAAAGGTTGAGAGTTCGGCAAGCGCGCTCATAGCTGATTCTCCCCCCAGCCGCCGAGGCGCCACAACAAAAAGAGTAACGGAGGATGTATACAATGAAGATTGGAACTTTGCTGTTTTCGATACTGGCCATCAGCCTGATGCTGGGAATCGCTTCAGGAAATGCCGTAGCTCAGAATGTTGGTGACAACAGCACCTATTTCACCACCTACTATTCCAATGCGAACACTTCTGGAGCGCCGGATAGTACCGTGCGCATCATCAACGATGGCGACACCGGGGGGAACCTGTGGGCGTCCATCTATGTGTTCGATGACAGCCAGGAGTTGCAGGAGTGCTGCAGCTGCGAAGTAACGCCAGACGGGCTGCTCTCGGAAAGTGTGAACGCAAACCTGACGGCCAATGCCCTCACCGGCAAGAAGCCCACACGCGGCGTCATCAAGGTCATTTCTTCTTCATCGAGTGACCCGACCTCCGACGTGCCAACGACTGGGCTACGCGTATGGAGCACCCACGTCCAGAGAGCCACGGCTACCGCCGGAGCTTTCTACGTTACCGAAACCAAGGCGGCCGACTCTAACCTGTCGTCCGGCGAACAAGCATTGTTGCAGAATCTTTGCTACTATGACTCGCTGCTGAGCGGTCTCCCCTGCAGCTGCACGCTGGAAGATCACGACTTTTAATCATCAAAGGAGTGGCCTTCGGCTTGGGGGGTAAGGCTGAAAACGGCTGAAGTTGCTTTCGTTGGGAGCTCATTCGGCCGGACAAAAACGGACATCCCGGACGCCGGGGTTACAACTGGCGTCCGGACTTCTAGATCATTCTCATGTTCTGATTGCCTCTAAACCTATCTCATGTTCTAATATTCTCCTCCCCCAAAGACACGTTCTCAATTCCTAAAGAGGGGAAATTCCACAATGTCGACCAAGGACACTCTGATTGCGCTCGGACTGGGGATAGCTCTGTGCGCTTTTTCCATCCCGGCCATCGGCCAGGATAGCTCCAGCGTAGTAGCCGAGATCGCTGGCCAAAAGGTGACGGCAGACGAGTTGGAGCAAAAAGAAGCAGGCAAACTGCTTCAGGCCAAATACAAGTATTACCTTGCCGAACGCGATGCGCTTGAGCAATTCATTGACGATCAGCTATTGGAAATGCAGGCGAAGAAAGAAGGCGTGACCCTTGACGAATTATTCAAGCGTCATGTTGCCATTCACGTGCCAGAACCGACGGAGGATCAGCTCCGCTTCTACTACGAGGGCGTTCAAACCGACGAACCTTACGAGACCGCGCGACCCAACATCATCGATACAGTACACCAGCTTCGTACGAAAAAAGCACGGGACGCGTATATCGCTGAACTTCGAGCGCAATATGGTGTGGTAGTTGAGCTGAATCAGCCCAGTGCTCACGTCGAGGTTGCGAATGCTCCGCGGCTTGGACCTGAGAGCGCTCCGGTCCAGATCATCGAATTCGCGGACTATGAGTGCCCTTACTGTCAAAAAGTGAACGAGGATCTTAACCGGCTGCGGGAACAATTCGGCAATCAGGTCTCAGTGGTTTACAAAGACTTTCCTCTTCCCATGCACCCACTTGCTCCAAGAGCCGCTGAGGCCGCGCACTGTGCGGGCGCGCAAGGGAAATTCTGGGAGTTTCACGATGCTTTGTTTCAGACCAAACGACTTCAAACGTCCGACCTGAAACAGCAGGCGCGCACGTTGAAACTCGACACCGCCCGTTTCGATCAATGCCTCGATGGCGGAGAAGAAATTGCCGTCGTGAAGAAGGATGCCCAGGAAGGCCAGCGGCTTGGATTACAGGGCACACCGAGCTTTTTCATAAATGGCCACTTCATGAGTGGCGCCATTGGATTCATGAAATTGCGGGATACGGTGCTGCAAGAACTGGGGGCGGTGACCACCGCAAGAAAGCAAACTGCTGCTCTCGTGCCGGCGAAAGATGCAGGGAAGAAGTGATGCCTCAGAGGAGAAGCGCGTAGGCTTCTCTGAGCGTCCGGCAGTTCGTTCTTAAAAGGAGAGGGGTAGATCTAGAACCGGGACATGCGTTGTGCCTAGTTCCTGTCAGGCGGTGAACTAGCAACGGCTGCAGCGGTCTTGAAAGCGGCCATGCCCATGCAGAAACTACCCGCGGCCCTCCCCCCGGTTAGTGTCGGTTGATAAGTTCCTGATGGTGCATTTAGGAAGTACACATAAGAAGTGCTGTACTTCCATCCCGCAGGAGTGACGCCGGTTGGAAGAGGGGCGGTAGAAAAGTAACGGGCAATTATAAAATCCTTTGTTGTCGTCGTGATACTAGGGCCAACCTCTAGATCACCGCTCGTTGCAGTCCCGTTGCTCACTTGCGCTCCGGTTCCATCCAGGACGGAGGACAACGCCATGCCTGAAACTTCAAGAAAAGCATTAAGACTACCTTTAACGTGATCTGACAGATGGAATTTGAGCTCGGTCACACCTGGGTTGCAATTCTCACAGTACCAAATATCAAGAGACTTCTCCGCGCAAGACGAACTTGTCCCTGGGACTTGTTTATACGTGTTACCCCCATCGGGTGCATTGTCGGAAACGCTCAAGACCTTGACACCAGGGGAAAGAAGCACCGGCATGGCGATGAGGACACTGCCCTTGCCGCTTGGCTTAGGCAGATCCATGTCCGAGACCGTGCCCGCACCGGCACTAACCGCGACAAACTGTTGAACTACGGTTTGAGCAGATAACTCGACTCCTCCACAAAATAACATGAAAACCAGTAGCTTCCTCCCCATATCTGACCTCTTCCATGACTATACGTGATATGTTTTCCGTGGTTCCATGGACTCATGCTGCAATAACCAAGAATAACGGTCCCGCAGCCAGAAGAGTCGTTGACTGCGAGCCTCGCGGTTTTCAAGTCGCCTCTGGTTTGCGGCCTCCCGCTACTTATTTTCCGCTTGAGGCTTAATCTGGGAGCGGTCCTTTGCCAAGATGAATGGCCCGCTGGATGCCTGTGTGATCTTGCCGGTCACGCATACTTGCTTCCCCTGGTAGGCGGCAATGGCCTCTTGGGGTCCTCCTGGCTGTGTTCCGAATGCTACGAAGTAGAACACCGGATTCGGTCCCGGCTCATCGAGATCGAAGTTTACCGGTTTTCCGTGGCCTGCGAGTCCATACCTGGAAGTCATGGTGTCTACCACCTTTCCGCATACAGTTGCCGTCTCTCCGATGTGGTTCTTGGCATCGGCGGGGGCTACGCGCGGGGGCGTCGCGCTCGGAGCGCTCTGAGCAAAAGCGAGGGCCGATAGCCCCGACACACAAAGCATAACGATCAGCATATTCATAATATTTGTCATGTTGTTCCAATCGCGTTGATTTGGTTTGGCCCGAAAGCCAGCAGATTCAGGAAATCAGCACTATCCGGCCAATCATCCCGGCCAACATCTAAACTCAAATACTGCAGCCCGTCAATTCCACTTTTGGTTAGGCCAGCCCGGAGCTCGTCCCCAATTGGCCTAATCCGAAACCCTAAGTCTTTTGGCTAAGCCAGCTGGAGGATTGTGAGAAGAGGTACTTAAGGAGTAATTGCTTAAAGGCGAGAGAACTTGATCGAAGCGCTGCTTGAAAATGAGGCGGCGTCGCTGCAACGCGTCTCGATAACGGCCCTCCCCCGTGACTGCCATCAAGCACTCGAGCTACTCAGAGAGCGTGGCTTCTCCGCGTCCAGGGGGATTCGTTGACTAGTCCGGCATTTCCTCACTGCGCCCGCCAACTGTTTAGCCTTATCCCGGAATCAGTCAGCGCGAGGTTTGTGAAGGTTGGTTGCGTTTCAGTGTGCATCCTAGCGTGTCTGGTCTCTAGTGTGTTTGCGTTGGCGCAAGTGGATGGACAGCAATTGCCTTCCCCGGCGCCTACGGCGCCCGTGCCTCGGTTAATTCTTATTCGGGGGACCGTGCGTGATGAGACAGGACAGCCGCTGACCGCGAGCACTGGGATCACGTTTACCCTGTACAAAGAGAGAATGATCGGGCTGCGGGCTGGCAGGAAAACCAGAACGTGCAATTGGACTCCACCAGCCGCTATAGCGTGCTGCTTGGACAATGACGAAGTTAAGAAGCAGGTTGACGCCGTGGTCGAACCGGTAGAGCGCAACTACGAAAGTGTCATCCGCCAACTTTGCGATAAGAATGTGGTAGGCATCGTAGTTGCCGTGAACAGAGAAATTGTCTGGGCTGATATTTTCGCGAGCACTCAGTTGCTGCAAAAGTATTGGCCGAAACCCGTTCCTATGCTTCCGAGGCCGTGGTGACGCGCGGAGAGGCCAGCAGCAAAGACGCAGAGAAGTTTCTCGCGGATCTTGAAGGCTGTCACGAAACGGCTGAAACTGAACCCGGCATCTATCGCCAAACGGAAATCACCGGCGACGGGCGTAGTTGGTGAAATGTATGGTCCGCCGCCAGACAGCAAGGGAGATGATTGGGACGAAGGGTAGTCTGCGTAAATGTATCCGGCCGTAGTAGGAGAGGGATCTCCGGGCCATGATGATGATCCGCGCGTGCCGGTTCTGATAAATCGCTCGGTTACCAAGAGCCATTTTTCGCCCCAGGTTTTCTGGCTCGGGTTTGTCATGGGTGCTCGTGAGAACAGGGGAAACTAATTGAAAACACGCAGAGAGGTTGAATCCAAAGAATGTTTGACGCGAGGAAGTTTTTGGCTCGGCCTCCAACCGCATCGGGGTAACGTTTATCTACACGAATTTGACACCGCTCGAGCTTTTTGTGGTATATGCTCTGCGCAGCCGCGCGAAAACCGTGTGGGCGGTTCAGCCCGTTCTTGGATAGAAGGGGGTGGTTTTTGTTGAGTCTCTCCCTCCCAGACAGGAGTTTCCATGCGTCGTGAAATGTTTTTCGCGTGCCGTCTATTGGCTGTGCTCGCTTCTCTATTCCTGTTTGCTGTTCCCCCCGCGGAAGCTGAAAACGTCCGGCCCGTTCTCATCACACAAACTGTGGATGAAAGCAATTTGGTAACACTGGGGGGCAATACGCGGCCCGAGGCGAAGGCAGAATACGATCGCGGGCGTGTGGACGACAACCTTTTGATGGAGCACCTGCTGCTCCTATTGAAGCGCTCCCCGGAGCAGGAGCGAGAACTGGAAGAGTTCATTGATGACCTTCACGACTCGTCCTCGCCCACCTTTCATCGCTGGCTCACGGCCGAGGAATTCGGAGAGAGATTCGGGGTGGCGAAACAGGACCGCGACACGATTAAGAATTGGCTGCAGTCGCATGGTCTCAAGATCAATGTGGATTACACGAACGACCTGCTCATTGACTTTTCCGGGACAGCCGGTCAGGTACGAAAGGCCTTCCACACTGCGATTCACAACTTGAACGTGAAGGGCGTGAAGCACATCGCCAACATGAGCGATCCGCAGATTCCGGCCGCTCTGGCGCCAGCGGTAGTGGGAGTGGTGTCATTGCATGACTTCCGGCCCTATCCCATGTACAGGCCACGGGCAGATTACACCGTCTCTGAAAATGGAGCGAAATATTACCTGATAGTTCCCGGCGATCTGGCGACGATTTACAACCTGAATCCACTTTTCAGTGCGGGCATTTCAGGACAAGGCCAAACGATTGTCGTGATCGAGGACACCGACGTCTACACCACCGCTGATTGGATGTCGTTCCGTTCCGTATTTGGTCTTTCCTCGTACACCGATGGCTCGTTCACGCAGATCCATCCCGCGCCTCCGAGTGGCACGAATAACTGTTCCGATCCGGGAGCGGCCGGTGACGAAAGGGAAGCGATCATTGACGCCGAATATGCCAGCGCGGCCGCACCGAGCGCGGCCGTCGTACTGGCTTCGTGCACGAACACGGGAACCTTTGGCGGCCTGATCGCGCTGCAAAACCTTCTGAACGAAAGCAGCACACCGCCGGGGCTCGTGAGCATGAGCTATGGGGAGTGCGAAGCCGGAAACGGCGCATCGTCCAATGCAGCTTTCAACTCAACCTTCCAGCAGGCGGTCACTGAAGGTGTCTCGGTCTTCGTTTCCTCGGGCGATCATGCGGCGGCGACTTGCGACGTATCCGACGAAGATGCCATTTACGGTATCGGAATCACCGGCTTCGGATCGAGTCCCCATAACGTGTCCGTAGGCGGTACCGACTTCGGTGACACTTTTGCCGGGACCAACGACAGTTACTGGGGCGCCACCAATTCGAAGACGTATGAATCGGCCAAGTCCTATGTCCCCGAGATTCCCTGGAACGATTCCTGCGCCAGTTTGCTGCTCGCGGAGTTCGAAGGTTTTAGCCAAACTTACGGATCGAGTGGGTTCTGCAATAGCAGCAAAGGAGAAGCGGATTTCCTGGATACGGTTGGAGGCGGCGGTGGACCAAGCGGCTGCGCGACGGGAACGCCCTCCCAATCTGGCGTTGTCGGCGGAACGTGCGCCGGTTGGCCAAAGCCGTCGTATCAGTCGCTGCTCGGAAATCCGAGCGACGGTGTGCGCGATATTCCCGATGTGTCGCTCTTTGCCGCCAGCGGACTTTGGTTGCACTATTATCCATACTGCTTCTCCGGACCCGGAGGTGCTCCCTGTACCGAGCCACCCGTTGACTGGCCGGGAGCAGGAGGCACATCGTTCTCCTCACCGATCATGGCTGGCATTCAAGCTCTGGTGAACCAGAAAGTCGGCGCACGCCAAGGCAACCCGAATTTCGTCTACTACAGCCTGGCGGCCACCGAGTACGGCGCCGCCGGCGACAGTGCCTGTAATTCAACTCTGGGGAATACAGTAGGCAGCTCGTGCATTTTCTATGACGTGAGGCAGGGCGACGATGATGTGGATTGTATCGGCACGCAAAATTGCTACCTACCCTCCGGCGCCAACGGCGTGCTCTCCACTTCCGATAGTGCTTATCAGCCGGCTTTCAGTACTACAACCGGCTGGGACTTCGCGACCGGAATCGGGACAGTGAACGCTTACAATCTGGTGAATAACTGGCCGGCAGGCTTCACGCTTACAGCCAGCCCAAGCTCCGTCACCATCACGCAAGGCGGAGCCAGCGGCAAGAGCAACATCACCATAACTTCGGTTAACGGATTTTCAGGCAATGTGACGCTGGCCGCTTCCGGACTACCGACGGGCGTGACGGCAGCGTTCAGTCCCAATCCTGCCACCAGCAGCAGTACGCTGACCTTGACGGCCAGCGCTACGGCTGCCACGGGCACGGCTACGGTAACGATCACCGGCACGTCGGGTAGTACGCTGAGGAATACCACGGTGCTCAGCCTCACCGTGAATACTCTGAAGGCCTTCAGTCTCTCGGCCTCACCGAACGCAGTCACCATCACGCAAGGCGGAGCCAGCGGCAAGAGCAACATCACCATAACTTCGGTTAACGGATTTTCAGGCAATGTGACGCTGGCCGCTTCCGGACTACCGACGGGCGTGACGGCAGCGTTCAGTCCCAATCCTGCCACCAGCAGCAGTACGCTGACCTTGACGGCCAGCGCTACGGCTGCCACGGGCACGGCTACGGTAACGATCACCGGCACGTCGGGTACGCTGAGGAATACCACGGTACTCAGCCTCACCGTGAATGCTCTGAAGACCTTCAGTCTCTCGGCCTCACCGAACGCAGTCACCATCACGCAAGGCGGAGCCAGCGGCAAGAGCAACACCACCATAACTCCGGTTAACGGATTTTCAGGCAATGTGACGCTGGCCGCTTCCGGACTACCGACGGGCGTGACCGCTTCTTTCAATCCGGACCCAGCAACTTCAATCAGCACTCTGACCCTCACGGCAAGCGCGACGGCGAAGAAGGGGAAGGCAACGGCAACGATCACTGGAACCTCCGGTAGCCTGAGGGCAACCACAACGCTCACGCTGACGGTGGATGGGTTGGGGAGCTTTACGCTGACGGCTTCTCCGAGCATCGTGACGGTGGCGCAAGGCAGCAGCGGAACCAGCACGATCACAATCGTGCCGGCAGGCGGTTTCGACAAGGAAGTCACTCTGAGCGCCAGTGGGATGCCGAGCGGCGTAGCGGCATCGTTCAGCACCAACCCAACCACTTCCACCAGCACGTTGACGCTGACGGTAAGCGGCTCGACAGCAACCGGCCAGTCGACAATAACCATTACCGGCATGTCTGGAAGCCTTTCGAGTGACGTGGGATTTTGGTTGAAGGTGGTGCAATCGCCTTAATCGCTCGCGCAATAGGTTTAGGCGAAATGCGCAAACCCGCGCTAAGGGAAAAGGTACAGTGGACGACCCACCGCCCAGGTTCTCAAGTTCCGTACGAAAGCCCGAATGAGAGTCATGCCGCCTATACACCGAGGCCGAAAGTACCGAAGCACCGACAGGGGCGCACTGCTTGGTAGTAGCGAGGAAACAGGGTAATTCCCGTGGAGCGAAGGGGGCAGGTCACCTACGGCGAGATTGGGTCAACGGGCAACCGGAGGAACCCACTGTCTCGACGGAAGGCGGCAGCTTTCCGCGGGTGGCACGAGCCGGATGAATCGAGAGGTTGGTAGCGGCCGACATGGCTGCAAGTCTGGGAAGGTGAAAGTCCTTCCGCCGTCAGTTGCCTGTTTCAGACGGCTAGCATACCCGATGCATGCATCGGTGACGATGCGTGATCTGCTCGGGTGTAAAAGTCACGGCTGTCCTGCGAGCTTTTTAGGGCGCAGCGGCAGGGGAGACCTGGGTGGCGAACAAGCCAGGAGGCCTGAACGTAAGGAATAGCGACGATCTCGAAATTCATCCCGCATGAAGTCTCTTCGCGGATAGATTCGGGGAAGCCGACCCACTGAACCTCTTGGGGAAGGCCGCTGATGTAGGGGGAAGTAACAGGCAAACGCACCCTACAACCCGACGGGATCATGGCTCAAGCATCCTGGGAAAGACTTGCAGAGGTAACGTCGGGAAGAATCAGTTCCCAGCAGGGGGCTCGCAGCAACCTGCGAAGACCTCTGGAAATAAGTGGGGAAACACGAAGTCCGGAGGAGGGAGCTGGTTTGGCGCATGAGCTCGTAGGAGCGAGGAAGAAGGGGTAGTACCCTTCGAGGTGGTGCTGGACACTACCCTGGCATGAGTAACGCTTGTGACAGGCAAAGGAGCTCTGGGCACTTGGCGGTTCAAGTACGGTCAACGGCGAAAGTCGGAGGAGCCGTGATTTAAGGACGAGCTGGGAGGTAAAGCGGAATGGGTTGGGGTGTATGCGAGCGAGCGCTTAAGCTTCAGGCATCTCGGAAAGGCCTCGCGGGGAAAGCCAAGGCGAAAACCGGAATCGGGAAAACCGACCTTCCGGGATTGTAGGGGGGCCCGAGGGAACGTGACCTTGCCCTTCATGGCACGGTGCGCGCGTCTCGGATCTATCCCGACCAAGTGGGGTTCCGTGAGCGGCTCGGGGTGTAATTCCCCGGGCCTACTCGGCGACCGATCATTAAGACCGGCACGATCAGCATTCCCGCCCGCGGGTGTAACCAACAGTATGTTGGCAAGACTCTTCCATCATCAAGGTACTGGCCGGATCAGGACTGTGGGCGGGCGGAACCGTGGCGTTGGGCGGCACGGTCACGCTTTCCAGCAATTTTTCGGGCACGCCGGACGGAATCGCCTACTTCTCGAATCCCACGAGGTTGACTGGTTGACTTCGACACCTGTCCCTACCAACGGGCAAATCCTGATCGGATCTCTCACGCGCCGAGAAATCTTGATCAGAACCATCTCTTCGGTGAGGCCGAGCACGGCGCTGCGGCGGAAAAGAAAGCCCAAGAGGCCGTTGCGATTCGTGGCCCTCCGCAGATGAAGATCCGTTCGATTGATCGAGGCATTCTCGCCGCTGCGTCAAACGCTATGTTTATTGCGGGGGCGGAGGCGCATTCTGTTGCGGCGGAGGCGGATTCTGTTGCTGCTCCTGTTGCTTTTGTCTAATCTGCTGCGCCAGATCGCGCATCATTTGCCCAAGAGCTTCAGGGGCGACCGGTTCCTTCGGTGGCTCCATAGCTATGATTGGGGCCTCCCGTGCCGGCGGCACTGAAGAGGAAGCAGCCGGGGCTTCATAAGGTACCGCCCTTGGAGGCGACTGGATCAAGCCGTTTGCGAGCGGTCCGACCTGATCACTTTGCGCCGGAGTCAGTTGAGCCTGACTTGGAGGCTCTGCATTGGTCAAAATCAAGCGTTGCAGAGTGCTCGGATCATTTTGTGATCCTAACATCACATAGTTGAATCCCGACCCGTTGAGCAGGGTTGTCAGAACGTCGCGAACCGCCCCGGGACCTATACTTGCAGACATGCGCTCTGCAGCGTGATCGTTCGGGAATTCGATAACGGCTCCCGTGGCGAGGCTCACGGCACGCAATAAATCTCTCATGGTTGCGTTTTGCGCAGTGATCGCCAGTTTTCCCTTCGCATATGTCACTCTCGGATCGGTGGTTGTTGGCGGCTGAGAGATAGACGGAGGGACAGAACGCATCCCGGCAGACGGGCACGCGACACCAAGCTGGGAGGAGCCGCACCCAGTTGCGGGAGATTGACCAAGCACACTCGGGGCTAAACATAACGCGAGTGCGACAATCATCGAAGAGCGAATTGGAACTGTACTGGACATGGAAGTTTAGAAAGACGCTCTAGGTTCTTGATTTGGCCGTGAGTCCGGAGTGGCAATACCACGGCATAGTGATTCGTATTGGGGGATTGTTGTTGTGCTCACACTTCTCCGGGTGCAATTTGCGAGACAATCTACAGCCGAGGAGAGCATACTGATCGCCGTGGGGAGTATATTTAGAATAGATCATTCGGCCGTCTCGGCACAAGAGCGCAGTTGGACGAGTCGTTCAGGCTAGGTCGATTGACTAGCCCATATAGAGTAGCCAAAAGAGAGTAACGAAGCAGTTACCGCCTTGACATATGAGTCGAAATGGTGTCAGACTTGGTTATCCTCCCCTGAACAGAGCTTCACGTCGAGCTCCGAAACAGAACTCCTCCCGGCCCACGTTCGAGTGATCACGACGAATGTGCACCGAATGGCGTAGGCCATGGAAGCCAACGTTTGGAGTTCGCTCCTGGCGTGCATTTGCTAACCCAGTCGTCAAGTTTATGACTGGTTCGCCCCCCCCCGGGCCCTGAATATCTACTTTGCTTCTGAACTCCGTCGTAAAGCTAAGTTCGCTGCGCAGGAACTGCAGGCCCGAGGACGAGAGGAGTACCTTGCTATGTCTGTCACCAACTCAGAACCCGGGTTCTTGTTGATGGATGATAAATGTCATCTACTGGCTACCAACGAACACGCGGTACAGATCCTGACATTCCCCAACGGTTCGGACAAGATCAAGCATCTGCAGTTGTTTCTCCGCGACAAGATTCGTTCAGCTCTCGTCAATCACCAATCAAAGGACCTGGAATTCCTTAGACAATATCAGTCCGGCAGACGTCGCTACCTATGCCGCTCATTCCAGCTTTACTCCGACTTGTCCGACAGCCATCCGGTTGCTATTGTCCTCGACAGAAACTCATCGGGTATCACGATGACTAGCGACCTCGTCGCACAGTTCGACATCACTCCGAGAGAGCAGGAAACGGTCCAGCTTCTGCTGCAAGGACTGACCAGCAAGGAGATTGCGAACCGTATGCGCATCAGTCCAAATACAGTGAAAGCTTTTCTCCGGCTGGTCATGGTGAAGATGGGTGTCTCAACGCGTTCCGGGATTGTGGGCAGGTTTGCGCGATCTGTGGAGTCCAATCATGGAGGGCAGTCTGCGAACGAAGGTAACAGTCTTCAAGAACTGGCCCATTTGAGCGATTTACGAAGATGAGGTCCCGGTGCGATCATAAGAATTGATGAAGCGGCATCAAAATTGAAGAGGCTTCCAACGTTTTCCTCAGGTCGTCGAAATTACAGCGTGCGGAATGCCGCCGCATCAGGGTGCCAGTGAAGTCCCGACATCTATTACCGGCCGAGCGCAGAATCTCAGCAGCGGCTCCCTATCCTTTTTTGGCGAACAGCGCGCACAACGACTCGACGTCTAGCGGAGAAACTGCTTCTCTGCCGGCGCACCGATCGGCATTCTCACACGGGCTCAACTTTGGTGGACGAGAAAGCAAACCCACCAACCAAGTAGTACGGGCAGCCTCTGCCATCGATTTGGTCTTGGAGCAGATCGTCTATCAAACCCGGCTATCCACTTGTGCAACGGGAGCCTTCATCGGTTTATTACGTAATGGTCAGATGGTTTACCGCGCCATGAACGGGGCAACTTCGGCCGAGTTTGTCGCCTATTTGCGCCGAGACCCGCGAGTGGTTGATGCTTGCCTGCGCACCTCTTCGATGCGGCATGTTCATAACTCCGATAACTCCAGTGAACTCGACGAGTCGGTTTGTCGCAGTCTAGGGGCCCGCTCTATTGTGCTTTTCCCGGTGTTGAACGAAACGCCAGAGAAACTAGGCGTCCTCGGTGCTTTCTCCCCTCAGGCCGATGCATTTGCGGCTGGCGATCTTGTGAAGATACAGTCGCTCTCGCATCGCATCGCTGACACCATCGCGCGGGTGGACGAACTGGCTCACGACTCTGCGGGCAATGTTCCCGTTTCGGCGCAAGCGGGTGGCGAGAGGCGATTTCACACTACTGCGGAACACAGAACAACCGTAGGAGCCACGCTCGCATCTGGCGCTCGAAGATCGCTGGTAGCCGTTCTCATCATAGGCCTCTCGCTTCTCGTCGGTTGGGAGCTGACTCGGACTGTCCCTCGCGGCAGGCCGCACGCAGCAAGCAGGAATTCCACCATTGTCGTGCCGCAATCTTCAGCAACTGCACAAATTCCCTCCGTTCCTGCTCTGTCGGTTGCTAAGCCTGTGAGCCCAACAGCCATCGTCCCCGTTCCGGCCAAGACTTCAAATCGGGTGTCAGGTCGCGCAAAGCAACGTGTGCCTGATTTGGAGATTGAGAACACATCTGATGGTGACTCCTCAGGAATCGTGCTGTTTGAAGGCACAGAAGCGAAACCCACATCGACGACGTCAAAGGATCCGATTGCAGGCAGCGACTCCGCTTCCTCAACTCCCATCATCATTCCAGAGCGAGCGGCCCTCGATCTTGTCGTCGACCGTGTCGAGCCCGAATACCCGAACGAGGCCAAGGCACATCACGTGCAAGGGTCGGTGGTACTCGACCTTCTTGTAGGCAGGGATGGAAGAGTCGAGCGACTGAGTCGTGTGCAGGGAGATCTTGGGCTGACGGCTTCGGCTACCGATGCGGTCAGGCAATGGCGGTTCAAGCCGGTTATCCGCAATGGACGTCCCGCCGGCTTTGAAACTCAAATCACCTTAACTTTTGCACTGCCATGAGACCACTGCTACATCGGCGTCACAGACGTGAGGGGGGCCGCGGTCTATTTGTTTGTTCCGTCGCCACCCTACTCGCAGCAGTTTCCCTGTTTAGCTTTCCTCTTGTGTTGCTGGGCCGCGACGCATCGAAACAGGAATCGCACGATGCTCTTCCCGGTGCCCAGACCCCCGCGACAATTGTTCATTTAAAACTCTTGCTGGACGATGGTCCGCCTACGGTTGAAATTATAACCACGGCTCCGGTGACCCCGAAGATCAGCAAGTTAGACGGGCCCATGCGTCTGGCTATCGATTTGCCGAACACAAACATGTCGGTTTCTCACAAACAGGTACCGGTGAAGAGTGACGATGTCAGCGCGGTTCGTCTCGAACTGAGCGCTACCAATCCGCCGCTGGTCCACGTGGAAGTCGATTTACGCAAACCGATGGATTACACCTGGGAATCAGCTGGGAATCGTCTGTTGGTGCGCCTGCGCGCGATGGAGGGAAAGAAGGTGTCGCCAGTGGCAGCTCCAATTGATGCCCTTGACTTTGGCAACGTCGTACCTGTTGACCGGCTGGCTTCAGGCGCCTCCATCACTGCCTCATCCGACACGACCGTGCTTCGCTTGCACCGCGGCGGAGATTTTTATGTTTGCCCGCGCACCACAGTCTCCGTTACTCGTTCTCGAAATGGTCCCGACATGATGCTAGCGATCGGCGCCGGCGCCGTGGAGACGCACGTCACTCTTGACAATTCCGCAGATGAGGTGATCACTCCGGATTTTCGCATTCTGCTTCGTGGTCCGGGAGAGTTCGACTACGCAATCCGCACCGATTCGCAGGGCAACACGTGTGTCCGAACTCTCCCCGGTAACACCTCCTCGGCAATCATTTACGAACTCATGGGAGACGGAAAGTTTGAATTCCAACCACGGGATCAGATCGTTTTTCATGGGGGACGCCTAAGTCCCGAGGATACCGCTCTGCACTCCGCCTCAGCATCGGGTGATGATACGATTCTGCCGGTAGATTGCGGGTGTCCTCCGCCCCCGCACCCTGTGCTTTTGGCTTCTAATGGGGCGGAAGGGAGCAATCAGGACGCAAGCGCGGAGAGAAGTTCTGCCGTTTCCCTCAATGCGCCCGCTGCAGGCGTGCAGATAGCGGAACTGCCCGCATCGGTGCGGAATCAGCCTCACGCGGAAGCGCAGGCTATCCTAACCTTTCGACCCTCCCCTTCACCCACACCTTTCCCGTTGTCAACCCGCCGTGCGCCATCTCCAACGATGGTGTTGCCACCTCCGACTCCTGTGCGACACAAGAAGATGTTCGATGGCGTGCGACATTTTTTTGCGAAGATATTCGGGTAACCGATGCTCCGGAGTGGAGAGGTTAAGGCGCTGTTCGCGGATCTCAGGAACCAGATCGGTCTCTGTCGCCTGTATACACGGTCTTCTTTTTTGAGACTTCTAAAGTGGCCCAGATACAATTTCTGCCGAGTGGGTCTTCGGCTCGCGTTCAGTTTCGCAACTTGGCTCCCCCGAAGATAGTGGACACCAGTTCGAAGACTTCGCCCACCGCTTCATCCAGTTCAAAGGAGAACAGTGCCAAGTCCACCCGGGCGAGACTGCGGTGTTCTTTCAAGAGAATCGACCACGCCGGGTATCCGACCAAATCTACTTTGTGGCGCTCATAATATCCGTACCCCATGCCGCGCATGCGGCAAAGTAAATCGTGATCGGTCCCCTTTTTCTGTAACACTTTCAAGCTGAGTTTTCGGCAGCTTGTGAGCTTGGCAGATCGCCATTCAGAGCGATCTGACAAGCGAACTCACTCGGTGTCCGTTCTCCCAGAGACCTGTGAGGACGACTCTCATTGTATTCCCGCCTCCGATCCTCGATGACTTGCTTGGCCTCGGTCAGGGTCGCGAACCAGTGCACATCCAAACATTCTGCTCGCAAGGTTCCGTTGAACGACTCCACATACGCATTGCCCGTCGGCTTGCCTGGCCGCGAGAAGTCGATCTGCACCTGGTTGTGATACGCCCACAGGTCCATCCTCTGACTGGTGAACTCCGACCCGTTGTCACAGAACAACAGCTTCGGAGTTCCTCTCTTCTGCCGAATCTGATTTAGAGCACCCACCACGTCTCCACCGCGCTTCGCCAGACTGCGTCCATGCCGGTCGGCAACCTCGACAGCATGGAAGAGCAGATGATCATCCGCGCTCTGGAGAGGAGTGGCGGCCACCGCGGCCACGCCGCGGACCAGTTGGGCATTTCCCGTCGCACTCTCAGCCGCAAACTCAAGGAGTACAACATCAACGTCGCCCCCGGGGACGGCGTGAACTCTCTGGGGTTCATCAGCCTCGATCAGCAGAAATTCTTCCGCGCCCGCATTCAGCTTGCCGTTACACTGAAAAACCAGCAGGGGGACGAAGTGTGCGTCCAGGGCACGAACCTGAGCACCGGCGGCATGGGGTTGGACGGACTGAGAGAACCGATGCGCTTCGCCGGCCTTCTCGATGTGAGCTTCCCGCTGCCTGATACCGAAAGCGTTTTTCGCGCCAAGGCCAGGATCGTCTGGATTGGTGAAGAAGGGCGCGTCGGCCTTCGCTTTGCAGTCATCGATCCCGCACTTTTCGAGCAGCTTCAGTCCTGGACCAAGCACAAAATGAAGGACGAAGGCTGGGATCTACCCTCCTGAAATCAGCCCTTTCATGCTACGTACCTCTTAATGAACCGGTGCTGGTTGCGGAGTCGCCTGTGGAGCCGTTGCGCTCGGACTTGAAAAATTAACCTTCGGAACTTCGCGCGATCCCGCCGAAGCTTCGAAGTAAGCTTCATTCGGCTTGAATCCAGCGATCCCCGCGAAAAAGCTGTTGGGGAACTGCTGCACGTAAGTGTTGTAGTCGCGCAGCGTGTCGTTATAACGTTTGCGCTCGACTGCGATGCGATTCTCCGTGCCGGCGAGTTCATCCTGCAAACGAAGGAAATTCTCGTTGGACTTCAACTGAGGATAGTTCTCGACAATCAGCAGCAAGCGTCCCAGCGCTCCGTCGAGCTGTCCGTTCGCCGCAATCTTCTCTTGCGGCGAGCCCGCCGAAAGCAACGCCGAGCGCGCTTTCGCGATGTCGCCGAACACCGTCACCTCCTGCTGCGCGTAGCCCTTCACGGTCTCTACCAAATTCGGGATCAGGTCAGCGCGGCGCTGCAACACAATATCCACCTGCGACCAAGCTGCCTTTACTGCCTCATTCTTGCTGACCAGCGTGTTCTTCACACTGACGTACTGGCCAAATGTGAATAGGACAATCAGTAATACAATTGCGATCACAACCACGACAGCGATGAGTCCCTTGCCCATGATGTTCTCCTGAAAGCACGAATGAACTCTACGAAGAGCTCGCAGCACCCGAGTCCAGCATTTTATCAACCGCAGCGGTTACCTGTTCGAGTGCTGCCAGATATCGCGCAAAAACGTCTGCCACGTCGAATTTCTTCCGGTCTGCCTTCCGCTCTCTAATGTCAAGCACATGCAAAACGCCGGAGGGATCAAACCCAATGTGCTGAGCCAATGCTTCCACTGCCTCGCGTTTCCCCACCGGAGCACTGTAACCCAGCACCATCAGCGCGTGCCGGAACAGAGTGGCGAAGGACGAAACTGATCGTACCAGCAACTCCCGCATGCGCGAGTCACTGCCCAAGGCGAGGAGCAGGTGCTGGCGCAGCAGCGCGAGCTTCTCCCTCAGTTCATATTCCACCTGCACTCGATGCAGATTCAGCGGAATCGAAAGTCCCTGAAGAACATCTTCGCCGAAGAGGACGCGATGGTGCTGTTGCATGTCGATTAACTCGATAGCAAATACGTCCACGGAACGCTCGATCTCTTCCCGAGTCATAAACAGTGGCAGCGGCTGTTTCTGCGAGGCCCATGATTTCACGGCGGGAGCGAGGGTTTGCAACGCAGCAAACGAACTGTCGCGAACCACGCAGAACAGATTTACATTCGAGAACTCGAGATGAAAATCTCCCGCGACCGCCGATCCGAACAGGATCACGCTCTCCAGGTTCGCTCCAGCGGCTGCTCGCAACCGGCTGACAAAGTCGCTAATCTTTTTTTCAGGAACCATTTGCGTCCTCGCTGGCTACCAGCTGCTGCTAGCTCCACCACCACCAGAACTGCCGCCGCCAAATCCGCCAAAACCACCACCCCCGCCAAAACCTCCGCCGCCCCAACCTCCGCCGCCCCTGCCGCCAAACATCCCAGAAAGGAGAATCCAGAAAACTATGCCGCGAAGCGGAGTAAAAAGAACGACCAGGACAATGACAATCAGCAGGACAACACCGCCCGCTGATATACCGTGGCTCGGCTCCGCCTGCTCTGCCGGAGCCGGCGCGAGTTGCGGAGTCGTGAGTTGAACTCCAGCGTCCTGCGCGATGATGGTGGCCACGCGCGACGTCACCAGCAACAGCGCCTGGCTGTAATTTCCTGCGCGCATCAGTGGAATGGCTTCCCGCTGAAAACCTCCCACCTTTCCGTCGGGTAGAATCGGCTCTAACCCGTAGCCTACCTCAATGCGCGCGCGGTGGTCATTAATGGCATACAGGATGAGCACCCCGCGGTTGGTGGACTTGCTTCCCACGCCCCACTGATGAAAAAGATCCACCGCGTAACTTTCAATATCGGAACCATCCAGGGACTTGACGCTCACAACGGCGATCTGGGCATGTGCCTTCTCGTCAATTTGCCTGCAGATCTCATCCATCTGCGCGATCGCGTTCTGATCCAGAACGTGCGCGAAGTCATTGACGTAGTCGGTGGCTTTGAGCTGAGCGATCGGTTCGGCTCGCGCAGTCAGAACCAGCGTCAGTGCAACGGCCACATCGAGACACAACTTTGTCCACGACTTCATCGCAAAGAAAATTGTACAGGACCCGATCTCACTCATCGCGCTCGCCTTGCCTTTTGCTTCGTTCAGCGTTTGCAGTACCTAAAGATAACCCGGACCAAATCCGCGAACGCACGGCTAAGGCCACCGAAACGATGAAGCGCGATGCCAAGACTGTGCCGGAAGGTGTTAAGGAAGGCATGAGCAGCGATAAAGCCATCACTGTCAATAAGGCCTCCCGCGAACACCTGCTCAGCCTGCCAGGCCTCACTGAGCACGAGGTTGACCGCATCATCGCTGACGTCCATTCGACAATGCCCATGACCTAGTAGTCGGAGTATGACAAAATCCACGACCGGGTCGTCGCAGGCACTAACGTCCTGTTTCTATGACTTCTGGCGCAATCCTGCGATATCATCAAAGGGATGCTTGCTTCGTGCCATCCATTTCAGACTGACGATCCGCGCCTGGAGCCGATTCACGCCAAGGTGATTGCCGGCGAGCGCCTCGGTTTCGCCGACGCCCTCACGCTCTATCGCACCGGCGACATCCTCGCCGTGGGCTGGATGGCCAACCAAGTCCGCGAACGCATGCACGGCGACAAGACGTACTTCAACGTCAATCGTCACATCAATCCTACGAACGTCTGCGTCGCGGCCTGCCGTCTCTGTGCGTTTGGTCGCAAGAAAGACACTCCCGGCGCCTACACCATGGCGCTCGATGAAGCTTTCGAGACTGCTGCCTCGGGATACAGTGAGGCTGTAACTGAATTTCACATCGTCGGTGGCTTGCACCCCGACTTGCCGTTTCAGTATTTCCTCGATCTCTGCTCAGGGTTGAAGCAGCGGTTTCCGCAGGTGCATCTCAAGGCCTTTACCATGGTCGAGGTCGCATATCTCGCCAAGCGCGCCAAGCTCTCCATTCGCGAAACTCTGGAACAACTCAAAGCTTCCGGTGTGGACTCGCTCCCCGGCGGCGGCGCAGAAATATTTGCGGACCGGATTCGCCACATCATCTGCGACCACAAGATTGATGGCGATCAATGGCTCGAGACCGCCAAACTCGCTCATCAGATCGGGCTGAAATCGAACGCGACCATGCTTTATGGCCACGTCGAAAACGACGAAGATCGCGTCGATCATCTGCTGAAGCTGCGCGCACTGCAGGACGAAACCGGCGGCTTTCAAACCTTCATTCCGCTGGCCTTCCATCCCGATAACACTCCGTTGCAGCATTTGCCGAAGACTACGGGAATGCTGGACATCAAGCAGATTGCCGTTAGCCGCCTGGTGCTCGACAACTTCCCGCACATCAAGTCCTACTGGCAGATGATGACCGCGAAGATTGCGCAGATCTCGTTGCGCTTTGGTGCCGACGACATGGATGGTACGGTGATCGAAGAGAAGATTTACCACGACGCGGGCGCGACCACACCGCAGGGTATGCGTCGCGAAGAACTCGAACGCCTGATCCGCGCCGCCGGCCGCGAGCCCATCGAGCGCGATACTCTCTACCGGCCTGTCACACGGACGGAGACTTCGGTCACTGTAGCGGTGTAGGGTACCTCGCATACAGACAGTCATTTTCCAGCCGATGAACAAAAGGCCGGAGTAGGGAAGTCGATCCCCCTATTCTCCGGCCACTTGAAACTAAGAACCAGAAACTGGAAACTGCCTTTACAGCTTCTCGAAAAACTCGCACGCGGAACAGGAAATATACATCCCGCCCGGCACGCCGCGCTCCCGGTCCTTCATGCGCTTGACGATGCGCGTCGACTTCCCACACTTAGGACAATCGGTGCTCTTGCTGGTGTCCATGACCTTCTTACGATCTGCTGTTTTTGCGATTTTCGCTCCAACTGCCATGATTCGTTTCTCCTGATCTCAATTACACAGTGCGATCCACCTGAACTGCCACAGATGATTGTGGATGGGATGCTTCAGAAAACTTTAGCCCGGGAAACCCGGGAATCCACTCGGGAAGACTCTGCAGACCGCGTCTCGGCTCTCTTCCCGTAGTATTTGATTTTACAGTAATGCCTTATTGATTGTCTCGCCTTGATCTTGACGTTGACCACGCTCCCCCACCCCTGCTACCGTCATGTGTTTGCCCTTCTACGCACGCTTATTCTGCGGGCGGCAAACTTCTGGCTGTGCCATTAGTCCCAAGTTAGAGATTCATTGCTCAGGGAGAGTCCTCATGTCTGCCATCAAATTCCGCGGTGTCGATTTCATTCAGTTCGACTCACTCCTCACCGAAGAAGAGCGCCTGGTCCGCTATACCACCCGACAGTTTATCGAAGACAATCTGGTCCCCATCATCGAAGAGTGCAACCGCGCCGGGCGCTTTCCGCGCGAGCTTGTGAAGCCCATGGCCGATCTCGGCTTCTTCGGCGCGTCACTCAAGGGTTACGGCTGCGCCGGCATGGGCAACGTCGAATACGGATTGATGACCCAGGAGCTTGAACGCGGCGACTCCGGCGTGCGCAGCTTTGTCAGCGTGCAGTCTGGACTTTGCATGTATCCAATCTACGAATTCGGCAGTGATGAGCAGAAGCAGACCTGGCTTCCGCCGATGCAGAAGGGCGAAAAGCTCGGCTGCTTCGGCCTGACCGAGCCCGGTTTCGGCTCGAATCCCGGCGGCATGCTCACTCGCGCCCGCAAAGTGGGTAAGGAATACATTATTAGCGGCGAGAAGATGTGGATCACCTCCGGCACCATCGCCGACGTTGCAATCATCTGGGCCAAGGTGGAAAACGAAGACAATAAGATTCGCGGCTTTCTGGTCGAGACCGATCGCCCCGGCTTCTCAGCCGCTGACGTTCACGGCAAATGGTCGCTCCGCGCCTCAGTTACTTCGGGGTTGTCTTTGCAAGACGTGTACATTCCGGAGTCGAATTTACTGCCGAGAAGTGGCGGGTTAAAGTCACCCCTGATGTGCTTGAACCAGGCTCGCTACGGTATCGCGTGGGGCGCGATCGGCGCGGCCATGTCGTGCTACGACTGCGCGCTGCAATATGCAATTTTGCGCAAGCAGTGGCGCGACCAGCCCATCGCCTCGCACCAGCTTGTACAAGATAAGCTCACTTGGATGATCAGCGAAATCACCAAGGCGCAACTCCTCGTGCTGCAGGTCGGCCGATTGAAAGATGCGGGCAAGGTGGAGCACCAGCATATCTCGATGGCCAAGCGTAACAATGTCTGGATGGCCCTCGAGTGCGCCCGCATCGCGCGCGACATCCTCGGCGCCAACGGCGTTGCCGATGACTACCCCATCATGCGCCACATGATGAATCTTGAGTCGGTGAAAACCTACGAAGGCACCCACGACGTGCATTCGCTGATCATCGGACAGAGCGTGACGGGGATCGATGCTTTCTGATTGAGTTGAATCGATATCACGAGGTAGGCTTTTCCCGCGGTGGTTCGACTGCCAGGAATTCCTGCGCGAATCGCCGCGCATAGACTTCCAGTAGCGCTGGCACGCGCTGCGGATCGGTCGACCGCACCACCAATCCCGCATGGTGATGCTTCTTGATACGCACAACCACTTCCGGATCGTTGTATCCCGAAGTATCGGGATCGTCCTGCCGCGCCAGCGAAAGAATCACGCCTGCGTAATCTGTTTGGACCGGCGGAAGCGTATACGAGCCATCGCCTCCGGCGACCTCGACGCGAGCCCACTCCCGCCACAGATTGATCCCTGTAGCTGCCTCGACCATCTCGTTGATGTAAGCGCCGCCCACCCGCGCTGCACACTCGAGAAAATAGAAATGCCCGTCAGCGTGTGCCTGGATGAATTCCGCATGCGCTACGCCTCGCACCAGTCCGAGCGCCGCAATCAAGTCGCGGTTAATCTGCCTCAGTGCAGCGTCCGCGTCGCTTCCGCGAGGCACAGTGAACGTGGTGAAAACTCCGCCACCTTGCGCCACGTTCATAGGCGGCTTGCCGTATTTGCTCACATTGGCGAAGATCACTTCGTTCTCGCAGACAACTGAATCCACGTGATAGACGTCGCCCGGGACGAATTTCTCCAGGAGATAAGTAGATTGCTTGTCTCCCAATTGTTCCAGAATCGGCCATAGTTCGTCGGCAACGTGGATTTTCTTGATGCCGATCGCCGACGCCTCCTGGCGCGGCTTGAGCACCCACGGTCCTGGAACATGCTCGAGGTAGTAGCGAATGTCGGCGTGATTGAAAACCGGAACGAAATCCGGGACGCGCACTCCGCGATCGAGAGCACGCATCCGCATGGCCAGTTTGTCGCGGAAGTAGCGCATGGTAGTCAACCCCATGCCAGGAACACGCAGGTGTTCGCGCAGAGTTGACGCCGTTTCCATGTCGTACTCGTCGAGCGCCACGATGCGGTCAATTTTGTGCGTTCGTGCCAGGTGCGTGACCGCCTGAACAATATCGCTCAACGGAATTTCAGCGGGAAGGTAAAACATGTCCTCCAGAATCTCGCGCGGCCAGTCGGCATTGCGCAGCTTTTCCGCAGTAAGTAGAAACACGCGGCAGCCCAGGCGCTTGCACTCGCGCATAAACTCCTGTCCCTTCTCGTAAGTCGTAATGCAGAGCAAAGTGAGCGCGCGCGGTTCCGGCATGAGACTCCCTTTTCGTAACAGGCTTGAGAGAATAACATGGTGGCGTGGGCGTCAGCATAGGTTATTCCCATAGCTCCCGCCATTTCTTTCAATCTGCCTGCGATTGCGTTATATTCTCAGGCCGGTCGAATTGGCCGGTTCACAAAGCATGCTGGGAGGCTCTTAATGTCCACTCAGACTCGTCCAGAAGGCAAGGCCCGCAGTTTCGGCCAAAACATTGAAAGCGATCTGGCTTCGCGATTTCTGCGAGTTGTCGAAGTTGCGGCCATCGCCTCTGCACACACCATGGGTCAGGGCGAGCGCAAGCTCTCCGACCAGGTCGCCACCGAGGCCATGCGGCAAACTATGGACTGCATCCCCATGCGTGGCACCATCGTCATTGGCGAGGGTGAGCGCGACGAGGCTCCGATGCTCTACATCGGGGAAAAAGTCGGTGCGGAATTTCCCGACGGACGCGAAGTGCCTGAGGTCGATATCGCCGTCGATCCGCTCGAAGGCACCAATCTCTGCGCCACGGGAGCGCCCGGATCGATTACCGTACTCGCTGCTTCAGAACGCGGAGGCTTGCTCAATGCTCCCGATTGCTACATGCAAAAAATCGTGGTCGGGCCTTCCTGCAAGAACGCCGTCGAACTCGATGCTCCCGTAGCTGACAATCTGAAAAACATCGCGAAGAGAATGGAGCGCGACGTGGAAGATCTCGTGGTAATCGTGCTGGATCGGCCACGCCACGAAAAACTGATTGCTGATATCCGCGCCGCCGGCGCCCGTATCCGTCTGATCGGCGATGGCGACCTCTCAGCCGGCATCGCAGCCGCCGTAATCGGTACCGGGGTACATGCGGTCATGGGCTCGGGTGGTGCGCCGGAAGGCGTGATTACCGCCGCGGCCATCCGTTGCCTCAACGGATTCATGCTCGGCCGCCTAGTCGTGAAGCCCGACCAGGAGGAGCGCCTCGCGCGCATGGGCATCAAAGATAAGGATCGTATTTACGAAGCCGAAGACCTTGCTCCCGGCAAGCAGCTCATCTTCGCCGCCACCGGAGTGACCGACGGCGCATTGCTCAAAGGCGTCCGCTTTTTCGGCGAAGGCACGCGGACTTCGTCGGTGATCCTCACCCATCAGACTGGTAAGGTGCGCTTCATCGAGAGCATTCACCTGGAGAAAGGGCCGGATGTGAAGGTGAGGTTCGCGTAAAGATTCGCTATTTCAGATACTCCGAACCTTTCTTCAGATCCTCGGGGATGTCGGGGAACCGCGGAAACTCCTGCGAATACCCTTTGAGCAGGCTAACCGTCACCTCCGCCCGGAGATTGCCATCGTGGACGGCAATCTTGTGAGGACGTCCCTTCGAGTAGCCCTCCCACAGCGACACGCCGGCATAAGCGCCGTCCTTGCGCAGGATGTAATACGTCATGTCGAGGAATGGCAGCTTCGCCATGTCGCCGTTGTAGTTGCGGACAATGCGCTTCAGCGCCTCCATCCCGGCTTCCGGCGGGGGCATGCCGTGGCGCATATTTTCAACGATTGTATGTGCGCCCGCGACCTTAATGTTTTCCTCTCCACTGCCGGTCGCGCCGGCCGATCCCACATCTTGATCGGTGTAGCAGCCCGCGCCAATGATGGGCGAATCGCCAAGGCGTCCGGGAAGCTTAAAGGCCAATCCGCTAGTGGTGGTACATCCGGAAATCTCGCCCTTATCGTTCAGCGCGGAACAATGGATGGTGCCGGTAGGTGGAAACAGAACTTTGCGCACGGCTGCCAGTTGGAGTTCGGGCTCGATGCCTAAGTCCGCGGCGCGCGCCTGCAGGTTCTTGATTCTCTCTCGCCACAGTTCGGACTGCGGCTTGTCCCTAATCTCTGGCGGCTGCCAGTGTGGATCGCCCAGACCAGGTCCCCACCAATCGTCGGTCGAGTGAAATTCCTTCCACAGCAACCAGATCTTTCGCGAATGCTCGGTCAGCAAATTCTCGCGCGGAAAGCCCACAGCCACAGCAAAACGCTCCGCACCTTCGCCCACCAGCATCACGTGGCCGGTGTGCTCCATCACTGCCTTTGACACCAAGGACACATTCTTGATGTTGCGCACGCCGCCCACGGAGCCCGCACGCCGTGTGGGTCCGTGCATGCAACAGGCGTCGAGTTCGACTACGCCTTCTTCGTTCGGAATTCCGCCCAAGCCTACTGTGTCGTCATTGGGATCGTCTTCTGGACCTTTCACTACTTTGAGGGCCGCGTCGAGTGTGTCGCCGCCGTTCTTCAGGAAGGCATAAGCGTCCTCGAGATACGCATAGCCGTTATTGGCACAAATGATAATGGGTCGCTTGTGCGATCCCGCTTGCACATCATGTTCTTGCGGGACAGGATTCGGCTTGGCGTCTTCGCCTTTCGATGGCGTCCCTACTCCGGCGGCGACTGCTCCGAGGACTGAGGTCTTTACAAAATCACGGCGCGAGAAAGGCATGTTCCTCCTGCTTGTATGAAAGCGGGAAGCATATCACGCGGCGGCGCTGGTTTTCATGGCGTCTGAGGCCTGCTGGGTGTTCCGTGGTTGGATGTAAAAAAACAGATCGAATCCTGTAAATTATCATTGAATCAATGAATGAGTTGCAGAACTTTGATCTGGGGCGATCTCGGTACAATATTCAATCTAAACGACTTGCCCGTAAAATATTGCGGACAAGTGAGTTATCCAGATGATATTCATGTGTCTCTTATTATTTGCTTTAAACAATAGTATCCGCCGGTGGTGAGGCCAAGTCAAGGGAAATAGGCGAAATTAGCGGCGGGGCTGCGGTCTCTTTCTTGGCTCTGGGCCTGCTGTCTATCTTGGCGGGTCGATGGCTCAAGTCAACGGCCCTGTATGTTACGGGGGCGACCTTGCTGTTGTCTTTGCCTTGTTCAACTTTATGCTGCACAGCAGCTGATTTCGAGCCCGACCCACCCCCTACCGTGAGTTAGCTTTCCTTCTCGGTGGTGAATGCGCTGATTCGGTAGATGGTTCGAGTTGCCGGACAGCGGGTTCCTCACCGGGCTTGGGGCCCGGTTCGGAATGACAGAGCAAAGGGAAGGGCGAGCGCCGCTCGGCGAGACAACGTACAGAAAACAGGTCCCTCCACTACGCTCGCTTTCGCTCAGCTCCGGTCGGGACGACAGAGCTTTTTCGATGGCTCACTGCACGGTCAAAATCAGCCGCTGGCCAGCCCCCGGTAACGGCCGACCAACCCAGCTTGGCGGCCAAGGGATTGATTCGTGGTGACGTCAGAAATCGACCGCACATCATTGTCTTGCTGGGAGCGGAAACGCAGCAGAGCTGCAATATTGCCGACACGGTCGAGCTCGGGATCATCCTTCACGTAGAACAGTTCGACATCGCGACGGATCACCCAAGGCAGGATTGCCTCAGCCACATCGACAACCTCACGAGTTTCGCGTCCGCAGATCGGACAGGAGCTCACTACGTGGGCATCGAGGTGGCCGCAGCCTGTGCACTCTACCGCTTGTGCCACATAGTGGTCTCCGACCAGCAAGGTTTGTACTTCGCCCAACTCCAGCGAGCGCAACACGCGCCGCAATCCCGTAACGCCGCGACCATTGCTGCGGGCTTGGCTGATGGTTTCGCGTACCACTTCGCTGCACCGCTTCTTTTGCCAGTCGGCGAAAATCCGTTCCGCTTGTGAACGAATTACTTCCCGGCTCACATGTGCCACCTCGGTGGAAAACCGCCCCAGCAACCTCTGCGCTACATCGGAATGCAGTTGCGGCTCGAACTGCGACCAGTGCGTATCCTGGCAGCCCAGAATCCACTGTTCAAATACATGCTTGTCCAAGGCATTCTTTAGCACCTCGGCGACAAGCTTGAAATGCTGGCGTACCTCGTCGGCCACGCGGCGCTCGGCGTGGCCTCCGTCATATCCAGCGAAGCCATCGCCTCGGCCACGACGGGGAAGCGGATGAAAAAATCCTTCCCTTTCGTTCAACTCGCCGAGACGCAGGTCGAACAGGCGCGCCCGGTGGCGATCCACCAAGACCACCCCCAGGCTAGGGAAGGCCCCGAGCAGCCGGGCCAGAGGTTTCAGATGGAAATGCCGATTGACCAGAAGTTGCGTGCCGCCGAGTTGTGGCGGCAGATCATACTCGCGCCAAAAGCCTTGTGCGGCGCACGCGAAGACGGCCTTGGCGTGGGTGCCGTTACCCCGCAAGTCTTGCGACAAACGGACAATGCGGTCAATATCGGCGCGCGCCGACTCGCATTTATCTTTGCTCGTACTCGTGCTCTTGCTCTCCAACCGCCGTAATGCTTCCCGCACTAGATCTTTGGTCGCAATGGCTTCTTCCTTGTGGGCTTTGTTGCGAGGCGCCGTGGGCTGAAAGTAGAAGCTTAGAGCGCAGGCTCCCTGATCGTCAAATTGCGCTAGTTCATGAATTTGTTCGCGAGTAATCATTCGCTGTCCCACTTCCTTTCAGTTGGGATTGGATTTACGCGGTCCCAGTGGGCACGAACCGCCCCTTGAATTGGCCGACAAATTGAGGCGATTTGCGCAGGTGATCGCGCGTGGCAGAAATAGAGTGCAATACCCTGTCCGGCGGAATGCCGGTGATAGCGGAGATTTCGTCGACCCCGAAGCCTTCGATGGCATGCAGGATGAAAGCCTCGCGATGGTTCGCGGCCACATCCCGCAGAGTGGCAGCAATCAACCGCATCATCTCGTCGGATCCCACGATCTGTTCCGGCGTCGCCACGCGATCGTCCGCGATGATGGTTTCTTCCGTGATCGCTTCGTCTGGCTGGTGAAATTGCAATTCCGGCTCATCGCTGGCCTTGACGTTGGGCGGGCGGGCGGATTCTTCCAGGCGCACGGCACCCCCGTTGCTTCCCTCCGGGCGGGAGAGTTCGTCGAGCGCATCCAATGCCAGGCGATAGAGCCATGGCTCCAGAGCCAGTCGCTCTGGCTTCTCCCGTCCATTACCCAGCGCGGCCGCGATGGCTTCGTCGATCACTTCTTCTTTGCTGATCGATTCCCGCACAACCTGATCGGCGGTCTCGCGAAAATAGATCTCGCGCTCCACAAAGCGCTCCAGGCGAGGAAGATTCACGTTGACGTAGGAACGCACATCTTCAGCCGAAACGGTCGCCGGAAACACCACGGCCAGCGTCTCCTCAAAAGGCACGGCAACATTGTGTCGTCCTGACGCCTCCTTCTGCCGGCGCGTCCACTTGTGCGGGGAGCGCAGAAGTTCCTTGTGTTTGGTCACTTGTTGTAGCAAGTCTTCGAATGCGCTCTTCACCGCAGCCTCGGCAGTCGGGGCTTTGGCTTGCACGGCCATCTGTCCCGAAGGCAGCCGCAAGTTCAATGAAACGCTCGTTCCTTCGCGGGCGGAGATCTCCTCCACCATGCCTTTGAGATGCACCAATTCCGGGCGGAAGACCTGCAGGCGTTTCCGCAGTTTTTCGATCTGATGTTGGATGTCTTTTTCTACAGCGGGAGTTCTGTGAAGCCGGTAACTGATGTGGACGTTCATTAGCACCTCGAGCTTGCAAACGAAGGACGCAAACCAGTGCTTTCTACGACGATTGTACACCCGCTCGTACAGTGGAAAAATGCGAATTGCAAGACCGAAATGTTACCAGTTGCCGATTTTGGAACCGTCGCAAAGCAGCAAGAGTCTCAAGGCAACATTATTTGCAGACTGCCAGATCGCCAGCTATGATCCGTGCACCATGCAACTGGCCAAACTCTTAGTTCTCGCGTCTCTCGTTGCTTCGGCCAACGCCCAGAATTCAGCGTCGAAGGAAGTTGAGGATGTCTATCCCGATGCTCATGCCCTCTACCTGGACTTGCATCAGAATCCTGAGCTCTCTGCGCACGAAACCCAAACCGCAACGAAGTTGGCGAGCCGGTTGCGCAACCTCGGCTATGAAGTAACCGAACACGTCGGCGGCACGGGCATTGTTGCCATCCTAAAGAACGGCCCCGGCCCGACGGTGATGCTGCGAACCGAACTTGACGCCCTGCCGGTTGAAGAGAAGACCGGCCTTCCCTATGCAAGCAAGGTCCGCACGAAAGACGACGCCGGCCACGATGTTCCCGTGATGCATGCTTGCGGACATGACCTGCACATGGCAGCGATTACAGGCACGGCTGCGATCATGGTCCACAGCAAAGACACTTGGCACGGTACTCTTATATTGGTCGGCCAGCCTGCGGAAGAGACGATCGGCGGCGCCAAGGCTATGCTCGATGACGGTCTGCTGACAAAATTTCCCAAACCGGACGTGGCCGTCGCCTTGCACGTCGCCAACACCATGCGTGCGGGCGTGGTGGGGATTACACCAGGGATCTACAACACGAATGCCGATTCGCTGCGAATCACGATCTACGGCAAAGGCGGACATGGCTCGGCCCCACAAACTGCGATCGATCCGATCGTGATCGCCGCTCGAACCATTCTGGCCCTGCAGACCATTGCCTCGCGCGAGGTGAAGCCCGGGGAAATGGCGGTGGTCACAGTTGGCTATATTCAGGCTGGTACTAAGAACAACATCATTCCTGATCAGGCTGAGTTGGGGTTGACCGTCCGCACCAACAAACCGGAAGTGCGTAAGCAAGTGCTGGCGGCGATCTCGCGCATTACGAAGGCCGAAGCCGAAGCGGCGGATGCGCCGCGTCCACCCTCGATTGATCACTATGAAGGTACGGACTTAGTATACAACGACCCCGCTCTGGCGCAGAGTTTGCGCGGCGTGCTGGAGTCAGCGTTGGGTAAAGAAAATGTTCTCATCGAAGAGCCGATCACAGCTTCGGAGGACTTTTCTTACTTCACCGAACAGGGAATCCCCAGCTTCTACTTTAGTCTCGGCGGAGCGGACCCAGACAAGTTCGCGAAGGCAAAGGCTGCAGGGACGATGCTGCCCTCAAACCACTCCCCGCTGTTCGCGCCCGATGTGGATCCAGCACTGCACACCGGGATTGCGGCGGAAGTTGCTGTGCTGCGCAATTTGCTGAACAGCTCAGTTGAGGAGCTACGCAAATTGGTGGCTGAGGGATCAGGGTCAGCGCAATCGGCGCGTTAGTGGGACGTGGAGGGGAACAGCTCAATCCTGTAAGACCTACCCACTCCTGTCGGTCAATGGTCAACCGACATAATCCTCATGTGCCGTAAAAACAGGCAGCGTGCTAGTTTGAATCTGCGGCACCGACTTGTCGCAAATGATGAACTAGGTGCGTAAGGTAGTCACTTGCCAGGAAGCCAAGGGTGACCGCCTCTCCCGAGCCGATGCGGCAGACGGTTCCCAGCTTGGAGGCAGGTAAATGGGCAATTATGTGGGCGAGGTAGCGATTGTAGGTGGCCCATAGTGAGACCAGCAGTGACCAATCAGCGTCTTGAGGAACTTGCACGCGTACATTTTCGCTCTGGTCGTATCCAGGGAACTCCAACGATGGCTGAAGGGCCGCCCGGACGAATCGTTGATGGTTGTTGGACGCCGAATCGATGAGATGTCCCATGACTTGCTTGCGCGACCAGCCGCCAGGCAATGTCGGCGTGAGAGTTTCGGCTTCATCAATTCTGCGAAGCCTCGTCTCCGCAGCCTCGACTAGGCGTAGCAACTGTTTACTCAGCTGTTCCACTCGCTCTCCCGCCGTGTCAATTGCGTCCATGCCGGTGGCACAAGTCGCGTTTATGCGCCGATCTGCTGCAGAATTGCTCTTACTTCCGCCGCCGGATCGGCAGCTCCGGTGATAGGCCGTCCCACCACGATATAGCTTGCTCCCGCGGCAGTCGCTTCCGCAGGCGTAACCACGCGCACCTGATCTCCGTGGCCCGTACCGGCAGAGCGCACGCCTGGAGTCACGATGGCGAACTCGTCTCCCAGTTCCGTCCGCAGCATCGCAGCTTCGCGTGCCGACGCGACGACCCCATCGCATCCATTCGCGAGCGCCAGCGCGGCCAGGCGCAGCACTTCCTCCGCGACCGTTCCTCGAACCCCGATTTTCTCCAGATCGTTTTCGTCCATGCTGGTGAGCACGGTAACCCCCAGCACCGTCAGCGCGGGATTTATGGCTCGCGCCGCGTCCACAGCAGCGCGGAGCATCTTAGCACTGCCGCAAGTGTGCACCGTCAGCATGCTCACACCCAGCTGCGCCGCTTCGCGCACCGCTGCCGCCACGGTGTTGGGGATGTCGTGATATTTCAGGTCGAGAAAGACGCGCCGGCCCGAGGCCACCAGATCCCGCACCAGATGCGGACCTTCAGCGGTATACAACTGCATGCCAACTTTATAAGTCAACACCGAGTCGCCCACGGCCGCCACGATTTTCTGTGCGGCTGCCGCCGTCGACACGTCCAGCGCGACTATCAGTTTCTGGCGTGGATCGTTTTTCTCCGAATTGTTCTGGCTTAGATCGCTGCCAGGGATGGGGTGGGGCAGTGCTGTCGGCATCCCTAGCAGTGTAGAGCGTTTAGCGGATTTCCGCCACGGGGTGGTTGTAGGCTACAGTTTGAAAAACCTGCCGCTGCTGGGTTTGGGGTTTCACCAGATCCAGGCGGACCTTCTGCAGCCCGCAGTGCTCGAACGCCAAAGCATGAGCGGCTCCGTAGGACAGATCAATAATACGGCCGGGCACAATCGGCCCCCGGTCGTTTACCTTGACTACGACCGTCCTGCCGTTATGCAAGTTCGTGACCCGTACATAACTTCCCAAGGGAAGGGTAGGATGCGCTGCGGTCATGTCATACATTTCGTAATCTTCGCCGCTGGCGGTTGGTTTGCCTTCAAAATCCTCCCCGTACCAAGAAGCCGTCCCAATCTGATACGGTTGGCTCTTCCCGGTCTGCTTTCGGATTTCGGGCTTGATCTGGGCTGATCTACTTGGGGCTGAACTGGCCTCGGAGTTGTTCGGACCCTGAGCTGCTCCCAGCCCGACGATCATTAACCCGATCATCAGTCCGTGAGCTATACGTCTTCGCATTCAGTTCTCCTCGCATCTCAAAAAGTCGTCCTAGCTAGGCTCTTTCGTTAACGGTTTGTAAATCCTAGAGGGCTGGTTGGTCCTTGTCAACCTCAAACTGCGTGGTCTATAGTGACCTGGGAGTAACCGATATCTTACGTAACTTGTTGTTAATCATAAGAAAGTAGCATGATGTCTATAAAAACAATAGAGTTATATGTTTACACAAGAGTAACTCAGTGAGATTGCGCACCTCGTGAAGTATTTACATCTCCAGTTGATTCAGTAACTTACAGATTATGTCTTTATAAGTTGTTTATTGCCAGCGTATTAGGTACAAGGTTGCTTAGTCCGGAGATTATTTTCTCGTTCTCCGGCCGTGCCAGCACCACAAAACCATGGCTGAAACGCCTCAAGTCGTATTGACCATCGCGGGCTTTGATCCCTCCTCCGGGGCTGGCGTGACTGCCGATATTAAGACGATCGCCGCCCACGGTTGCTACGGGGTAGCCTGCATCACAGCCATGACCGTCCAGTCGACCGCCGGCGTCCGCCGCGTTGAGGCCGTCGATCCCGGTCTAATCACCGAGACCCTGAACGAGCTCGCCGCCGATATTCCTATCGCAGCCGTCCACATCGGAATGCTGGGAACAGCCAAGGTCGTCCGGGCGGTGGCTGAGTTCCTAGCGCAGCGCCAGGGCAAGTCGAAGTTGCCCAACATAGTCCTGGACCCCATCCTTAGATCCTCTTCGGGCGCCGAGCTGCTGGATGCTCCCGGAACCAAGCTGCTGATCGAAAGACTCATCCCGCTGGCCACCGTCCTTACGCCGAACGTGGATGAGGCTGCCGTCCTCACTGGACTGAAAGTCACGAATCTCGACGAAATGCGGACAGCGGCCGCCAGACTCCATGAGATGGGTTCACCCGCCGTCGTCATTACCGGCGGCCATTTGGACAAAGCCATCGACCTCTTAAGCTTCACCACCAAACATGGCGTCGAGCAGGAAGTCTTTAAGGCGGAGCGGCAACGCTCGAATTCCACCCACGGCACAGGCTGTGCCTTCGCCACCGCCATGGCCTGCCACCTTGCCCTCGATCGCGGCCTGGCCGAAGCCGCCCTGCTGGCCAAGACCTACGTGACGGCTGCGATCGCTGCCGGCCATCCCCTGGGTCGCGGAACCGGCCCCGTCCACCATCTCTACCGCATGAACCAGCAGCGGCGTGCCGCAAGTTCAGGAAGCGAGTCGTAAAGACCGGCCACAGAAAAAGAAATTAGGATCCTACTCGCGATCGCTGTCGGAAGGCTCCTTCAGCAGGATTCCCGCTACAAACGAGGCAGTCGCGGCCAGCAGCCATTCAATCCGCCACATCTGGATCGCCTGAAACTCCGCAAGATTCGACGCCTTGTAGAACAGGCTGACCCCGATGGCTCCGGCCACGCAGCCCAAGCCCAGGATGAAAGCGATCAGCGCCGCCGTGGGCAGGCCTACCCAGCGCTTGATCTCATGGAAGTGCAAATAGTGCAGCCAGTCGGGGAAGGGTATCTCGCGCCACGTGTCCGCAGCCCAACCGACCCCATTTCTCACCCACGCCACGTTCCTGGCCCACAGACCCGCAATGACTTCTGCATCGCTTCTGACCTCAGTCGAGGTTGCGGTCAATACTGCGCGGCGCAGTCCGCAGGTATGGCAAAACCTTGCGGCAATCATGAACTCGCTGCCGCAACCACCGCAAGCATCCGCCATCTCCTCGCTGGCTACGGCCGGGGGGACAGCCGTAGCCGGAGGATCCAGGACGCTCGGTGGGCTCCAAAATTCCTGCTGTGCATTGCGAACTGCTTCAGCCATATCGAGGAAAGCCCTTCAGAACGTTGCCTTTGATAACGCAAATCAACAGCCAAAATGCGCCCGGCACTAACCTGTTTTTTACTCAGCTACTTGCAAATTATCGTCCGCCCGCAAGTTAGCGATCTAGCGCAATTATTACTCGCAAACTCGCGTAAAGATGCCCCGGTTACCCACGTCATCCATCGCTAACTCGGCAAATCAATAGGACGCGATCGGGGACCCCATTACCAATTTCTGCGGGCCTCCGATAGAACCAATGATTCGTCTTTAGTTTCTCCGAAGAGTCCCGTCCACTCCCTTCAAGTTCAGTTAAACTTAAGACTCAAGGCTAGAACAAACACTGGGGATGCAGTCGAGCCCGACATTCGCGAGACGCCTGCTTTGTGGCGGCATACTATCCTGCATCGCCAGCCTCTGCCTGATGCCGCTCCAAGCTCGCTCCCAAACGCAGTCTGCAACAGGAACCAGCGGGTCAAGTCTCTCATCACCCACCCTCACTGCTCCCGCCCTCGATCCTTCGGTCGACGCCGCCTACGACCACTTCTTCAACATGGATTATGACCGCGCGATCCAGGAGTTCGAAAAGGTACTGGATCGCCGCCCCAACGACCCTTCCCCGGTGAATCACCTGCTGGCCACGATCCTGATGCGCGAGCTCTACCGCATGGGCGCGATGAATACTGGCGAATATGCCAATGACAGCTTCATCGGCCAGGCGCATCGCACCGCCGACCCCAAAGTGAAGGACCGGATCAAACAGTTAGTCGACCGCGCCGAAGGGCTCGAAGAGCAGCAACTCAAGGCCGATCCCAACAACGTGGACGCACTCTACTGCCGCGGCGTCACTCGCGCGCAGTTCGCGCTCTACACCGCGCTGGTCGAGCGCGCCTGGTTTTCCGCCCTGCGCAATGCCGTCGGCGCACGCCACGATCACGAACGCGTTCTGGAACTCGATCCTAACTACGTCGACGCGAAACTGGTCGTGGGCACTCACAACTACGTAATGGGCAGCCTGCCCTGGAGCGTGAAAGCGGCGGTCGCGCTGGTAGGCCTGAGTGGTACGAAAGAAAAAGGCCTGCAATACCTGCACGAAGTCGCCGATAGCAACGGCGAAAATAGCGTTGACGCCAAGGTCGTCCTTGCCCTGTTCCTGCGCCGCGAACACCGCTACGACGAGGCCCGCGCCTTCATGCACGACTTGGCCGCCCGTTATCCCAGAAATTATTTATTCCCGCTCGAGGAGGCCAACCTCCTGCGCGCCGGCGGCCACTCAGCCGAGGCCGCAGTCGCCTATCGCAAGGTCTGGCAGAACGGCCGTGAAGGGAAACACGGCACCCTGCATTATGAGATTTCCGCGTGGGGCTTAGGCGAGTTACTGCGCAACCAGAAAGATTATTCCGGAGCCGCCGCCGCCTACGAACTCGTGAGCGAAGCTTCCGACCCGGATCCCGAGACGCTGCAGAAAGCCAACCTGGCCGCCGGCGAAATGTACGACCTGCTCCAGAAGCGCGACCTCGCCATGAAGAAGTATCAAACTGTCCTCGCCGAAAACGCCAGCACTCCTCCCGCCGAGCAAGCCCGCAAACACATCAAGGAAGCGTATCGGGAGTGAGGCAGCCGAGCTCTATGATTGGGATAGGATCTGCGTGACAGGAACTTTCGGCTTACAATTACGTATTGTCTTGTAGTAGAAGACTCTTGTAGAAAGGCAGAGCTATGTACTGCAACTACTGCGGTAAAGTGATCCAGGACGACGCCGCGGTTTGTGCCTATTGTGGCACTCGCGTCGGCGCGTCGGTAGCACGCAAGCGCCTGGTTCGCCCAAGGCAAGGACGCAAGATCGCCGGTGTCTGCCTCGGCGTTGCCGAATACTTTGACATCGACGTGACCGTCGTTCGCCTGGTGTGGCTGATCGCGTCTTTCATGACCGGCATTGGCCTCATCTCCTATCCCATCGCCTGGATCGTAATGCCGGAAGAACCGCTGCTGTTGACGGCTCCGGTGGGCGCGCAACGCATGACGAATCCGTAGATGACACAACGCATCGCGACACACCTTGCGCCTCTGTGATTAAATCGCTGACATGCAGCCCATCGCCTTTCAGCAAATCAAGAGTGGCGACGCGGAGCTCGTCTACTATGTGCTGGGTGAAGGCGCGCCAGTAATCCTCCTGCATCCGTTTCCCGCAAATCGTGAATTTTGGTTGCCTGTGGCAAATGCCCTTTCCACGCGGTATCGCGTCATTCTGCCCGATCTCCGCGGCCACGGAGACTCCGGCCTTGGCGACGGTCCGGCCACGATGGACAAGCACGCCGCCGACATGGCCCGCGTAATGGACGATGCCGAAGTCGGTCGCGCTCCGCTGATTGGCGTGTCGATTGGCGGATATGTGCTCTTCGAATTCTGGCGAAAGCATCGCGGGCGCGTCACCGCGCTTGGACTGTGCAACACGAAAGCTCCCGCGGATCCCCGGGAAGCCCGCGCTGCTCGCCTACACGCTGCGAACGACGTCATTGAGCGCGGCACCGAACCGTTCTTCGAGAGCATGATTCCACGACTGCTCGGCAAGAGCACGCGCGAACTGCGGCCCGATCTGGTTGACGGTGTACTCCGCATGATGCGGAAGATGTCGCCCGAGGATGTGGCACAAGTTCAGCGCGGCATGGCCGAGCGCCCCGACTCAATGGATACATTGAAGACGATCAATGTACCCACTCTACTCGTCACTGGAGAAGAAGACATCCTCACCGGAGCGAATGAAGCCGAACTGATGCGGCAGCACATTCCCAACAGCCAGTTGCGCGTGATTCCGAAAGCCGGCCACTACTCGCCCTGGGAGCAGCCGGAGGAAGCCGGCAAACTCCTACGTCAGTTCCTGAATGGAATTTAGAATCCCGCGTGTGTTTGTCTCACAGTAGAATCGAGGACGATATGAAAAACATTTCTGCCGCGATTGCGTTCTTCGCATTAGTGTTACCCGTCCACTCGCAAACCCGTCCCGCGAAGCGGCCCCGCATTCTCGGCATCGATCACGTTTCTTTCTACACCACAGCCCTGAACGGAGTGAATCAGCTTTACAGTGGCACGCTCGGCCTGGCTTCCACCGGGCCGGTCGAGTCTGGCGGGCTCGTGCGATACATCGTTGGCAAGCAGTGGATCGGATTTAGCACCGCACCCGATCCCAACGCCACCGACCGCATGGATCACGTGGCCTTCACCACCAACAACATCGTCCGACTACGTGAGTATCTGATCGCGAACGGCGTGAAAGTGGCCGCAATCGATGGGCACTCTGACCACACCTTGAGCTTTGTCGTGGTCGATCCTGAAGGCCATCGCATTGAGTTTGTCGAGCGGCGCAAGGCCGAAGCGTCTGCGTTGCCGCCCGATTCCGCGATTTCACGCCACATGATTCACGCCGGATTTCTGGTTCACAACCGCGACGCCGAGGATCACTTCTACCGTGACCTGCTTGGTTTTCGCCTCTACTGGCACGGAGGAATGCAACCCGGCCAGACCGACTGGGTCGCGATGCAGGTGCCAGACGGCACGGATTGGCTGGAATACATGCTGAACCAGCCCGAGCATCCCGACTTGCGAGTCACGGGCGTGATGAACCACATCTCGCTCGGCGTGGTCGACATGAAGAAGGCGCAAGCCATTTTGGAATCTCACGGCTGGAAGCCCCACGGAGACGAGAAAGCGCAGATGGGCAAAGACGGTAAGTGGCAACTCAACGTATTCGATCCCGATCTGTCACGAATCGAACTCATGGAATTCAAGCCCGTGGAAAAACCATGCTGCTCCGATTTCACCGGTCCTCATCCATCGGAGTAAGCGGCCGCACTGACTACAGCCTCAGCCTTTGTTAGAATCCTCTCGCCATGATTGATACGGTTTTGGTAGACGACAAAACGGTAGTAAGTTCCAAGGGCGACGGGCCTGCTGTCGACATCGGCAGTGCGGCCAATCGCGTGTTTCTGCTGACCCTGGAGATAACCAGGATCATCGAGCAGGAGTCGCTCGACCTCAGCGTCTTTGGTTCAGCGGACGGCGCGACGTGGGGCGCTAAGTCGTTGGTCTCCTATCCGCAGAAGTTTTATTGTGGGCAGTCTCCGCTATTACTCGATTTGACGGCGCGTCCGGATGTGAAGTTTGTGCGCGCACACTGGGACGTAGCGCGATGGGGACGCGGCGTGGAAACCACGATGTTCGAGTTCAGCGTGAGGCTGAAAGAGATTCCGCCGGATGTCCTGCGCGACGCTACCGCTGAGGCCAGCGCTTTGGCCTAGGAATTGTCAGGTCGATTCTCCGATGCAAAGCGAATCACAAGTAATTGTGCGCCCGGCGCTCGACGTGCGCGGGAGTGTGAGTCTCCCGGGCGATAAATCCATTTCGCACCGCTATGCAATGCTGGCGGCGATCGCTGATGGGCCGTCGCGCCTGGAAAACTATTCCACGGGTGCAGATTGTGCCAGCACGCTCGGCTGCCTGCGCTCGCTCGGAGTGAAGTGGGAGCGCAGGGACGGCGCCAACAACATCATCGAAGTGCAGGGAAGCGGGTCGACGTTGACCGCCCCAAACCGATCGCTGGATTGCGGGAACTCAGGTTCAACGATTCGCATGTTGAGCGGCATTGTGGCGGGGCAAAAATTCACCAGCGAAATGGCTGGGGATGAATCGCTGTCGCGTCGTCCGATGGAACGCGTAATTACACCGCTGACGGTCATGGGCGCAGAAATTAAGTCGCAAAATGGCCGCCCTCCGCTACGCATCAGCGGCTGTAACCTTCACGGGATCAGTTACAAGATGCCCCTCGCCAGTGCCCAGGTGAAGACTTGCCTGCTGTTCGCGGGCCTTCTGGCGGATGGCGAAACTCGCATTGCAGAACCGCTGCGAACGCGGGATCACGGCGAAGTAGCGCTTCGGGCCTTTGGCGCGCAACTTGAGCGAAAGGGAAATGAGGTGTGCATTCGCGGTGGCCAGCGTCTGCGCGGCATCCAAGCTCGAGTCCCCGGCGATCTTTCCAGCGCTGCGTTCTTTCTCTGTGCGGCGGCTCTTTTCCCCGGCTCACAACTCACCATCGGAAACTTGCTGATGAATCCGACGCGCGCGCACCTGCTCGATATTCTTATGCAGATGGGGCTGCGCATCTCGGTCACGCAACTGGATGAGGTTCACGGCGAGTTGGTGGGCACGCTGCAGGTGGAAGGCGAACGGCTGAAGGGAACAGCCATCACCGGAGCCGATACGGCTGCGCTGATCGATGAGCTTCCCGTGCTGGCGGCGATCGCTCCATATACGGAGCAGGGAATCGAGGTACGAGATGCGAAAGAGTTGCGGGTGAAGGAGTCGGACCGCATCGCATCCATTGTTATCAACCTTCGAGCCATGGGCGCGGAAGTGGAGGAGCGGGAGGATGGCTTAAGAATTCCCGGCGGCCAAACGCTTCGCGGCGCCGAACTCAATTCTTTCGGAGATCACCGTGTCGCTATGGCTTTCAGCATCGCGGCGCTGCGTGCCCAGGGCGAGACGCTCATTCGTGACAGCCAGTGTGCGGCGATCTCCTACCCCGAGTTCTTTTCTGCGCTGGAAGGACTCGTGGAGCGCTGAGGCTTACGGCTCTAACCACGCGGATCAGTGCCCGCACCCTTCCTAGTTACGTCCGTTCGACACCTGCGTAATCTAACGAACGCCCGCAAAATTAGAAACAATCCATATGACGGATGTCTTAGCCAGCTGGCGATCGGCCGGTTCAGCGAGACTTTGGAATAGGTGTCCATACTCACTGGGGGATTGCATGCAATACAAATCACTCATGCTGGCATCGCTTCTGTTGGCGGCGACAGCTTATGCGAAAGAACCGAAGGCCTATCAGGATGGAAAGTTGCTGCAGATGGATTCGGTGCAATGTGGGATGGACGAGAAGGGTGCCAAGAAGGGGAAGACTCACGATCTTCTCTGCCAGGAATACGTAGTGCAAACCGATCAAGTTGTCTACCGCATTCGCCCCAGGGACGACAAGCATCCCATGCTATTGCCGGTAGGCCAGAACGCACAGTTCCGCCTCGAGAAGAACAAGATGCTGCTGCGAGTCGAAGGTCTCGACGGCAAGGAGCGCGAGTACGTTGTAGTGTCGATCAAGCCGCGTGGCGATAGCACGGCCGACGCCAGCCCGGCCCGCCTGAACCACCTGCAGTAAATCAGTCATTCCAGATCAGCGTTGTGGTAAAGTAAGGGCCGCCTACGAATTGGCCGGGCCGTGGGGGCCCGGGTTGCCTCGTATTAATCCTCGTTTGAACCTCTCAGGGAGGGGTTTATGTTGACACTCCGCGAATTGCTGAAGGACCGCAAAATTTATTCAATCGATGCTGCCAGCACCGTGCTGGAAGCGGCGCGCTTCATGATGGAACACAACATCGGAGCCCTGCCGGTGCTTCGGAACGGCGAACTCACCGGCATTTTTTCCGAGCGCGATATTATGAACCGGGTCGTGGCCGTGGGCCGCACGCCGGGCCACACCGCGGTCTCCGAAGTGATGACCGCCAATCCCCGTGCCGTGAATGTGGATGAGAGCGTGGAAGAGTGTCTTTTCATCATGCATGAATTCGGATTTCGGCACCTGCCCATCGTGGAGGGCAAACAGCTACGGGGTTTGGTCTCGCTGCGCGACGTCGTCATGCAGCAGGCTGCCGAAATGCAGCGGCAAAACCGGCGCGCGGCTTCTTAAGAGCGAGCTTTGGGTTTGGCCTTAAGGGTTCGGAGTTTGATCACTCCCGTTTTCGCAGCAGGAGTTCGCCTGCTTTTGGCGGAAGTTTGAAAGGGAACTCGAAGAGTTTTCCGTCCAGCGGCAGGCGCAGAATGAATTCTTCTTGCGTCTTCCATCCGCCGATCCATTTGTTTGCCGTATTGAAGAATACCCAGCCGCTCACTTCTTGATTGCCGTGGTCTAGATGCGCCGTGGGCAGGCTGTTCTTGCCGAGGAACTCGATCAGTTCACTGACTGATTTCTGATAATCCTGCAACCGCGCTTCGCGAGCCTGCTTCTGTTCGGGATGCCTCTCGATGACACGTCTAGTCTCATCATCGAGCGCGTCTGCGTCAGCCTGAATCTTCTGGGTGTAGTCGTCAGGGTCCAGCGAGGTCTGGATGACTTTGAAGTGCTTCATGAACTGCAGTGTGATTCCGTCGGGGCTTACGTCAAGGCCGCCGGTTCCACGATAACGGATCGTCACCAAGACTCCGAAGATCGGTTCGATGCGATGGCGAATGATTTGTACCTCCCGCGCGTCGACCGCCAACACGACGCCGATGTCTCCGGACCAGAGCCCGTACTGGTACTTACCATCCTGACTTGAGGAGAATGTACAGCCGGGCTGGGTCTCGCTCCAGCGCAGTGTGACGGGAGGAGGTTTATTCTTCTCGCCCTTGGCTGGCGCGGCCGAAGCGAGCGTACAAGCTATCATCGCCAACAGAAGAATTGTCCGCAACGGACGGCGCCAGCGCGCAACTGCCGCCGCCGGAGACGACGCCATGCAGAATTGCGGAGCCGTCTCGCGCATCTTGGAGGTCCGCCTCAGTTTACCGTGAGAGTGACGGTCGCCTGGGACGTCGAAGTGGTGGTGTTGCTCGGCGAAACGCCATTCTTGTCCACGCCTGTCAGCGTAATCGTGTAGGTATTGTTGGGTGTGACCAAGCCATTGCTATTGTTAGAGTTAGAGAGGGTGTTGGTTGAGTTACAGGACGGCAGAATGAGCAAGCCCACGGCAACCCCCACCAGCAAGAGCAATCCAAGCAGCTTCTTCCTGCTGCCTTCGCTGACGCCTATTCCTACGAGACCCAGCCCAGGGATGGCGAGCCAGAGGGCGTAAAAAACTCGCGGCATCGAAAGGTTAGCCTGATTCTGCAGGGTTCCGTAAGTGGAAACGGTGAGAACTGCAGTGGGAGCAGTACCATTGCTTACGTCCACGGTCGGGGGATTGAACGCGCAAAAAGGAGCTGCGGTGGTGATAGGAGTAACCGAGAGGCAGGACAATGTGACCTCCCCAATATAGCTGGCGATGGGCGTTACCGTGACTATCGCCTGCGCGCCGTCTCCCGCAGTCACGGTGCCCGGGCTGATGGCTGTCGATACGGTCAGCGTGTAATCCTGGGGTACGTCGACCACGTTGAGATACAGCGTGACGCTTGCCGTTGGAGAACCGCCCGTGCCCGTGCCCGTGACGGTGACCGTATATGTGCCCGCCGACACTCCCACGGTCGTAACCGTGAGTGACGGCGTGGCGTACGGAGTAGCCGCCGAAGGGCTGATTAGGCACGACGGAAGAGTGCTGGCGCCCTGGTTTGAGGTCACGACGCAGGTCAATGCAACCGAGCCGGTGTAACTGTCGGGTGTACTGAGGGTAATCGTGGCAGTCGCGGTGCCGCCCGGGTCCACGCCGGCCGGCGGAGAGAACGCGGAGGCAGAAAGCGCGAAGGTCTGCGCGGCAGCGAGCGGCACATGGGCCGCGGCAAACAAAGATAGCAACAGTGCGAGGACGATGGCGCGGATGACCTGCCTGAAATTCAACATGTGTGGATGGAAACTCACTACCTTCGATTCCTCCAATGGCGCAAACGCTGCCCGACCGTACAGGAAAGAATCCTGCCGTCCGCGGGAGCCGCAAAAGCTAATGTTATATGAGTCCTGTTGCAGAATGCGTCAGACAAGAATCTTAGACTAGAGTGGCCCCTAGCGCCAATCGCAGGTGCCAAAAAAAACAACGGCCGCCTCGGGTGAGGCGGCCGACAAAATTGAATCAAGTCCCCGATCAGTTGACTGTCAGCGTTACCGTAGCGGAGTGCGAGAGGTTGTTCGCATCCGTGCCCGTGATGGTGATGAAGTAACTGTCAGCTAGGGCCTGCGGCCCGCGAAACCACATGAAAATTTCTCAGAGCCAAGCCATAATCCACGATGGCTGGGAGCGGCGAGATTGATTCAACAGTGGAGAAGCCGAAGCCGTGTAACTGTCTGATCCGGAGCGTGCGTGATAGAGCGAATAAATGGTGCGTTGTCTCTCCCCCGGTGGGAGCGGCGATAGCCCGAGACCCTGCTTAATGTAATCTCCGGCACGCTCTCCGCTCCCGCCAGGAGGAAGCCTATGGCGTATAGGATAGCCGGAATTGACGTCCACAAAAAGAAGCTGGCTGTAGTTGTGGCTGACGTCGAAGTCGACGACGCATACCAATTTGAGCGACGCTGGTTCGGAAGCAACCCGGAGCAGTTGCAACGGCTGGCGGAGTGGCTCATTGAGCAGCGGGTCGAGGAAGTGGTGATGGAGTCCACTGCCCAATACTGGAAACCGCTGTGGAGCGCACTCGAACGGTACTGGAAACCGAGCTGTCAAAATCGGGAAGGTGCCGGGAAAATGTCGGGAACACTCCATCTGGCGCAAGCATTGTCCAACCGCGGACGACGCGGGCGCAAGAAAGACTTTCCGGACGCGGAACGTTTGGTGAAGCGGTTGGTTTCCCAGGAGCTGACTTTGAGCTTTGTGCCCGATACCGAACAGCGACTGTGGAGGACACTCACACGCACAAAGTATCAACGGACGCGGGACAAAGTCCGTCTGCAGAATCAACTGGAGGCACTGCTGGAAGAAGCGCATATCAAATTATCCAGTCTTGGTCTCGGATCTGTTGGGGGTCAGTGCGCGTCGTATGCTGCATGCGCTAGCGGACGGAGAGACCGATCCGGCGGCTGTGGCCGCCTTGGCCCATCAGTGCTTGCGTGCCACGTCGGCCGAGTTGCGCGACGCGCTGGGCGCCTGCACCGAACTCAACCCGGTCTACCGTCGGCTCATAAGATTGGCACTGGACGACTTGCAATTGATCGAGCAGCAGATCGGCCAACTGGACCAGGAGATCGCGAGCCTGCTCCGCGAGCATCAGGATGCGGTCCAACGGCTAGCGGAAGTCCCCGGTTTAGGGGTCGATTCGGCGCAACAGATCATTGCTGAGGTGGGTGCCAAGGCAGCGACCTTCGCTTCCGCCAAGAATCTGGTCTCGTGGGTAGGAGCATGCCCGGGCGAAGAGGAGAGCGCAGGCGTGAACCGCAGCAAACGCTCGCCCAAGGGCAACCGTCAAATGCGCCGCATTCTCAATCAAGCTGCCAATGCTGCCGTCAAACACAAAGGAAGTATCTTCGAGATCGTCTATCGTCGTTTCGTGTCGCGTCTCGGACACAACAAAACCATCGGAGCCATTGCGCATCGCCTCTGTCAGTTGATCTGGATCATTTTGCACAAAGGCGTTCGCTATGAGGAACGCGGCCCCTCAGTATGCGAAAAAGCCAAGCGAGTCCGCACCTCCCGAATGATCCGGACACTCAGAGCCCTTGGCTACCGAGTCGAACCAGCAGTGATTCCGGCATGAGGAGGGGATTTTCGACCCTGTTGATAGGTGTCCCGGCCGAGGCCGTTGTGACGGACACAGGCGGCGAACTCTGGGCAGAAGTGCCAGCAGAGTCGGTAGCCGCGACAGTGAAGCTATAGGTGGTCGAAGGAGTTAAGTTAGTAACGTTAAAAGTCGTACTGGAAGCTGTGCCAATGGAGGTACCATTCTGATAGATGGTGTAGCTGGTTACGCTGCAATTGGCGCCAACAGTTGCCGCCGTCCAGTTCAGAGTTGTGCCGAAGCTGGTTGTCGAGGAAGCCGCGAGGCCGGTAGGGGCACTGGGCGGGGCTGCGCACGTACCGCCGCCTCCGCCTCCGCGCCAGAGCTGCTACTCCCGCCGCAGGCCGGGAGCAGGAACAAGGCGGTCATTACCATCCCCAGAATCAGGAAGCCCAGCAATTTCTTACGATGCGAGCGGGACGTTTTTGATGCCGATCCCGAGCAGCAAAAGACCAGCTACCGGCAGCCACATCGCGTAGAAGATCTTCCTTGGACGAAACGCGGAGCCGATGGGCCCAGTCGTTGTAATGGTCACCGTTGAGGTGGCACCGCCCGCGGTCGGCGTCAGGGGGTTAGTCCCGGTTACGCTGCACCCCGGCAACGGAGAACCGCTGCCAGCTACGGTGCAGGTCAGGTTCACGGACGAGTTATATCCGTCGAACGAGGTCAAAGTAACAGTGGAAGTGGGAGAGCTTCCAGGGGTTACAGCGGCGGGCGCCGTAGCTGTAAGCGTGAAATTCGGCGCCTCTACCGTCAGGGTGACCGTGGTCGAGTGAGTCATCCCCAAAGGGTCAGTGCCAATTACCGCGATCGTGTAGACCCCTCCGCTGGTCGTACTGGTGGTGGAAACGGTGAGCGCGGAATTTACGGACCCTGACGTGACCGTGACCGGGGACGTCGCGAACAGGCATGACGGCGGAGAGATCGCGTTCGATGGCCCCGAAGCGATAGCGCACGACAGGCTCACGCTTCCTGTGAAGCTGTTCACCGGGGCGATAGTAACTGTGGACGTTGCCGAGCTTCCCGGTCCCACGGAGCGCGGGCTCAGCGGCGTGGCCGAGACGGTGAAGGCTGCCTGCGCGTACTTGGCCACGAACGCGTCAATAGTGGGGGGAGGGGTGTTGACGCTGCTTGAGTGTTTTCATTCTTTGAGCCGCCCAGGTAGGTAGAAAAGATCAACTGCGAACCCGCTGAATTGATCTCGCTCACGAATGCATCGTTATTTCCTCCCCAGGCGCTCCGGCCGGGGTCGGTGCCCTCGGCGCCATCGCGGTCGATGGTCCGGGCGCCAATATTTACGTAACGGGGAATACCTGGTCCACAGACTTTCCGACTGTGGCGCCGTATCAACCGGCCCTGGTCATTGTTATTGCCGCCCAGGAAGGTTGAGTAAACGTAGCCGCTTCCGGCGGCATTGATGACGGTGACGAATGCATTATCGAGGGCGGGGTTACTGCCGCACGAGCCGCATGTGGTTTGGAATGCACCGGGCGTAGTCGGGAATGTGGTGTTCTGCGTGCTACCGGTTACGTAGGCATTACCGGAAGAATCAAGCGCAACCGCGGCAGCGAAGTCGTCATTGCCGCCCAGATATGTCGAGTAGACCAGGGCGCTACCGGAGAAATTCAGTTTCGTCACGAAGCCATTGCTGGCTCCGTTGAGATTCGGCTGAATCGGATTCAGGGTGGGGAAAGGCGAGGAACCCGTGGAACCTACAATGTAAGCATTATCGGAACTGTCCAAAGCAATCCCAACTGCAACATCGTCGTTGGAGCCGCCCAGGTAGGTGCTGTAGACGAGCGCAGTCCCATTGGAGTTGAGCTCAAATACGAAAGCATCGAGATTACCTCCTCCGTAGGTGGTTTGAAACGCTCCCGTAGTAGTTGGGAAATCTGATGACGATGTACCACCAGCGATGTACGCGTCGCCGGAAGCATCCAAAGCAATGGCATTTCCGCTGTCGTTGTCGGTGCCACCAACGTAGGTGGAATAGACCAGGCTTGATCCATTCGCGGCAAACTTGGTCACAAAGACGTCGAACTCTCCTTATATAGGTGGTGGTGACCCAGCCCCCGAAAACTGTACCACTTACAATGTGAGTTCTCCGAAACCGGGGAACCAGGAAGACTTGTGAAGAAAGGTGGGATGGTGGAGATATATTTTTTCGAGGAATGGGTGGTGCTGGAGGTCAGGCAAATTGGGAATCGTCGTTTCTAGGCGATCCTAGCGCGAAGTTTTTGACGGGAAAGCGACCGAGGAGCGGGGCAACCAAGACAGAAGCCAGCTGCTGGTTCACAGCGGGAGAGGAGAAAGCAGATGAAAGGGACGCGGCACAGCGAAGAGCAGATCATCGCGATCTTGAAGCAAGGGGAAGCGGGGTTAGCGACGGCGGATTTGTGCCGTCAGCATGGGATCAGTGAGCAAACCTATTATCGCTGGAAGGCGAAGTACGGGGGGATGGAGACCGGAGACGCCAAAAAACTGAAGCAACTCGAAGATGAGAACCGAAAGCTGAAGCACGTGGTAGCGGACCTGACGTTGGACAACCGTGCGCTGAAAGACGTGTTGTCCAAAAACTGGTAGTGCCTGTGGGACTTCGGGCAGCCGCGAGTTACGTCATGAGCGATTACCAGACGAGCGAGCGACACGCCTGCAGGCTGCTGGGGTTGGCACGATCGACGCAGCGGTATCGGGGGCGCAGAGGGGAAAGAGACGCGGCACTGCGAGCGCGCTTGAAGGATTTGGCGGGGAAGCGAATGCGGTTCGGGTATCGGCGGTTGACGGTGATGCTGGTGCGCGAAGGAGTAGAGGTCAATCATAAGCGAGTGTACCGGCTGTATCGGGAGGAAGGCCTGGCGATGCGTATTCGGCAGCGACGGCGGATTCGCTGGAATGGAACGGCAGTGAGTCCGGCAGCGGGGAGACCGAATCAACGTTGGTCGATCGATTTCGTAAGTGATTGCGTAAGCACGGGAAAAGTGATTCGCATGTTGACCCTGGTGGACGATTGCACGCGGGAGTGTCCGGCGATCGAAGTCGATACCTCGCTGGGTGGATTGCGAGTACGTCGTGTGCTCGACCGGGTGGCGGCGGAGCGAGGTCTGCCGGAAGCGATTGTTCTGGACAACGGCCCGGAGTTCCGCGGTCGGGCGTTGGCCGCCTGGAGTGAAGAACGGGGTGTGCGACTGGAGTTCATTCAGCCGGGCAAGCCGGTGCAGAATGCCTTTGTGGAAAGCTTCAACGGCCGGCTCCGGGATGAATGCTTGAACGCGAACTGGTTCACGAGTCTCGCTGACGCGCGGCGAAAGATTGAAACCTGGCGGCAAGATTACAATCAGCAACGTCCGCACAGTTCGCTGAACTACTTGCCGCCCGCAGAATTTGCACGAACACGAACGGAGATGCAGGCATGAGGAAAGCTCGTACCGTGATGCTGGAGCAGGGGACTCAAGCGCCGTCCCCTGCTCCAGACCTCATCCCCGCTGAAAACGAACAAAGAACCTTAACCGGAAACTCTCATTCGGATTGGTACAGCAAACGGGGGCACCTCAGTGGCATAGGCCCCAGAGGTGGTGGGAAAGTTTGACGATTCTGTTTGCCCCGTCACGTAAGCATCGCCGCTACTATCAAAGGCGATTGCAAGGCCATCGTCTTCAGAACTACCGCCCAGATAGGTGGCATACATGACTGTCGGGTCAATCACCAGCTCGCGGCTGCGGTCGTAGCTGCCCAGCTCGAAAGTGACTTGATTGTTGGCTTTCAGGACGAAGCGCGCCTCGACGGGTTGACGAATGCCGCTCCGTTGCTGGTAAGCCACCGGCTTGCGGAGCATTACGTTGCCTGCGGCGGATGAGACTACCAGATTGCCGGATGCATCGGTTGCCACGTGTTGGGCGCCGTTGAATGCAAGATCGATGGGAGCGGGATTGGATTCCGGAGCGACGATGAGATCGAACTCCGGTTTGCTTTGCTCGCCGTAATAGGCCAAGTTGATACCGGGATAAACATTCTTATAAGAGACGCGAGCGTATTGCGAAACATTGGTGTGCCGGTTTTTCGGATCGTTGCCGCGATAGTAGTTGCTTTTGCCTGGCAGTTGGTCTCCCGCTGTAAGTTGCCCGTCGGAGTTCCCCCCCACAAACCGCATACGAACCACCGCGTTCCTTTGAGCGGTGGGAACACTCTTGGCCTGCAAGGCTGGGACGCCGCGGCCCGTGGTCAGGCCGGGGAAAAGGCAAGGAGCGCGACTGCACGACGGCAATAGCGGCGATGACGCAAAAAGCATAGATCCGTCTAGAGGCAGATGGTTTCGGCACGAGGATCATCCTGTAATGACACGGTGAAACCCCGCTCAGCGCGCACATACTTGGAGCGGGCACGACTTACACTGACAAAACTCACTAGTTCCCAACCGAGGGTCTGTAAGTTTCAAATTCTGTAGCTTGTGCGCGAGTAATGTTGTGCCTCGCCATTAAGTTTCTTATTGCTCGTCCTGAAGAAGTTCGGGCGACGGTACGGTACCGGTCTCCACCTGTTTCTGGCGCTCGGCCCGGCGTTCGTTGTCGATGCGGACCGAGGTTTCCAGTTCCTTCCTGCCTTCTTCTTTGCGCCCCATATGGAGCAGTATCTGTCCTCTCACGTAATGAATGTCGGTGCGGGCGGGATCGAGCTTGCCCGCGGAATCAATGGAAGTGATTGCTTCCTGGTATTTTTGCGTGCGCTGATAGATCTTAGCCAGCCCGACATAAGAATTCACCAGCCGCGGATCGCGGCGCAACGCCTCGCGATAGCTCTTCTCAGCGTCGCTGTCTTGCTGCATCAGGACGTAGACATCACCGAGTTCATCGTAGTTGAAGGCCAGATCGGGTTCCACAGCCGCATCCTTAAGAAACTCGTCCCGTGCGTGCTCGTAATCCTGCTTTTTCAAATAGGTTAGGCCCAGGTTGAAGTGAACGAAAGTCAGGTTGGGATTGGCTTGCGCCGCCGCCTGGAAATCGGACAGAGCCAGGTCGTATTGCTCAAGATTAAGATGCGCCTTACCCATGAATAAATGGAACTCGGGCGAGCCCTCGCCGGTCTTGATGAGTTGCGCCGTGGCCTTGTCGTCCAGTTCTTTCAGGCCGGCCCGATGAGCGGCGATCGAGAGCACGTAGAGATAACTCAACTGCGCGGATTCCTTTGCCCAGAGCGGTTCGAGCGTGTTTGCCGCGTCCGCCCAGCGCTCGGCGAAAAAATAGCAGAGCCCCAGCAGATGACGGGGCTGCATAGCGTCCGGTTGATCGCGGACCACCGACTCGAAAAGTGGGATAGCTTTCAGGAATTCATTCTGCCGATAATAAACGAGGCCGATGTTCAGCCGAATTCCCGCCACTTGCGGCATCAAATGTTCAGCCTTGCGCAGCACCTCCAAAGCTTTGGCCCATTGCTTGCGCCGCATATAAACCACGCCGAGATTTGCATAAGCGCCGCCCACTTGCGGATTCATAGCGATCACCTGCTGGAAGTCGCGCTCCGCCTCGTCGAGCCGGTTTTGGTTCAACGCTTGTTGGCCTGACTGAAAAATCTGTGCGGGGTCGGCGGGCGTGCCAGCGGATGAGATGGGAGCGCCGTTTGGAGGTTTGGGCGCCGCTGGCAGGGATGAAACTTGCGGCGGCTGGGCTACTGCCGCGCTGCCCATGACCACGCAGGCCAACAGGCCCAATCGGATGTGTGCGCTTGACACCTCGTCTCACTCTCTGCTGTAGTGTCCGCCAACCTCCGCAATGAATTCAAGCGAGAGGGATGCAGTACAGAAATTTGGCAGTAGGCAAGGCTTCGATGGTCACGATTCGTGATGTAGCGAAGGAGAGCGGGTTCTCTTCCACCACAGTGTCGATCGTGCTCAATGACGCTCCGCTGGCGCGGTATATCCCTGCGGTCACCAAGAAGCGTATCGAGCGCGCAGCGGAAAAGCTTGGCTATCGGCCTAACCAGTTTGCCCGTTCGCTGCGCAGCAAACGCAGCCACACCGTCGGGGTCATGGTTTTTGACATGACCGATCCTTACTGCACGCTGGTGCTGCGCGGCATCGAGAATACACTCTACCAGGCCTCCTACCTGCCGATTCTCACCGACGTGCATAACGAGCGCAGCCGCTTCGAGCGCTATCTCGAGATGCTGCTCGACCGCCGCATCGAAGGCTTGGTCGTTCTGGCCAACTGGCTCTTTCTCGATATAAATTTGCTCGCCGATCTGGAGAAGAGCAGCATCCCGACCGCCATCATCGGCTGCGAACTCAAGGGCGA
>Ga0208686_1000060_pt1 | contig 70855 bp, 67 predicted proteins | sample June2015DPH_6_50_FD_184694 | JGI IMG/M metagenome (GOLD analysis project Ga0208686, IMG submission 184694) | Peatland microbial communities from SPRUCE experiment site at the Marcell Experimental Forest, Minnesota, USA - June2015DPH_6_40... | ecosystem: Environmental > Terrestrial > Soil >... | reverse complement strand
GCCGTCGCCGTGGCGGTGGCTGTCGCCGTTGCAGTTGTGGTCGGCGTGACGGTCGCAGTTTTGGTTGCCGTTGCCGTCGCCGTGGTGGTTGGCGTCGGGGTCGCGGTCTGAGTCGCGGTCGAGGTCGCGGTCGGCGTGACGGTCGCAGTTTTGGTCGCAGTCGCCGTTGGCGTCGGTGTCGGGGTGGGCGTCGGGCCCAGTGCGCCGAATGCCTTCACAAGATTGTACGCATTCACCGTCCCGATTCCGGTCGCAAAGTCCCAGCCGGGTTGCGTTCCGTACGCGGGCTGATACGCCGAAGTCGACGTGGACAGGACGCCATAGGTGCCTGACGGGTCGTAACAGTTATTTGTGCCCGCCGTGCATGGCACGTCCATGTCACCTTGGGTCACGTCATAAAAGATGCACGAGCCGGCCACATCGTTGCCGAGTGCCGAGTTGCAGGTCGAGCTGCCGCTTGCGCCGTATTCGGTTTGGGCCAGCGAGTAGTAGGTGGCATTCGGATTACCTTGGCTGCTGGCAGTATACTGATTCACGAGCGCCTGAATGCCGGCCATAATCGGCGCGGCGAACGAGGTTCCGCCACCGCCAGCCCACTCGCTGGGAGCGGCGGAACAGGATGCTGCGCCGTTGCTTTCCTGGCTCGGGTCGGACCAGCAGACCACGTAGTAATGGTTCCAGACTCCGTCAGCCGCGAACAGTGAGACGTCCGGAATGTCCCGCACGCCGTCGCTCGGATTGCCAAAGACCGATTGCCATGGCGGCTTCGGCCACCCTTGGCAGGTACCGCCGACGACACCTCCCGTCGATGGCGCCCCGGTCGCGCATCCGCTCGGGCCGCCGCTGCCCGCGGAGGTGTTCAGGAGGGAGTACTGCGAGGCGATCGAGCTGTTGCAGGAGCCGTTCGAGCCATAAGTGAAATCGTCACCGATACCGTAGTTGACAAAAAGGTACTCGGCGATCAGCTCACTGGCGCATGAGTCATTCCAGGGAATTTCCGGGATGTAAGATAACGCTGAGCCATAGTCGGAACTGTTCGTCGCACTCCAGTATGTGCCGGCGGGGGCGTTGGCGTAAGTATCGCCGAAATCGGTGCCCCCCACGGCTACATTATACTGCGTGGAGGCAAATGCACTGACGGTGATCCCGTATTGCGCGACATTATTTCCTTCGTTGAAATCGCTCATCGCCGCGCCACCATCTCCGGCCGCAACGAAAACCGACACGCCCCTCGACGCCGCCAACTGGTACAGGCCGTTGATGTTCGAGTTCCCCGACGCGCCCTCCAGCACCTCGGACCAGGCATAGCCGAGACTGACGACCCCAGGGACCGGGCCGCCGTTGCTCAGAATGTTTTGCAGGGCGATTAAACCTCCGAAGTTGGTGGTATTCTTGCACGAGGCCAGTTCGATGGCCGCATTAGGCGCCGCCGCGCTGGCCCATTCGGCGTCCAGGATTGGTTCGAACTCGGCGTTGGCGACGACGCCCGGATCGCTACAGGCGCCGCCAGTGCCGGGCGCCGGATGGACCTGCGTGAAAGAGCCGCTGGGGTAGGCGCTTGAGAGGCCAAAGGTCGTGCGGAACGTATCCCAATCCGTGTTGTCGGTTCCGGCCGGGTTGGTGTTGTACGCGTCAGTGGGCTCGATCACCACGATCGTCTGTCCCTGGCCCGAATAACCCGCCGCGAAAAGCGGATTCAGATTGTAGATTGTGGCCAAGTCCGCGGGTACCACCGCCCAACAATCGGTCCCTGTGATATCGCCGCAGCCGGAAAAGGTATATGCGGCGCGCGGCTTGTTCATCGGATGCGGCATGAAGTTGTTCAGCGACACGACTCCGACTACCGCCGGCGCCAGCGCGGCCGGAATCCGCGGGTCGCTCATGTTGGCGATGTGCTTCTTACGGTTCACCTCGAGATTGTGAATCTCGGTATGGAAGGCCTCGCGCACCTGGCCGGCCGTCCCGGAAAAGTCGATCACGTTGTTGGGATAGATCAGGTTGATGGTAAAGCCGTGCGATTGGAGCCATCGCGTGATCGCCGCCAGGTCCTTCTGCGCCAGGCCGTAGCGCTCTCCAAACTGCTTTGCGGTGAGCCACTGATGGAAATTCGGCGACTTGGGTTCCGTAAGTCCATCGATATATTTGTCGAGTGTCTGTTCCTGCTCGGGAGGGCGCCGCAACTGGAGCCACAGGTGCTCCATCGGAAAGCTATCCGCGACCGGGCCGCGATCGTTGGCCGCCGTCGCTTCTGGACGCGTATTGCCCGCGAGCGTGGCAAGATTGTTCTCGTCGATTTGATCCGTGACGAGAGTGCGAGCAATCGGCGCGCCGCTCGGCGCGGCGGTGGTCGCCGCCGGAAGCATCGTCACGCCGGCCAAGAGCGCCAGCGTGCTGACGAACACGATTGCCACCAATCCGGCAAGTCCCAGAACCTTGAAGGCGGAGCGACCGTTCATATCCCCCCTATGGACTGACTCACGCAAACCGGAATTTCCATATAGGGGCCCAGCCCCTGTGCATAGAGTCTACGGCCTCCCTGTGCAAGATTCCAGTTTCCAGCGGCGGCGGGAGGGCCGGTTCGATTGTTCAGCCGTGCCGCGCTTGTTGCAACCGCGTCGCGCGAATCCGACAGAAGAGGGAAACAGCAATCAGATCTTCTGATTGGTCTTGCGCCAGTCGGCGAGGAAGCGCTCGAGCCCGAGATCCGTCAGCGGATGATGGAGGGTCTGCTTGAGTACTGCGAACGGCACTGTCGCGATATCGGCGCCGACCGCGGCCGCACGCAGCAGATGGGTCGTGTTGCGCACCGACGCGACCAGCACCTCGGCCGGATAGTCGTAGTTCGACAGTATCTGCACCATATCCTCGACGATCGCGAATCCGTCCTGTCCGATGTCATCGAGCCGTCCGATGAACGGCGACAGAAACGAGGCGCCGACTTTGGCCGCCGCGAGCGCCTGGAGCGGAGTGAAGATGAGGGTGACGTTGACGCGGATGCCGCGTTTGGCGAGCGCGTGGGTCGCCTTGAGGCCCTCGACGATCATCGGGCACTTCACGACGATGTTTTTGTGGAGCTTGGCGAGCTTTTCGCCCTCCTCGATCATTGCGGACGCTTCAGTCGAGATGACTTCGGCGCTGATCGGTCCGTCGACGATTTCGCAAATCTCGCGCAGCACGTCGTGATACGGGCGCCCGGTTTTCGCCATCAAGGATGGATTGGTGGTGACTCCGTCGATGAGTCCCCAACTGGCGGCCTCGCGAATCTCGGCGACCTCTGCGGTGTCGATAAAATATTTCATCGGGTGGATGCCTCGCGTTTGGACGGTTGCGGCCTCAACAGGTCCGCTCGTGCAAGAGTAACACGAAACGGCGACTTAAGTCCCGCGAGCATCTCGGAAATGGATGCGTTGAGTTTCGGATGGATCAGCGCGGGTGCGAGCTCGCTCATGGGGGCGAGCACAAAGCGGCGCTCATGAAGGCGGGGATGGGGTACTTTGAGGATTCGGGTATCGATGGTTTCCTTGTTGAAGAACAGCAAATCAAGGTCGATGATTCGCGGCCGGTACTTGCCGCGGGATTGCTTGCGTCCCTTGACGCGCTTGCGGCCCATGATCCGCTCAAGCGCGAGCAGGCGGCGCATCAGAACTTCTGCGGGGAGCTCGGTCTCGACTTCGACGACGCCGTTTAGAAACGCGCCCTTGAGATCGCCGATCGGTTCGGTCTCGTAGATCGAGGATTGGCGCACGATCCTCGTGTCCGGGATCTCAGCGATCCGCTGAATCGCCTCGCGATAATTGGCGGCTCGATCGCCTAGATTACTGCCTATTCCGATGAAAGCCCGATGGGGCATCCTCGCCGTTAAAACCGCAGCGCTTTTAATCGGTCCACCGCCTCGGCCAACCGTTCGCTCGACACCGTAAGCGAGAAGCGAACGTACCCTTCGCCACCCTTGCCGAATCCGGAGCCGGGCGTAATTGCGACGCCGGCTTCCTTCAATACGCGCTCGGTAAATGAAACCGAGGTGTAACCACGCGGAACTTTGGTCCAGACGTAAAAGGTCGCCCGCGGCTTCTCGCATTCCAGCCCGAGCGCGCGCAGCGAGCCGACCAGCAGGTCGCGGCGTTCCCTGTAGATTGCGCAATATTCGGCGAGCCTATCGCCGTCGGCGCCTTCCAGGCCCGCGATCGCGGCTTCCTGCACCGCCTGGAAAACGCCGGAATCCATGTTGGTCTTGACCTTGCCGAGCGCGCCGATCAGCTGGGCGTTGCCGATCGCGAAGCCGACGCGCCATCCGGTCATCGAAAAGGTCTTCGACAACGAGTGGAACTCGATTGCACATTCACGCGAGCCTTGGGCCTGGAAAACGCTCGGAGCTCGATAGCCGTCGTAGGCAATTTCGGAGTAGGCGCTGTCGTGGGCGAGGATGATGCCGTGCTTGAGGCAGAATTTGACCGCATCTTCGAAAAAGGATAGGTCAACGGTTGCGGCGGTTGGATTGTTCGGATAGTTCAGCCACAGCATCCGGGCGCGGCGCGAGACCTCGGCGGGAATCGAGGCGAGATCGGGAACGAATCCGTTTTCTTTTCTGAGCGGCAGAAAATACGGCTCGCCCCCGTTGAAGACGCATCCCGAGTAGTACACCGGGTATCCGGGGTCGGGAATCAGCACGATGTCGCCGGGATCGACGACGGCGGTCGAGAAGTTTGCGATGCCTTCCTTGGAGCCAATCAGAGCGCATACCTCGCGCTGATGGTCGAAGCTGACGCCGAAACGCCGCCGGTACCAATCCGCGGAGGCCCGGCGGAATTGCGGCAAGCCTTCGTAGTCGGGATAGCGGTGATTTTTGGGATCGTCGGCGGCGCGCTTGAGAGCCTCGACGATGTGACGCGGCGTGGGCAGGTCGGGGTCGCCGATCGAGAGGCTGATAACGTCAACGCCCTTGCCTGCGACCTCCTTCTTCAGGCGGTCAAGCTCGGCAAAAAGGTAGGGCGGTAAAAGGCCCAGTCGAGAAGCAGTCTTGATTTGCACCTGTCGAAACAGCCTCAGACCACGAGAACCTAGTCGTAAGTAACATACTTTGCGGGCTGTCGAAACTACTTGTCGCAATAAATCGGCGTTCTCGCACAATGGGAATCCACAGGTACGTCCTTTATTAAACGATCCAATCCAGCGTATAAAATTAACCCTACTTGATTGGAAACGATCGTGTTGTTAGAAAGTTTAACCGTTGAGTGGTGGCGCGGCGGCGCTTTTTCGGACTATTCACAAGCCTGATCGTGAGCATGAATCGGATAGTGCTGCCGCTTGCCCTGGCGATGCTGATGCTGGGCGGGGCAGTGATCGCGCTGTCGCAGCGGCCATGGGCGCCCCGGGCAGACATAGTTCAGCCGATACCATTTAGCCATCGAGTACACGCCGGGGTGAACAAGATTCCCTGTTCGTATTGCCATGCCTATGCAAGTCGATCGTCTGAACCGGGCATTCCGGCGGTAGCCAAGTGCGTGGGATGCCACGGCAACAGGATTGCGGGAGGCGGAATCCAGCCGGTGACGCGGCCGTGGACGGACGACACGCCGGCGGCGTTCGAGATTCAGTGGAATCGCGTGTACACGCTGCCCGACTTTGTGCGCTTCACGCATCGGCCGCATATTCATGCCGGGCTGCGATGCCAGAGTTGTCACGGCCCGGTGGAAACGATGGATCGCGTGGCGCCGGCGTTTGAAATCAACATGGGTTTCTGCGTGGACTGTCACACGGAGAAAAAAGCGACGCTCGACTGTGTGGGCTGTCATCACTGAGTGAGGGAGTAGATGCGCGAGGGACCGTCGATATCCAGGCGATCATTCATCAAGCTGGCCGCGACTGCGGGTGCGGCGGCGGCGATCCCTGGCTGCGAGCCGGCGGCGAGGCAGCTGATCCCTTACGTGGTGCCCGATGAGAACGTAGTCCCCGGCGTGCCGAGTTTTTTTGCCACGACGTGTTCGGAGTGCCCGGCGGGATGCGGTGTGGTGGCGCGAATCCGGGAAGGGCGCGTCGTCAAGCTGGAGGGAAATCCGGCCGATCCGATTGGTCAGGGTTCTTTGTGCGCCCGGGGACAGGCGGCGCTGCAAGGTCTGTACAATCCCGATCGCCTTGCGCATCCGCAGGTTCGCGGCGACGACGGTGCGATCCGGACCGTTTCGTGGGACCAAGCGGACAAAATGCTGGGCGACAGGCTGGCGGCGGCGTCGAAGGGGGGCAAGGATCGCGTCGCGTTCTTCGGTTCGCCGCAGGGCCCGACCTTCAGGAAAATCGCGCTCGCGTTTGTCGGCGCTTATGGCTCGTCGCGCGCGATATTTTACGAGGCCATCAACCAGGAACCGGCGCGGGTTGCGGCGAAAACGATCTTTGGCCGGCGCGATCTGCCGTCGTATCGAATCGATCAGGCCGAAGTGCTGATTTCCTTCGGTGCGGACTTTCTCGAGACCTGGCAATCTCCGGTGGAACTCGCGCGCCAATACTCGCTGTTCCGCACACCGCATGAGCGGCGCGGCACGCTGACCATTGGCCGCGCCACTTACGTCGGCCCGCGGCTCAGCATGACGGCGTCGAAGTGCGACGACTGGATTGCGACTGCTCCGGGCGTGGAAGCCGATGTTGCGTGGAGCGTGCTCAACGTTCTCGTCAAGCAGCGCTGGGTTTCGCAGAACTCGGGCTTCGATCTCGCGGCGCTAACCAAGGCGGTCGAGAATTTCGATCCAGTCGCCACGAGCGCGCGGACCGGCGTGCCGGTGGAAACCATTACCAGGCTCGGCGAGACGTTCGGCAGGGCCGAAGGCGCGCTGGCGATCGCGGGCACGAACGATTCGTCGGCTCATCTTGCGGCGATGATCCTCAATGCGGTCACCGGCAATTTCGGCAAGACCGTAATGTTCCTCGAAGGCTCGCCGGCCGAAGAGACCAGCACGCCGGATGAAGTGGACGCGGCGGTTGACGCGATGCGCGGCGGCAAGATCGATGCGGTGTTCATCGCGGGCGCAAATCCGGTCTTCACGATGCCCGCGTCGGCGCGAGTAGCCGAGGCGATCCAGAAAGTTCCGTTCGTCGTGTGGGCGGGAGGCGTGCCGGACGAGACCGCCGCGATGGCGAGTCTTCTCCTGCCAGCGCATCATCCGCTCGAAGCATGGCGTGACACGGCGCCGCGCGCGGGAATCCGCGGACTGGGACAGCCGGTGATGCAGCCGGTGTTCGACAGCAAGCCGGTCGGCGATATCCTGCTTGCGGCAGCCGCGGGATCGTCGAGCGCGAAACTTCCGTGGGCGAGCGCTGCGGAGGCAGTCAAAGCTGAATGGCTGGCGCTGGCTCTCAAGGCAGACGGCGCGGATCCCGAAGATTTCTGGGTAAGCGTGCGGCGCGAAGGCGGATTGTTCGAGGAACAGCATCTCTCGGCGCTCAGCCTCGACACGTCTGCGTTCAAGGCGCCCGTACCGGCCGCGGCTCAGTCGGAACTTTCCGTTTACGCCTATCCACACATTTTCCTTTACGACGGCCGCGGCGCGGACAAGCCGTGGCTGCAGGAATTGCCCGAGCCGGTCACGCAGATCGTGTGGGACAGCTGGGCCGAGATCCATCCCGAGACGGCGCGCAAACTCGGCGTCGCCAAGGACGACGTCATCGAGATCAAAACGGAGCACGGCGCGATCGAGGCGCCGGTCCTGGTGGAGAGCACTGTTCGTCCGGGTGTGATCGCGGTTCCTTTGGGACAGGGGCACCGCGCGTACGGCCGTTATGCAAAAGACGTCGGCGCAAATGCGTGGGCGATATTGGCGGCGGGCGCGGCCAGTGCCGCCGCGACCGCGCGCGCGACCGGCAAGACGCGCACGCTCGTTTCACCGCTGGGCAAGAGCGACATGATGGGCCGATCGATCGTCGAGGCGATGAGTATCGAGCAGTTGGCGCGCGGCGTGGTTCCCAGGAGCGAGGCCGAAGAAGTCACCGGGCCGTACGAAATGTACCCGCCCTGGAAATATTCCCGGCACAAATGGGGCATGACGATCGACGTCAATGCGTGCACCGGATGCAGCGCGTGCGTGACCGCGTGCTACGCGGAGAACAATGTCCCGACGGTAGGCAAGGACGGGGTCGATCGGGGCCGAATCATGTCGTGGATTCGCATCGAGCGTTACTTCCCGCCGGCCGGGGAAGCGGCGCAAGCGCCGCAGCTCTACCTCGCGCCGATGCTGTGTCAGCAGTGCGATCACGCGCCGTGCGAGCCGGTCTGCCCGGTGTTTGCGTCGTATCACACCGAAGAAGGGATCAACGGCCAAGTTTACAATCGATGCGTCGGCACGCGCTATTGCGAAAACAACTGTCCGTACAAGGTGCGCCGATTCAACTGGTTCGTGCCGGAATGGCCCGCGCCGCTGAACCTGCAACTCAATCCCGACGTGACGGTGCGCGGCGCCGGCGTGATGGAGAAATGCACGTTCTGCGTGCAGCGAATCCAATTCGCCGAGCTCAACGCGCGGACTGAAGATCGCGAGCTGCGCGACGGCGAGATCGTCACGGCCTGCCAGCAGGCGTGCCCGACGCGCGCAATCACGTTTGGCGACAGCAACGAGCCCGCGAGCGCGATGATGCGCCGGCGCGAGGACAACAAGCTGCGCAACTATCGCGCGCTGGAAGAACTCAACACGCAACCAGCTATCACGTATCTACGCGATCTCTATCGCGAGAAAGGAGGGGCCTGAGTGGCAGCGGCGCCGAAGATACCGGTCGAGCCGAGTTACCGCGACATTGACCGCAGCGTGCTGCGGGTGATGGAGCCGGCCGGCCTCGCATACTGGGCGTGGATCGGATTCTGCTTCACGCTGGTGGCGATCGCGGCTGGGTTCTGGTTGCGCCAGATCTACTCGGGACTGGGCGTGACGGGACTTCGCCAGCCCGTGATGTGGGCAATCTACATTACTAACTTCGTCTTCTGGGTCGGTATCGCGCACTCGGGAACGTTGATCTCCGCGATTCTGTTCCTGTTCCGCACCAAGTGGCGCACCGCGGTTTATCGCGCTGCGGAAACGATGACGATATTTGCGGTCGCGACGGCGGGACTGTTCCCGCTGATCCATCTTGGCCGCGTCTGGTTTTTCTACTGGCTATTGCCATACCCTAATCAGCGATACTTACAACCCGACTTCCGCTCGCCGCTGGTATGGGACGCTTTTGCAGTAAGTACCTATCTGACTATTAGCGCGCTGTTCTGGACGATGGGACTGATTCCCGACGTTGCGAACGCGCGCGAGGCCGCGACCGGATGGCGCAAGAAATTCTACACGGCGCTCGCCATGGGATGGCAGGGTACGGATCGCCAATGGCGGCATTACTCAATGGCGTATTTGCTGATGGCGGGCCTGGCGACTCCGCTGGTGCTTTCGGTGCACTCGGTGGTGTCGTGGGATTTCGCGATGGCGATAAATCCGGGCTGGCACAGCACGATCTTCGCACCATACTTCGTCGCCGGGGCGATTTTTTCCGGCGTCGCGATGGTTATCACGCTGCTAATTCCGATGCGCAAGCTGCTGGGCATCGAGGACCTGCTGACGGAGTGGCATTTCGACAATCTCGCCAAGGTCGTGCTGCTGACCTCGCTGGTAGTCTCGTACGCGTACATCACGGAAGCCTTTATGACCTGGTACACAGGCGATCCGATCGAGCAGATGACATTCCACATGCGCTACTTCGGGCCGTGGGGCTGGATGTACTGGGTAATGGTCTTGTGCAACTGCGTAATACCATTGTTGCTATTTTCCCCGCGCATCCGGGTCAACATGAGGGCGCTCTGGATAATCACAATTTTCGTAAACATCGGGATGTGGTTCGAGCGTTTCGTGATTATCGCGGGTTCGCTGACGGCGAACATCGAGCCTTCGCAGTGGGCCGGCTACCGTCCGTCGATCACAGAAATCATGATCACGGTCGGCAGCTTCGCGTGGTTTGTCGGGCTGTTCTCGCTCTTCGCAAAGTTCCTGCCGATCATATCGATGACGGAACTTAAAGAAGGAATCGTCTGGCTTCGGAAGGCGCTCAAGATGGATCGAGTCAAAGCCGCATGAGCACGATAGCGATCATAAGTTCGTTTGCGGATGAGACTCAATGCGTGCAAGCGGTCGAGGAGCTCCGCGCGGCGCAGGTCGGCGATTTCAATACGTTCTCGCCAATCCCGAGCCACAAAATCGAACATGCAATAGGCAGGTCGAAGAGCCCGGTGCGATGGCTGGTGCTGGCGGGCGGAATTTCGGGCGTTCTTACCGGACTCGCGATAACGATTGGAACAACTTACGAGTGGCGTCTCAACGCGGGCGGCAGACCGCTGCTGTCGTGGCCGCCATTCATCGTGATTTGCTTCGAGTTGATGGTCCTGCTGGGCGGAATTTTCGGCTTCTTCGGGGTGCTGATGCTGTCGGGTGTGCCCACGACCACGATGGCGCCGGGGTACGACGGGCGCTTCGGCGAGGATCGATTTGGGATCGTGGTTCGATGTGACGAGGCGGAAGCGGCGCGTGTCGAGTCGATGCTGAAGGAATCGGGCGCGGAAGAAGTCGTTCGCGAAGACGAGGCGCAGCCGCGATGAGCATCAATCTTCAACGGGCGCATCGCGAGCGCGCGGCGATGAAGCCGCGAGCCGTCGAGTCGGTGGCCGGCACGACGATGAAGACGGTGGCGGGCGCCATGATCGTGCTCGGCGCGATCGCGTTCGTGCTGGCGCTGATCCGAGGCGGAGCCACGATCGCATGGGAAGCCTATCTCGTCAACCTGCTGTTCTTCCTTGGCGTCGCGCAGGGCGCGGTGGTCGCGTCCGCGTCGTTCTATCTGACGCAGGCAAAGTGGGGCGGTTCGACGCCGTATCGGCTCGGCGAGGCGTTCGCGCCATTTCTGTGGGTGGGATTTTTTCTGTTCTTTGGGCTCTACTTCGGCCGCAGCCTGATTTTCCCGTGGGTAACGCATCCGATAGCGCAGAAGGCTGCGTGGCTGAACACTCCGTTTCTTTTTGCACGTGATGGAATCGGGCTCGGCGTGATGGCTGCGGCGAGCTTCGCGTTCATTCGCGTCTCGCGTAGTGACGGCGCACGGGCGTGGACGATTGCGACCGACGAGATCGAGTTGCCGCCACACTCGATACGAGTGTTCGCTCCGCTGGTTGCGGTCCTGTTCGCGGCGGTCTATTCGCTGATCGCATTCGATTTGGTCATGTCGCTCGCGCCGGTGTGGCGCAGCACACTTTTCGGCTGGTATTTTTTCGCCGGGTGTTTCTGGAGTGGATTGACCGCGATGGCTCTTACAGCAGCCGTGCTGCGCGGTCGTTTGGGCGAGAACAACCTGTTCACGAATCCCACCGTCATGCACGACTTTGGCAAGATGGTCTTCGCGTTCTCGGTGTTCTGGATATATCTGCTGTTCGCGCAGTACATTGTGATCTGGTACGGCGATCTACCGGTCGAAACTTTCTTTATCGTTCACCGGGTACATCACATGCCGTGGTCACCGCTATCGGTGGCGTGCCTGGTTTTGATCTGGCTAATTCCATTTACGGCGCTGATGAGCGTACGGGCCAAGAAGACGCCGGTGATTCTCGGCACGGTGGCGGGACTAGGGCTGGCCGGGATGTGGCTCGAGCGTTACGTGCTGGTGGTTCCGTCGCTGTCGCTCGACGCGATCCCGTTTGGCGCCACGCAATTTCTGATATCGATCGGTTTCCTGGGCGCATTTCTCATTTCGGCAGTGCCGGGACTAAACCGCGTCGCGCAGGCGGCGACCTCGGGAGAACCGGTTGGAGATGAGGCGGAATGATCGGGCGGGGTTCAAATAGGTATTCGATCGCGACGATAGTTATGCAAATAGCTATTGCACTGGCTATTACGGGATGCTCAGCGACGGACCATCCGATGACGACCCTCTCGCCGAAGTCGGACCTGGCACAGTGGATTCAGAGTCTTTACATCGATGTAACGGTGTGGGACGCAATTATCCTGGCGATCGTGGTCTGCGCGTTTATCCTGGCGGTGTTCGTTTTCTCGTCTCGAGTAGGCGAAGCCGCGCCAGCATCGACCGCGTCGTCCGACCTGGGTCTGGAAATCGCGTGGACGCTTGGACCCACGCTGGTGTTGGTGATGATCTCGGTGCCGACGGTACGTACGATCTTTCGCTCGCAGCCGGCGGTCGCGCCAGCGGGGGCGCTGGAGATCAAAGTAGCAGCGCATCAGTGGTGGTGGGAGTTTGACTATCCAGACGGTGCGAAGACCGGCAACGAACTGCATATTCCCGCCAACCGGCCGATTCGCCTGTTACTGGCATCGGCCGACATCATACATAGCTTCTGGGTCCCGCAACTCGGCGGCAAACGCGACGTGGTGCCCGGCCAAATCAACGAGCTGACATTCGTCGCGACGGTGCCGGGAATGTATCCGGGACAATGCGCGGAGTTTTGCGGCCTGTCGCACGCGAACATGCGCTTTCGAGTGTTCGTCGATTCGCCGGATGATTTCGCGAAATGGGATAGGGCGCAGCTTGCGGGGCCGGCCGCAATTCCGGCGACCGATCTGCTGGCGTTAAACGGCGCAAACGTTTTCGCCAACAGTCCGTGCACGACCTGCCACATGATCCAGGGCATCTCGAAGGGGTATATCGGACCTGACCTGACGCATTTCGGCAGCCGCACGACGCTGGCCGCCGGGGTGCTGAAGAACACGCCGGAAAACGTCGCGAAGTGGATCGTGAATCCACAGGGAACCAAGCCGGGCGCAAACATGCCGGCGCTGCTGCTGCCGGGGCCGAAGATGAACGCCCTGGTCGCGTATCTCGAGGGTCTGAAATAGGGAGCGTCGAATGGCTGCCCAGCCGAAAACATTGCCAGCGGATCAGCCGAGCTACCTCGAAGGTGGCGGGATACTCGGATGGCTGACGACGATCGATCACAAGCGCGTAGCCGTGATGTACCTCGTCAGCGCGCTGTTTTTCATGGCGCTCGGCGGATTCGAAGCGATGGCGATTCGCGTACAGCTGTGGCGTCCCGACAATCACGCGCTGTCGGCGGCGACCTACAACGCGTTTTTCACGATGCATGGGACGACGATGATCTTCCTGGTCGTGATGCCGCTGCTGCTCGGATTTTTCGGCAACTTCCTGATCCCGCTACAGATCGGCGCACGCGACGTCGCGTTTCCGCGGCTCAATGCGGCGAGCTTCTGGCTGGCGCTGGTCGCGGGAATTTTGCTCCATCTCGGCTGGATTCGCGGCGGACTTCCCGATGCGGGATGGTTCGGTTACGCGAACCTGACCGAGCGGTATTTCACGCCGGGCCTCGCGATCGATTGGTGGGTGATCGGGCTGCTTGTGTCAGGCGCTTCGACGGTGCTCACAGGCCTGAACTTCCTGACCACGATCATCGCGATGCGCGCGCCGGGCATGACGTATATGCGTATGCCGATGTTCATGTGGTCGCTGATGGTGACGTCGATCCTGATTCTGATCGCGTTTCCGGCGCTCACGATCGGACTGATCTTTCTGCTCTTCGATCGTTTCTTCGGCACGCATTTCTACGTCGCATCGGCGGGCGCTACGCCGATTCTGTGGCAGCACCTGTTCTGGCTGTTCGGTCATCCCGAAGTCTACATCATGGCGCTGCCGGCCTTTGGGATCATCTCGGAAGTCATTCCGACGTTCTCGCGCAAGCCGCTGTTCGGCTATCCCATGATGGCGTATTCGATCTGCCTGATCGCATTCCTGTCGTACGGCGTTTGGGGGCACCATATGTTCGCGACGGGAATGGGCCCGGTCGCGGACTCGGCGTTCGCGATCACTTCGATGCTGATCGCAATCCCGACCGGGGTGAAGATCTTCAGTTGGATCGCGACTGTTTGGGGCGGCTCGCTGCGCATGACGACCGCATTCTATTTCGCGCTGGGGATGCTGATCGAGTTCACGGTCGGCGGACTCAGCGGCATCATGCACGCATCGGCGCCGATCGATCTCCAGCAGACGGACTCGTACTTCGTCGTCGCGCACTTTCACTACGTGCTGTTCGGCGGCGTGATGTTCACGATCATGTCGGCATTCTATTACTGGTGGCCGAAGATCACCGGCCGCATGCTCGACGAGCGGCTTGGCAAGTGGCACTTCTGGCTGACGGTCGTTGGATTCAACCTCACGTTCTTCCCGATGCATTTTCTCGGGATGTGGGGGATGCCGCGGCGCACCTACACGTACGGCGCCGACATGGGCTGGATGCGTCTCAACCAGCTGGAAACGATCGGCGCATTCATTCTCGGCATCGCGTTCCTGTTTTTCTACTTCAACCTTTTCAAAAGTGTCGCCAGCCGAGAGCAGGCGCCCGCTGATCCATGGGACGGACGCAGCCTCGAATGGTCCACGCCGTCGCCGCCGCCTGCGTACAATTTCGCGACGATCCCGCAAATCCGCGGCCGCGACGCGTGGTGGATTCTGAAATACGGGCACGCCGGTTCGCGCGGCGTCGCAGCCTATATGTCGGGCCAGGCGCCTTCGCAACCGCAGCCCAGCCAGCCGGCATCCGTCGAGGACATCCACATGCCGGCGCCTTCGATCTTCCCGCTGGTGTTGAGTCTTGGCGTGGGAATGATGGGTCTCGGCCTCATCATCGACTGGTATCGCATCATCCTCATCGGCGCGGCGGTCGCGGTCCTGTCGATTGTCGGGATGGGATTCGAGTACGCAGACTTTGGCGAAGAATCGCACGATCCGGAGCACGCACCGTCGTCGGGTGGAGTCGATGTACGCAAAATCGGCATGTGGTCGTTCATCGGCTCGGAGTGCGTGTTCTTCGCGAGCTTGATATCGACGTTCATCGTTTACAAATCGCGCAGCGTTAGCGGACCCGGGCCGCAAATCCTCAACATCCCATTGACCTCGTTCAGCACTTTCATTTTGCTGATGAGTTCGTTGCTGATGGTGCTGGCACTCGCGGCCACGCAGCGCGGCGACAAGCGATGGGAGCGAATCTGGCTCGGCGGCGTAATCGCATTCGGGCTGATTTTTCTTGGCGGCCAGGTTTACGAGTTCACCAGCTTCTACCACGAGGGCATGGGGCTGACGACCAACCTGTTCTCGCAGTCGTTCTTCGTGCTGGTCGGATTTCACGGCGCTCACGTCGCGATCGGAGTGCTGTGGCTGTCGGTGCTGTTGGCGGCGGCGATGACGGGCAAGCTCGGCCAGTCGCGCGCGCTATCGGTCGAGCTCGCGGGACTCTACTGGCATTTCGTCGACGTAGTGTGGATCATCATCTTTACCCTCGTTTATCTGATGCAGGCGGTGCCTGGAGCATGAGCGACATTGCAGACACCCAAGGCGGACAGATTCATCATCCCGGTGCGGCGACCTACCTGACCATCGCCGCGTTCCTGGTCGTATTGACGGCGATGGAGGTCACAGTCTTTTACGTGCATGCGCTCCATCCCGTGCTGGTGCCGCTGTTGATGGTACTGGCTGCCGCCAAGTTCGCGCTGGTCGCGATGTTCTACATGCATTTGAAGTACGATAGATGGCTGCTGACGGGAGTGTTCATCTTCCCGTTGATAATTGCGACGCTCTTGCTGGTCTCGCTGATTTTGCTGTTCGCATATCTGTCCAATCACATGGCGCCGATCGGATAGCCGCTGGGCGAGCGTCTTTGACGATGGACATCTTCGGAGAACATCCGAGCATACCGATAGGCATCGCGATCCTGATCGCGATTTACCTCGGCGCATGCCGCGCGGCCGGCCGCAAACCGACGCGGCGTCAGGCGATGTGGTTCGCGCTAGCGATGGGCGCGATTCTATTCACACAGACCGAACTCGATGAACTTGCCGATGCGCGACTGTTTTCGATGCACATGCTGCAGCATCTGATGCAGGCTTTCGTGATTCCGCCGCTAATCCTGCTGGGGACGCCGGGCTGGATGCTGGCGCCGTGGATGCTCAGCAGGCCGATCAAGCCCATCGCGCGGTTGCTCACGAATCCGGTAATCGCGTTCCTGATTTTTTCGGCGGTCTTCGTCACCGCACACTTTCCGCCGATATTCGACCGGATGTGCCGCGACGAGAATTTTCACATTTTCCTGCACTTGCTCTTCATGGCGTCCGGCATGCTGCTGTGGTGGCCGATTCTGAGTCAGATCCCCGAGCTGCCGCGGCTCTCGTACCCGGCGCAGATCCTTTATCTGTTCCTGCTGATGATCCCGATGACGGCGGTGGCCGCGCCGATCACGCTGGCGACGAGAGTGATTTATCCGTGGTACACCGAAGGCCCGAACGGATGGGGCCTCAAGGCGATCGACGACCAGGTGCTGGGCGGGCTGATCATGTGGATCGGGCAGGGCACCTATCTGATGATCGTTTTCACATTCATCTTCTTCAGGTGGTCGCAGCGCGAAGACTGCGATATTCCGGTTCCGCCCGCAGCGATGACTCCGGAGCTTCGCGTGCTGCGATCGCGTCGCGTCGCCGGCTCGTAGAGTCGCGGCTACGAAGGAAGGATGCGCAAATCGGTTCGCGCGGCGGACGGCATCGCTGCGCGATAGGCGAAGCTGAGTGTCCAAAGCGTCACCGCCGAGTAGACGACACCGCCGGCCGCGATGCATGCCGAGCCGGCGACCGCGAGATCGATCGACCCGGCGAGCAGGCCGCCGGCAACCATCGCGACCCCGAGGTTGTACGCGATGAATACGAATGGCCGCGTCCGCGGAATCGATAGTTCCGCTATCGTAACCGCCGGCCATCCAACCCCGGTCCGCGCACGTGCAACGAATCCCGGAAAGAGCTGATACGACATTCCAATGATGAAATTCGAAATCCATCCGAGCAGACCCATCACGCCGTAAGCCGACGCGATGCGGCTGCCATATTCACCGTCGGCGCCGGTGACAGTGAGCGCGAGCCCCATCGCGATCGCAATCACGAGCCAGAAGACTCCGCAAATCGCATGACGTGACGTCCAATCGAGCGGCATCCGTCGCGTGCGCACCAGCCGTCCGATGGTGAAGATGTACGCGAGCAGGGACGCTGCGATCACACTGCTCCATAGAGTCGCGCCGGCGACCCCGGTCAGCAGAGTCACTCCGAGTCCGATGATTCCAATCGTCAGCGCGTAGAGCTGCCAGATCGCGGCCGCGGGGAGTTCGATCCTCGGCAGCAAAAACGCGGGTAGCATCCGGTAGGACACGGCGCAGATGGTCAGCGTTACCCATCCGAGCGCGGCGAAATGTACGTGACTGGAAAGATTCGTCAGCACGCTGCCGCCAAGGAAATCGTAAGTCTTGTCGAGGCCGAGCGTGAGTCCAATTGCAGCCGCGAGTACCAGAAAGCACACGCCCAAAAACATCCCCGTTTCGGCAACGCCGCGTCCGACCTGCGCCCACAGACACGGGATGATCTCAGCGGCGAACATCAAAACGCTTATCACCACCACGATCGCCGCGAGCCAGAGCCCAAGCCAGATTCCAATCTCGAAATGCGCGATCATCCCCGAAACGCCGATCACGTAGAGCACGAGTTGCACTAACGCCATGCGCGGGTACGGGACCGGATGGTGCGTGAGCGCCGGGACGTAGCGATACATCACGCCCATCATTGCCGCGGTGATCCACCCGAGCGTGAACGTGTGCACCAGCGCCAGCGGCCTCATTTGATAGAAAAACGAGGCGACGTCCGCGATTACGAACGGCATCGCGGCGACGCCAACGGCGAAGAACGCAACCGCGACGGCAAAGAAATGGATCGGCGTGCGGCCGATCCGGAGCAGGTTGGGATGATTAAGATGCTCGTGATGATCACCGGCCCGCGCTGCTTTGGGAGCCGATGCCGAAGAAGAGCGCGAGGCTTCAGATTGCTCTGTTGTTTCAAGTCTGCCGGGCATGACGCGAAAACCATTTCATCTTATCCTGCAGCCGACATCGAGCTAAGTCCGTGGCCAGGGCGAAAGAGCGGCGAAAGGGATTCGCGATGCTTGCCGGTTGCAGATCTGGTGCGTTACCAGTGGAATAGACACGAGTTCATCCTGGCCTGCACGGGCCGGTCGCGTGACGAGGAAGATGGCACACTCGAGGGCGCGGATCATTGTCGATGGAGCGGTCGCGGGAATCATCGGCGCCATTGTTGTTGCCGTCTGGTTTCTAATCTTCGACCTAATTCGTGGCCACGCATTTGAAACGCCGGCTCTGCTGGCGGCGACGATTCTGCATGGGTCGCATAGTCACGAGATCAATCACGGGCTGAAGCTGCTGGCGCTGGAATACTCGCTGATCCACTTCAGCGCATTCATCGCGTTCGGCATAGCTGGAGGATTGCTGCTCGAAGCCTGCGAGACCGAGTCGTCGCTGTTTTTTTCGCTGGCGATTTTTTTCGGCGCATTCGAAGTTTTCTTCATCGCGGTAGTTCTGTTGCTGGGCCCGAACGTGATGGCGGAACTGACCTGGTGGGGCGTCATCGTCGGCAACCTGCTCGCCACGGCCGCGATGCTTTCATATTTCTTGTGGCGGCATCCTGCGCTTGCGTGGCATCTGCTCGGTGGCTGGATCGCTGTCGCGCGCGAAGGTGTGACGGCCGGACTGGTGGGTGGGATCGTCGTCGCCATCTGGTTCTTGGGCTACGACGTCGCCTCGGGCAATTTGTTTCACACGCCGGCGATTCTCGGGGCGATGGTATTTCGCAACGCGGACGTGAGCGATGGCATCCAAGCGACGTTGCCGCTGGTGCTCGGCTACTCGATTCTGCATTTCTTGGCGTTCGCCATGTTCGGACTGGCACTGGCGATTTTGCTTGCGGCTTCGGAATGGGAACCGTTCATGTTGCTCGGTGCGCTGCTGCTGCTGGCGGTGTTCGAGGTTTTCTTCGTCGGATTCGTTTCGCTGATCGATCAGTCGGCGCTCGAGGCCCTGGGATGGTGGAAAATCGTCGCGGGAAATATCCTGGCGCTGATCGCGATGGCGACATACTTCATCCGCGGCCATCGCGGACTCGGCATCAGGCTGGTTGAGCGGTGGGCGATGCTCGACCATGAAGGCGCCGAGATGGGCGATCAGCCGCCCGCGCCGCCCAAGCACGAACCCGGCAGTCATCCGACACGTCTTTGAGTTGGGTTAAATTCCGAGCACGTCGCGCATCGTGTAAAGCCCGGGCTTGCGGCTTATGAGCCAGCCGGCGGCACGAAGCGCTCCGCGCGCGAGCGAGTCGCGGCTCTGCGCGCGATGAATCAGTTCGAGGCGCTCGCCCTGCCCGCCGAAAATCACGGTATGATCGCCGACCGCGTCGCCCGCGCGTATCGCGAGCACCGCAATCTTGCCGTCGGGCCTGACGCCGGTGATTCCTTCGCGGCCGAACACCGCGTTAGAAGCGAAATCCACGCCGCGTGCCGATGCGATCGCCTTGCCAAGCGATAGCGCGGTGCCGCTTGGCGCATCGACTTTGGTGCGATGATGAATCTCGATAACTTCGGCGTCGAAGTCGGGCAGGATCGCGGCGACTTCGGCGACGATCTTGGCGAGCACGTTGACCCCGATACTCATGTTGGGTGCGATCACGGTGCGCGTCTTAACCGCCAGTTCGCGCGCACGCCTTTCCATTTCGGGCGTGAAGCCGGTCGAGCCGATTACGATCGCAGCGCCCGTTTTGGATGCGACTTCGAGATGTTCCATCGAGGCGGCGGCCGTCGTGAAATCCATCGTGACGGTATCGGGTCGCGCGAGCGACGCATAGTCGTCGGTAATTTTCACACCGAGCGGGCCTACGCCGGCGAGCTCGCCCGCGTCGGATCCGATCGCGCTGTTGCCGTGCGCTTCGAGCGCGCCGACGATTTTGTGCGCCGGATCGCGCGACGAAAGCGCGACCAGAAGGCGGCCCATCCGGCCCGCTGCTCCAGCCACGATTAGATTAGCCATCGGAATTCACTTTGCCCGCGTGACGCGGGCGGGGATACGGAAGCGGTCGCGGCTCAGGAAGCCGGAGCCTCGGCGGGCGCCGCTTCGGGCGCGGGCGCTCCTTCCGCGGGCTTGCCATGCTTGGCCTTGAAGTGTTCGTCGCACAGGCTGCTGGCGCCGTGGCGATGCTTGCGGCATTTCTCGAAGGTGCAGGTTTTGTAGCGCGCCTTTGGCATCTCACCGGCTTTCCAGAGCCGAAAATGCATCCGGCAGTAACCCTTGCCGACCGCCTCGCGCGCGCAATCTTTCGCTTTGCAGTTTCCTTTGTTCGCCATGAATCCCTTCTTGGAGGCCGCTTTCCGACTCGAGCGCGGGAATTTGCGGCTGAGCAATTCATCTACAATAGTGTTTGGCGCCGGTGCTTCATAGAGGGCTGTCTTGGTGGTGAAATTTTTCAAAATCAATCGTGCGCAGCAAAAGCGCCAGCGCCGCCATCGCGATCGTGGCCGCCAGCGCGACCTCCATACTTGCGCGCGCGCTCACATCGGCGATCGCATGGCCCATGATCCAGGGCGCGACGATCCCGCCGAGCGCGCCGCCTGCCACTACGATCGAAGTCATCCTGCCGACCTCGGCCGGGAACCGCGCCGCGCCAACCGCGATCATGTTGGGGAAGACCGGGCCGTATCCGAAGCCGATCAGGAACACCGCCGCCGCCGCAAGTCCGCCCGCCGTCGGCGCCGCGATCAAAATCACCAGCGCGGCCGCCGATAGGGCGGAGGCCAGCATCGTGAATTGCGGCAATGCGATGCGATGCCCCAATCGTCCGCCAAATGCGCGCCCGCATACCAATCCCAGCCAATACAGCGAGACACCCGACGAAGCGAGCAACGGGCCCAGCGCCCCCGCCGTGCGCAAGTAAAGAAAGAGCCACGCGCCAATCCCGATTTCGGCGCCTACGTAAAGGAACATCACTGCGCTGATCGCCCAAATCAGCGGATGCGAGAGCATCGGGATAAATCCGTCACCGGGCGCCGGCGCCGTTCGAGCTTCGATCGCCGGAGTCACGCCCAAACGAAATGCGATCGCGGCACACACCAACGCGCCGGCGCCGAACACCCGCCAGTACGGCACGCGGCTCGTGAAGGCGACGCTCACGATCAGTGGTCCGAGCAACGCTCCGACACCGAACAGCACGTGCAGGTAGTTCAGCGCAGAGGCGAGCCGCTCGCGATTGAGATCTGCGATCAGGGCATTGGCGCCGATATCGATACCGCCATTGGCGAGGCCGATCAGAAATCCGGCGTACAGCAGTCCCGCCAGTCCCGGAGCCACGGCGAGCCCTGTCAGACCCGCCATGAACAACGCCATCGCACCGACGAGGATCTTTTGCGCGCTCAGTCGTTGATTGATCTCGCCGGCGATCAGCAGCGATATGAAGTAACCGGCCGCTGAGGCGCTGACGATCAATCCAGCGCGTTCGATCGGCAGATGGGCGGTATGAGAGATCTGCGGCAGAAAGGGGCCGATCCAGCCACTATTGATGCCCACCATCAGCAGGCACGAATATGCCAGCCGGGTGATCGTTCCCTCGCGGCTCGTCATCCAACGTCACGACGCGGCGGAGCGCAGCACGCGGTAGAGCGGTTCGAGCTCGCGAAACGCGTCGAGTACTTCGGCGCGATCGACTTTCAGCGCGTCGCGCACGGGCCATCCGAAGCCGAGGTCGATGCCGCCGGTTTTTTTCGCGAGCGCATCCCCGAGTCCGTCGAAGAAGTCCGGGCCGGCCGCGCTCGAGTCCGGCAATATCCGGCAGTCCCAGTTTTTGTACTGCTGGATCTTGGCGCCGCGAAAAGATTCTTCCAATTCAGCCGACTTCGACTTGATCAGCCGCGCCATCTCGGGGCGCTTTTCGGCGTCGGATTTCACGACCGCGCGCGCGTGGATGCCCGCGCCGGAGATGCATAGCGCGAGATATCCGTAGCGCTTGTATCCCCTCGGCGACGGCCCGAATGCTGCCCATGTCTCATCCGGAGGATTCACCGTGCGCCGCATATGCTTGGCGACGTGCGCAAAGAACTCCATGTGCAGTGTTCGCGACAGTTCGGGCGCCAGTTCGATCCCCAGCCGGACCAGCCGGGGCCTGATGCGCTCGTAGATCTTCGTCATGCGAGCGTTGAAACCCTCGATCGCAAACACGTCAAAATCGCCGCGCGAAAAACCCAACGTCGCCATCAGTCCGACCTCATTTCTCGACTCGGCCGCGCTCGAGCCCCTTGTGCCTCCACGATACATGCAAATCGCTTCTGCTATTATGCAGCAGTACGCATTGAAACCGGATACTATCAGGGCTCGTACAAACCTAAGCGGGCGGAGGTCCATGAAGATGAAACGAGGAATGACGATATTATCGGCAGCGGCACTGACATTTGCGATGGCGGGTCCCGTGATGGCACAGGCTCCCGTCACTCACGGAGCAGTCACAAACGCGGACTACGCGTTTTTCGATTCGCATCCCGACCTCGCGCGGGAACTCGCGAAAGATCCGGCACTGATCGAGAATCGGCGCTGGGTGGATAATCATCCGGCGCTGCACGAGTATCTGAAGACCCATCCGAACGTGCGCCGCGAATTCAAAGCGCACCCGTACAAGTTCATGCATCGCGCGGAGGGGCTCCAAACACACTAGAAATTGGAAAAGCCCCGGTGTGGGGTTTTGGGGTTCCCGGCAGCAGTGGCGAAGGCTCTTTGGACGCCACGGAGGACGCCGTGGACTGAACACCCGGCCGCGCCCTTGAAAAGAGAGGCGACTGGGCCTAAACCCGTCAAGTAACCGTGAGGCAAAACGGAAATTCCGGCTTAGGCGGTCGCGACAGCACAGCAGACTTAGAGTTCGATGCCATCGCGACGAGCACTCTCGGAGAGCCAGCTCGCGCGCGCATTCTGGCGCTGTTCCGCGCGTCGTATCGGGAAGCCAACGAGGCGTACCTCGAGCGCTCTCTTTCCCGGCTGCGCTTCATCGCGACCGCAACGTCGGCCGACGCACTGGCCGGTTTTGCGTTAGGCGAGATGCGCATAATGGATCTGCCGGGCGTGGCGCAGCAGGCGGTCGCGCTGGCGGGCATGTGTTGCGTCGATGCCAGCTTCCGCCGCCGCGGCCTGTTCCGCGAACTCGAGCGGCGTGCGTTTATGGCCGCGGGCGTCGCGTCTGGGCCACGCGTGTTGAGCTGCGGACGCCTGGCGCATCCTGCAAGCTTTCGCACCATGACCTGTAATCCGACGCACGTCCCGAAGCGTCACACCCGGCCGACGCCCTGGCAGCAGGAAATCGGTGCGATCATCGCCCAAGCGTACGGCGTCCATGGCTTCGATCCGGAGACTTTCGTTTGCGTCGGCAGTGGCACACCAATCGGCTATCCAAGAATCGACATGGACGTCCGACCTGAAGAGTGGGACGTCTTCGCCCCGGTCAACCGCAACCGGGGCGACTCCCTGCTCGGTCTCTGCTGGTTACCGGACGCTCCACAGGGATGGTGACGGACATGATCGAAGCTTCGGCATCCTGATTCCGTTGCTTCCGACATCGACGTGGCGGCCCGAGTGGCCCGAAACCACAGAAGCTCGCGAACAGAGAATTAACGGTTTGATGGGATATTGCCGGGAACGTAAATCAACAGCCTGCTAGAACTGTCGCGGCCAGTTGATTTCCCCGCAGTAGCGCAGGAGGCCGGCAATCCGGTCTCCTGCTTTTTTTGGTGTTGTGTTCACGGTCCGCGAACGCCACGATTTTGCCGATGACGATCGCGCGATGCGCGTGTTAGAATTGCGCGATGGCCGCGATATCCGAGTCAGTCAACGGTGGGCGCTTCGACGCAACGCTGGCGCGCCATGGAATTCGCGCGCTCAGCCGTAAATCGCCCGCGACCATCCAGGTAAATGTCGGCAAGCTGTGCAACCAGGCGTGCCATCACTGTCACGTCGATGCAGGCCCGCGGCGCACCGAGCAGATGACGCGTGCGACGGCGGAGCGAGTGATCGAGGTGCTCGCGGCAAGTCCGCGAGTCGGGACCCTGGACATCACCGGCGGCGCGCCGGAGCTGAACCCGAACTTTGCGATGCTCGTGGAACGGGCGCGTGCGCTTGGCCGCAAGGTGATCGTTCGATGCAATCTGACGGTGACGCTGGAACCCGGGATGGAATGGCTGGTGGAATTCTACCGGCGGTCGGGCGTCGAATTGGTTTGTTCGCTCCCATGCTACACCGCGGAGAACACGGATCGTCAGCGGGGCGCGGGGGTGTTTGACAAGAGCATCGCGGCGTTGAAGCAACTGAATGCCGTCGGATTCGGGCGCGATGAGCTGCGGCTGGATCTCGTGTACAACCCGATTGGCGCGTCTCTGCCGCCGCCGCAGGCCGGGCTTGAAGAGCAATACCGGGAAGAACTCGCGCGCAATTTCGGGGTCGTTTTCGATCGGCTGCTGACAATTGCGAACATGCCGATCGCCCGCTTCGCCAATCAGTTGAGAACTACCGGGATTCACTCAGCGTACATGAGCCTGCTGGTGAATCACTTCAACCCAGCGACCGTGGATGGGCTGATGTGCCGCAGCCTGGTCAGTGTCGGATGGGACGGGCGGCTCTACGACTGCGATTTTAATCAGATGCTGGAAATTCCGCTCGGTGACAGTGCTGCATCGACGATCTGGGACATCGAAGATGTGGGCGAACTTGCAGGCGCGCGCATCGCGACCGGATCGCATTGTTTCGGATGCACGGCGGGCGCGGGATCGAGCTGCGGCGGCGCGATCGCCTGAGTCGAAGGGCGTCACCGTAAAATGGAGAAGCTGAGTAACGCGCGAGCGGCAGTTCAAGCGTTGCGCTCGTGATCGGAAAACCAGGCTGAGGTGCAAGCTGATGAAGATCAAAACGAGCATTAACGTAGTCGTGGCGTCGGCCGTTTTCTGGATGGCGCTGATGGGTGCGGCTTGCGCCGCAAACAACCCCGTTCCCGGATGGGATCCGAATGCGTTCCGCGACCAAAGCACGCTCCAGATCATGACGATCGGGCCCGAGGAGGGCGAGCACTGGTCGAGGCTGTGGCTGGCCGTTATCGACGGGCAGCTATACGTCCGGCTGGGCGATCGAGCGTACGGCAGAATTCAGAAAAACACGGCGGGCCTCTACGTGAAGGTGAAGATTGGCGACAATGAGTTCGACAAGGTCCGCGCGGAGGCGGCGCCTGAAATGGCAGACAAGGTCGCAGCCGCGATGGCCGACAAGTACTGGATGGACATTCTGGTTCGGCACGAGTCGCATCCGATGACGGCGCGCCTGGTTGCGGAGCCGACCCCATCGCCGGCGCCGGCGAAATGATCGACGGCGCGGCGCATCGCCTTTCAACGCAATGTTCGCGGCGCTGCGAGGGCGGCAAATAAAACGATGCCGCCCGTCTGACTTCGGCGAGCGGCCGCTTTGTCCCCTTTTGTGAAGTTCAGACCCCGGCCGATTTGTAGAGCGCGCAGCGCAGCTTGAAGAAGTGAGCCATCGAGGTGAGGTATCGGACGCGCCACGCCGCCGCCATCTTGCCCTTCGTGAGATCGAGGCCGTAACGCCGTCCGATCAAGTCGTAGGCGGACTTTATCCGCTTGAATAGATCGTCCGAGAAACCCGGCCTGAGTTGCGAAAGGCCGCCGATCTTTTTGATCAATTCCGGGCTGTAGGCTGCGAGCGCGACCAGACTGTCGGCAAACAGTTCATCCTCTTCGAGCAGATGATTGGCGAACGCGCCTTCCATGAATGCCGTGTGGGCGGCCTTTTCTCCGATCAACGAGCCGTAGATGTAGTGGCCGAGTTCATGGCCGAGTGTCGCGGCGACAGCGCCGGGATGATGCGCGGTGTTGACGAAGATCACGAACTTGCTTTTGTCGCCAAGCCTGGCACGGCAGTAAAATCCGCGCAGCGCGAGCCCTGCGCCGGTGCGATAAGGTTCGGCCCGCAGTTCGAGTTCGCGTGGACCGAAAATTTTGCCCAGGTAACCGAGCAATTGCGGGCTGCCGAGATCCGCCGGGCCGCCGTAAGCCGAGGCGTGTCGATTGATGTCATTCTCGACGATCTGCGCCAATTCCCTGAGCAGAGGCTTGGATGGAAGCGCGGGCACCTCCGCATAGTCGGCGGAGAGAATCTTTTTCAGGTCAGAAAGCTGATTGAGGACCCGGGGCCCGAGCGAGTCGAATGGAACCTTGATTTCGGCGAGCAGCTTGGAAACGAGATGGTCAACTTCACGAGTTTCCAGCGCCGCAGGTTCTCGCGACGGCATTCGTTTAGCAGGGGCCGGCGATGAAGTCAGGGCTGCACTCATAAAACGACCACGAAGTCGAAATGCCAGACTGACTGGCATGACCGACGTTTTATTTTAAGTGACTCGCGCTGCTTTCCAAAGCTCATCTATATCGGTCTAAGATGAGCAAATCGTATGCCATACTACCTATAGATAGCGCAATTGGATGCCAACCAATTAATAGTGTGGGGAACTTCGCTACGATGCGCCCTTGCAACTTGGCAAGTGCGCTTTTGAACCAATTACCCGACGCTGCGATCAGCCGGAGGTATCCGAAAGCCCCCAGCTGACCGCACCGCGGCTGGCCACGCCGCCGCCGACAGGTCACGCGGTCCGGTGCGACACGGAGGCGGACTTCGACGGGGCAGTTTTGGCGCCGTTTGGCGCGTCCAAGCCCGTCGGGCCGTTCCGAAATACCGCAACGGTTGCCATCATCGGTACGGCTTGCCATTAGTGTCATTTTCAAAATGCCGAAAACCAAATTTGAAATTCTACCCGGCTTGCCGTATCCGCTTGGCGCGACCTGCGACGGTGCGGGAGTGAACTTTTCGATATTTTCCGAGCACGCGACCGGCGCGATGCTGTGCCTGTTTGGCGGCGCCGCTGTCGCTGGTAACACCGAGATCGCGCGAATACCGCTGGTCGAGCGCACCGAGCACATCTGGCACGCCTATGTTCGCGGTGTTCGGGCCGGTCAGCGTTATGGCTATCGCGTCAGCGGTCCCTACGATCCCCCCGCGGGACATCGCTTCAACTCCGCCAAGCTGCTGCTCGACCCGTATGCGCGGGCGCTCGATCGCACGCCTCGATGGGACGATTCGATGATCGGCTATCGCTCGACCGCGGTCGACGCTGCGCCTCGTCTGGATCTGCGGAACAGCGCGTCTGCGATGCCCAAGTGCGTGGTTGTCGATTCAGCGTACGACTGGGATGGCGATCGCAAGCCCGCAATTCCGTGGGAGGATCTCGTCATCTACGAGGCGCACGTGAAGGGGATGACCGCGCTGCATCCCGAAGTGCCGCGCCGGGTTCGAGGCAAATTTGCGGCGCTCGCGTCGCTGGCCGTCATCCGGCACTTGACCGCGCTCGGCGTGAACGCGGTTGAATTGATGCCGGTGCATCAGGCAGCCCCCGAACGCCGCTTGTCCAAAACCGGCCTGAGCAACTATTGGGGATACAATACAATCGGTTATTTCGCGCCGGACATCCGCTTCGGATCCCGCGGCGGGCCCGGCAGTTGCGTCACGGAATTCAAGGCAATGGTGAAGGCGTTGCACGGCGCGGGAATCGAGGTGATCCTCGACGTCGTTTACAACCATTCGGGCGAGGGGAATGAGAGCGGGCCGACGATTTGTTTCCGGGGAATCGACAACGCGACTTACTATCGGCTGCGCACCGACGGCAGCGGCCGATGCGAGGATTACACGGGCACCGGGAACTCGCTCGACATGACACACCCGCGGGTTCTGCAGATGGTAATGGACAGCCTGCGCTACTGGATACTCGAGATGCACGTGGACGGATTCCGCTTCGACCTTGCGACCACACTTGCGCGCGGTCCGGGCGGCGAATTCGCGGTCAGGAGCCCGTTTTTTGCGGCGATTGCGCAGGACCCTGTGATATCGGCGGCCAAATTGATCGCGGAGCCGTGGGACGTCGGCGATGGCGGCTACCGGGTCGCCGGGTTTCCGGTCAACTGGAAGGAATGGAACGGCAAATACCGCGACAGCGTGCGCGATTTCTGGCGCGGCGCGGGCTATTCGATGGGCGAGTTTGCATCGCGCGTCACCGGCAGTTCGGACCTGTACCGCGCCGGCGGCCGCGCGCCGCTCGCGAGCATCAACTTTGTCACCGCGCACGACGGCTTCACGCTCGCCGACCTCGTTTCGTACAACGAAAAGCACAACGAGGCGAATGGCGAGGAAAACCAAGACGGCCACAGTGACAATCGATCGTGGAATTGCGGCGTGGAAGGACCGAGCGAGGATCCCGCAATTCGCGCGCTTCGCGAGCAGCAAAAGCGCAACTTCCTTGCGACGCTGTTGCTGTCGCAGGGCGTACCGATGATGCCGGCCGGCGACGAGCTCGGACGTTCGCAGCGCGGCAACAACAACGCCTACTGCCAGGACAATCCGATTTCATGGATCGATTGGGATAGCGCCGACGCGACGCTGATCGATTTCACCCGGCGGCTGATCCAGCTCCGCCGCAAGCATCCGATCTTCCGGCGCCGGGGATGGTTCACCGGCGCCCCTGCGAAGGGCAGCCGGCTGAAAGATCTCGAATGGTTCCGGCCCGACGGCGCCGAGATGACCAGTAGCGACTGGGGGGTAGGATACGCGAAAACGCTCGGCGCGTTCATGAACGGAAAAGCGATAACCGAACGCGATCGCGCCGGCGCTCGAATTGCCGACGACAGCTTCTTTGTGATGTTCAACTCATATCGCGAGCCCATGGAATTCAAGCTGCCGCCGAAACCATGGGGGCGCGAGTGGACGATAATCCTCGACACCGCGGATGCGGCGGCGCCGCAGCGCGTACGATCATTCTCATTCGAAGAACGGGTTCACCTCGCGGGACACGCGATGGTCGTGTTGCGGCGCGCAGCGTGAATCGCGGTTTTACCGGCGGTGTCCGGCAGCGGCTACGAAACCTCCATGCCCTGAGCGCGGAAGACTTGCGCCATATCGACCGCCGGATAAATTTCGAACGAGACCCCGCGCCAGTACTCGATCATCGTGCGGATGTCGTTGTGATTGGACGACTCGAACACGAGCACGTCCGGAGTATCGCTGCTCAGCGGTCCGTAAAAGCCGATGGTCTTCAATCCGGCCGGCTTGGCGCCCTCGTTCCACCATTTGCGCGATTTTGCGATGATGTCGGTGTCGAATCCCGGCCTGTTCTTGATGAACGCAATGTAGAGCATGGCTGATGCCTCCTTGTTTCGACGATCGATCCGAGCATTGGTTATAGCACCGCACGTTTCTTGAGTCGCGGGAAGCTGGCGGGCGCGATCGGTCGCGAACCGTTGTGTTGGGTCGTGATCGGCGGTCGTTTGGCAGCGATTCCAAGCGCCGGGTCGCTATCGGTGCGAGAAACTCACGGATGTTGCTTACACGGAATATTATCAACCGAAAGTTTTGAGGAATGGTTAAGCCGTTGAAGACACACCGCTACCGGTGTGTCTGTTGCGAGGACGGAAGGCAAAAGCTCAGGCCGGAAATATCCGCACTTGCGGCTAAATTTAAGCGACAGTCGCTTCAGGCCAGAACTGTTCGTCGACGCACTGGTCGAACGACCACGGACAGTCTTTTGGAAACATCCCGTCATCCAGGCCAGTTTCCGCTTCCGCGGCGTATCGCGCTTCTTCAAACGCGTCGGGCAGGATCTCTACCGTCTTGGGCTGCAGGCTGGGGCTCTTGCGAAGTAAGCGGCGAACGGCAACACGCTGTTCCTGGACGGAGGCCCTCCAGCTGTTGCACTGTTTTTCCGGTTGATATTTCCACTTCAGGAGATGGGACAACAGAATCTTGAGGCGGTTTTCGAGCTCCCTTTCCTCGCTTTTGCCCAAGTCCTTGATCTCCTCGGCGACGTTGCTGAAGTCGGTTTCCTGAAGAGGTGCCCGTTCAACAGCTTCCGCCTGTCCTTCGGTCCACCCGTAATAGTCGCGGTCGTACAAACTCTCTGCTTCAACGGGCGCTAGCCGCCAGAACACTGGCAACACGGACATACGGAGTACCAGCCACCATAGGTAGGTGAGGTCTGCGGACGACGAGAGTTCACGATCGTCAATCAATCCATGTGCGAGTCTGTGTCTGAGGTTGGGTCCCGAACGTGCCACTAAGAGGCCCTCCAAGTCGAAGGCCAAATCCTCTGAGAAGACCCTTTTGAAGTCTTCGGACTCCAGGAGAGGCTGCAAGGTTATGTCCTCTTGCACTCCTTCGCTGAGTAGCTTTGAAGTACGATTGCCGCTCGCGGAGAGAACGTATCTAAAGGAATTCTCCAACTGAGGGATCAGGAGATTCGCGGCAATCAAAAGGTCGCCTGTCATACCCGCCTGCAGGCCACGCGCGAAGGTCTGCTGGCGCTCGGGCGGAACTACGGGGTTGTTCTCCACGATTGTCTGCCAGTCTTCGACCTTAATCTCGTGCTCGGACAAGATCTGCTGCCTTGCGGGTTCAATAACGGCTTGGGCCGTTAGCGCACGGTGAAGGGCGGTCTCGCGGAACATCGACCAGCGCATCGCTTCTTCAATTTCGTCCGCATCATCGGTTGCCATCGATGGTTTCTTTGAAACCACTTTGCCAGAGGCGTCGACGACCTGAGCGGCGAGATAGTGTATCAATGGGAAGTCTTTGACATGCTCACTTACGCGCGCGCGCAATTCCTTGAGATTAGGTGGCGCCGACAACTGCGCCAACGCGAGCAGTGCCTCGTACAGGCCCTTGCCTTTTATGGCGGTCATGGCTTGCATCGCAATGGGCCGGATATCGATTTGACCGGATGCGATCCGTCCCATCTGAGAAGTCGAGAGTCGCTGAACCTTGAGCAGGCGCTTGTGCAAGGCTTCTACCCGGTCTCGCGGATAGTTGCTGATGCGTCGGTAGGCCTCAATGGCTCTTGTTAGACTGTCGGCTACCAGCATGTAGCTAGGAGGCTTGCCGGCTTCGAGAAGGTCTGCCTTGTGAACATACTCCTCCGCCGCGGCGATGATCGCATCCTTTTGAGCAGCCTCGTCACCGGCTAGTGCGAGCCACTTCGCTTCACGAGTTCTGAATTCGCGCACTGTATCAGGGTAGGCCTCAGAAGTGTTCGCCGCGGTTTTCGCAATCAGAGCGTACTCCCTGGGATCGCCAACACGGAACTCGATCAGCAGATCCATGAGTTGAAGAGACAGCGGCACGAGCCGCGGAGCGAGTTGCCGAACAAGCTGCTGGATGTAGTCAGTTGCTTCCTTGGCTCGGGGTCCGTCGTTGACTAGGCGAGCTAGGCGCAGAGCGCGTTCGATCTGTTGAACGCAGTACACGAGAGATACGTCCTGCGCATTTCGGAGTTCTAGGGGCGCAGCTGCGAATCGCCGAGCCGACTCAATGTAAGCATCGATGGCAATCTGCGCGGAGCGGAAGTCTCGCTTTCTGACCCATACTACATCGGCGAGCCGGGCGCGCAGCGCCGGATTAGTCACGGACGGTGTGAGTTCGTGCAGGATTTGGACGTCTTCCTCCGTGAGGTCACTCGGAATTGCGCTTCGTCGCCCTCCCATAATTAGCGCCGCCGTAAAAGGCTCGGTCGCGGAACGCGGTGAAAAATGAAAAAAGGTAATGTCTCTCAGGAGAAAAAAGACGGCGGCAGTTGTTTGGTCCCCAGCCTCTTTGGCCGCCGCGTATTTCTTTCCGAACAACTCGGAATAACGGAAGTAAGTATCGTTCGGAGCATCAGCGATCGCTTGCTCCCACTGGCACCGCTGGAAGTCGGCGACACTGAGCGGGGTTGCCCTTTGTTCGCCCATTCCGCGGCCGTGTTCCGAAAGGTTCCGAGTCTCCATAAGCCTACAGTTTACACCCACCAGACCGCTGTGGCGAACGAGCGCGCGGCCGGCAGTTCCGGGCCTATCGCGGTTCCACCTGGCGGGGGCGATCAGTCGCGAACCAATACGCCGCGATGAATCCCGTCAGCATCAGAAGCGCGCAGATCCATACTACGGGCAGGATCGCAGGCTGGCGCATGTGACAAGCAAGTTTCCGGCTTGAAGAAAGCTCGCCTGCCCGCAGGGGATCAGACCCGAACTTCTTCGACCAGATTTACAGGCACGATCCGCGCGACACGTTTCATGACCTTTTTGTTTTGCTCAGCCTTCTTCAGGTCGTAGGCTGCCTGCAACCGCATCCATACTTCCGGTGAGCCGCCAAACAGGCGGGATACCTTCAGGCACATGATGGCAGACAGGGGCTTGCGCTGCGCCAGAATGTCGTGAAGCATCTGGCGGGACACCCCCAAGGCTTTCGCCGCAGCCGTCACGGACAGGCCGACAGACGGCAGGATGTCTTGCTTGATAATCTCGCCCGGATGGACGGGCGGCAGTCCGTTCCTTTTATCCATAACTTCCTTCCTAATGGTAATCTTCAAAATCGATATCCAACGCGTTTTCGCCCGACCATCGGAACGTGATGCGGTAATTCCCGGTCACACGCACCGACCAGCGTTTTGGGTTGCCTTGCAGGCCGTGGAAGCGAAAGCCTGCGATATTGATGTCCTCCGGCTGCGCCGCTGCTTCCAGCAATTGCAGGATACGCACGCACTTCCTTATATGACCGGCGCCGATCCGGCGTGTCTTGCCGGTGAGGTGAATTTCTTGAAGCCCTTCATGCCTGAAGCCGCCGCTCATTCTCTTTGAGTGTAAATGGTTTAGTTTACAGTGTCAATTAAACAGTTTCCTCTAACGCCGGGCGGGCGGGATCGGTCGCGAACCAATACGCCGCGATGAATCCCGTAAGTAGAGCGATGAAGCTGGTTTCCTCGAGCGCGCGCACCAGCCATGGGAATGTCCGCTGGAACCCGGTCGGCGGCGGTCTGCTATTTCGCGGGCATGAACCCCGCCATGGCGCGGTGAGAGCCAAAAAGCGCAAGGCAAAGAAGTAATAAAATTCATCGCAATTTGAGTTGACACTTATCTCATACTGAGATATATTCTGGGCATGCGGGTCATCTCGGAGAAGGCGCTCAGGGACTTCGCGCAACAATACCCCGATGCTGACGCGCCGCTGCGAGTATGGTGCAAGCTGGTCAAAAGTGGAACGTATCCGAACTTGGCCGAGCTGAAGCGAACCTTCGGATCGGTGGACTACGTGCCGACCGGCGAGGGCGATTTCTACGTTTTCAATATTGCTGGTAACAAGTACAGGCTGATCGCAGCGATTCACTTCAACAGGCAAATGCTGTTCATCCGCTACATCTTGACCCATGCAGAATACGACAGAGGTGGCTGGAAAAAGTGAAAAGTCAGACTATCACTCGAACCCTAAAGAACCCGGCCGCATTCGCTCCGCTCCTCGCGATTCACAGCGCCCGCGAATACGACACCGCGGTCAATCAGCTCAACAAACTGGTTGACGAGATTGGCGACAACCCGCGGGACCCACGTTACCGCTTCATCGAAACGCTGAGCGTGCTGATCGAGGCATACGACGCGGAGCATCATGCTTTAGCCGACGCCTGCGGGCTCGAAGTGCTCAAGTATCTGATGGAGGAGCACGGCCTGAGGCAGTCTGATCTGCCCGAGATCGGCAGCCAAGGCGTAGTATCGGAAGTGCTGCGCGGAAAGCGCGAACTCAATGTACATCAGATCGAAAAACTTGCCGCGCGGTTTCACGTCTCGCCGGCGGCGTTCCTGGCGACACCCTAAATGATGGCGGTCGGTCGGTGGCGGGATCAGGAACCGGACCTGCGAGACTACAAAAGCGCTCAGGGCATCCGGGTTATGATGCCTTCCGATGGCGCGGAGGCCTGAACGGAGATTCGTTCTTGCTGAATCCACCCCGAGAGCAGCTTCTTCTCGGTCTCGCTTAGGGTCTCGCCTCGGCTCGCCTTTTCGGCGGCGGTAAGAATTGGCGGAGCGATTCCGGATGGGAGTAAGCTAACGGTTACACCCTGGGGCGAACCGAAAGTTTCACGGTCGAACGAGATGCCCCTCCAAAGACTGAATATGATGACCGCGGTACCAAAGACAACGAAGAAGGTACCCGGTGCGGCCTGTTTGAGGAGCAGGTGCTTATCGCCCCAGGCGGCTTTGAGCTCGCCGGCTTTCTCGTACACCCCTCGGCTGAAGAGCTTGTATCCGCAGTAGACGATGGCGAACCCGACAACGATAGTGCCCATTCGATAGGATGCTGTGATAAGAAGGATTGAATTCATTTCCACAATACCTCTGCGAGGCTTGAGAGACGCGAGGAACACTCCCAAAGCGCCGACTCTTTGCTCGCACAAGCATATTATGTCGCCAAACGCATTTCTATGGCGCTGGCACCACCGCACTCATTAAGAGCTGTCGTACAAGCCCTTTGGCGATCTGCCAAAACATTGATGAGTCATTCAGGTTAAGTGTGACCCCGTGTCGAAGCTCCTTCTCAGGGTGAATGTAGTTCCGATATTCCTTCAACACGTCCGCCAAGTTCTTGGCGGAATCCGTGATCCAGTTTAACTCGTGGGCGACCCTGATGTACGAATCTAGCATCCACTGTTGGTAGTTGATGGTCTTTCCGGTCTTAGGGTCCTTGGGAGCCTCTGAAGCGTTGATGAGTGCACTCTTATCCGACATCTTATTGGCCCTGGCCACGAAAAGCGCCTCCAGAAGCCCACCCATCATTACAATTGCTGCCAAGTGCGCGCCAGCTGTCACGCATCGGTGACACTCGTACCAGCGTCGCGTCAAGATGTCTAGCATCTGCGGGTTACCGGCGAGTGGCGAAAAGTCGGGAGCAAGGTCGTCTATACTCCCGGCGGCGGCTGCCAAAGGGGCTACCAATATGGCAGCGCGGACCGCGATAAGAGCGTCTTTGGTTTCCTTCAGTGCGTCGAGATATGTCTGCCTTGCTGCGTGCTTAGCCGTTGAATCTAGAATGGTTGTGTAAGAACGGTCCGTATCGGTGAGATCCACACCAACGGCAGCTCCGATCACGATTGGGCGATGGGAATTAAACCAAGCGTGCGCAGTCGACTTCAGCGTCGCCAATGCGTCCACGGTGTGAATCTGTTTAGTCTTGATCTTAGCTATCAAGGACCGCGCTGTCGTCACTTCCGATATTGCGGCATCAACGGCCTCGGAGGCAGCGGGCATTAGCGAATCCTCGAATTAGGGTTCCGCAGCGCCACGTTTACGAGCTCGCCTTTGTGGTCTTTTTTCTCCTTGATTTCGTTGGCGCTTTCCTCGTTACCTTGCCGCGATTGTTCGCTTGCGCAGGTTCGTTCCCAGGGAGCGTCACGGCGACCAAATTCTCGCCGACGGTGCTGATTTGGAATTTGCCCGGTTTTGTACTGTCCAAGTATCCAGAGGCCTTCGCATTGTTTAGGGTCGCAATCGGTTTTTTCGGTCGCTTGCGACCCGCCAGTCGAGCTGCGTCTGTTAAATCCTTTGCTTCTATAGATTCCTTCTTCAGCGATTGAGGCGCTTCGAATCTGTAGAAGTACGCGACCACGGCCGCAAATTGCTGGTCGCTTTTGGGAGCCTTCGCCGCAACGAATTCTCTGATATCTTTCGCAGGTGCAGGGGCGTACGGTGAAGCACTGGGTGCTGCCGCCGGGTGGCCCGGTGTCGGTACCGGAGGCTGAACAGGATGATGCGAGGAGGCCAAACCCAGTGACTCACTCGCAAAACGGATAGCGAGCTCTTGATAAGCCCGATCCAGACCCGTTAGCGTTTCGACGATCGCCTTCGCGGCATCAAAAACCTTTGCGGCGTTAGGGTCTTCGCTCATGCTTTTCTCCAGCGTCGGCTAAATTCCTAGTCCATTTCGTCCGTTCCGTGCGTGATATTCATGGACAAGACGCATTCGATGCAGATATCCATAGAGATTGTTCCATCCGGGTTGGTCGTCCATTTCGGAGTTACGTCGGGATCGGTCTTCAAGAGTCCGGCGGCGCGCGGGGGCATGCGGTTGCGCTGATACTTAGTTCCCGCCGGAATCTCCTCGTCGCAGACGTCGCAGAATCGTTTCCCGTCTTTAATCATACACGGTTGGCAGCGAAGTGCAGTCTACCCCAACGCTAACTCGGTGTGAATCCGGTCTGACCTACTGATTGCGGGGGCGATCGGTCGCGAACCAATACGCCGCGATGTATCCCGTCAGTAAAGCGATGAAGCTGGTTTCCTCAAGCGCGCGCACTATCCATGGGAATGTGCGCTGGAACCCGGTCGGCGGCGGGATCAGGAACCGGTTGAAGACGCGGAGCGAAACCGCGCTGAGGAGATAGGCCAACGCCGCCATCCAGACGGCCCGCGCGCTTGCCCGCCCATCGGCCGCGGCCGCGACCATTTGCACGAACGGAATAGCCAGTAACACCAGATAGTGATGCCATCCGACCGGCGACAGCATGATCGAGGCCGCGATCCACAGCGAGTAGATTCTCCAGTCGGGATCGCCGCGGTTCGCATCGGCGAGCGTCGCGCGAATAGTCATTCCAAGTACTACCAGGTCCGCAACGGCGACGGCGGCGCGTCTGGTCCAATCGGCCGATGAGCCCGACGCGGTACCGGTCAACGCCCAGAACGTCCGCGACACGAATGGTCCGAGCGAAAGATTATCCACCCGATTAACTACTGAGTAGTCAGTGAGCCACAATGCACCGTAAACGAAGCTGAGAGTTTGGGTTAAACCCACAGCCGCGACAGTTACGAATACTCCTGCCGCGATTCCAGCCGCCGCGAACGCAACCGCGCGCCATTTTCGACGAATCACAAAATAGCCGACGAGTAGAAGCGGGTACGCCCGCAACAGCCCGGCCGATGCGATCAGCAAGCCGGCTGCGCCGTCGCGCTCGCGTTTCATCGCGCGCATCGCGCCCACCATCAGAGCCAGGACTATCAGCTGCGATTGTCCCCAATAAAAATTCAAATTCACCGGCGCCGACATCAGAATCAGTCCCGCCAGCATCCACGCCGTGCGCCCGGAAAGCCCGCGTCGATGCGCAAGCATCAGGTACATCGCGATCGCCAATGCCGAAAAGTTGATTGCGGTCCAGATCCAGAATGCGACGCGCGGCCGCAGGCAGGTGAGAGGTTCGAAGCAAAGCAGAAACGGGGGAGTCTCGGAAGCGTGAAGCAGCCCGCCGGTCTCCAGGCCGAGCTGGGCGCCGATCGGGGTCAAATTCGTGGAATACGGATCGATTCCATGGCGGAGCGCCCACGCTGATTCGTAATAGTTCGAGAAGTCGCGACGGCGCCACTGGCCGGGCATCTTGGTGAACGTGCCCGCCAACATCAGGAGCGCGCAGATCCAGACTACGGTCAGGATTGCGGGGTGACGCATCGCGGCCGCGATTCGTTCGCTGTTCACGCCCAAGTATGGGCAAACGACGACCTGCGAGACTACAAAAACGATTAGCCAGCGCGTTATCTGGAGAACTCAAAATCGGTTTGAGGCAAAACCGCAAATCCACGGCGCCAAGCGACGCAACCATTGAAGGGTAATTTTTGGTGCCGAGAGCGGGACTTGAACCCGCACGTGGTTGCCCACGGAGGATTTTGAGTCCTCTGCGTCTGCCATTCCGCCACCTCGGCACTCGAAGAAGCCGCAGACTCAAGCCCGGTTATCTTAAAGCAAAGACAGCGCCGCCGGCAATCGCGACCGGACAGCGCCGACCCACGCATCGATCGCGACGGCGCGATTCGATCATGCATCGAATCCCGACAGTCTGCGCGACGCAGCGACCGGGATAGCCAATCAACAGCGACCGCCGCAGTATTGTGACGGTCATAAGTTAATAATGACATGAATACTAAGTGCGATTCTCAATTATATATCGCGATTGCTTGCTTGGTATAGTATCGCGAGCACACTATGTATTCATGGAAGCAGTTGCCCCGCGCATTTCCGCGCCGGTTGCCGTCCCGCATCCGCATGTCACAAGCGCAGGCCTAAGACACGCTCTCGGCAACTGTATCCTGGCAGTAGCGTTCCTGCTGGCGACGATCCCGGCCGCGCGCGAACTCAGTTTTAGCCTGGCGGGAGCCGCTAACGTGGTATGGCTGACGGGCGCCGCGATCATGGCCGTCATGTCGTTCGCGCGATTTGCGCCGCGCACCTCGACGGTAAATCTGCGCACGCTCGCCGCATCGGGCGCCATGCTAATCCTTCCGTGTTTGATGCGTCCGACAATCGTATCCAGCGGCGCGCTCGCGACGACGGGACTTATTTTCGAGTTGTTCGGCATCGTGCTGAGCCAAGTCGCGCGCGTCTATATGGGTCGCAGCTTCGGTGTGTTGCCGGCGAACCGTGGAATCGTGTCGAAGGGGCCGTTTCGATGGGTTCGTCATCCGATATATTTCGGATGGCTGATACTTTCGATTGGCTATGCGATGTCCTATCCGAGCGAGCGCAACATTATGCTGATTGCGACGACGCTTCCCTTTATGGTCTGGCGAATCGGTCAGGAAGAAGTACATTTGCGCGCGGACCCCGAGTACCGTCGCTACATGGGTCGGGTCCGGTACCGTTTGTGGCCCGGGGTGTTTTGAGCGAGGTTTGATGCCGGGTGCGGGCGAGGCCGGTGTGCGGCGCTCATATTGCTCGTTGCTCGCCGCAGCGGCGGTTATCTGAGCGGCGCGGTCGCTCGATTCGGATCTTCGCGGTAAAGCGCCAGCGTCACGACGAACGCGCATCCGCCGGTCGGAAGATTCGCGGCTGCGATCTCGCCGCCATGCGCGCGCGCGATTTCCCGGCACAGGCTCAAGCCCAGGCCGCTGCCTTCGCCGGGCGACCCTGCGCCGCGAAAAAATCGATCGAAAATATGCGGCAGCTCCGCCGGATGGATTCCCTCCCCGGTGTCGGCGACGCGGATAATCGCACGATTCGAATCGCTCCTCAGCCCGACTTCGATCGATCCCTGTGCGGGCGTGAACTTCAGGGCGTTGTCGAGCAGATTGACAAGGAGGCGGCGCAGATGCCCTGCGTTGCCGTTGACGAAAACGTCCTTGGGCGCGTTGACCGAAAGCTTGATCTCGCGCGCCTGCGCCAGCGGTCCGACGGTCGCCGCTATCTCGGTCAGCAGGGCGCGAAGATTCAGCCGCTGCCGATCGACCATTACTTCGCCATTGAGCCGCGACAGCATCAGCAGTTCGTCGGCAATCCTGCACAGCGACAGCGCCTCGCGATGCGCGGCAGCCAGGGCCGCGCGATTTTGCTCGGCCGAGCGATCGCGCGCGAGCGCTACTTCCAGCCCCGTGCGCAGCACCGCCAGCGGGGTGCGCAGTTCATGCGCGGCGTCGGATGCGAACCTGCGCTCCGTGGCCGACGCGCGCTCCAGGCGCTCCAGCAATGCGTTGATGACGGCGGTGAGCCGTGCGACTTCATCGGCCACCGGCGGGACCGTCAGCCGCGAGCTCAGATTCGCCGGCCCAATCGCGTCGAGCTCCGCCGTCACCGATTCAATCGGCCGCAGCGCCCGGCCCGCCAGCAAGTATCCTCCACCGACGCAAAGCAGCAGCACGATCGGCAGCATGAGCAGCAGGAGGTTGCGAAGGCTGTTAACCGATTCCTGAACCAGGCGCGCCTGCACCCCGCTTTGCAGGTACGCGCGCTCGCCGTCGTACATCATCGGAACGACCGCGAACCTGAACGCGCGGTTGCCGACAATCGCCGCGTGGGTGGGGAGTGTCGGATCGAACGGCGGCGGGACCGTGTGGATGTCGCCGTAGTTTCCAAGCTCCCAATGCGCCGTGACGATTCGTACGCGCCGGCCGGGGCCGATATCCGTCTCGAGGCTCAGCCGGTGGAGAATTTCAAGGGCGCCCGGCGTGGCGCTGCGCTGGATTTGATCGGCGGTGTTCTCGGCCTCTTTGAGCAGGGCAGCATCGAGACCGCTCCATTGCTGGCGCTCGAAGAGTGTTACCACTGCGATCGCCGCGACCAGCAGGATCACCGCCAGCACCGCGGCCCAGTAAATGGTCAGCCTGAGTCTGATCGTCATTGGCGGCCGCCGCGCGGCAACGGCAACGCGCGTCATTCCGCGCGCATCGTGTATCCGACTCCACGCACGGTGACTATCAGCGAACGATCGTCGCCCGGATCGATCTTCTGGCGCAGCCGATTGACGAATACTTCGATCAGGTTGGTCAGGGAGTTGTAATTCGAATCCCAAACCGTCTCCGCGATCATGTCGCGGGTGACCACCTGCCCGGCGTTTCGCATCAGCAATTCGAGCAGCATCTTTTCCTTGGGCGACAGGTTCAGATTTTGCTCGCCGATTTTCGCGCGCCGCTTGACGGTGTCGAATTCCAGCTCGCCGACTTTGAGAATCGGCGATGCCGGCGCCCGCGGACGCCGCGCCAGCGCCTTGATTCTCGCCACCAGCTCGGCAAACGCGAACGGCTTGGTCAGGTAGTCGTCGCCGCCGCTGTCGAGTCCGGCCACGCGCTCTTCGAGCGATCCGCGCGCGGTCAGGATCAACACCGGCGTCTGAATCCCCGCCGCGCGCATCTCGCGCAGCAGCTCCAGTCCGCTTTTTCCCGGCAACCCAAGGTCCAGGACGATCAGATCGAGCGCGCCGCGCGCGATGGTCGCTTCGGCCTGCTCCGCACTGCCGGCGATTTCGACCGTGAAGTCTTCCTCGACCAGTCCCTGCTTGACCGCGTTGGCCAAGCGGGCCTCGTCCTCGATCAGCAGAATGCGCAGCGCGTTCATACCCTCCGATGCTGGCACGGCGGCGCATCCAAAAAAAGCAATGCGCCGCGTCTGAAATGATAATCTCGGTATCTTCGCCGCTGGGGTCGCTGACGCGGGCAAGGTCAATCCCGACAGCAGTAGTTGTCAACCTTGCCGCTTACTATACTGTTTGCGAACGTGAAGACCTTATGATTTAGCCGTTCGTAGTCGCCGCCGCTCAGAGCCTCGATGATTTCCGGACATACGTTCTGGCGAAATGGGTGACGGCTACCGTCTGACGCAATTGGGCGCTTGAGTATCGCCGCGACCGTCAAAATCGACGGCAATTGCTGTCTTGTCGGCGGTTCGCTTCTTGCCCATTCGTCGTGATGACGAAAGTTGTTCGCGGCAGCTTCGACAATCGATCCGACCGAGCATCCTTCGATCAGCGGATACGCCTTTTTCCAGATCTCGTCGTGCACGTCTAGATCGCTTTTGAATCTCTGGAGCAGATTGTTAAGGACCAGCACAATCGCCCCCGCATACGCTGCGGGACCGAATTCGTTAGCCGCGATTTCATCGTTCAACGCATGAAGTTGCTCAGCAGGAGTGGTTTCACGGATGGCGGCAACCACCTGGTTTCTCTGACCGACAAGATGCCGCTTTCGATCGCGCGAGGTGACGACCCCTTCGAACAGGGCCGTGAGCGTCGGAGAGTTGAAACGCCAACGCTGAACGAATCGGAACATAGCGTTGAATCGATCGTCGCCAAGCTTCAGGTCCCCGTCTTTGGTGAGCGATGTAACTTGAAGATCGCCGCCCGACTTGAGGACCTCTATATCGTACGTGTTTACCACGGCCTCATAGGAAGGCGTCTCCATTGCGCCGTTGGTGCATGTCATTTCGTTCCCCGCCTCATACCTCGCGCTCGGCGATCCTGGATGCTGGACACGACGCGCAGCACCCTGGTAAAAATCTCGTCCGCTCGCGGTCCCATTCGCTTGAATCTGTACCGCACTATCCTATTGCGAAATCAGCGTCGCGCGAAAGCCGATGCTCGCGAACTATCGCTTCGACGAGGGCAATTTGCGCCTAGCCTCCTGATCAGCGTCCTCGAGCGCCGTCGCGAAGCGATGCGACTGCCGCGCCTGCTCCAGCGTATGGGCAACGTGCGACAGGAGTGCATGCGGTTGAGTGATAAGATCTTTGCGACGAGGCGAATCGAAGCCGAGTTCTTCCAGGTTCAGGCCGAGCCTTCGCGCTCCAGCTTTCACGTGGGCCGACGGAGCATAGAACGCCCAAATGAAGTAGCTTGTAACCCGCAAGTCGTGGGCCTTGCCGAATTCGCCGCGGACAACCTGCGCACCAAGCTGCCTGCCAGATTTCACTTCGACAACTCTGTGGACGTTGGCAGGGGTTGGAGGGTCCGGCGATGAGGTTACGATCAAGTCAGGACGGCCGCCAAGATCGCTGTAGTGGCCGCGCAGTTGCTGTTGAGCCCATACATAACGCGGGACGCCATCTTCTTCGATCTTTAACGGACCGGCTTTGGCAAAGAGACTCACGGAACCCGAGTGTACGCTCTCCGCGCGCAGAAGGATGGACAGCAAACTTATTGCTTCGACAAGTTGCCAGGTGCGGACACCAGGAACTGGTTGCGATGCGTCGATGCGACCCGAAGTGCGATGACCGATGGACACAGATACCGTGCAGTGACCCGCGAGCTGGGTTGCTGCCTCACAGATCTCTCTCCACAACGCCTTTCGAGCGTCTATATCGGCGTCGGCGTTACCAGGCGTTGTCGCTTGCATCACTGTGCGTGTCCTACGGTTTCGTTCTTCCGTGGCTTCATCATGATTCTTGCGCAACCTCCGCCGCGTTCCGGTCGTCTCGTACCGCCAAAATTCGCACCGACGGGTAAAGCGTTTGATCGGGTTTCCACAGTGCCATGAATTCGCACCGCCTTCAGCAAGATGACTCCGACCGTAGCCAACCCGTCGAATCTCAAGCAAGCCCCACGCTCGAAATCGTTGCCTCATTCGCCGCCGCTTGATGTAACATCGCTGTGGCGCCGGCGCGGCGACTATAGAATCGGGACGGGATGCCGATGGAAGACAAAACAGTTCTCTACGAGAAACACGACCGCATCGCCAAGGTCATCCTCAACCGTCCGCGCTACAGGAACGCGCAGTCGCGGCGATTGCTCGAGGAGTTGGACGACGCCTTCGCCACGGCCAACGCCGACGACGAGGTCCGCGTCATCATTCTCTCCGGCGCCGGCGATAATTTCTGCTCGGGCCACGACCTCGGCACACCCGAAGAAAAGGAGGACCAGGAGCGCCGCCCGTATCCCAAGGGCGTGCGCGGCGAGTACGCCCGCTCGCGCCAGTTGTTCCTCGACAACACGCTGCGATGGCGCGATCTCGACAAGCCCACCATCGCGCAGGTGCAGGGCCTGTGCATCTTCGGCGGATGGATGTTCGCGGCCGCGATGGATCTGATCGTTGCCGCTGATGACGCCAAGTTCCTGCCCGCGCTCTTGCAGTACTTCTCGATCCCGTGGGATATGCCGCCGCGCAAGGCCAAGGAAATCCTCTTCCAGAGCCGCTTCGTGGACGCCGACGAGGCCTGCCGCCTCGGCTTCGTCAATATGGTCGTGCCGCGCGCCGAGCTCGAGGCGGAAACGATGGCGCTTGCGAATCGAATCGCCGAGAGCGACCGCTTCACGCTGCGCATGGTCAAGTGGGCGGTCAATTCCGCGCAGGACGCGATGGGCTACAGCACCGCGATTCGCAACGCTCATTCGCATCACATGGTGCTCGGCACCGACAGTATAATCGCCAGGCTGGAGGGGAAGGAGCTTCCCAAGCGGATGCCCGGGGTCGATCAGGCGCTCAAGAAAGTAAGGAAGTAGAGCGCCGACCTCGACGATTGGCCCGCCGCTGCGAAATTGTTACACTGCGCGAGCAGTAGAGTGAGGAGTGAGGGCCTCGCTCGGGGGATTCGTGGAGCTATCGCGGCGTGGATTTCTGAGGATTGGCGCGATTGCCGCTGCACAACTGGTTGTGCCTGCGATCGCGATGGCGCGCGCCACCGTCCAGCTTCGGCGCCGCTCGCTCAAGTTCTACAATCTGCACACCGGCGAAAGTCTGAGCACCACTTACTGGCAGGACGGTCACTACGTTGCCGGCGAGCTCGATCGCGTCAACTACATCCTGCGCGATTTCCGCGCCAACGAAGTTAAGCCGATCGATCCCGCGCTGCTCGATCTGCTGGTGCAAATCCATCATCGACTGAGCACCGCCGAGCCGTTCCAGGTGATTTCCGGATACCGCTCGCCCGTGACCAATGCGATGCTCCATGCCAACAGCGAGGGCGTCGCCGTGCACAGCCTCCATCTCGAAGGCAAGGCGATCGATATCACCGTGCCGGGACGGAGCCTGGCGCAGCTTCGCGGCGCCGCGTTGGCGCAGCAGGCCGGCGGAGTCGGCTACTACCCGCGTAGCGGATTCGTTCACGTCGATACCGGCCGCGTGCGCTTCTGGTAGCGCCGGCGCGCCGACCCGCCGCATTTAATACGCGGCGTCGAGAATCGCGATCAACTGATCGAGCGTCACGTCGGCACCGACGGTGTTTGCCCGCTTCACCTCTTCGAGCACCGTTCCCGCGATTCGCGAAATTTCCTCGCGCGGCACACCTACGTCCCGAAGCCGTGTCGGCACCTCGAACTTGCCGATGAACTTCGCCGCGCGATCGGCGCATTCCATCGCCGCCGAGCGTGGACTGCGTGCGTCGAAGCGCACGCCGAATCCTTCCGCTATCGGCCCAAAGCGATCTGCGGCGAGCTTGGCCATAAAGCGCATCACGTGCGGTAGCGTGATGCATGAAGTGACGCCGTGCGGGACATTCCACATCGGCCCGATCTGATGCCCCAACGCGTGCGAGATTCCGCCGCGAGTGTTCGACATGCCGAAAATCGAGAGCCACGCGGCAAGCTGGCATTGCATGCGATGCTCGAGTTCGTCATCGCCATGCGTTTGCAGTGACGGCAACAGATGCTCCGTCAGCAGCGCGATCGCGCGCGCCGCGAGCGCGTCGGTAACAAGCTGATGGCGCGTCGAGTACGAACCTTCGACCGCGTGATCGAGCGCGCGCATCCCGGTCGATGCCCACAGCCATGCGGGCGTTTCGACCGTCAGCGCCGGATCGAGGATGACCACCCTGGCCTGCAGGCGCGGGTCGGCAACCCCACCTTTGACCCTGGTCGATTCGTCGGTGACACCGCCCCCCGGCGTGAACTCGGCGGCCGACAACGTGGTCGGCATCGCGATATGCAGAATCTCGCGTCCGCCCGCCGTCTCTGTAGCCGCCGCGCTGAAATCTACGATGCGCGAGCCGGCGCGACCGCCCATCAACTGCCACGCCGCGTTCTTCACGGTGTCGATCGGGCTGCCGCCGCCGAAACTCACCATCGCGTCTGCGCCGACACGGCGCGCTTCTGCCACCAGTTCCGTGACGGTCTGCGACGGTACATGCTGAGCGGCGCCGGTGAACACGCCGGCAATTGCGGGGCCGGCCGCATTCTTGACCTTGTCGAGCAGTTTCGAGCGGCCGAGCGTCTTACCCGTCACGATGAGCGCGCGTTTCGCTCCGCGGCGCGTGAGCTCGCGTCCGAGTGATTCGACCTTGCCGACGCCGAAGACAACCGTCTCGAGTCGCGTGAAATGGTATTCGCCAGCGGTCTTGTCCAATTTTTTTCTCCTGATTCGCTTACTCCCGACAATCATATTCCGGTGCTTATCACTATCGAAAACACGCCAGAATCATATTTTGGTGCTTGTCACTACCGAAAACGCGGGCCCCGCTACTTGCGGCGCCGATCGAACAGGGCGACACTGATGCGGCTACCTTCGATTGGTTACTCCCGCGTTCGATCGCTTTTTCAAGGACAGGTGAAACATTGAATCTACGACACACTGCCGTCGCTCTCGCGCTGGTGGGCTGGTATTTGATGGCGCCGCCGCAGACCAGGACCTGGTGGATCGGCCCGCAACGCTACGATGATGCGGCCCCGCTTAGCAGGTGGACGAATGAGCAGTCATTCGACAAGGCGGATCTATGCGAGGCGGCTCGGCTGGCTGCTCAGCAGAATGCCGGCGACAGCGCGGTCAGCTCGGGTCACGCAGTTTGCGTTGCCACCGACGACCCGCGCCTCAAAGGCAGTCAGCCCTGGTAACCGTCATCGAATAGGACACGCATCCGCGGCTCAGCGCGCGAACGCGGGCATCACTTCCTTCGCGAACATCTCGATAGTGTCGGGCGTCATGAAGTTCAGGAAGAAGTAGGTCATGCCAAACTTCTCGATTCGAGCGGCGAGTTCGCGCTTCACGTCGTCGGGGGTGCCGATCAGGACCTGAAGCGAGGTACGCACGCTTTCGTTATTTTCGATTCCAAGCGTCTGCGCAGTCGCGGCCGCCATCGCATCGGCAGTCGCGCGATCCTTGGCCATCAGTACAAATCCTCCACCCGAGAGCTCGAGCGCGTCCGCCGCGCGGCCCGCGGCTTTCAGGAAGCCGCGAATCATCTCGATGCGCTTCTCAACCTTGCTCCGATCGAACTTCAGCGCTTCAACGACATCGACGTAGCCCTTGGTTATCGGCGGGTTCAGATTCAGTATGTCGGCTTCGTTCGCCGCGATTTCGAGTACGCGCTTGCCGCCGCCGCCAATCAGGATCGGCGGATGCGGCCGCTGCACGGGCTTGGGATCGCAATAAGCCTTGTCGATCTTGAAGTACGGCCCATGATAAGTGGGCTCGTCTTGCGTCCACATCGCCTTGAGCACCTTGATGCCGTCGAGCATCTGCTCGATGCGTTCGGCGTTCGACGGATACGGAAAGTTGTAGGCGTCGTATTCTTCCCTGAACCAGCCGGCGCCGAGCCCCGCGATAAAGCGGCCGCCGCTAAGGTTGTCGATCGACGCCATCGTCTTCGCCAGCAGCGAGGGATTGCGGTAGGACATCGAGGTGACCAGCGGCAACATCCTGATGCGCTTGGTGGTGGCAGCGACCGCACTGAGCATCGTGAAGCATTCATAGTGCGGCGCGCGCGGATCAGCCATCAGCCCGCGCATGAAGAAGTGATCGTCGATTGAAACCGAATAGTAGCCCAGCTCCTCGGCCTGCCGCGCGGTAGCTAAAGTAGCAACCGGATCGCCATTAGGAAGCCCAACATTGAATTTGATAGCTCGCATGACTGATGCTCCTTGAATTCAAACATTCATGCCCGCCACTTTAGACGCTAAGTCGCATTTCGGGCAATCCCCTAGTCCCAGTTCTTCAACTCCGGCCATAGTTGATCGAGTGTCCAACCCCTCGGCTCGCGGCAGAGATAGATCGAGAAGTGCTCTGAGGCCATTGCGTATCGATGACCGACGGAGCCCCGCTCTTCGACTCGAGCAAAGTATCGCTCAAGCCGCTCGCGTGGTATGTCGCCGAGCATAATCATGATCTTGCCGGTATACTGGCGCGGACCCCAATACCAGTAGTTCGCATGGCCACTGATCGCTTTGGGCAGACCGAGCTTTGGCCCGTAAAAGTCGATCGCTCCTGCCTCGCCGTAGTTCTGTCCGAAAATGGCCGTCTGCGCTCGTTCATCGGCGGGCAGGCTGTCGTAGACCTTCGCGACGGCCGCAGCCATCTCGGGCCAACCAAAACGGTCGGCCAATAACTGCGGCAACTCGCTTGCCTGGCGGTGTTCGATCCGCGGCTGCGAGATGCCAATGAAGTGCGTGTAGCGGATGTACGTTTCAGGCGGCAGCAGGGGCAGCACGATCAGCGCAATTAACCCACCGGTCACTGCAAGCAAGCCAAGATACGTTGGGCGCACCCAGCGCCATCGCGGCGCCGTTAGCCAGCGCTCAATCGCGACGGCCCCACCGGCGATCAGCATCGGATAGGCGGGCGCCAGGTAGTAGAACCTCCCGTCTGCAAGCAACAGCGTCAGGAGAGTTACCAGGTACGCCAATCCAAGCGCCCTGTACGGTCTGCCCTGGTAGCTGAAGAGGAAGGCCCACAAACCGCAAATCCAGATTGGAAGCGCCACCGGCTGCATGCCGAGGACTTGCTGGCCGATGAATCCCAGCGGGCTGAGAGCAACATTACGCCGGTTGCGCTTGATGTTGGCGAGCATCTCCAGGTGGGGAAAGTGATGCTGAACCATCCAGATCAGATTGGGGAGGAAGATCAGCGCCGTCACAATCCCGCCGATGAAGAACCATCGGCTGCCCATCAACCGGCGCTCGGGCGTCATCAGCAGACCGACTACCAGAGCAAAACCGAACATCGCCATGGTGTCCTTGTTTTCCAGACCTACACCAGCCAGCACTCCGAACCAGATCCAAAGTCTCGTGTCGCCTGTCTTGATCATGCGGATCAGTATCAGCACACAGCCCATCCACAAGAGCGGCTCGACGGAGTTCATCGAGAGATAACTGTCGAAAGCCAGGAAGAATGGCGCCACCAAAACGGCCACGGCGGCGAGAGCCTGCGCAAATCGTCCGCCCTCAAGTTGGCGGACCAGTGCGCCAGTGAGAAGAACAAGTCCAACGCCAGCGAGCGCCGGCAGGAGCCGAATAGCCAGAAGTGAATCGCCCAGGAGTGCGCGCGCAGTCCACGCCTGCAGCGCGGTGAGCGGCGGCATATCGACGTATCCCCAGCTCAAGTGCTCACCGCAGGCCAGGAAGTAGAGTTCGTCAACGAACAAACCATAACCGCCGGGGTTAGGCAGATGCACTATCAGTTCAAGAGCGCCGACAAAGGCTACAACGGCAGGGCCGGAGATGAAGCGGCTTTTACCGGGAATTTCCGTTTTTGATTCTCCGATTGCAGCTTCTCCGTATAGGCGGGACGGCCCCCCTCTGCAAGGTCCCACGCCCATTGATACGAGCGTGCCGGACGGGATCGGGCAGGGAAGTCGTGAAGCGAAGTTGAAACGCCGGAACGATTAATTCGCCCCGGCGGTTTCGTCATCGGGATGGGTTTAGCCCGGCTACATGCCGGTACGAGTGAGGCTCACGTTGCGCGAATTTGCCGGATCTTGCGAAACGCCGACGGCCAGCGTCGCGCTGCGCGTACCAATCGCGTACCCTTCCTTTAAGGTGGTGCTTTTCCCTGAGAAGACGCTCTTGCTCGTCGAAGTGGATGTCCACGGCCGCGCATCCGATCACCAATCCGACCACGATCATCATAGTCGCGACTAAGGCAATCGCTATCATGGCCTACGCCCCTGATCGCGTCGCGCCTGGAGCGCCGGCGACGCCAAAGATCGCGGTCGCGCCGGTTCGTGCTTTTCCTGCGTACTTGTTCATTTGCTTTTCCTCCATGTCTTACGAGGAAATGATCAGTACAGCTTATTCGGCTAATACCTCCACCATCTAGAATTAAGATATCTTATACTCGCATCTAGAGCAGCGCGCAAGCTGTATTTTCGTTATCATCGAGCGTTGGAGCTGAAGCGGCCCTCGACCAGTCTCGACATGTCCTCTCCTGAAGCCATCGCCACGCAAATCGCGCCGCCGCCGCGTCGTGTGCTGATAGTGCTGTTCGGTGCGATCGGCGACGTGGTTCGCGCGCTTCCTTTGCTCGGGCGCATTCGCAAGGCGTGGCCCGACGCGCACATCGCGTGGGCCGTGGAACCCAAGTCCAGCGGGCTACTCGACCGCCATCGCTGGCTCGACGAAGCGATCGTGTACGATCGCACGCACGCGCCATGGACGTTCATCCCGTTTCTGATGCGAATTCGCAAGGGGCATTTCGATCTGGCGATAGACCTTCAGCGTCATCTCAAAAGCGGTTTCACGTCGCGAATCTCGGGCGCCGCAGTTCGTTTTGGCTTCGCCGCGCCGAACACCAAGGAGTTCAACCATCTCTTTTCGAATCATCGGATCGCGCCGCAGCCGAACATGCGCCTGAAGCTCCTGCAATACCAGGCGTTCGGCGATGCGCTCGGAATTGCGCAATCGCCGATCGAATTCGGACTCGCCGCGACGGACCAGGAACGCGCCCGCGCGCTCGAGATGCTGCGCGATGCGCCGCGTCCGGTGCTGGCTGTGATCCTTGGCTCGTCGTGGCCAAGCCGCATCTACTTTCCTGAATCGACCGCGGCGGCAATTCGGATGGTCGCGCGCCCCGACTCCGGCAGCCCGGCGCTATTTCCCGTGTTGCTCGGCGGTCCCGACGAAACGAAACTGGCCGGCGAAGTCATGCGCCATCTCGACGGCGTTCCAGCACTCAATCTGGCCGGACGCACCTCGATCCGCGATCTGATCGCGATCTTTCCCGAATGCGCCGTCGCGTTCGGACCCGACTCCGGCCCAATGCATATCGCGGCCGCGGTGGGATGCCCGGTGGTATCGCTGTGGGGCGCCACCGCCGCCGAGCGCTCCGCGCCGTGGGGCTTCGCCGAGCTCGCAATCAGCGGCGCGATCCCGTGCCATCCCTGCTATCTTCGTCAATGCCCCATCGGGCGCGAATGCATGCGACGAATATCTGCCGAAGAAGTAAGCGTGACCGTAAGGCGGGCGCTCGCGATGCGCGGAGCGGCGAGATGACCTGGCGGATGACGGGCTTTGACGGGGCGCCGTTGACGCGCGGAGGATGGACCTTCTTCATCCCGGGCGGCGACGGGCGATTTTCAGAGCCACTTCGCGAGAGCCTGATCGCTTCGGCATTCGCCGCAATCGACGGCACCTTGGCGACTCGCGTACGCCGCTCGCGTCACGCCGAGACGTGGTTCGAGCATTTCGATGGTGCGAGAGGTTTCGACGCCTATTTCAAGGTGCTCGACCCGATCCGCGGCCTGAATCGAATCAGGTGGACATTCAAACGCAGGCGCGCCGCGCACGTTGCGTCGATATTGGAGCATCTGCGCGCCGACGGCGTGGGTGTCCCGGACATTCTGCTGCTCGGCGCCGAGCGCCGCGGCGGACGCGAGATCATAGTAACCGCGCGGGTCGACGGGTCTAGTGCTGTGCGCCATTTCAAGCATGCGAAGCTCGCGTCCAGGCGCGTCATGTTGCGCGCGCTCGGCGCGGAGGTCGCGCGATTGCATCGCGCCGGATATATCCACGGCGACTTGACGCCGTACAACATCTTCGTCACCGAACTGGAGCCGCCGCAATTCGTTTTCATCGATCACGAACGCACCCGGCGCACGATTCTGAGCCGCTTCGAGCGGCCGCGGATGCGCAATCTCGTTCAGCTGGGGCACCTCGAGATCGGCGGCGTCACGAATACGGATCGGATGCGGGTGTGGTGCGGCTACGCCGCGGCGTTTTCGGCGCGACGCCGGCGCGCGGAACGCCGCCGTGTTGCCGGGATGCTTGCGGCCAGAATTGCGGACGACCGGAAATGCGCAGGCGTCGCCGCCCGCGCATCGGCGTCCGTGGGGCAGCATCGGGAGGCGAGCGGGAGCTGATGGCCGAGCGGACGCAAATTTCCGTGGTGATTCCGGTGTACAACGAAGCCGCGACGATCGGCCGCGTAATCGAGCGCGTGCTCGATTGCGGCTTCGACCCCGAGGTCATCGTCGTCGATGACGCATCGACCGACGGCACTACCAAGTTTCTGCGCGAGTTCAGCCATCCGCGCGTTCAATGTTTCTATCATACCGTCAATCGCGGCAAAGGCGCCGCGCTCCGGCTCGGCTTTGCGGCGGCGAAAAATCCTTACCTCTTCGTGCAGGACGCCGACCTCGAATACGATCCCAGGGACTACGCCGCAATGATCGGCCCGCTGCTCGACGGGCGCGCCGACATGGTTTACGGCTCGCGCTTTCTCTCCGGGCCGCATCGCGTCATGTTCTTCTGGCACTACGTGGCGAACCGCGCGGTGACCCTGCTCTCCAATATGGTAAGCGATCTCAACCTGACCGACATGGAGACGGGGATGAAGGGTTTCGTGCGCGAGAAATTGATGAGGCTCAAGCTCAACGCCAATCGCTTCACCTTCGAGCCCGAGATCACCGCCAAAGCGGCGCGCGCGCGATGGCGAATCTACGAGGTGCCGGTGTCGTATTCGGGACGGACCTACGAAGAGGGCAAGAAGATCGGTATTCGCGACGCGCTGACCGCGGTGTGCGCAATCCTGTATTACAGATTTTTCGATTGATGCGATCAAACTGTAATATGACGCAGACAGTTCAACATGACGACGCCATCCAAGTGCATCCCAACAGCAACACGGTTGACGCCCCGGCGCTGAGCATCGCCGGCATCGATCCCGAACTCGGCTTCGCCGGGGGCGAGACGCAGGTGCTTGGCTTGACGATTGCGCTGGCCGGCGGCGGTCATCGCGCGGAGTTGATTTGCGATCCCGCGGGACGGCTCTGGGAGCGGGCCATCGCCGCGGGCATAAGATGCCATCCGCTGCGCATCCGCAACGCTATCGACCTGTCAGCCGGCATCCGGCTGCGCGCGATTCTCAAACGCGAAGGCTATGACGTCGTTCATTTCCACACCTCGCGCGCGCATTCGATGGCGCCGTTTGCACGCGGCTTCGCGCGTGCGCTGGTCGTTACGCGGCGGATGGACTACAGGCCCAACCGCGTTTTCGCGCCGTACCTGTACAATCGCGCGGTCGATGGCGTGGTCGCGATCTCCGGCGGCGTTGCCGATTCGCTGGCGGCCGCGGGCGTCGATCGCCGGCGCACTACCGTTGTTCCGAGCGGCGTGGATTGCGACCGCTTCCGCCCGCCAACTCCTCCGGAACGCGCCGATGCCCGCAGCGCGCTCGGAATATCCGATGGCGAGTTCGTGATTTCTGCGGTTGGCGCACTCGAGCCGCGCAAGGGCCATCGCTATCTCATCGAAGCAATCGCGCAGCTCGCGCTGACAGCATCGTCCGTCAAGTTGAAATGTTTTATCGCAGGTCAGGGATCGACTCGCGGAGAACTCGAACACGAAATCGCGCAACTGGGATGCGCTGAGAGCGTCAAGCTGCTCGGCAGAATCGACGACCCGCGCGAACTCCTGTGGGCGTCGGACGTCTTCGCGATGCCGTCGCTGAAGGAAGGGCTCGGCGTAGCCGCTCTGGAAGCCATGGCGAGCGCGCTCCCCGTGATTGCGAGCGACGTGGGGGGACTGCGCGAAGTGGTGGAACACGATCGCACCGGAATCATCGTGCCGCCGGCGAATCCCGAAGCAATTGCGTCGGCGATCGGCCGCCTGGCGGAATCGACCGGGCTGAGATCGCAGATGGGCGCGGCGGCGCGGGTGCGCACCATGGAAAATTATTCGATGGCGACGATGGCCGCGCGGACACTCGCGCTCTATCGCGCGTGTGTGAGAAAAACGCGGGCAGAAAGGGAAGAAAGGAACAGAGTGAAATGAAAAGCATGACCGGGTTCGGCAGGGCTATCGCCGAGCAGGACGGCACTCGCGTGATTGCCGAAGTGCGCGCGCTCAACCAGCGATTTTTCGAACTCAAGCTGGCGGTGCCGCGCGGATGGGGCGAGCATGAGGCCGAGATTCGCAAAGCCGTACAAAATGTCGTCGCGCGCGGACGAGTCGAAATTTTTATCAAGTCGGTTGCGCTGAAGCCTCCGCCGGTGCGGCTCGAGGTGAACGATCGGCTGGCGAATTTGTACGTTGCCGAACTGCGCCGTCTGGGCAAGCAGCTTCATCTCAACGGCAATCCGGACATTGGATCGATCCTCAACCGACCTGAAATTTTTCACGTCGTCGAGGAGGAGCACGACTCGGGCGCGGCATTCAGGCTTGGCCACAAGGCTTTGGTTCGCGCGTTGAAAGCGCTGGATGCCGAGCGTGTGCGCGAAGGGCGCAGCCTGCACAAGGATTTCGCGGTGCGGGTTCGCAATATCGAAGCGGCGGTGCCGAAAATTGAACGGCTGGCCGAGCAGACGCGCGCGGAAATAATGGACAATTTTCACAAGCGGATTCGCGAACTCCTGGCAGATTTGCCGGTCAACGAGAAACGTCTCTATGAGGAGGCGTCGTCCGCCTCGCAGCACGGCGATATCAGCGAAGAGATCACGCGTCTGCGCACGCATCTCGACGGTCTCAAGGCGCTGCTCAAGCGCCAGGGGCAGGTCGGGAAGTCGATTGAATTTGTGCTCCAGGAAATCAACCGCGAAGTAAATACGATGGGTTCGAAGTCGCAGAACGCGGCGCTTTCTCAGGTAACGGTTGAAGTAAAGGCGGAAGCGGAAAAGATGCGCGAGCAGGTCCAGAACGTCGAATAAGATATAGTAGAAGGGCCTTTACATACGGTTAATGGCTTCTATACCGTTGAAATCACGTGATTCTTTGCCGCCGAGGCGCGGTATAATCTTCATCCTTTCGGCGCCTTCGGGGGCCGGCAAGACCACGATTTGGCGCGCGGCGCTCAAGGCGATAGCGGGCCTGGAGTTTTCGGTATCCTTGACCACGCGCGCGCCGCGAGAAGGCGAGGCGGACGGAATCGATTACAGCTTTGTGAGCGAAGAAGAATTCAAACGCAGGCAATCGTCCGGCGAACTCGCCGAATGGGCGCGTGTGTTCGAATCTTTTTACGGCACGCCGCGCGCGCCGCTGGACGCCGCGATCGCCTCGGGCCGCGATATCCTGCTCGACATCGACATTCAGGGCGCTCGGCAGATTCGCGCCATCTATCCCGGCGATTCCGTCGCCGTCTTTGTACTCCCGCCGAGCTTCGCCGAGCTCGAGGGGCGCCTGCGCGGGCGCGCCACGGAGGAAGAATCGAAGATTCAGCACCGGCTTCGCAAAGCGCGCGACGAAGCCCAGGCCTATCCCGAATACGACTATCTGATCGTCAACGCCGAGGTTGATGAATCCGTTGCGCAGCTCGAAACGATCGTAGACGCAGAGCGGCTCAAGGTCGGCCGCCTGCGCGGCGAATTCGCGCCGTGGAAGAGTTAGCGCAAAGCGCTCCCGACCAACTCGCCGGCCTCATCGGGCGGGTGCAGACTTACAACCCGCAGGCCGACATCGGCCTCATCCGGCGCGCGTACGATTACTCGGCGCGGATGCATCTCGATCAGAAGCGCGAATCGGGCGAGCCCTACGTCACGCATCCCCTAAACGTCGCGATGATCATCGCACAGCTCAAGCTCGACGTGCCTTCGATCGTCACCGGCTTGCTGCACGACGTCGTCGAGGATACGGAGGCGTCGCTCGCGGAGGTGCAGACGGATTTCGGCGCCGAGGTCGCGCAGCTCGTCGACGGAGTGACCAAGGTCTCGAAGATCACGTTTCAGAGCCGCGAGGAAAAGCAGGCCGAGAATTTCCGCAAGATGATCATCGCGATGGCGCACGACATCCGCGTCGTGCTGATCAAGCTCGCCGACCGCCTGCACAACATGCGCACGCTCGACCATCTCGCCGCCGACCGGCAGCAGGAGATCGCGCGCGAGACGATGGAAATTTACGCACCGATCGCTCATCGCCTCGGAATCTACTGGCTCAAGTCGGAGCTCGAGGACCTGTCATTTCGCTATCTGAATCCAACTGCGTACCAGGCGCTGAAGGCCTTTGTCGCGGCCAAACGCACAGAGCGCGAGGAGTACATCGCCGCCGTCATTGAGATCCTGTCGCGCCGCCTCTCCGACAGCGGGGTAACGGCTGAGGTCACCGGCCGGCCCAAACATTTCTTTTCGATTCACTCCAAGATGCAGGAGATGGGGCTCAGCTTCGAGGAAATCTACGACCTGGTCGCGTTCCGCATCATCGTGGGCACGGTGCGCGAATGTTACGAGGCGCTCGGGGTCGTGCACGCCAACTGGAAGCCGGTGCCCGGCCGCTTCAAGGATTACATCGCGCTGCCCAAGGCCAATATGTATCAGTCGCTGCACACCACCGTGATCGGTCCGCGCGTCCAGCGGATGGAAGTGCAGATTCGTACGCGCGAGATGCACAAGGTGGCCGAGGAAGGGATCGCGGCGCACTGGAGCTACAAGGATGGCAACTCCAGGGAGCTCAAGGACACGGAGCGGTTTGCATGGCTGCGGCGCCTGATCGAATGGCAGCAGAATCTCAAGGACCCCCAGGAATTTCTCTCGACCGTCAAGGACGATCTGTTTCCCGAGGAAGTTTTCGTTTTCACGCCCAAGGGCGACGTCTTCGATTTTCCGCTCGGCTCGACCGTGATCGACTTCGCCTACCGAATCCACTCCCAGGTCGGCAACCATCTCGCCGGCGCGCGCGTCAACGGACGCATGGTGCCGCTGCGCTACCGGCTTCGATCGGGCGATACGGTCGAGGTGCTGACCTCCGAAAAGCAGGTGCCGGGCAAGGATTGGACCAACTACGCAGCCACCGCGCGTGCGAAATCGCGCATCCGTCAATGGCTGCGCAATCAACAAGCAGAACGCTCCCGCGATCTCGGCATATCGCTGCTCGATCGCGAGCTCGAACCGGTCAAGCTCAGCGTCACGCAGCTTAGATCGGGCAAGCGTCTGGACGGAGTCCTCGCGGAATTCTCGCAACGCGACGTCGAAAGCCTGCTCGCCGCGGTCGGCTACGGAATAATCACGCCTGCGCAGTTGCTCGCGAAACTGCTGACGCCCGACGAGCTGAGACTCTATCGTCCCGAGAAACCACCCACGCCGCTGGGGCCGGCGCAAAGAGAGCGCGCCGCCAAGGAAGCGCGCAAATCCGCCAGCGGTGCGGTCGTGGTCTCGGGCGTAGGCGACATGCTGGTGCGATTCGCGCGATGCTGCAATCCGCTCCCGGGCGAGGCGATCACCGGCTTCATCACGCGCGGACGCGGCGTTACGGTGCACGTCGCTGGATGCGCGCATGCGCTCAATACCGATCCTCAGCGGCGCGTGCCGGTAGTATGGAAGGACGGCGAGGAAGCGCCGCGGCCGATTCAGCTCGAAGTGCTATGCGCCGATCAGCCGGGCTTGCTCGCCGCGATGACCAAGGCGATCGCCACGGCGGGCGTGAATATATCGACCGCCGAAGTGAAGACTCACGGCGCCGACGGACGCGCACTGGCGGTCTTCGAGGTCAGCGTGACCAGCGCCCGTCAATTGAACAACCTGATGAACTCGATCGGCGCGATCGACGGCGTCATGCGCGTGTCGCGCCTCGGCCAGCCAAACGGCAATCGCCATTGATCTCGAGCGGCGCGCAACGAGTTCTCGCGGGATACCAAAATGAAAACCTCGATTCATGCCAGGCAGGCGCCGGCCGCGATCGGTCCGTATTCGCAGGCGGTCGAGCAAAGTGGGTTGGTCTTCTGCTCGGGGCAGATCGGTCTCGATCCGGCGTCGGGTACTCTCGTGGAAGGGGGGATCGAATTCGAGACCCGGCGCGCACTCCAGAACCTCGGCGAAGTGCTCGCGGGTGCGGGACTGGATTTCATCGATGTCGTCAAGACCACTATCTTCATGATCGATCTCGCCGAGTTTGAAATCGTCAACCGCGTGTACGGAGAACATTTCGATCCGCCGTATCCGGCGCGCTCGACCGTGCAGGTGGCGGCGCTGCCGCGCAAGGCGCGAATCGAGATCGACGCGATCGCGCTGAAACGCGAGTAGTCTCGCGCCCGTCGCCTCAGATCACTCCAGATTCAGGATCGACAGCGCGGCGGCGTCGAGAAATTGCCCGGACGGATCGAGCTTGCGCGCAGACCGTATCAAGCGCGCCGCGTTCGCCCGGCGGATCGCAGCCGGCAACGGCGCATCGAAGAGCCGCGACTTGTCGAGGTCGATAATAATCACGGTGAAACTCTCTCGCGCTTGCGTCACCAGCAAGTTGTGCAGATTGAGATCGGCGTGAAAGAGCCCCTTGTTGTGCATCGCATCGATCGCTGCGCGCGCTTGCCCGAGAACGTGAGCGCGAACGATCGGATCGTCGTCCGTCTTCACGAATTCCCATAGCGTCATTCCGCGCACCGCACGAGTCAGAAAAAATCCTCGATAAAGAGCGGGACCGATCCATTCGATCATTGCGCCCATCGGCTCCGCCACTGGAATTCCGCGCCGCATCGCTTCAACCGTCAGGGCGAGTTCATTCAGCGGGCGCGGCGTCACGCCCATGTAAACGTCGCTGAGGATCGATCCAATCATTCCGCCGCGACGCCCCCGGCGCGCGAACAGCTCGAGCCCGCCCGCGAGGTTCAGCCGAAATGCGCTCCGGCGATTTCCCGCGCCCGCTTGCGCCGCGGATGTCAGCTCGCCGAGCTTTTGCATGATCTCCGCGGCATGAGAGGCGATGTCGCGATGAATCACCAGCTCCCGGCGTCCGATCCTGAACGCCGAGAAGTTCGGATCGGAGCTCAATTTCATTTGCGAAGGCGGTCTCACGCTTTGGATGTCTCGTTCCCGCTTCGAAGCCACAATGCGAACACGGCGGCAAGCGCGAGCAACGACGAAAGGAAATGCGCCGAGTAAAAGAGGGCGATGCGGTTCAAATAGTTTCCCGTCGCAAGATTGAGCAACAAGGAAAGCGCGAACAGCGTCCACGCGGAAATCAACGGGCTCTCCCCGGCAGTACGATCGGTCCACAGCGCCGCGGTCAGAGCCATGTACGGCACGAGCATCGCCGCGTAATAGCTTTTCCACGAAATCGGCGCGAACGAGGGCATCAGGCAGAACAAGCCGCACAGCGCGAGGCGGCTCGCGAAATTTCCGCACTCATTGCTCATCGCGTCCCAGAGCGATACTGCCGCGACGAGCAGTATTTCGAGCCCCATTCCGGCAATCGTTGCGGCAGCCGACGTTTCCACCTCAGCCCCGCCGCGAAGACTCATCAGGCGCGCGACCGCCGACACGGCCGACTGGTTTGTGAGCATCGTGCGATATCGATTCGTCATCGAAACGATCGCGTTCAGGTACGCGCCGGTTTGATCGATCCATCCGCGCGGCCCAAAGATCACGATTGGCACGACGAGCAGCGCGATTCCCGCCGCCGCCGCCCATCCGAGCGGGGCGAAGCGCCGGCGAATGGCAAGATGAAGCGCGGCCAGCAATCCGAAGGGCTTGATCAGTATCGCCGTCGCAAGCATCAGGCCCGCCCACGCATCGCGAGACTCGTCGGCGTAAACGATCGCCCACACGATCAACGCCAGGGTCGGAAGATTTATCTGGCCGTGTTCGATGTTGTTGTCGATGAACCGGGATGACAGCAACACGGGGACAACGATCAGCGCGGCCGGCAATCGCCGCTCACGGCCGAACAGAATCACGCCCGCGCCTAAAATCAATTCGATCAGCGAAAATGCGTTGACTGCGAAGAAGACAAATTGCGCAACATGGCGTGGGAGCGCCGCGAGCGGCGCGAACCCGATCGCAAAGATCGGTGCGTAGAGAAAACGATCGGAGTCGGCCGGCGGATAGATCGCGAGGCCGTAAAGTACGCGATGCCCCGCGCGATAGTAAACGTTGAAGTCGCCCTGCGCCCGAAGCGTTGCCGAGATGCCGAGCCCGACGATGTAGATGCCCATCGCGAGCCATGCGAACCGGCGGGCGCGCGGGGAGTCGATCGTTTTCATCGCGGAAGGCAGGCTGGCCGCGCGCCGCGCAGTGGTCACGCGATCGGTTTGGCTTCCTCGATCAGCATGATCGGAATGTCATCGCGCACCGGATACTCGAGTCTGCAAGCGCTGCAGACCAGGCCGTCCTGCTTGTCGTTGAGATGCAGGTCGCCCTTGCATTTCGGGCACGCCAGGATGTCGAGCAATTCCTGACTCAGCGCCATCGCGGAAATCCTCCAAGCATTTTCTTTCGTCTTCTATGCATGCGCCGCCGCCGCTGCGGTCATGCGGCCCAGTATCAACTCGTCGAGCGCGCGCGCATCAGCCGCGTCCATCGTTACTTCAAGCCTGAGAGCGTATAGCGAATCGCGCGGGAACGGAAACCGCTCCAGCTTGACCAGGTCCTTCTCGGTCGTGACGACCAGGTCGGTGTCGCGCATCGCATTCACCATAGCCTGCCAGTCAGCGTTCGTGTAGGCGTGATGGTCCGGATATTCAAAAACGCCGACCAGGTCCGCGTCGAGTTCGCGCAGCATCGCATAGAACGCGCTTGAATCCGCCAGACCGCTCACCGCCAGCACGCGTCGTCCCCCCAGTCCCAGCGGGGTTTCGCGCCACACCCCCTGCTCGGCGACCAGGAAGGCGCGCGGCCGCACCGACGCGTGAAGTATTTTGCGCGCGGTTAGTTTCTTCATCTGGGACGGTCGAATTGCCGACGCGCCAATTCCGAAGTTCATCACCACGATCGCGTCTGCGCGCCCGACCGCGCGGATCGGTTCGCGCATCGGTCCGGCCGGGATCATCCAGCCATTGCCAAAGCCGCGCTCGTTGCTCACCAGCACGAGATCCACGTCGCGATTCAAGCGCACGTGCTGAAAGCCGTCGTCCAGGATCACCGCGTCGAGCGGACCGAGCTTGCGTAGCAGCTCGACGCCGTCGATGCGCCGGCGCGCAACCGCAATCGGACCGGTGAACGACTTCGCCATCATCGCCGGTTCATCGCCCGCATCGTCCGGTGAGATTTTCAATGCGCCGCCGTCAGCCACCAGTTCGGCGCGCGCTTTGGATCGCGGGCGTCGGTAGCCGCGGCTCACGATTCCGACGCGCAGGCCGTGGCTCTGCAAGCGCTTGGCGAGAAACAACGTGAACGGCGTCTTGCCGTTTCCGCCGACCGTCAGATTGCCCACGCTCACCGTCATCACCGGCGCCCGCCGTTTCATCATCCGCCAGTACAGATGACGTGCGGCCACGCCGACTCGGTAGAATCCCGCCGCAGCCGCGAGCCCGAACCAAATTGGAAGAAGTGGAGCGGGAAGATCCCGCTGCCACAATCGCTCGATTCGTGGGCGATTCGGACTCGGCTCGCTTGAGGGCATCAGTCAGCCGAGATTAATGAGCCCTTCGAGCTGCTTCAAGGCGAACCGCGCACCGCCCGACGACCTGCTCACTGCGGCGCGCGCGCGTTGGCCCGCACGTTGTCGCGCCTCATCGTCGGCGAGCCATTGCGAAGTTTCGCCGATTATGTCGCGCGAGTTTTTGACGATTCGTGCGCCGCCGGAACTGACCAGCGACGACACTATCTGCTGCTGGTTCTCGTGATACGGACCGATCAGGACCGGGACATCGGCCAACGCGGGCTCGGCCGGGTTTTGCCCGCCGCGTCCCGGCGCGAGGCTGCCGCCGACAAACGCGATCGATCCGCGACGATAGAAGCTGCGCAGCTCGCCCATGGTGTCGAGGATCAAAACGTCCGCGGCGCGCGCCGCGCCCGGTGAATTGAGTTCCGACGCCTTGACGTAATCGAGCGAGGCCGCGTGCAGCGCCTTTTCGATCTCCGGCGTGCGCTCGAGATGGCGCGGCGCTATCGTCAGCGCGAGCTGCGGAAAGTCCTTGCGCAGTTCACGGTAAGCGTCCGCAATCACGGCGTCTTCGCCCACTGCCGTCGATCCCGCGATAAAGATTTTTCGCCCGGGTGCAAACGCCATCAGCTCAGGACGAATTGGTTCTTCATTCGCCATCTGCGCCTGCGCCGCTTCGATTTTGGTGTTGCCGGTGACTACCACTTTTGCCGCGAGATCGAACTTCGCGTAACGCCGCGCGTCTTCGCGGCTCTGCGTCAGAATCAAGGTTGCGCGGCCGAGCGCATCTTCAAACAGGCCGCGCGCGCGCAGGTAACGACGCAACGATCGCTCCGACATCCGGCCGTTGACCACCGCGATCGTCGCGCCCGTCCGCGCGGATTCGATGAAGTAGTTGGGCCAGATTTCAGTCTCGGTGATCAGCACCACGCTCGGCTGCACGCGCTCCAGAAAGGATCGCACCGCGCGCTGATTGTCCAGCGGCGCAAGCATCCACGCCGCCGCCCCCGGGATTCGACGCTTGGCCGCCTCACGGCCCGCCGCCGTCATCGCGGTGATTGCCATGATTGCGCCCGGATAGTGTTCGAGCAGACCGTTGGCGACCGGGCGAATCGCTTCGATCTCGCCGACCGAGGCCGCATGAATCCAGATTCGCGGTGCGCCCGTGGCATCCGGAAAATCGCCGTGCCCCATCCGCTCGCGATAGTCCCGCATGTTCGCAGGATGCGCGGCCAGCAGCGCAAACGGCAGCGCCGGATACCACAACAAATTGTACAGCGCGCTTAGCATCGAAGCCTCGTCGATCCGCACACCTGACGATTCGAATTTACGATCAGTGAGTATCAGTTAACGAGACCGCCGTTGCCGGCCAGGTCTTCGGGGGACATGAATTGAAGGTCGTAGAGCTTTCGGTACTCCTGCCCGCGCGCAAACAATTCGTCGTGCGTTCCATCCTCAACTATCCGGCCGTGAACGACTACGACGATCCGGTCTGCCCGGCGCACCGTGGACAGCCGATGCGCTATCACCAGCGTCGTGCGATTTGCCATCAGATGCTCGAGCGCTTCCTGCACGGATCGTTCGGCCGCCGAATCCAGCGACGAGGTTGCCTCGTCCAGGATCAGAATCGGCGCGTCCTTGAGCAGCGCCCGCGCGATCGCGATTCGCTGCCGCTCTCCGCCCGATATGCGCACGCCCCGTTCGCCCACCATCGTCTCGTAACCGTTGGGCAGGCGGGTGATGAAGTCGTGAGCGTTGGCGAGCTTGGCGGCCGCGATTACGCGCTCGAGATGCTTGTCGCTGCTGCCGTACGCGATATTGGCGCGAATCGTGTCGTCGAACAGAAACGTGCTCTGCGTGACCAGACCGATTTCCGCGCGCAGCGACTTAAGCCGCAGCTTGCGTATGTCGATTCCGTCAACCGTGACGCGTCCTTGCTGTACGTCGTAAAAGCGCGGAATCAAATCCGCCATCGTGGATTTGCCGCCGCCGCTCATCCCCACCAGCGCCACAACCCTGCCGACCCCGATCTCCAGGTTGATATCGTGCAGCACCCATTCGTCGCCGTACCGGAAACTGACGTTCTCGAACGCGACGCTATGCGGGCCGGGCCGCAGCTCGATTCCATCGGGATCGTCGGGAACCTCGCTCGGATGATCCATCATCTCGAAGACGCGTTCGGCCGCGGCCAGCCCCTGCTGGATAGTGTTATTGGTCTTGCTGACGCTCTTGAACGGCGGGTACACGAGAATCATGACCGCAAAGAACCCCGCGAATTGACCCAACGTGCGCGTGCCCGCCTGCAGCGATCCCACCGCCCACCAGACCACCGCGACGACCGCGAACGCGCCCACCGCCTCGATCATCGGTCCGGTAAGCGCCTTGATCCGCGCCACCCGCATGAAGATTCGGAACAGCCGCTTGAGCTCCCGATTGAAACGCGCGCGCTCGTAATCTTCCATTCCGAAGGCCTTGACCACGCGGTTTCCCTGGAAGGTTTCAACCAGCAGCGACTGCAAACCGCTCAATTGTTTCTGCTGATTTTTGGTTTCGCGGCGGACTTTCTTGGAAAGACTGACGATCGGCAACACCACGATTGGAAAACCGATAAACGCAATGATCGCGAGCTGCCAATCCATGTGGAAGGCCACCGCCAGCAACGTGATCACCGACATGCCACCGCCGACGAACGAAAACACGCCGTCGCTCAGGCTCGACACCACCAGGCTGACGTCGCTGATGACTCGCGAAACCATCACGCCCGTCGGCGTACGATTGAAAAAACTCAGCGACTGGCGTTGCAGGCTCTCGTTCAGGTCGCCCCGGATATCCATCGTCATCTTCTGGGCGATGTATGCGCTCAGGTAGTCGTCGGAAAAATTGGCGATCGCGCGCAGCAAAAATAATCCCGCGAGCACCAGCGAGTATTCGCGCAGCTTCAAGGCGCCGTGCGCATCGAGCTGATGAGTGACTCCGAGATTAGTGCCCAGATCGACCACCCACTTCGTGAGGAGTGGGATCCCGCCGGTGGCCGCCGCCAGCAGGCCCATCGCGATTCCAAGCAACAGCACGTACGGGAACAGGTATGGGCGGAGGTAGCCGTACAGTCGCCATTGCAATGGGGTAAGCAGCCTCATGCGGTCATCCTGGACGCGATCATCTCGAGCGCGATCGTCGCGACTCGCCCCGCCGCTCCCGGCGATCCGAGCTTCTCGCGCAATGCCTTCAGCGCGGCCACCGTTTCCACGCGGATCGTGTCGCTCAAAAGCGGCTCGGCGGCTCGTACGAGCTTCTCCGCAGTCACGTCACCCTGGATCAGTTCCGGCACGATTTGCCGGCCCGCCAGGATATTCGGCAGCCCGATAAAATCCACTCCCGTCACCAGCATCCGCCCTAGGATATAGGTAAGTGGCGACACTTTGTAGGCGATAACTTCGGGGCATCCGAGCAGCGCCGTTTCCAGCGTGGCGGTCCCCGACGCGACCAGCGCGAGTTCGCTCGCCGCGACAATGTTGTATGTGTCGCCCTCGACAATCCTGATTCCCGCCAGGTCCGTGCGTCCAACCTCGGCGAGTTCGGCCTGGCTCAAGGTCGGCGCCAGCGCGAGCGCTATTTCAAGGCCATGATCGCGCCCGACAATCCGCGCCGCCTTGACCATCGGACCCAGCAGGTAGCGAACTTCGGCGCGGCGGCTGCCCGGCAGGATCGAGATGATCCGCGCGCGCGGGGGGAATCCATGGCGCTTCAGCGTCTCCTCCCGGCTCTGGACCGTGGCGATTCGATCGAGCAGCGGATGCCCTACGAAAGAAACGCGCTCGCCCGCGCGATGGAATAGTTCGGCCTCGAACGGCAGCACCACCGCGAGGCGGTCCGCGCGATCTACCAGCTTGTCGATTCGGCCGCGCCGCCACGCCCAGACCTGCGGCGTGATGTAGTAGAGCACCGGCACGCCCACGCGCCTGGCCGTGCCGGAGAGCATCAGGTTGAACTCCGCGTAGTCGATCAGGATCACAAGGTCCGGCTTCTCCCGCCTGATGATTCGACGCAGTGCGCGAAACGCGCCAATCGTGCGCCCAATGGTGGAAGCCAGTTCCGAAAGTCCCAGCCCGTGGATGTCCTCCGTCGCGACGATCGCCCGCACCCCGGCCGCGCGCATCTTCTCGCCCGCGATTCCGAACAGGTCGCACGACGGATCGCGCGCGAGAATTTCCCGCGCCAAATCGCCGCCATGAAGATCGCCCGACGCCTCGCCCGCAACGATCATGATGCGGCGCCCGCGTTCGGTCTCCTTCAGGCGCTCTCCAAGCGGCGGCGGCGCTTCGGCATTCAACGGCATCGAAGGGATTGTGATTGAAAAACGCGACGCCGCAAATAGGCTTGCCCGTGCGATTCAGTCGCCGGGAGCGAACCGCGCCGCATGCTGCATCTCTCAACCCTTGTTCAGAGTCTTTCTGACGTCATCGACGATATCCTGGGCTTTTACGATTTCGCCATTGTATTCGTTCACCAACCGCCCATCCGGTCCGATCAGCATCATATCGACCAGGTGGCCGACCGAACCGTCCGGCATGACTTGCCGGCTGAGCTTGAAGCCCGCCAGCGCTTTATCGATGTTCCCGGGACTTCCGGTCAGGAAATACCATCCTTTCTTGTCCGCCCCCTGCTGACGCGCGTAATCGAGCAACTGCTTGGGGCCGTCATGCTCGGGATCGACGCTGATCGAAACGATCGTGACCTTCGAACCGAGGTCGGGCCCCAGCCGGATCGCGACGTTCGTCAACTTCGCCGTCTCCATCAGGCATTCCCCCTTGCACGAGGTATAGATGAAATCCACCACCAGCGGTTTGCCCTTGAGCGACGCGAGCGAGACCTGGCTGCCATTCTGATCGACGAGCTTGGTGTCAGTGAGAACGCTCGCGGCCGCGCCGCCCGCGGTTGAGTCGCGGTGGCATCCGCCAGCCGCGAACAGGCTCGACGTAATTACTACGATGATGGCGAGAGATCTGAGATTACAGTGAATACTCATATTATATCCGTACTGGTAATGACCTTGCTATAGCTACTCAGATAGTCAGAAGAGCGCATGCCCGGCTTTAAGGTCTGTGGTCTTGATGTGTACGATTTTGGAATCGTCCTCGTGCGGCAGGCTGACGGGCACGCACGACGCTTTGCCTTCAGTCATGCGATCGATTGGGTAGTGATTCCCGCACACCCGGCAAATCAGTTCGCCGCCGACCACCCGGTAGCCGCGATGGAACGCGGAGCACTGGCGGCATGCGTCGAACACCGAGCGCACCTTGCCGTCGTGGCCGCGCGCGAGCACGAAGCGCAGCCGCTTGCCCGCGTCATCGGTGTAAGAGAAAAGCCGCGCGCTACCGGGGCGCATCGCGGACACGTTGACCGCGACTTCGTCGGCGCCGGTCACCGTTGTGCAATCTGAGGTCGCGATGAAGATGAGAAACGCGGCGACGCCGGCTGCGAGCACCAGACCGCCGAGAATCTTGAGCCTGATCGGACGCATCACAAATCGATGCTGTCGCAGCGGACGGGAGGCGTCAAGGCGCGGCCGAATCCGTCAGCATCACTTCCTTGATTCTCTCGGTTAGTTCCATCACGCGAAGTCCGTCCTCGGCGCTGACGGCCGGCGTGGACCTGCTGCGAACTGCCGCGACGAATGCATTGACTTCGTCGGCGAGCGGATCGCCTTCGCCGAAATCGATCTGCTCCGCCGAGATGGTGGGGAACTGAGCGCCCGGCGCCGGCGGAGTTTTGCGATACATCTGGATGCTGCGCGCCTCGTAATCAACCGAGAGGTACGCGTCGGGCTGGAAGAAACGAATCTTGCGTTCGCGCCGGGGCGACACGCGGCTGGTGACCAGATTTGCGATGAGACCGCTCCGGAAGCGGATACGCGCGTTGGCGAGGTCGATTCGATCGGTAAGGATCGCGACCCCGACCGCCTCGAGCGACGCGACCTCCGACGGCGCCACCGACAGGATCACGTCGAGGTCGTGCACCATCAGATCGAGCACCACATCCACGTCGGTGCCGCGCTCGGTGAACGGCGCGAGCCGATGGCATTCCACGAAGCGCGGATTTTTCACGATCGAATGCAGATGAACGACCGCCGGATTGAACCGCTCGAGGTGGCCAATCTGAAGAATGCGGCCGCTCGTCGACGCCAGCCTGGCCAGTTCACGCGCCTGGACCAGCGTCTCGGCCATCGGCTTTTCCAGCAGCACGTCGATGCCCGACTTCAGCATCGCGGATGCGATCTCATGATGCGTCACGCCGGGTGACGCGACCGTCACGAGGTCAACCTTGCCCACCAGCATCCGGTAATCGGCCAGCGGCGTCGCGCCAACTTCCATCGCTACGGCTCGCGCCCGCGCGGCGTCGATATCGACGACGTGTGCGAGCTTGATTCCCGAAATGGCGGCGTACTTGCGCGCGTGCAGCGTGCCGAGGCGTCCCGCGCCAATTACTGCGGCGCGCAGCTCAACCACTGGTTTCCGCATAACCGTATAACGTCACGTTTTTCACGCGCGCGAGTTCGAGCGTGCGCTCGCGTTCCAGAATCAGCGCGACTTCAGCTTCGACGCCTAACATCGCCGCGCCGATCTCGGCGAGCAATTGCACCGTAGCCGGGCCAATCGCGGGGCGATCGAAGCGCATGTCCTGGCCCGGTTTGGCCGCCTTGGCCACCACCAGGCCCGCGCCCACCAGCGCGGCTGCGCGGCGCAGCGCGGCGTCCGTTCCCTCCAGCGCTTCCACCGCCGCGACCATCCCGTCGCGGACCGCGACCGTCTGGCCGATATCGTAACTGCCGAGCCGGCGCGCGACCGCGAATGCGAGCTCGAGATCGCGGATTTGCGCGGGAGTCGGCTCGGGTCCGGCGCCGACGCCGGCGCGCGCGAGCCAATGCTCGATCATCGGGATCGGATCGATCATTTTGATTCCTTCGGTTTCGACTTCACGCGCGACGCCGCGGAGCACAGCGTCGTCGCTGAAGCGTCCGATTCCCGCCAGCATCTTAAGCGCGCGCGCGTCGGGCGCGAAAGAATCTTTCAGCCGCGCGCGTGAGATGCCGCCGGCCATCGCCGCTTCCGAGACTCCGGCGCTTTTGAAAACGTCGATTATTTTCTGCAGCTCGCCGACTTTGATCCAGGTGACTTCGCCGGCCACCGAGTCAAGCGCGCGATCGCTTTCATTCAGGTGCGCGACCGCGATGACTTTTATTCCGCGCTCGCGTGCGGCGCGCGCCACTTCGAGCGGGAAGACGCCGTTGCCCGCGATGAGCCCGAGCTTATTCACGCTCGCGGCCAACGACTCCGCGCTTCGAGTTGTTTATGAAATCAACCAGCCGCACGACTTCGGCAACCGTACCGTACTCGTCCAGGACCTGCTTCATGGCATCGTCGCGCAACAGCTTCGAGAAAAACAGCGTGCGGATCGCGGACTTGAGCGCCGCAATCGTTTCGGGCTTGAAGCCGCGCCGCTGCAGGCCGACTTCGTTGACGCCCGCCAGCCGCGCGCGCTCGGTTCCCGCCACCATCGAGTACGGCGGCACGTCCTGCGCCACCTTTGCGCCCGCCGCCACGATCGCGTGAGTGCCGATGCGGCTGAACTGATGCACCCCGACCTGGCCCTCGCAAATCGCGTACTCCTCGATAACGCAGTGGCCGGCCAGCCCCGTGCACGCCGCCAGGATCACGTGGTCGCCGATGATGCAGTCGTGCGCCACGTGCGCGTACGTCATCACCAGCGTGTGACTGCCAATTTTTGTCATCATCCCGCCGCCTTCGGTGCCGCGGTGAACGGTCGCGAACTCGCGAATCATGTTGTCGTCGCCGATTTCGACGACCGACGGTTCGCCCTTGAATTTGAGGTCTTGCGGTTCCGCGCCGATGGCGGCGAACTGCCAGATGCGATTGCGCTCGCCGATCGTGGTGTTACGCTCGATCATCGCGCAAGGCCCGACCACGCTGCCGGCTCCAATCTTGACGTCCGGTCCGATCACCGCACCCGGACCGACTTCGACGCTCGTGTCGAGGTCGGCCCGCTTGTCGATGACCGCGGAGGAATGGATTCGGCCCGCTATCGGACTTGCTCCTCGACTTCCATCGCGGACAATTCCGCTTGGGCCGCCAATTCGTCGCCGACGCGCGCCACCCCGTGCATCCGCCACAGCGGACGATGAAATTTTAGAATTTTTACTTCCATCCGCAGCTGATCGCCCGGGATTACGCGGCGGCGAAAGCGTACTTTGTCCAATCCTGTCAGCATGAACAGACGTGCCGGGTCCCCGCCCAATTCATTGAGCGCCAGGATCGCCCCCGACTGCGCCAGCGCCTCGACGATCAACACCCCCGGCATCACAGGATGACCCGGAAAATGCCCCGCGAAATACGGTTCGTTGAAGCTGACGTTCTTGACGGTTACGACGCGGCCCTTGACCAGTTCTACGATGCGATCGACCAGCAGAAACGGATAGCGATGGGGCAGCAGTCCCAACACGCGCCCAAGCTCCGCGACTTTTGCGTCGTCAGGCACCGGGAATTACTTCGCGCACCTTGTTTCGAGCGGCCTACTTCGAGATCGTCGACCGCTTGGCCGCCGCCGAGCCGAAATCCGACGGAGCCGGCGCGCTGGCCTGCCCGGCCTGAACGCTCGCGCGCGATATTCCGCCGCCGGCGCCTTCGCCGACCGAGCCGATCGCCACGTGCATCGCGTTGTAACTGCGGATTACCTGGTCGGTAATATCGATGCCCGGAGCACCCCACAGGATCGATCCCTTCTCCATCACCATCGTGTAGCCGTCACGCTCTCCAAGCGAGCGGATGACCTGCGCGAGGTCATGCACGATTTTCGCCGTGACCTCCTGGTCCTTGGCCTGCAACTCGTCCTTCGAGTCCTTGTAGTCGCGCTCGAAGTTCTTGAGCTTTTCCACGTACTGGTCCTGCAGACTCTGGCGCTGATCCTGGTTCATCAGCATACCCTTTTTTTCCATCTCGTCCTTAAGGGACTGGACCTCATTTTGCTGCCGCTGCAGTTTCGCCTCCACCGATGTGACACGGCCCTGGAATTCGGCCTTGGCCCGCTTGCCGGCGTCGCACTCATTGAGCGCTCGCTGCACGTCAACATACGCGAACTTCAGGTCGGCCCGCGCGGGAACTGCCGCGGACGTCACCGCAAGGAACGCACCGAACAACGCACCGATGAACAACCGTTGCCTCATACAGCCCGGAAAGCCTCCTGTTGACTAGCCACCTGGGACGCGTCCTCATTACGGCGCATCACTCGTGCCTGGGAAACATACACAATAGTACGTCACCGAGCATCAAATCCAGTTGCCCACGGTCTCATCGTCGCCCGATGTCGAAAAATCGACCGACGCTAGAGCGGGGAGCCGGCCCCGATTTCGAAGACGGTTTTCTGGTCGGCCGGCCGCGGATTGATCGGGAAAGCGATATCCACCGCCAGCGGCCCGAATGGCGATTTCCAGCGCACGCCGAATCCAAACGACGCCTGCAGCTGGTCGATATTGATCGAATCCTTGAGCAGGAACGATTGCCCCGCGTCGCTGAATACCACCCCGCGGATTCCCAATCCCGACAGTATCGGGAAGGTGATTTCGTTGCTCAGCAACAATTCCTTGCTGCCGCCGATGTCCTGAACGCTCAGCGGAGTGCCGTTCTGGGCGTACAGCGTCACCTGCGGTCCCAACGAATAGAGCTGATAGCCGCGCACGTCGCCGGGACCGCCGACACCGCCGGGGAAGAATCGCTCGTACAGCGGCAACTCGCCGCCGGTCCCGCTTTGCAGGTTGGTCCCGATGCCGAACGTGATTCCCTGCGACAGCACGAACGTTCCCAGCGACTGGCTCTTCAGGAACGGATAGAAATATCGGAAATGCGCGACGCCCTTGATGAATTCGTTGCCGCCGCCGATTCCGCCGAACTGCATGCTGAGACTCTCGACGGTGCCGGTGCGCGGATCGACCGGATTATCGACCGTGAAGCGGCGTATCGTCGGCGTAATTTCTGAGGTCTGCGTGTAGCCCTTGTAGCGCTCGATTTGGTAAGTCGTATACTGGTTCAGCCCCGTGATTCCTACGCTCTGAAACGAGTAGCCCAGTCCCGCCTGCACGTCCTTGAGAGAGAACGGCCCCAGCTTCTTGAAGCCGAGCTCGGTCAGCGGATATGTCGTGGTCAGGGTGAAGCCTGCCGACGACTGGTTGAAGCTCAGCAGGTAAGTTTTATTGTCGAACAACTGCATGCCCACGGCGAGCGGCATGTCCAGGAACCACGGCTCCGTGTAACTGACGCTGTAGTTCTGGAACAGGAAGCCGACCTGCGCGTTGAGGATCAGCGATTCGCCGCCGCCGAACAGGTTGGTGTTGCCCAGCGTAA
>Ga0208686_1000053_pt1 | contig 73508 bp, 63 predicted proteins | sample June2015DPH_6_50_FD_184694 | JGI IMG/M metagenome (GOLD analysis project Ga0208686, IMG submission 184694) | Peatland microbial communities from SPRUCE experiment site at the Marcell Experimental Forest, Minnesota, USA - June2015DPH_6_40... | ecosystem: Environmental > Terrestrial > Soil >... | reverse complement strand
AGCATTCCGAGTAATCCCGCGCGGCCGCTTCCCGCGCAACAACCGTTACAGAGTTCTCACCTCCAGCGATACTTTTCATGACTCACTTTCCAAACGATCTGCGCTCAACCACCTGTGCAGAGGTTCCCTAGGTGGAGAGCCGCTGCTGCCTGCAATGCGGCCTGCAATTGAGCGATTGATACGCCAAGCGTTCGCATTAGGGATAGGCATCAATCTCACAACAAACGCCTTCTTCATCGATACGGGTTGGTTATCGCTGTTTGAGGAATGCTCAGTCGTTCTCAACATCTCCCTGCTGGGATTTAGTGAGGCGTTGTATTCTCTTCTGGCATGCCGCAAGAACGCCAGGGACCGAGTATTCCAATCCATTGCACTGGTCGACGGTCGCTACCCATTTGGGTTATCCACTAACTTTTTGAAACCGACAGTCGCCGAACTCGACAGGTTGATCGATTTCGTGAATTCACTGCATACCTGTGGCGCTTGGGTTTGGAGAAACCCGACTCCGGTTGGCCGACTCACTCAGAACACGAATCTTTGTTTGGATTCACGCCGGTTTTTCTCTCTATTTCACTCTAATCGGCATCGGATTCGCAAAAGGGTCTATTTTGACGCTCCCTTTTCGTACGTCGCATTCGACGCCTCTCTCCCTCAGAGCGACTTGGACAGCATCTACGTAGGTTGTAATGGAGGCATTCGCAAAATTGGCGTCATGCCAGATGGGAACGTGCTGCCCTGTTTTTTGTATCGGCGTGAAATGACAATGTCCATGGGCAACATCGTCACTTCTGTCAATTGGGACTCCAGCCGGATTGGCCAACACGTTCTTTCTTGCCCGGACCGTTCGTGTAAATTCTCGCAGGTTTGCACAGGATGCCCTGCGTATGCGTTGCTCACCGGATCGGGGTTTGACAATCGATGCCCAAAAAAAGAAATTGGGTCATGTCCAAGTACTATTTATCCGGGGACCTCATCCTCTTAGATGATTGGCTGGTCCGGATTTCCACGGGTCATGCCGTGCAACTCGTTGAAGAAGTTGCAGGCTGTATTCGCGTGGCGATTCAGGGAACGCGCAACATCAACAAACAGACGGTCGACTTGCTCGTCAATTGCGGAGTATTGAATCTCGACCCGCCATTTTCGGCTTGGAGAAGAAGTGACCTCAATGTGTATTTCGAGCTCACAGCTAAATGCAACCTTAACTGTCGTTACTGTTTCAACCGGACTTTCAAGCGCAACTCAGAAGTGCCGCTCAGCTTCTGGCTGTCACTTGTGGCTTCGCTACCTCCCCTCGCGACGATAACCCTTTTCGGAGGTGAGCCAACCCTGCATCCTCACGTTATTGAAGTGATAAGGGCAATCGGAGAACGAGAGCACAAGCTGATCCTATTCACGAACGGCGTAAATCTGAACGACGACGTCATTCGGGCTTTGGCAGGTTCGACAAATCCTTGCGTAAAAATCAGCCTGGATGGGCCGCCCGCAGTCCATGATCTGGTGAGGGGTTCGGGAAATTTTGAGCATGTGTGCGCTACGATTAAGCGAGTCAGGGAAAATGGGATTCCGGTTGTAGTCAAAGCGGTTAAGTCCCGATTCCTGCTACCTGAGGCCGTGCGCTTGATGGAAATCCTAGCTCAACTTGATGTCCAGCAAGTTGGGTTTGGCGACATGATTCTCTATGGTAATGCCTCGCGCTATGCAGACGAAAGACCAGCACCGTCTGAGGAATTAGAGGTTTTCGGCAACATCGAAGCGTCGGCGAAGCGCCTCTCCTTGGAAATCCTCGACCACGATGACTACACCGATCCAATGGTTAACACCTGCGGGTGCGGAGATAACCTTTTGTACATCCGCAGTGACGGTATGGTGTCAGGATGCACCGTCTTGTCGGAGAAGTACTCGCGTGACTGCGCATCCGTTCCGCCTCCAACCAAGGAAGGCTGGGTTGCCCTTCTCCCCAGTGAATTCCAGGCACTTGGATATTTGTCTCCCGTTTGCTCCCGCTGCCCTCTCGTGAACGTGTGCATGGGAGGATGTCGCGGTCGAGCATTCTTTGAGCACGGGTCTGTGTGGGCTTGTGACAGATTTCGTAAGAAGAAAATCGGGGATGCCCTTCGATCCGTTTTAAATTCCTATTGCTAAGACTGTCGCGAACAAGCGCGTCAGTTTTTACGCAAGCGGCGGAGTAAGATACAGAGAGAGATCGGTGCGCAGGCCGTCCTTGCCGTGGCGTTTCGCGTCTATTGCATTTGCCTCTCATCCCTAAAAATGGAATTTTTTCCGTCGTACCTCTCACAACGGGACCGAGGGCGACAAAAGCCCGGAGACTCAGGAATTTTGGATCGCGAAGACGCGGCGTCTCTGCGGACGCAGGACAGGCATCTGTTTGGCTGGCCAAGGACGCGCGAAGCGGCAAGCCTACATAATTGAAACAGTGAGGTGTTTGATTCGTACTTAGACCATGATGAAGGAGAATGAACAGACAGAGTGCGCCATGGCCGTGGCGCTGGCGGTTTTCGATTTCATCCAGTTGGTCGGGGATGAGATCGTCTATGACGTTAACCGTGCAAGCGACTTAATCCAAGAATTCGGCGACCGGCGGGCACGCAACGCTCGGAAATGACCCTTTTCCCGGGCGCATCGGCAGACGCTCCCCTTCCAGACAGCACCGTCATCGAAATTCGCTTCCCTCTGCGCTGGCCCTGTTCCGCCGGCGACGGCAACGCCAGCCGCCGGCACAGATTGCCCAAGTTATACGCGATCACTATATAATCGGCGCAGGGAAGGACTATGGCATTTCCAATCAATCGGCCGCGGCGGCTGCGACGTACTGAAACGATTCGAAGGATGGTTCGCGAGACGCGGTTGTCGCCAGACGACCTCATTTTGCCGATGTTCGTGTGCCCCGGACGCGGCGTGAAGAAGGCGGTCGAGTCGATGCCGGGCGTTGCGCAAATGTCGGTGGACAACATTGTCGCCGAGGCGCGCGAGACGTGGGCCGCCGGCGTCCCCGCAGTCATCCTGTTTGGAATTCCCGAACGCAAGGACCCGCAGGGCAGCGAGGCGTGGAACGACAACGGCGAAGTGCAGCGCGCGATACGCGAGATCAAAGAGCGCGTGCCCTCGATGGCGGTGATTACCGACGTGTGCATGTGCGAGTACACCGACCATGGGCATTGCGGCGCGCTCGCCGGTAACGACGTCGATAACGACGCGACGCTCGAGCTGCTGGTGCGCTCGGCGCTGTCGCACGCGCGCGCAGGCGCCGATATCGTCGCGCCGTCCGACATGATGGATGGACGCGTCGGCGCGATTCGCGCCGCGCTCGACAGCAACGGATTCAGTCAGGTCGCAATCATGGCGTACTCGGCTAAATTCGCGTCCGCGTTCTACGGCCCGTTTCGCGAGGCGGCGGAGTCGGCGCCGAAATTCGGCGATCGGCGCTCGTACCAGATGGACCCGCCCAACGGCGACGAGGCGATGCGCGAAGTCGCGCTCGATTTGGAGGAGGGCGCCGATATCGTGATGGTCAAGCCGGCGCTGCCGTACCTCGATCTAATCTGGCGAGTGAAGCAAGAATTCAACGCGCCGGTGGCGGCGTACAACGTTTCGGGTGAGTACTCGATGATCCGCGCGGCGGGAATCAACGGATGGATCGACGAGGAGCGCGCCACGCTCGAAGTGCTGATCGCCATCAAGCGGGCCGGCGCCGATTTGATCCTGACCTACTTCGCCAAAGACGTCGCCCGCAAACTGCGCGGGCAGGGGTGACCCCTGCCCCCAGTGTTAAGGCCGCGCTCCGTTGTCGCGCGCGGGCAGGGGTGACCCATGCTTTCACATTCAATCAAGTTCCCCCGTTCACCGGGGCGAAATACTCGGCAATGGCTTCGGTCAGAGCCGAAATCGTGTATTTGCCCGGCCTGACGACCACCTCGAATCCACGCTGCTGCGCAGTCGCCGCCGTTATCGGCCCGATCGCCGCGGCTTTGAGGAGACTCGCCGGCGCGCCTATCAGGTCGCAGAAATTTGTGACTGTACTGGAACTGGTAAACGTCACGAGATCGATCGACTCCGACGCGATCAGCTCGCGCATCCGCTCGATCTGCGCGCCCTTGGGCTTGACGGTTCGATAGGCTGGCGCGACTACGACTTCTTTGGCGCCCTTGTCGCGCAGGATCTCGGGCAACGCCTCGCGCGCAACTTCGGCCCGCGCAATCAGGAAGCGCTTGCCGCGAATCCGCCTTATTCCGATCGCGGGAATAATTTGCTCCGCGCGATACTCGTCGGGAACCGCCGCGGCGCGGAGCGCATAATCGGCAAGCCGCGCCGCGGTTGCCGGTCCAATCGCCGCAATCGACGCACGTCCGAGCTCGCGAATATCGCGGCCGCGCGACTTCAGCCGTTCGATAAAACTCTCGACTCCCGTCGCACTCGTGAAGATTATCCAGTCGAAGGAATTCCGCGCCGGTGACGAGAGACGCGCGATCGCCCGGTCCAGCGCCGCGTAGCTGGCGAGCGGCGCGGTTTCAATCGTCGGAAATTCCACCACCTCCGCGCCGAGCCGTCTGAGTGCCGTGGCGAACTGCGAGGCAGTCTCACGCGATCTGGTCACCACCACGGTGCGGCCGAACAGCGGCGTGCGCTCCACCCACTTGAGATGCTCGCGCAGGCCCGCGCATTCTCCGACCACAATAACAGCCGGCGCGCCGATTCCGGCGCGCGCGGATGCGTCGGCGAGCGTCGCGAGCGTCGCGCTGACTGTCTTCTGCGCGGCAGTCGTCGCCCATTGGACCGCAGCCGCCGGAGTTTCTGCCGGAAGTCCGGCCGCGCGGATTCGATCCAGCGTCGCGCGCATCCGCGCCGTCGCCATCAGGATAACGATCGTGCCGCGGCCCCGAGCCGCCGCGACCAGTTCGTCCCACGGAACCGTCGAGCGCGCATCCTTGCTTTCGTCCTCATGGCCGGTGACGAACGCGACGAACGAACCGTACTCGCGATGCGTCAGCGGAATACCGGCGAAGGCCGGGCCTGCAATCGCCGACGTGACCCCCGGGACCACCTCGAACCGCACGTTCGCGCGCGCCAGCGCCTCGGCCTCCTCGCCGCCGCGTCCAAAGATAAATGGATCGCCGCCCTTGAGCCGGATCACGACGCGCCCCATCCGCGCGCGCTCGATCAGCATCGCGTTCAATTCGGGTTGCTCGATACCTTTTCCCGCGCCGCCTTTCTTGCCCGCGTAAATCAACTCGGCTTTGCGCGGCGCCAGCCGGATCAGTTCCGGACTCACCAGATGGTCGTAAATAACGACGTCGGCGCGGCTCAAAACGTCAGCGCCGCGAATCGTGATCAGATCGAAGGCGCCGGGACCCGCGCCAACCAGGAAGACTTTGCCCCGATCCTGATGCTTGGCGCGCGCGCTCATTCAAGACCGAAGAATCGCGGCAGCGTCCCGCGCGAGCATTTTTTCCGCGAGCCGCTTGCCGGAATTTTCGGCGGCGGACGGCGCGAGGTCGGGCGCGATCGGTTGTTCCATCGACTCCGACAGCTCGCGCGCGCCGTCGGGACTGAACAGGATCGCTGCGAGCGCGAGCGTATCGCCCACGATGCTTGCCCTTACGCCGACCGGCGTCGTGCATGACGCATCGATCGCGGCCAGGAACGATCGTTCGGCCGCGGTTTCGTAGAATGCGCGCGCGTCGTTGATCGCGGAAAGCGCGCGATCGAGTTCATTTGAAACGGGGTCGTCGCGCTCGACCAGCGTTTCTATAGCAAGCGCGCCCTGCCCTCCGGCCGGGATGAAATCGCGGCCATCGAGCTCGACGAACTTCACATCGCGCAACCGCCCCAGCCGCTTCACCCCCGCCATCGCGATTATGATCGCGTCAAAGCTGCCGTCGGCGACGCGCTTCAAACGCGTATCGACGTTGCCGCGCAACGCCAGAACAGCAAGCCCCCGATTCATCCTGAGCGCCTGGAAACGGCGGCGCGACGACGAGGTGCCAAGCCGCGCGCCCACCGGCAGCGCCGACAATGCCGAGCCGTCGCGCGTCACCAGGATATCGGCAGTATTCTCGCGCCCGGGCACCGCAGCCACGCGAAACTGCGGCGGCAGGACTGCGGGAATATCCTTCATCGAATGGACGGCGGCGTCGATCTTGCGATCGGCGAGCGCCTGCTCGAGTTCCTTGATAAAGAGGCCCTTGCCGCCCACTTGCGCAAGCGACGCCGACGTTAGCTTGTCGCCGGTGGTGCGTATTTCGACGATTTCAATTTCGGGATCGACAACGGATATTTGCGCCGCGAGCCGCTCCCGCATCATCGACGCCTGGACCAGCGCCAGCTTGCTTGGCCGCGAACCGATTCTGAACTTGAGCTTGGGCTTGAGCGCCATAAGGGATCAGCGTGCCGCGCGGTCACTCGGCGCCCGTGTCGTCATCGTCGTCCGCGTCGTCGAGATCGTGGACTCGCGCGTCCAATTCAGCACCCAGCAGGCGGCGCGCGACCTCGGCGGCAAACGCGGCATCGAGCGCTTTGTTGTCGTGATGCTTGAGGCCGGACAGAATGCGATGAAGCAGTTTGTTGGTCAGTCCGTGAGTGAGCAATTCGACTCGTTCGCGTACGGCGGGTTCGAGTTGCGCCAGCCAGCCGCGATGCCGTCCCAGCTCGACGTCGCGCAGCCGTTCGACACTGTAGCGGATGTCCTTGATAGTGGGGGTCAGGTCGAGACCCGCGAGCCACTTGAGGAACGATTCAAGTTCGAGCTCGACGATCTGCTCGGCCTTTTCGGCTTCGCGCTCGCGATCGCCGAGCGATCGTTTAACCAGCGCGCCGAGATCGTCGATGTCGTACAGATAGACGTTTTGCAGCGCGTTCAGCCGCTCGTCGAAATTGCGCGGCACGCCCATGTCGATCAGAAACATCGGCCGGTAGCGGCGCTCGCGAATCACGGACTCGAATTCGTCGGGACCCAGCACCGGTTTGGTGGATGCGAGCGAACCGATAAGCACGTCCACCATCTTGAGGTACGGCTTGTAGTTGTCGTACGGCACCGCGGTGCCGCCAAGTTCGCGCGCGAGCGCGACTGCGTGATCGAAAGTGCGCGACGTGATCAGCAGCGACTCGATTCCGAGCGCGTTCAGCTGGCGGGCGGTCAACTCCGCCATCTTGCCCGCACCCATCAGCATCACGGTCTTGTCTTTCAACGTGTCAAAAATCTGGCCCGCAAGCGCGACTGCCGCGGAACTGACGGAAACCGCTCCATGACCGATAAGCGTGCCCTTGCGCACGTGTTTGGCGACCGTGAAAGCCTTGTGGAACGCGCGATGCAGAATCGGGCCGACGCTGCCCGCCTCGGACGCCTGCGCGTAAGCGATCTTGAGCTGCCCCAATATCTGCGGCTCGCCAACGACCATCGAGTCGAGACTCGCACCCACGCGGAACAGATGACGCGCGGCGTCGCGCCCGGCGGAACTATAAATCACGTCGGCGAACGCGGCTTGCTCGACGCTTCGATCCGCGGCCAGAAACTTCAGCGTCTCGTCGGCCGCGCGCGCCGTATCGGAGGCGACACCCACAATTTCGACACGATTGCAGGTCGAAATCAGCGCCGCCTCCAGGACCGCGGGCGACGAATCCCGCAGTCTGGCCAGCGCAGCAACGATCTCGTCGTCGGCAAACGCCAGGCGTTCACGCAACGCAACGGCGGCGCTGCGATGATTTATGCCGACGATGAATAAAGTCTGATCCATTTTCAGCCGAAACTGCCGCCGTGTTTGCCCGGGAAAATCAGGTTAACGCCCACGAACGAACCAACCAACAAGCTGAACACCACTAAAGTGAGCGCCGCGGCGCGCCGTCCCCGCCATCCTATCGTAAGGCGGGATTCGAGCAGACCCGCGTAGAGCACCCAAATCGCCAGCGACCAGGATTCCTTGGGCTCCCATGACCAGAAATGACCCCACGTCGCATCGGCCCAAATCGCGCCGCTCACGATCGCCAGGCTGAGCATCAGGAAGCCCCATCCCAGCAGGCGATAGTTGATTCGGTCGAGCTTTTCGAGACTCGGCGCGCCTTCGTTGGCCGGACCGATCGCGCGCTTGGACTTGAGCCGCGACTCGTAGGCCAGGTAGGCGATACTCACGCTCGCAGCCAGCACAAACATCGCGTAGCCCAGGATGGCGAGGGTAACGTGAATCGGCAGCCATACGCTGCGCAGGGTGGCCGGCAAAACCACGTGCCCGCTGCTCATCGCGAGTGAAGCGGCTCCCAGAGCCAGAGTCACCGCCGGCGCCACGAATGCGCCGATCACCGCCAGCCTCAAGCGCACGATCATCAGCAGCCCCGCCAGCGCGGTAAGCCACGCAAGAAACGACAACGCCTGCGGAAAATTGGCGACCGGAAAATTGCCGGCCTGCAGCCCCCGCGCCGTCAAATCGAAAGCATGAAAGACCACGCCCGCACCGAGTATCGCACCTGCGTAGCCGGTCGCTTGCGTACGGCCCGCCAAACGATCGAACACAAACAACACGGCAGAGAGCGCGTAACAAGCAAGCGCGAGCATTAGCCATAGCGTGTCCATCGGCATGCGGTTCACTCCGGAACTTCCGTTGCGCGTGTGAGGCCGAGCGCGGCCGGGTCGATTCCGAGCCGGACCAGACCAACACCGTCACCCAGATGAGTGGCGAGTATCCGCTCGATCGCGGCTACGTCGCCGACGCCAATCGCGTCGGGCAGTGTGGAGTTGGCGAGGTCCTTCAGCCGGCGCATGCGATCGGCGGGATCGATTTCATCGGCGTGCAACCGCCGGCGCGCGGCACGCAGTACTTCGAGCGCGACCGCGTACTCGGTCCCGAACTGCTGCTCCAGCTCGCGTCTGAGCCGCGCCGCAAAGGCAGGCGACGCACCGGCGGTCGAGATTGCGATTTGGAGCGCGCCGCGCTTGACAACCGCGGGCGCGATGAACGTGCACAACTCGGGGAGGTCGACAACGTTTATCGGGATTCCGAGCACGCGCGCCTCGGCGGCAAGCTCGCGATGGAGTTTCGGATCGCCGGTCGCCGCATAGACCAGCACGCATCCGCGAATATCGCCGCGCTCATAATCACGAGCGATGTGAGTCACGAGCCCGCGGGCAACGATTGCCTCCATCGAGCGCGACAGGCGCGGGCTCACGATAGTCACGTGAGCGCCGGCCTCCAACAGCGACTCGACTTTGCGCGCGGCGACCTCGCCGCCACCGACTACGACACATTCGCGGCCAGTCACGTCGAGAAATATCGGGATGTATCCCATGAAACTTACGCGAGTTTATTACATGATGACGTAATGAGACAGTCCCGACCACCCGATGCACCGCCGATGCCGACGCCGCAATCTCCGCTCCGAGCAGTCAATCAATCCCGCGCAACCGTGCTCTGCGCGCGGCTCGAGTACGCCGGCGGTCTCGGCGGTCAGAGCCGCGGTCTGCTGGGTCGCGACGGCCTCGAGCCCGGAATGGGGATGCTATTCGATAAGGGGCGATTCACGCCGTTCATGTGGATGCACATGTTCTTCATGCGCTTCGCGATCGATATCGTTTTCCTGGGGCGCGGCAACACGGTCATCAGAATCAACCGGCGCCTGAGGCCCTGGCACGTCTCCTCGATCGTGTTTGGAGCACGAAAAGCACTCGAACTTCCCGCTGGCGCGGCGGACGAGAGTTCGACGCAGGTGGGCGATCAGATTAGCTTCGAACCTGCCAACTAAAGCCACGAGGCTATCTCGCAGAACCCGCCAAGCTATCCCCATTCGGAATGTGATACACACTATTTGGTGGTTGGATTCGAGACCGACCACCATCCGTTGGTTTCTCTCGCTTAGCTAGTTCATGTTTAGCTCAAACCTCTTTGACTGTTTTAAATCTCCAATGATGCGCTCTTTAGACCATAATCTGTTGCAGCTTGGCAACTGGTAGTTGCATCACTGCGCGTATTAGCGTATGGTAACCGTGCATGAAACAAAAAAGTCCAACAGGTTGCTGAATAGATTAAAATGGCACGAGAGATGCTCTACCTTAGTCTCGCTCTGGCGCCAGTGAAAGTTGCCGCAAGCGAGGATTTTCTTCCACGGGGAAGAAGGAATCGAGACAAGCTGGCGCCGTTGGGCTGCGGCAGAAGGTTGAACGGAGTCAGGTTGATTAATGGGGATAATGCCAATTTCGGCCAACAAGTAACAGAAGGAGGACACGGGAAAATGGATATGATTACGAGGATGTTTGTGGCAGCGCGCGAGTATCAGCGCGGCCAGACGATGACGGAATACGCTTTGATCCTCGCCGCAGTCGCGGTTGTGGTGTTCCTCGGCTACCAGACCATGGGAACGACCATCAAGAGCGTGCTGACCAGCGTGGACGCCCAACTCTAATCGAGAAGGGTGAAATTCCGGGGTGGCGGACTAACCCATCCGCCACCCCACATAAAAAATCAGAACTGTAGCCGTCGATGGCCTGACGGTCGTCGGGAGCCGTGGTCTTTTAGCGGGGGCTCCAACACAGGCCCCGCTAAGAGAGACGACTTCAGAAAAGACGACAACCCTGGGAGGGGAAGTCAATGAGCCAGCAGAAGCGGGTTTACCGGACAATAAGTAAGTTCGGGTGGTCAGATTATGACCGAGTACGCAATAATACTCGCAGCGAGCGGCGCAGTATGTATTGCTCTAATTCAGAATGCGGGTAATATCGTCTCGACATTAGTCAACCGCGTGGGTCCTCTCGTATAGTCAGCGACCCGCGGCTATTTTGGGGGTACCTGTCGTGGCGGTGGATTCAATTACACGCCGTAAGAGCATTGTTCTGACTATCTGCAACAAAGCTGGGACTACTCCCGGCTCGCATTCACATTTAATCGTTAGTTTCCCCGCCATCCTGACCAGTACTTGAACTGGCCATGATAGAATAACAAAATGACGGTATGTTTAACTATTTGAAGATAGCCGGTCAGCCACGAAGCGGCCGGGGGGAAGAGGCGATATGAGACGACCGATGGTATTCGTCTTACTGGCGGGACTGGCGGCGATGCTGGCTTCGGTAATGGTGTACTCCGCCTTGAAACGGAGAGAAGCCGAAGTACAGCAGGCGATGGCGCATAACGTAGAGGTGGTGGTCTCGGCGTACGATCTTCCGCTCGGCACAAAAATCGAGCTGGGCGAAGTAAAGATGGCGCGCTGGTCGGCTGACAGTCTTCCGGAGGGCGCATACACCGATCCCAAACAGGTCATCGGCAGCTACGTGAAGAACTCGTTGGTAGCTAACGAGCCGGTGGTGCGGTCCAAGCTGTTCACCGGGGAGAAGACGGCGGGTGTGATGCCGTTGTTGATTCCGTTCGGGATGCGCGCCGTGTCGGTCCCGGTGGATGAAGTCAGCGACGTCGCGGGCTTCGTGCTGCCGCATACCCGGGTGGACGTGCTGGTCGCGACCCAAGGCGGCGAAGGCACCCCAAGGGCGTTCTCAAAAGTAATTCTGCAGAACGTCGAAGTTCTCGCCGTAGCGCAGGAAATCGAGCAGAAAAAGGACGAGCCAACGGTAGTGAAGGTCGTCACGCTGCTGGTCACGCCGCAGGAGGCCGAGCGCCTGGCGTTGGCGAGCCACTCGGGAACGCTGCGTCTGGCGATGCGCAATTACAATGATAACAAAATCGTTCTGACCAACGGCAGCGACGTTGCTCAGATGCTGCGGGCCTACAGCCTGGCGCCTGAGGTTCCGGTGGTGGCTGTGCAGCCTGAGCCTCATCATGAGATCGCGGCGCCGCGCCCGGCCAAGAAGCAGGTCGAGATCGAGATTCTTCGCAACGGCAAGTCGTCCGAGTCAGTCTCGTTTGTGAATGAAGCGGCGGCGAACAGCGAGGGTGCAAAGAAGTCGACGAGCCATACGCACGCCGATGCGGCGCAGTTTTCTGATAACGACGACACCGACGCGGGCGCCCCTGCGGCATCCTCAACGACGGTGGCGAGCCCTCCTGAACCCGATCATCACGACCTCGTGGCGGCGCCCGTGAACCGCGGCATTGCGCCGGCCGGGGCGCCCATCAACGCGACGGCGGATCACGTGCCGACGCCCAAAACAATCGACATACCATAAGCAAGCCGCGAAGAAGCCAAGGTGAAGAAGATGAAAGCTCAACGAGGATATGGACTGCTTCCGTGGCTGGCTGCAGCGATCAGCATGCTCATGCTTCAGCCCGGCCTGCTGCTTGCCGCCGATAGCGGCGGCGCGGAAATGTCTGTCGCCCTGAACGCGGGCGAGAGCTACATAATCAACAACGTCAGCCCCGGCGAGGTTCCAGCGGTGAAGGTGATCGCGAATCCCCACGCGCTGATCGTGCATAACGAGGAGCCGGGCAGAGTCGTCCTGCTGGGCGCGGAAGCAGGAGAATGGAACATTTCGGTCAAGACGGCGGATGGCCAAGTCAACTATGACGTTAGGGTCAGATCGGTCGGCAGCGCCTTCGACATCAATCATCCTGGCACCAGTCCGGCGCCAATCGCGGGCTCCGGCAAGTCCTCGGGCAGTGCGGCTCCGGCAGTCGTGAAGCTTGATGCGGGCGCTGGCCCGGTGAATCCGCCTTCGTCATTTTCCTCGTCTTCATCCTCATCTGCAGGAACAGCCACAACCGTGATCAGCTCGGCATCAGTCGCAGCCGCATCGCCAGGCGCACCTGCGCCGGCTGCTGTTAATTCGTCGACCTTCGATTTCGCTCCGTCGGTTCCGGCTGCTTCGTACCCTCCGCGACCTCAGGCGCCCTCCGGTCAGACGGCTTCGGCGGCACTGTCGAACCAGCGGTATCGGAGCGACCCGTCGATCGGTCTAAGTTGCGGCGAATTGCACTCGGGCGCGATTTCAGGTGGACGCCATTATCTGCCCGACGACATAGTGCAGCTCCAGACGGGGTCGTCGAGAGTTATCGACTTTGCGACCCGGCTGCGCCGCGTGTCGGTCGCCGATACTGCTGTTGCCGATGTCCAGGTGATCAATCCGTTCCAGATCAACCTGATAGGCCATACGCCGGGCTTCACGACTCTGGCGATCTGGGACCAACAAGGCCAATACAACGAACGCACGGTGCGAATCGATCCCAACGGCAAGGAGCAGGTGTTGCTCGACACGATGGTGGCGGAACTGGACCGCACCGCCATCGAGAACCAGGGCACCAACCTGTCGGCCGCGCTCACCCGTGCGGGGATATCGCTGGTCTCATTGCCGGGCGCAGTAGGGACGCCGTTTTCCCCGTCGGCGACCGCGAGCGTTCCCAATATACAGCCCCAATCGCTGCCGCTGGGTGGAAACTTGATCGGGATGCTGGTGTCGTCGTCGCTTACTTATGGCTTGGCGGCGGGGAACAAGAACTACCAGCTGCAGGGATTCTTCCAGTTCCTCGAGCAGCACAACCTCGCGAAGCTTCTCGCCCAGCCGCAACTGCTGGCTAATTCCGGTGAAGAGGCAAAGTTCCTGTCGGGTGGCGAAATTCCCATCGTCATCGCCCAGGCGCTGAATACCTCGATCGTCTTCAAGCAATACGGCACCTCGGTTGAATTCGTTCCGACCGTCGTCGGCTGCGATGATATCGAGCTGCTGGTGAAGCCTGAAGTATCGCAGCCCGATTACGCCCAAGGCGTGTCGATGTTCGGCTTCACCATACCGGCATTCGTGACTCGGCGCGCGGAAACAATGGTACAGCTCAAGGACAATCAGACGCTGATCATCGCGGGCCTCATCCTGCACCAAAAGACGACCGAGGTTCAAAAAGTCCCGTACCTCGGTGACATCCCGTATCTCGGCGGACTATTCCGCAACACCAGCTATAACAACACCGAAACGGACCTGATCATAAGCGTAACGCCGCAAATCGTGCGTCCGCTGCCCAATGGCGCCTCGGTTTACAACCCGACTTACGTGCCTGAGCTGACGCATGAACAGATCGAGACCCGTCGTCTGGCGCAGCCTGACGCGTCGCGCCCGAGATTCTAGTTCGACGGAGGACAAGACATAACCGAGTATTTAGTGCATGATACGACACGGCATACGTGAAGCAGGGAGAGTGTGAAGTGTCAACGCTCGGTAAAAAAAGTGACGGACGGCATGGCGAGCTGAAAGTCCAATTAGTTGGCGGAAGCGCGGACCATCGCGCAGAAGTCAGGGATGCCCTCGCCGCCTTGGGCGACCCGGTGCTGAACATCCTGGAACTCGAACCGGATCTGGACGCCGCTCCCGACACCACCATCGACGTCACGATGGTGGTGTTCAACGGCAACAACGAACTCTCTCTGAGTTATCTGAACGCGCAGGCGGGGCAGGAGCCCCGCCCGGCTCTTTTTGCGCTGCTGCACGATCGTTCGCCGGACCTGATGAAGCGGGTACTGAGGGCCGGAGCCGATGAGCTTCTGTTCCTGCCACTGGATCCCGGAGACGCGACCCGCGCACTGCTCAAGATAAGCGAGACCCGCCGGCGCGAAGAAGTTCACAACGTTCACAACGGCGGCGGCATGATCGTTTCGCTGGTGAGCCTGATAGGCGGCACTGGAGTGACGAGCCTGGCGGCGAACCTCGCCCTGGCACTGCGCTACGCGTTCGAAAAGCGGGTTGCGGTAATAGATCTCGACCTGCAGACCGGCGGGTTGGCGGTGTTCCTGAATCTCGAACCCGAGCGCACGATCATGGCGCTCGCCGAGGGGACGCGAAAGCTCGATTCGATTCAACTCGAATCAGCGCTCAGCAAGCATGCGTCGGGAATCTACCTGCTCGCGGCGCCCAAGCGGATCGAGGACAGCGAGTTGGTCAGTGACGCGACGGTCGGTGCGATCCTCGACCTGACGCGCCAGCTTTTTGACTTCGTGATCGTGGATTGCGGCACGCATATCGACGCAAACACGGTCGCCGCCTGGGAGCGCTCGAGTCGTCTGTTCTACCTACTCGACCAGTCGATCGGTGCGGCACGATGCGCGTGGCGATTCGTCGATCTGGTGGGGCGGCTGGGGCTGCCGGGGGTCGAACCCAACTTCATTCTGAGCCGTTTCGTGCCGGGTCATCCGATCAGTGAAGAGCAGCTCAGCCATACGCTGGCGCAGCCGATTCACACGCGGATTCCGCGCGATGAAAAAGTTCTCGAGCGGGTGCAGTTGAGCGCACAGGATTTGTGGCAGGTGGCGCCGAACTCGCCGCTGGCCAAGAGCATCGAGGACTTGGCGCGGCGGCTCGAGGTGGGCAGCGAAGCCAGCGACGGCAATTTCCCAAATTCATTGGTCTCGCGCCTGTTGAATGTTATCGGCGCGCGCACTTGAGGTACCCGAATGAAGCTGGTTGAGAGAATTTCCCAGCAGAACAGCGCAACGCCGGCGCCCTTTCAGCGCTCGCTGATAGGCAATCAAAAGCGCGCCGTCAAAGACGTGCAGGCCGAGGGTTTTCAGCAGCTCAAGCTTGCCGTCCACAACCGGCTGTTCGAGATGCTGGACGTTACCCGGCTTGAAAGCCTCGAGCCGGCGCTCGCGGCGCAGAAAGTCACCGCGGCGATCTCCGCCATTCTGGACGACGAGGGACGCCTGCTCACCGACGTCGACAAGACTCACCTCATCGAGGAGATCAAGAACGAGCTGTTGGGACTCGGGCCGTTGGAGCCGCTTTTGTGGGATGATGAAATCACCGACATCCTGGTCAACGGGCACAACCAGGTTTACGTCGAAAAAGGCGGCAAGCTTCACGCCACCGACGTCAAGTTCCAGGACGATCAGCACCTGATGCTGATCATCGATCGAATCGTGTCGCAAGTCGGACGCCGGGTGGACGAAGCGTCGCCGATGGTTGACGCGCGGCTGCCCGACGGTTCGCGTATCAACGCGATTATTCCGCCGCTGACGCTCGACGGCCCGGCGCTGTCGATTCGCCGATTCGGTCGCAGGCGCTACAACATCGACGATCTGATCGCGAAGAAGACACTGGTGCCGGAGATGGTCGAGTTTCTGCGCACCATCGTGCGCGCGCGGCTCAACGTCCTGATTTGCGGCGGCACCGGCTCGGGTAAAACGACCCTGCTTAACTGCATGTCGCTGTTCGTTCCGGCCGACGAGCGAATTGTGACGATCGAAGACTCGGCCGAATTGAGCCTCCAGCAGCCGCATGTGGTCAGGCTCGAAACGCGACCGCCCAACGTCGAAGGCAAGGGTGAAGTCACCCAGCGCGACCTGGTCAGAAACTCGTTGCGTATGCGGCCGGACCGCATAATCGTCGGCGAGGTCCGCGGCGATGAAGTGTTCGACATGTTGCAAGCGATGTCGACCGGCCATGACGGCTCAATCGCCACCATCCACGCCAATACTCCCCGTGACAGCTTGGGCCGTCTGGAGATGATGATGCTGCTGTCGGGAGTGTCGATTCCGCAGCGCGCGATGCGCCAGCAAATCGCGTCGGCGATCAACATCATCATCCATGTATCGCGGCTATCCGACGGCTCGCGCAAAGTGATGCGCGTTTCCGAGATCAGCGGGATGGAGGGTGAGATGGTGATGATGCAGGACCTGTTCGAATTCAAGCGCACGGGAATCGGGCCGGGTGGAGAAGTGCTCGGCCAGTTCGCGCCCACCGGGATTCGGTCAACCTACTCGCAGCGGCTGGAGGCCGCGGGTTACAAACTCGACGCCAAGGTTTTCCGCAGCACAATCGGATAAATACTATGGATATTTTGATGGCTAGCGGCATATTCCTGCTCGTCTTCCTGGGCGTGCTGGTATTCTCCAGCAGTCGCGGCAGCGAAGCCGAGCAACAGCGCGAGGTGGCACGACGTCTGACGCGCCCCGCCGACGATCTGCAGGTCGATGTCATGCGCAGGCGCCGGCCCGATCAGGGACTGCTGCTGGGTGTGCTGTACGAACTGGACCTGCTGCGCAAACTCGAAGAGATGATGTGGCAGGCGGGCTTGTACATGACGGTCGCCGACATGCTGCTGATCATGGTGCTGCTGCTCGGCACCGGATTGTTCGGCGGCAATCTCTTGTTCAACGACATGTGGATCGCGCTGGGTTGCGCGCTGGTGATGGCCATCCTGCCCCTCGCCTACATCCAATTCCGAAGGAAGCGGCGTCTCAAGGCCTTTGCGGCCCAGCTGCCGTTCGCGCTTGACCTGATCAAATCGTCGCTCGAGGCGGGACATTCGCTGCAGCGCGCGCTGCAAGTTCTGGTCAGCGAGTTCGCGGATCCGCTGGGCAGCGAATTCCGCACCGTGCTCGAGCAGAACCGGATCGGACTGCCGCTGCCGCGCGCGCTCGAAGACATGCTCAAGCGAGTTCCGGAGGACGACCTCCGACTCCTGGTCATCGCGGTGCGCGTGCAAACGGAGGTCGGCTCGAGCCTGGCTCAGATTGTCGGGCGGCTATCCGAAATCGTGCGAATCCGCCAGCGCTTGCGGATGCAGATCACAGCGCTGACCGCGCAATCGCGCTTCGGCGGCATCATCGTCGGCTGCCTGCCAATCGCGGTGCTCTGCGTGTTCAGCTTGATTCAGCCGGGTTACACCGATCAATTGTTTCATGACCCGATGGGTCAGAAGATTTTGAAATTCGCGATCGTAGCGGACGTGCTCGCCATCCTGAGCATCAGGCGACTACTGCGGGTAAACTACTAATGAGTCCATTCATGGTTGGCATAGCGGTCTTTCTCCTGGCTGGCGCGGCGTGCGCGGCCTTGTACCTCGCCATTTCGCCGCAGAGCCGGGCGGTCGATGAACGATTCGCGGATTTGGCGGTCAAGATGCGGGCTTCGCAGGGCGCACTCGAAGGTGACCTTCAGGACGACAACCTGCTCCGCATGCTTTTCAGATGGGCCTCCAAGCGCATCCCACCGCCGAACCTGGATACTCCCACCGGGGAGAAGCTCCAGCAGACTCTGGCGCAGGCGGGATTTCTGAAGTCCAGCGCGCCGCAGACCTATCAGGTCACCCGTGTGCTGCTGGCGATCGGATGCGGAGGTTTGGGACTGTTGGTCGGATTTATTCTTCACGCCACAACGGCTCAGCCGCTGCTGTTCGGAATCGGCGGCACAGGGATCGGAATTTTCCTGCCCGCCTACTACCTGGGACGGCGCGCGCGGACGCGCCAGCAAAACATCTCAAAGCAGCTCTCGGACGTGCTCGATCTGCTGGTGGTATGCGTCGAAGCGGGCCTCGGACTGTTCGAGGCGATTCGAATCGTCGGCACGGAATGCGAACGTCATGGTCAGGAAATCGGCACCGAGTTGAATCTGGTCGCCACCGATATCTCCGCGGGCGCGTCGCTCGGACAGGCGTTGCGCGGGCTGGCCGAGCGGACTGCGGTTGATGATATCAAGCCGCTCGCCGCAACCTTGGTTCAGAGTGAACAACTTGGCGCGCAGATCGGACCTGCGTTGCGTTCCAGTTCGGACGCATTGCGACAGCGTCGCCGGATACATGCCGAGGAAGACGCGCAGAAGGCATCGATTAAGATTCTGTTCCCGCTGGTCCTCTTCGTATTGCCCGCGATGATCGCGGTAATCGTCGGACCGGCAATGATCTCGGTCCTCCACACGCTCTCCTCTGGTGGCGCAGGATGATCCCGGGCCGACTGATTTCAGCGATCGGAAGGCAATCCAGTTAGCCTCTCCCAGGGGGCCTCGGACCCGGCGCGCCTACGCGTCGGTCCGGGGCCTGTTTGTTTTGTGCGCGAGTCCGACCTAAAGACTGAGACGCCTCATCAACCGATATAGCGTCGTCCGATCGACTCCGAGCGTGGTCACCGCCTCGACCCTGTTTTCGCCGGCTGCGGCCAGTGCCGCCTTGATTCGCACCGCCGCCGCGAGACAACGCGCCCGTTCTTTCAACTAATTCGAGGAACCATTCCGCGAGGTGAGAGGTACTGGCAGCAATCCCGGCGGCGACTGCAGGTATCCCAAGGCGGGCTCATCTTGGTAGTCCGCTGCGTCGCGTAGCTGGCGGGCATTATCGCGGGCTTCGCACTCCTGCCGGTCCTTTCCTTGGCATGAGATGGTCATGGCAGCGTCTTGACCAGTCGTGGATGACGCGCACCCGTACAACCCGGCGGCTGCCGCCAGCACCGCGACGCCCAACAGTCGCTTAATCGCGCGGTCGATCATGGTTCCCGGATAACTTATCGATTTCAACTGCGACGGTCGATTCCGAAGAGCGCCTTCTGAATCGTTGGGAAGAGCCTGCACTCTTCGTTGTCGATTGCGTCGTCCAAGATGACCGCGAGTCCGCTCAACGCTTGTCCGGCGTCACGCGCCTGAGCTTCAGTGAGGCGATCCGCGCCGGTGTCAACGATTGCGCCGATGAGCGTTCGCAGCCGGTCGTGGAATGCGCGGACCTTGCGCCCGGCTTCCGACGAGAGACGGCCTTGCTGCACCAGCCACGGAAGCAACTGGCTGTCTTGGGCGTCGAGGTGATGGGATAGCGTTGGCTGTATCGCCGCCCAAATCTGGGCAGCATCGCGCCTGAGCTCGGGCGACTCCGGATTGCGCGCGAGGCGCAATCCGGCCAGCGCCGCATCGAGCAGGCGTGATCTTAGCTGGGAGCCTTCGCGATTGAGTTCCTCCGAGAGACAGCGGATTCCCGCGTCGATACGCGTTGGGTTCCCGGCGCTCGATTCTCCCGCGTTGATCCCAGATTTCTCCGCGGCTGAATGCGCGGATTGTCCTTCGACTTGCTTCGCCTGCAAAAATGATTGCAGCACGTGTCCGAATCGTTCGATCGGCAGTGGCTTCGAAACGTAGTAGTGGGCGCCTTTGGTGCGCGCCCGTTTCTCGTTGGCATCGCTTTGGCTGCCGGCGACATAGAGCAAAGGGGGGCCGGAGAAGTGCTTGCGAATCTGCTCGAGCAGCCAGCCGCGATCGTTTTCCTCGATCCCCTGGTCGTCGAGTATGACGAGTCGAACATTTGGCCGCGCGAACAGCTCGCGACCCACGTATTTGTCGGCTGCATGGCGAACCAGCTTCCAAGGACGCTTGACGATTCCGAGTGCGAGCTTCGCCAACACCTCGTCATCAGAGAGGAGCAGCACGGTGGGAGAGAGGCGAGTTTGCTCCGAAGTCTCCGCTTTCACCTTTTGCGGCATGTTCCCCGCCCGGTGTCCATGAAGAAACACTGTTGAGGCAGTTCTGCTCAGTCATTGCAGCAAATATGCCAAAGATACCGCCCGCTTTAGACGATAACCGGCGAACGAAAGGATACAATTTTCCCCGAATGTCTCCTTCGGAATCAACGCAATGAGCCATGAAAAGCATGCCAACCTCAGCCAGCCTGTTTTTTTCCAGCGGCCACGCGACAAGGCAAAAAGTGAACAACGCCCAAGCTCCAGAGGGCGGGCCACGACACTACCACTTTTTGTGATCACATCTGATTTTTGTGGTCACGTCTGATCACATTTTGCGATCACATCTGATCGCATCGGTCCCTTCCGCGGGTACCGACAACGCTCCGGAGTGAAAACCGAGCTGAGGGTTTGTCACAGTAGCGCGACTGATGTGTAAGTATAAGAAATTCTGAAACGTGGATAAATGTACATTCCTAATTCTTATTCCCGGAGGGGGACTCCCTAATGAAGCAAGCAATCGCCCTTCTTTTTCTCTCGTTTGGCTTCGTTTGTATCATGCTCGGTTCGCCGCGCAACGGCGGGGTGGCGAATGCCTCCGACGTATGCCCCAGCCCTGCTCCGAGCTGCACCAGCAGCGGGACTCTCTCCGACTTAAAAGGCACGTATGCGTGCAGCAAGGTTGAGACGGATCAGGACAACACAGTCAAAGTTGGAATTATGCTGTTCACGTCCACCGGTACCGGCAGCGTGACTAGCTTGTCGGCACACAAAGACCAAGACGCCCGTTAGTAAACTTTCTGTCTCGCCCACGACGCTGAGCTACAGCGTCAACCTCGACAAAAAACCGACCACCGAGACCAAGCATTTCACCATCAAGAACACCGGGACGGCGACGCTGGACAACCTAAGCGTCGGCGTGCCCACCAATTCCGCCTACGTCATCACGTCGAGCGTTCCCGGCACCATTGCTGCCAAAGGAAGCCTCGCGGTTGAGGTTGAGTTTATCCCCAAGGGAAAGGGCGCCGACGACGGAACGATCGCGATCACCAGTGGCGCGACCAGTGGGAAGAGCTCGGCAACCGTTACTCTGAATGGGAAGGCCACGCAGAAGAAGCCGACCCCGACCGCAACTGCCACGCCGAGTCCGAGCCCATTGCCGAGCCCTTCGCCTGGTATCGAGCAGTACGAGCCGGTTCTGGAGTGGGGGTAGAATCGCCCGGCGGCCGCAGACAAAACAAAAAGTGAATAAGGCCCAAGCTCCAGAGTGTGGGCCACGACACTACCGCCAAAACCGCGTTAGACCCTTGCCGCGGGAGCCCGTCTTGTCTATATAAGTGGAGTTGAAATCCGAGGGTAAAGTAGAAATCCCGGAGAAGATGAGCATCGATATTTTTCGCTGGCGCCGCTTGGTCGCGGCCGTTGCGCTCCTGATGCTGACTTGCGGCATGCCGCCGCACGCATGGTGCGCGGACCTGTGGATATCGGTCACTAGCGGCTTTGGCGGCGGCATCGAGTCATACACACCGGAACAACTCGCCAGGAGTGGGACGCCAACGCCCACTCATCTGAGCACGTTTGACTCCGCGACCGGTATTGCCTTTGACGAATCTCATAACCTTTGGGCTGTTATCGGCGGCGACGAGGTGGCGCGATTCACTGCCGCGCAACTCAAGAACCTGGGACGCGATCCGAACCCGGCGCCCGGGGTGATCATCAAAAGTACGTTCGCGTTCAAATCTCTCTATGGCTGCAGCTTCGACCATCAGGGTAACCTGTGGGTGGTGGACGCCGTTAACAACTCGATCGAGGAACTGTCAGAAGAACAGCTGGATGCGGGCAGCGGAAACATAACGCCCCGCATAATCATCACTTCCCCCGATCTGGATGGTCCGAACTTTGTGACGTTCGACAAAGTCGGGAATGCGTGGGTAGATAGCAAGGACGGTAATCAGATCGCCGAATTCTCCGCCGGCGAACTGACGAGCAGCGGTCGCAAGTCGGCCGAGGTTCTGCTTTCCGACGACGGCGACTGCACGAACCTCTGCAGCCCAGGAGAGATCGCGTTCGATCAAAGGGGCAACCTTTGGGTCCCCAACGAAGACGCGGACACGGTCGTGGAGTATGCGAAGGATCAACTGACCATCTCCGGCAAACCCGCTCCGATGGTGACGTTGAGCAGCGCCATCTTTGACGCACCATGGGGAGCGGTATTCGACACCAGCGGCAATCTGGTGGTTATGAATTACTCCGACGGAACGATCGCGAAGTTCACGGCCGGACAGTTGAGGGTGAGCGGCGCACCGATTCCCGAGGTCTCGGTGACGGGACCCAAAATCTAGGACTATCAGACCATCATCGGATCGGCTTCATAGCGCCGTGGCGGTCGCCGTCAGCGCATTGGGGCTGCGTTCAGCGGTCCGGCGGCCTGGTTGAAACAGGCTGTCAAAAATTAGTTTTTCAAGGTCAATTGCCGCGGCGCGCGATCAGGGCGACAAAGTCGCCGGAGGTGGGACCGACGGTGACGCTCTGCGAGGTCGCCTCGGCGCTTGGGTCTTTATGGATCGGCGAACGAAATGGAACAGAAAGATAATCGCGGCATTCTGATGCGCGGACTTGGGCGCTGGCTCGTGTACAGCCGGCCGCGCGCATGGTTGGGAATGGCAGTGGAGCTTCCGAGCCTGCTCCGTGGAGTAAGGATCCCGCGCGGGGCGAACTGCCTCGATATCGCAACGGGCCTCGGATGGGCGACGGCGGGCCTTGCACGACTCGATCGGTCCGCGCGGATCGTGGCGCTTGATTATGATGGAACGATTCTGCCGCGCACGCGTGAATACTTGCGCGAGCATGGAGCGGCCGAGAGCTCTGGGCTCTGTCGCGCCGACGGCAAGCATCTGCCGTTCCGCGACGGTTCCTTCGACTTGGTGCTTTGCTTGTACGGGCTCCATCATTTTCGCGGCTATTTTGAAGCGCTGCGCGAGATCGCGCGCGTGCTTAAGTCAACAGGGACATTCGCGCTGATCGATCCGGCCCGGCGCCCCGGCAAGCCGCCGAGCGGACACCACGGGACGGAAGTTCCCACGCGCGACGAATTGGACCGAATGCTCCTCGACGCCGGTTTCGAGATCGTGCTGTCTCGCGTCTCACTTGGAAGAGTGAAGGCCGTGACACACAAGAGGAAGTCGGAAACGGTGGCAACGTAACATCTGCTCGCTGATGGTGCTCTGCCGGCCAAATCCCGGGTTAATCGCCGCGGCGCGAGACGATTCCGACTTCGGTACTGTCCCAGGACACTACCGCGACTCCTCGAACGCCTCTTCCATCGCGGAGGCTTCGAGCGAGAGGCCGCGCGTTTCGGGAAGGAATAGCGCGACGATGATCGCGTTGGGTATCGCAAGCAGGCTTAAGTATCCGACCACGATCGACAGACCGCCAAGGCGCGCGGCGAGAACCGCGATCAGGGTCTGCGCGGAGACCGCGCCGGCCGCGCCGACGAGCGCGAACCATCCCATCATCGCGCCTCGGATCGCGGTCGGAAAAAGTTCGGTCGCCAGCGAATTGCCGCCCACCTGCCCCGCGCTCAGGCCAGCGGTGAAACAGCAATACGTGACCTCGATCCATAGCCAGCGAAGGCCCAAGGGTGCCGGCGGGCCCCAATAGAAGGCCAGCGCGCCGAGACCGGTCATCAGGCCCGCAACGAAGATCGTGGGGATGCGGCCGTAACGCTCGCAGCTTCGCGCGGCGAGCGGAAAGCCGAGCATCCCCACGCCGCCTCCGACCAGCATCAGGACGCTGGCGGCGCCCGGCGCCAACCCTACGACCGAGACCAGGTGGAAGTACGCCCAACTGCTGCCCGCGACCGCCGCGATGTTGGCCAGCAACGCGCAGACCAGAATCGTGATCGCGCGGCGTCGATAGAGCTGTCCGAACACGTCGTAGAAGCTGCTGGCCGAAGTCGTGCCCGTCGCGGCGGCGTGCTGCCAGCGATCGCTCTCCGGGATGGCGCGGGCGGCCCTCCACAGCGCGGCGACTCCCATCGCCGACGCCAGCACCAGCACCCATCGCCACGAGTAACGGCTGGCCACCATCGGCATCACGAGCAGGCACAGCCCGCCACCGAGGCCAATCCCCAGCCCGCCCCAGCTTTGCCCTCGCGCGCGCTCCTCGATCGCGAGTTCCTCGGCCAGGATCACGATACCGTCGGCGATAGTCGCGCCAATGAAGGCGTAGAGCGCAATCTCGCACAGCGCGAACGCCGCGATGTTAGTCGAGAACGCGGCGGCGAGCGCGCTAACGAGAGTGCCGGCCATGCATACGAGCAGCATCCGGCGGCGCCCCAGCCGATCGATCATCCGCGAGAGTCCCATCGCGCCGATCGCCGAGAGCGAAATCCATGCGAACAGGCCCGCGATTCCCGACTCGTCAAGGTGAAAGCTCTTCGCGATCCAGGGTGAGCCGATGCCGTTGATCGACATCGTGAAGCCTTCGAAGGCGAGCACGCCCGCGATCGAGCGGGCCAGCCGGCGATTTCTCAGCGCGCCCTCTTGGTCACCGAGCGCGCGCGAAGCTCCAGCAATGTCGGCGGCCGAACTCGCGTCAGGCTGGTTGCTCATTTTTCTCCCGTCACGCGCCTCCAAGCGCCCGCCGAGGATAGCTGTCGCTATCCCGGGCGGTTAAGACTAAGCGCCGCGCTGGCGGTAATTGGTAATTCGTTTTTTCGTTTTTCGTTTTTCGTTGGTGCGCTGCGACGTTAATTGCCGCGGCGCGCGAACAGGGCGACAAAGTCTCCCTCGGTCAGGATGCCGACCAGGCGCCCATTTTCGACAACCGGAAGGCAGCCGATTTTCCGCTCGGTCAAAAGTCGTGCGGCCTCGACCAGAGCGGTATCCGGGCTGGTGGTGACTACATCGCCGCCCATCACATCTTTGACAGAGAGAGTGTCCAGGATCTTGCGCTGAGCGTGCTTGCCATAGCCAAGCGCCTGCGCGAGCGCATCGCGAAAGAGATCGCGCTGGCTCACGATGCCGACGAGAAGCTGACCGTCATCATCGACAACGGGCAAATGGCGAATCCGTCCCAAGCGCATGATGTCGTCAGCCAAGGTGAGTTTGTCGTTGCGTTTAAGAGTGGTGGGGTCCACTGACATCACATCGCGAACTTTCAGGTCTTTCATGCTAAGTTCTCCAGCGTCAGAGCTTCACAGGCAACCCAGAAGGAATGTAGCGCCTTCCGTGCCATGGCAAAACCCCAGCTTCGGACCCGTCTGATTGGCGCTTTGCGCCGGATCGGCGGCATAATGAATTTTAGTGTGACGACGAGAGTCAACATCGTGTATCCGATCGCGCCACGCCATTCGATACACCGGACAAGTTCCTTCGGCTCGATTTACGAGTCGATTACTCGATTACTGGTCCGTGAATTGCTTCGCCCTTTTGTGCACGACAATTCACGAGTAGCTCGCGGAGAATCTGTATGAAATCCAAGACCGGCGCGAAAACCAAGATATCACGGCAAAACGAGGCCGATGCACGACTAAAAGATCTGACCAAGCTCCTCGCGCGGGCGCGCCAGGATGCGCTGGCTCGAGTACGGGTGCTTCGCAAGGAGGAGCAAGACGACGCGGTGGAACTACCCGCCGACGACTTGGACGTGGCCCGTTCGCTGGAAGACATCGAGACCGATGCCGGTCTAATCGAGCGATACGAATATCAACTGAAGGCCATAGACGCCGCGCTTAGCCGGCTCGAACGCGGTCGTTATGGAATTTGCGAGAAGTGCAAGGAGGAGATCCCGATTGAGCGGCTGAAAGCCGTGCCGTTCGCCGCGTATTGCATCGATTGCCAGAAAACGCGCAACGAGCGCAGACGCCCCGGCGAGGGCGACGTCGACGAGCCATCGCGTAATGTCTGGACGCCGCCCGAAGAACTGAAGAACTCGGTGGAGGAGTAACACAGCCTGACGCAGTAGCGCGAAACAGAGGAAGCAGCGATGATTCGGCTATTTTGGAAGGTCCTGTGTCCGATTGATTTTTCGGAGCACTCGTTGGCGGCTCTCGATGTCGCACTAAAAGTGGTGCAGCAGAATAACGCTGCGCTGTGCTTGCTGAATGTCGCGCCCATGCCAGCCGGCGCGGCCGGCTTCCAGCCGGTGCCGATGGATCCTTACCCATACGTTGAGAAGGACAGACGCGAGCAGCTGGAAAAGCTCGCGCGGGAACGGATTCCCGCCGCAGTGCGCTGCGAAACGCTCGTGATAAGCGGCGATCCGGCCGAGCGAGTGCTCGAGACCGCGCGCGGCCTCAATGCCGACCTGATCGTGATGGGTACGCATGGCCGCAAGGGATTGGGGCACCTCGTTCTCGGCAGCGTCGCCGAGCGGGTCGTGCGAGAATCACCGATACCAGTTCTGACAACGCATTCACCCGCGCGCGTTCGAAAGGCCACTTGAGACAGAGTGATGGCCGGATGGCTGCTCGCCCTGAGGCGGTCAGCTTCGGAGGCTGGACTCATCCCTCGCTGGTTGTCGCTGCGAGCGCATCGCTGGTCGTGATAATTCCGACCAGGCGACCGTCCTCGACGACCGGTAATCCATCGATTTTTCGCTCGCGCATAATGCGCGCGGCTTCGCGAATGGGCGTCCGGGGTTCCACGGTCACCAGCGCCTGGGTAATCGCTCGTTTGGCGGGCGTGTCGTCGAAATGTCCCACAAACGAGCGGATATCGCCTTCGGTGAGCATCGCGACGACGCGATCGTCCTCAACGAGCGGGATGTTCCGGAACCCGCCTTCGAGCATCTTTGCATGAATCGTCGAGAGCTTCTCGTCGAGTTGCGCGGTGACAGGATTACTTGTCATCCAGGCGCCGACAAGGTCTTTCTGAGGTGCGCTTTGACGGACAGTCAGTACAGGACATCGAGCTTCGCGCAGTACGAGTTCGGCTACGCTGCCGAGGAAGAAACGAGACATGCCGCGGCGACCATGCGTGGACATGACGACCAGATCCGCACCGATCCCGCGCTCTGCCTTGAGAATCGATGCGGCAGGTTCGCCCATATTGACCATGATCTCGTATTTGATTCCCGCCAGATGCTTGCGCGCGAGTTCCAGAAGGCTCCTGCGCGCCGTGTCCTCCTGCGCCTTGTAGAGATCTACGTACACGGGCATCGAGGTAGGCGCTATGAGCAACAGTACGGTGTGCAGGACATAAACGGTGGCGTCGAAATGCCGCGCGATTTCCGTCGCGGTCTGGAGCGCCGCGATTGAGTTTTCGTCGAAATCCACTGGGCACAGAATTTTGCGATACGGAAAAGACATGGGAGAACTCCTTTACCCGGCGGGCTTGGGATGGATCGTCAAGACTGGAACCGGCGATTCACGAACGACGCGCTCCGCGACGCTGCCGAGAAGGAAGTGCTTCAGGCCAGTGCGGCCATGCGTGCCCATCACGATCAGCTCGATGTCTAGTTCAGCGGTGAGATTGAGAATCTCCGGCGCCGCGTTCCCGCTTGCGACGAAAACCTTATGTGAAACTCCCGCCAGTTTTTCCCGCGCAATTACTTCCAACCGGCGGATGCATTCCGCTTCAAATTCAAGGTTAGGGTTCAGCTGCACGGGCGGCAGTGCGGTGGCGGCAGTGGACGGCGCGCCGATCACGGTCAGAAGGTAAACTGTAGCGGAGTTCTGCTTCGCCAGCCGGCAGGCGAGTTCGAGCGCGTCCATCGAGTCACGCTCGAAGTCAATCGGGCACAGTATTGTGGAAAAAACCGCAGCCATCTCTCTATCTGCCCTCAGCGCGTTGCCATGCTTACAGCATACTCCGCTACAGCCTCCGGATCAGGCAGGCTTCTTTGGGCTGCCCGGCTTCTTTTCTTCGACCTGAATCTTGATGGCCTTGGCAGCAGACTCTTTGGGCATAGGAGCAGTAAGTTCAAGAACACCGTCATGATGCACGGCGTTCAAGTTCTCCGCCTTGATTCCCTCGGGCAGACTGATCGATCGCTCGAACGAGCCGTAGCGGATTTCACAGCGGAACAAGGACGGCTTGTCCGATTCGCGCTTTTCCTCTCGCGTCCCTGTGACCGTCAGGATCCCGTTTACGACTTGCACGTTGATGTTCTTGGGATCGACCCCGGGCAGATCGACGCGTACTACGAACTTGTCCCCGTCGATAGACGATTCAATTGCGGGGCGGTTCGACGCCGCGGGCCAGGCCTGGCCAACGCCGAATCGTTCGAGCAGATCGTCGAACTCGTGACGCAGCCGCTCAAGGTCATTTGACGGATTCCATTTCTCCAGAAAACCCATTGGTGTTCCTCCTGGCACATTTGTTTTGACCTTTTGTTTCCATAGAGCATCCGCCGTGCCAGACAGCGCGAGAGTCACTGAATTGTGAAATCATTTGTCGGATGGCGCATCTGTGATGAAAGGAGCCAGTGAACGTCAGGCAAGTGGCTCCGAAAGGAGCACAGTAAAGCGGTGGATGGATGTAGATAGATAAAAACCGTGTGGGCAGGAGCTTCCGGTTCGCGGCCGGGGCTGAAGAGGCGGCATCGCGATTGCTTCGTTCAATGGCAACGATTCAAGGGAGCGACACCGATGCAGGATTTCTCGATCAAGCGGCAGCGGATGGTAACCACTCAGATCGCATCGCGCGGTATCGAGGACGCGGCGGTGCTGCATGCGATGGGAGTGGTTCCTCGCGAGGCATTTCTTCCAAATCGGCTCGCCGAGTTTGCGTACCAGGACACGCCATTGCCGATCGAGGCGGGTCAGACGATCTCGCAGCCTTACATCGTTGCACTGATGATCGAATGCGTCGAAGCAAAGCCGGGTGAAAAGGCGCTCGAAATCGGCACTGGATCGGGCTACGCCGCAGCCGTTCTTTCGCGGATCGTGGACAGCGTCTACACGGTAGAGCGTCATGAGGAACTCACGACGATTGCGCGGCGGCGCTTCTCCGAACTGCACTACGACAACATCCATGCTCTCACCGCGGACGGCACCCTGGGATGGCCGGAACATGCACCCTACGATGTCATCATCGTAACGGCGGGTGGTCCTCAGGTTCCAAAACCGCTGCTCGACCAACTGCGAGTTGGTGGGCGGCTGGTAATTCCGGTCGGGTCTTCGTCTTCTCGTGCTCAACAACTGATACGAGTCACGCGGGTCACGGAGGACCAGTACGAGGAAGAAAACCTTGGTGACGTGCAGTTCGTTCCCCTGATTGGCGCGGAAGGATGGGCAGACGCATCGGGCCGGACTCCGGCGCGCGCCAGCCGGCCGCAGTCGGTGGCGAAACTCATACGCGAGGTTGCCGAGCCGATAGGGAACATCGGCGAAGTCGATCTCTCGCCACTCCTGGAGCGGATTGGCGATGCACGCGTTGTCCTTCTCGGAGAAGCGACACACGGCACCTCGGAGTTCTACCAGATGCGGGCGCGGATCACTCGCGAGCTGATCTTACGGCGCGGATTTAGAATGGTGGCGGTCGAGGCCGATTGGCCCGACGCCGCGCGAATCAACCAATACGTGCATCACGCGCCCGCGCGACAGCAGCAATGGAACGCATTCACGCGCTTCCCGACCTGGATGTGGCGTAATCGCGAGACTTTGGAATTGGTCGAATGGTTGCGCGCCTACAATGCGGAGGTTAGCGATCCGGAGCTGCGCGCCGGCTTCTATGGACTCGATCTGTACAGTCTGTTCACTTCGATTCACGCGGTCATCGAATACTTGAGCGGCGTCGATCCGGCGATGGCGGCGGTCGCTCGACAGCGTTACGGCTGCCTGACGCCCTGGGAGAACGATCCCGCCGTGTACGGGCGCGTCGCACTGGGCGATCCGTATCGCATTTGCGAACAGCCGATAGTCGAGATGCTTGGCGATCTGCTGAAGCGTCGAATCGAGTATTCAGAGCGCGACGGCGATCGATTCTTCGACGCGATCCAGAATGCGCGCCTGATTGCCGCCGCGGAGCAATACTACCGCGTCATGTACTACGGCTCCGTCGAGTCGTGGAACCTGCGCGACCAGCATATGTTCGACACGCTCGAGCGGCTGCTCGAATTTCGGGGCACCGGCAGCAAAGCAATCGTATGGGCGCACAACTCTCATGTGGGTGATGCCTCCGCTACGGAGATGGGTACGCGCGGAGAGCATAATGTGGGGCAGCTATCCCGAAATCGTTTCGGCGGCGCAGCGTATCTGCTCGGATTCGGAACCGATCACGGGACCGTCGCGGCAGCATCGGAATGGGACGGCCCGATGGAGATAAAGCAGGTGCGGCCTTCGCACGAACGAAGTTACGAACGGCTGTTTCACGAATCAGGCGTCGCGGCATGCGCGGTTCATCTGCGCGCGCCTCGGCGCCAGGCGGTACGCGATGAACTCACACCGACTCGTCTTGAACGAGCCATCGGGGTCATCTACCGGCCGCAATCGGAATTGGAGAGTCACTATTTCCAGGCGTCGCTGCCGCGGCAATTCGACGAGTACATCTGGTTCGATGAAACCAAAGCCGTGTCACCGCTATCCGCAGTCGCGACGCGTGGAGTCCCGGAAACGTTCCCCTTTGGAGTGTGACAACTACCGCGCGCCGGGCGGGTCGGGATGAGTCCGCAAATCGCCGTATAAACTAAACGCCCTGCCCGGCCATCATGGCCGGACAGGGCGGTTCGTTCTACCGGGCGGGATCGATGCGCCCGATCGCGGCACCTATGATCGGGAGCCGGTCCCCGAGAGGCTCACGTCGTGCGGGCTGGCCCCGTCGCCAGACGCCCTAACCGCAAGCGTCGCGCTCTCCGCTCCAACGGTGCTCGGCGTGAACTTCAAGACGTAGGTACAATGCGCGCCGCCGCCCGCCAGCGTGACCCCGCACGTCCCGCCCGTCGTCACCTTGAAGTCGCTGGGACCGCTGATGCCTTCGCTCAGCGAAACCGCCGCGCCGCCGAGGTTCGTCACGGTGACCGTCCTCGCCGCCGATGTGCTGCCTTCGTTCACCGTGCCGAAAGCGAGGCTCGCTGGAAGCACCGTGAGCGGCGTAACGCCGGTTCCATTCAGGCTGACCGCCGGCGGACCATCATTGGGGTCTTGGGCAACCCCGATTGAAAGCGTGCCGCTCTCGGCACTCTCGGCGCCGGGCGTAAACGTCACCGCGTAAGTGCAGCTCGACGATGCCGCCAGCGACCCACTCGGCAGCGGGCAGCTCCCGCCCGTCACCGCGAAGGCGCCCCGGTTGGCCCCGCCGATGCTCGTGCCGGTCAGCGTGATAGGCCCGGTGGTATGGTTGACTACCGTAACGCTCATCGTCTTGGACGCCGTCTGGGCGACGTTTGTGTAGTTCAGGCTGGTCGGGGAGACGGATTCCGGCACGCTTGCCGACCCGCTAAATGAAACCGTGTACGGACCCCGCGGATCGGGGATGTCCGAAACCGTCATGATCGCCGATTCCGTACCCACAGCGATCGGAGCAAAAGTGACAATCAGTGTACAAGCGGTATTGGCCGCCAGCGTCGAGGTGCAGGTGCCGCCACCTGTGATGCTGAAGTCGCCATGGTTGGGCCCGCTGAAACCTTCGCTCAGCAAGACCGAGTTGGTCTGATAATTGTGCACCGTGATCGACCTGGTCGCCGTGGAGCCGTCTCTCACGCTGCCGAATGAGTCGCTGGCGGGCGTAACCGTCATCGTGATCGTGCCGGTGCCGGAAAGCGCTACGCTCTGCGGGCCGGTCGCGGCGTTATCGTAGATCGAAAGCGTTGCGCTGTGCGCGCCGAGCGCGCTCGGGGTGAAGCCGATCGCGATCGTGCACGTGGCGCCCGGCAGCGTCCCGGAGCAGGTTGACGCGCCGGGGGCGAATTCAGTCAGACTGCTCGATGAGACGTTATTGACGAACAGCGCTGCGTGGCCGTTGTTCTTGATGGTCAGATTCTTGGTGACGGTGTCCCCAACCGGCGAGCTGCCGAATGAGAGCGAAGTAGCCACCGACATCGAGGTGAGCAGTGTATACTTGAGCACACGGTTGTTGGTTGTGTCGGCGACGTAGAGGTTGCCGCTTGAGTCCAGCGCGGCGCCACTCGGATCGCACAGGCTGTCCGCGCCGGCGCTCGTCCCGCCGAAATTGCAGTCGTTGGAAGTGAAACTGTTATTCTGACCGAAGACGGCATCAGCCGCCGTCAGCTGGCTGGTGAGCGGCGCGTTGTACTCGAGCACCCGGTTGTTGCCCTGGTCGGCGACCCAGAGGTTGTCGGCCGAATCAACTGCGACGCCATAGGGGTTGCACAGGTTTTCGGCGGTGGCATTGCCTCCCCTGGGGCGAGAATTGCACCCAGCCCGGGCGAAGATGTTACCTTGTCCGAATACCATATTGGCGGTGGCGCCATACGTAAGCGGGGTGTTGTATTCGAGCACGCGGCTATTGCCGCCATCTGCCACGTAGAGGTTGCCGCTTGAGTCCACCGCAACCCCGCTGGGGTAGCTCAGACTGCTCGTGCCCAGCCCGCCATAATTCGCGGTATTCGAATTGAAGCTGCCGCCCTGCCCGAACACCATATTGGCGGTGGCGCCGTTCGTAAGCGGGGTGTTGTATTCGAGCACGCGGTTATTGCTTTGGTCGGCGACGTAGAGGTTGCCGCCGGCATCAACTGCGACGCCGTAGGGATAACAAAGGTCGATAGCCGTGGGAGTGCTTCCGGTGTCGGAATTGCACCCGGTCGAGGCGGGGCTGCTGCCCTGCCCGAACACCAGATTGGCGGCCCCCCCAACGCAGGGGAACGAACCACCGCATCCGGCGAACGGGGTGTTGTATTCGAGCACGCGGCTGTTGCCTTCATCCGCGACGTAGAGGTTGCCGCTTGAGTCCACCGTAATCCCGTAGGGGAAGCAAAGGTCGCTGGCGGAGGCAACAAGCGGGTTACCGGTGTCGGAATTGCACCCAGTGGAGTAAAAGTCCGGCTGGCCAATGACCAGGTCGGCCGGAGAGCCATTGGTGAACGCCGTCACATCGTTCCAGCCCAGCAGCCTCGAATTGCTTTCGTCCGCGACATAAAGGTGGGTTTGCGCTCCGGTGCCGTCGCCGGTGGCGTCGATCGTGACCGCGGATGGATTCCAAAGCGAGTATTGGTCAGCGAAGTTTGCCAGGTTGTGCAGAAAGTCAAGCTGCCCCAGCACAACATCGGCGATGGGGTCGGTTGCGAAAGGAGTGTTGTACTTGAGCACGCGATTGTTGGAGGTGTCGGCGACGTAGAGGTTGCCGACAGCATCAACTGCGACGCCATAGGGGTTGCACAGGCCGTCGTCGGTGGGATTGCCTCCGCCGGTGTCGGAATTGCACCCAGCCGAGTCGGAGCTGCCGCCCTGCCCCAACACCATATTGGCGCCGGCGCCGTTCGTAAGCGGGGCGTTGTATTTGAGCACGCGGTTATTGTTTGCGTCCGCGACGTAGAGGTCGCCGCTTGCATCCACCGCAACCCCAACCGGCCGGTACAGGCTGTTCGCGCTCACTCCGCCATTATTCGCGCGATTCGAATTGAAGCTGACGCCCTGCCCCAACACCATATGGGCGCCGGCGCCGTTCGTAAGCGGGGCGTTGTATTCGAGCACGCGGTTATTGATTGTGTCGGCGACGTAGAGGTTGCCGTTTGCGTCCACCGCAACCCCCCAAGGGGAGTTGAGGCTGTACGCGCTCACCCCGCCCAGATTCGCGGTATGCGTAGAGCTGCTGCCCTGCCCGAACACCATATTGGCGGACCCCCCAGCGGACGGGAACGAACCGCCGAATGGGGTGTTGTATTCGAGCACGCGGTTGTTGCCTTGATCCGCGACGTAGAGGTTGCCGCTTAAGTCCACGGCAACCGCATAGGGGGAGCACAGGCTGCTCCCGCTTACGCCGCCACTGTTGCAGGCAGTCGAGTTAAAGTCCGGCTGACCAATGACCAGGTCGGCCGCGGAGCCATTGGTCGCCGTCCCATTCTTCCAGCCCAGCACCCTCGAGTTCTGGACGTCGGCGACATAAAGGTTGCCGCTGGCGTCGATCGCAACCCCCTGCGGATAAAAAAGTTTTCGCGCGCTGGGAAAGTTGACGGCGTTGTATGTGAAGTTGGCCTGACCCAGCACAAGATCGGCGGTGCCATCGCCCGCGATCGAGACAGTCACCAGGGCGGCGGCGATGATCAGCAGGCACGGCGCTGCGAGTTTCCAAAATCCAAACTTGTGCATGACGATCCCCTCGGGAAAGTCGATCGCTCCTGCGCGCGGCGCGGCCGCACAAAAGATCGCGATCAGGTTGATCCGTACTTTCCCTGCGGACTTCGTTCACTTGCTTTTCCTCGATGCTTGACGAAGAGGCCAACACGGTGGGAGCCTAAAGTTAGGCTAATATTGCGTCATTTGAAATTAAGCAAAAATTATGCACTGCAACATTAGCTACTCTACGCTATTCTGACTGTGCTGATGCCTAATTGTGCTACATAGTGCGCAGGCTGACGATGGCGCCGATCGATACATCAGCTGCCCGATATGGATGCAGCGATTTTTTGGGCGGAAACCGACTGAAACCCGCAGCAGTAATTCGACGAGTACATCCGGTTCGATGAAACCAGGGCTGTGTCGCCGCTATCCGCAGTCGCGACGCACGGAGTTCCGGAAACGTTCCCATTTGGAGTGTGACATGTAATCCTTGGCGGGATTTCCCGGCTCATCGCCCGTTTGCCAAGGATCGCCGCACGCCGCAGCAGGATGACCCCAACTCGCAGATTCGCGCTCGCAGTCTCGCTGGTCGCGGTGATGACCGTGATCGGCGCAATCGGCTACAGGCTGATCGAGCACATGTCGATTCTCGACTCCTTCTACATGTCCGTCATTACCATCTCGACGGTCGGGTTCGGCGAGGTAAAGCCGCTCAGCCCGGCCGGTCGTCTTTTTACCATTGGGCTGATAGTCACAGGTGTCGGCAGCGCGATTTACCTGTTTTCGGTGATTGGAGAACTTGTCGTTGAGGGACGCCTTAAAGAGTTTCTCGGGAAGAGCGCAATGAATCGCAAAATTCACGGTCTCCAGGGACATGTCATCGTATGCGGCTTCGGGCGTTTCGGCCGCGCGGTGGTCGAAGAGCTAAATCGCAAGGCGGTGCCGATGGTGGTGATCGAGGCAGATCCCGCCAGGCAGGCAGAGCTGGACATTGCCGGCGCGTTGCACGTTGTGGGATCGGCGCTGGAGGATTCGGTGCTCGAGGAGGCCGGGATCGGTTCGGCCCGCGCGATAATCGTCGCAACCGGATCGGATGCGGACAACGTGTACATCACGCTTTCGGCGCGCGAGAAAAATCCGAAGATTCTCATCTACGCCCGCGGCGACTCGGATGCGGGGCTGCGGCGGCTCAAGCTGGCGGGAGCAGACCAGGTGGTCGCGGCCTATCAATGGGCCGGGATGAGAATCGCGGCGAGCATCATCCGCCCGTCGGTCGTGGATTTTCTACAACTCTCGCTGCCCGGCCGCGAGTCCGAGGTCGATCTGGAGGAGATCAGGATCTCGCGCAAAAGCCCGGCGGCCGGGATGACCATCGCGGCGGTGGAACACGACAATCCGCGGCTCCGGATCGTGGCGTTGAAGCGCAACGACAAACGGCTCGAGATGATTCCCGGCGGCGATATGCAGATCGAACCCGATGATTTGCTGGTGGTGATCGGCGAATCCGACAGCCTCAAACGCCTGGCGTCGCTTTAAGAGCGCGCCGCGAGCGGTCCTCGTCCTCAACGATCGAATCGGCCCACCCTGAATGGCCGGTTCCGGCCAGTACCCTCGGGACCAACGGCCCTGACATGGAACGCACGGAATGTTACGATTTGGGTTGAATCGCCATGGCTGGAACAAAGATAACGCTCGAGCAGGTGCGCCACGTCGCGCGTCTGGCGCGCTTGGAATGGTCGCCGGAACAGGAAGAGCGGCTGCGCGCCGACATGGACGAAATGCTTGCCTACGTTGATAAATTGAACGAGCTCGACACCAAAGAGGTCGCGCCGACGACGCAGGTCGGCGAGGCCGGCATGCCCATGCGCGACGACGAAGTGACCAACCGGCCCGCGGCGGAGGCGATGCTCGCCAATGCGCCTTCGAGCGAGCGCGGCTACTTCAAAGTGCCGAAAATAATCGAGTAGAACTTTAGTTGACAAGATTTCCGCATGGCATCGGAACTGAACAAACTCACAATCGCCGACGCATCGTCGAAGCTCCGCGGGCGCGAAATCACCGCGACGCAATTGACGCGCGATTGCCTCGACCGCATCGCTGCCGCCGAGCCCAGGCTCCACGCGTTCATCACGGTGTGCGAGCGGGAGGCTCTCGAGCAGGCGCGGGCGGCTGACGCGCGCCTCGCCGCGGGCAACGCGCCGGCGCTGTGCGGGATTCCGCTCGGCATCAAGGATATTTACGCGACCAGGGGCATTCGCACGACCTGCGGGTCGCGAATCCTGGAGACGTTCGTGCCGCCGTTTGACGCGACCGTGATCGAACGCTTGCGCGCGGACGGCGCGATTTTCGTCGGCAAGACGAACATGGATGAATTCGCGATGGGCTCGTCGACGGAGAACTCCGCGTTCGGGCCGACGATGAATCCGCATGACATCGGTCGCGTCGCCGGCGGATCGTCGGGCGGATCTGCCGCCGCAGTCGCGGCGTACGAATGCCTGGGTGCGCTCGGCACCGACACCGGCGGATCGATTCGCGAACCGGCGTCGTTCTGCGGCGTAGTTGGAATCAAGCCGACCTACAGCCGCGTCAGCCGCTACGGCGTCGTCGCATACGCGTCGTCGCTCGATCAGGTCGGCCCGTTTGCGAGATCGGTGCGCGACGCCGCGATAATCATCCGCACTCTTGCCGGCAAGGACGCTCGCGATTCGACTTGCTCGGCGCGTCCGGTGCCCGACTACGAACGCGCGCTGACGGGCGACGTCAAGGGACTCCGAATCGGCGTGCCCAGGGAATTTTTCGTCGAAGGAATGCAACCCGAAGTCGAGAAGTCGGTGCGCTCCGCGCTCAAGAACTACGAATCTCTGGGCGCCTCGACGGTCGAAATCTCGCTGCCGCACACCGGCTACGCGATCGCGGCGTATTACCTGGTCGCGACCGCGGAGGCAAGCGCCAATCTCGCCCGCTACGACGGTATCCGCTTCGGTCTGCGCGTCAACGCCGAGGACAATATCGCGCTGTATGAAACGACGCGGGCGCATGGATTCGGCGCCGAGGTCAAGCGCCGAATCATGCTCGGCACCTTCGCGCTATCGGCCGGCTACTACGACGCCTACTATCTGAAGGCGCAAAAGGTGCGCACGCTGATTCGCAACGACTTCGAGCGCGCCTTCGAGAAGTGCGACTTGATCGTCACGCCGGTTGCGCCGACGACCGCATTCAAGATCGGCGAGAAGATGAACGAACCGCTGACGATGTACCTGTCGGACATCTTTACGATTTCGCTGAACCTGGCCGGTCTGCCCGGGATGTCGATTCCGTGCGGGCACGATTCAAACAATCTGCCGATTGGGATGCAATTGATCGCGCCGCCGTTCGCCGAGGAAACAATCCTGCGCGCGGGCGACGCATTCGAGCGCACGGGAGCATTCAAGCCGCGGACACCGGCGGTCTGACGGACATTTGCGATGAACCGGGAAGCATACGAGGCGGTGATAGGACTCGAAGTCCACACCCATCTTCTGACCCGCTCGAAACTGTTCTGCGGATGCTCGACGACTTTCGGCGCGGGGCCGAATGAAAACGTCTGCCCGGTGTGCATGGGGATGCCGGGCGTGCTGCCGGTCCTCAACCGCCGCGCGGTGGAACTCGCGATTCGAACCGGACTGGCCGCGCATTGCGCAATCGCGCCCTATTCTATTTTCGATCGAAAGAGCTATTTCTATCCCGACCTGCCCAAGGGCTACCAGATTAGTCAGTACGAAACTCCCATCTGCAAGGGTGGCTATATCGACTTGCCGGCAACTGAGAATGGCGAGCCGCGCCGAATCAGGCTCACGCGAATCCATATAGAGGAAGACGCGGGCAAGAATATCCACGGCGAAAACGCGAGCCTGGTGGATTTCAATCGCTCGGGGGTGCCGCTGATCGAGATCGTAAGCGAGCCCGACCTGCGCTCGGCCGAGGATGCGGGCGCGTACTTGCGCCAACTGCGCGCGATACTTCGCTACGTCGATGCGTCCGACGGCAAGATGGAGGAAGGCAGCTTCCGATGCGATTGCAACGTGTCGATCCGCAAGCGCGGCGCGAAGGAATACGGCGTCAGGAGCGAAATCAAAAATCTCAACTCGTTCCGCTTCGTCGAAGACGCAATTGACTATGAGGTCGGGCGCCAAATAGAGATTGTCGAGGGGGGCGGCAAAGTCGCGCAGGAGACTCTTCTGTGGGACCCCGCGCGCAAGGAAACGCGCCCGATGCGCTCGAAAGAGTATGCGAATGACTATCGGTACTTCCCCGAGCCTGACCTGCCGCCGCTGATTGTGCCGGCGGAAATGGAAGAAAAGGTGCGCGCATCGATGCCCGAGCTGCCGGCCGACCGGAAAACGCGCTACGTGCGCGAACTCGGACTGACGGAATACGAGGCGGACGTGCTGATCGCCGATCGCGACGTCGCCGACTACTTCGAGGCCACGCTGCCGGCACTCAAGAATCGCAAGAGCGCGGCGAACTGGGTGATGACCGAAGTGCTGCGCGTCGCCCGCGACTCAGGCGAGTCGTTCGTCGAAGCGGTACCGCCGGCGGCCGAAGTCGGTGCGCTGCTGCGGATGGTCGAAGGGCAGAAAATCAGCCTGAATGCCGCGAAGACCGCGTTTGCCGCGATGGTAAAATCCGGCAAAGGCGCGGAGGCGACAATCGCCGCGCTGGGACTCGCGCAAGTATCGGATGAAAGCGCGATCGCGGCGGCCTGCGACAAGGTGCTGGCGGCAGAGCCCGAAAAAGTCGCCGAGTATCGCGCGGGGCGCGACAAGCTATTCGGATTTTTCGTCGGCGCGGTGATGAAAGCGATGGGCGGGAAGGCGAATCCGAAAGTGATCAACGACATCCTGCGCGCCAAGCTCACCGGCTGACGAGCGCGGGCTACTTCGGGATATATACTTTGTACTTGACGCCGCCGCCGTCGGGGCGCATCAGGAAGCATTCGCCGCCGCGGGCGAGCCGCAAGCAATCAAGAACAAGGCGAGGACAACCGGTGTCTTAACCGGGATTTTCATTTTAGTCTGCGATTCGAAGGCGCATCTTTACACTCTAACGGTCTGGCTCGGCAAGGTTCCAGCCCGGTCTAGCTTCACGGTGTTTCCGCCCGCACTGGGAGGGACCGTTTCGCCTATGGAGCCTGGCAATTGGTTGGCGCCAGCGGCTCGCTTAAGGGCTGAAAGCCCACGTTTCCGCAAGTCGCGTCATACATGTAGCTATAGGCGGCCAAACCCACCCGGCCGGTATTGAAAAATACTCCGCATGGCGTCGGTGGCTGCGTCCAATTCGCCGCGTAAGGCGTAATCAACGAGCTCCCACCGGAGGTAAAGCTGTAACACAGCGCCGGCGACGATGGCGATCCACCGATAATATTAACCGCGTTACCCGCAGTGACTATTCCTCCGGTGTTGTAGCCGGTAGGACGCTGGAAATCGTCAAGTCCAAGATACATGTCGCCGATGCCGATATCGAAAAGCATGTTGCCGCAGAAAGGACCCGGGTTGTCTGGCGCGCCGGGAAAATTGAAACATCCGGCGGCATCAGCATACTCACCCGGCACCTGGGCGCCGGCGGTGATAAGCGGGATGAGATTGTAGCCGCTGTTAGAAGCGATCCCCAAGCTTACGCTGGCAGCGCCGATCTGATAGCCGGGACTAATATTGGTGCCATTGGAGCTGTCTGTCAGATGAAGGAATGCGTTATCTGCCGGTGTTTGAAACAGATCTTCGAACGTAAAATTTTCGCGGTTAAAGCCAATCCCCAGATAATGGAGCGATTGGCCGGCGCTGAGCACCAGCACCATGATGCGAGAAGTCTCTACCGCACCGCCGTTGCTTTGCTGCAGACTGACCGGGGCGAGATAGTAGTTGCCGGTAAAAGTGTTCCCCCCATTGCTGGTGTAGGCTTTCTCGCCCGGGGGCCCTGGACCGATCCAGTTGGCTTTTTTGCCAGTGGGCAGGTCACCGATCGGCACCACCACGCCAAGCGAGCCGGTATCGACCGTATATGGCGTGAATGAGGCCTGCTTCGCCTTGGCGTAACCGACCGCAGCCATCACCTGGATGCCGTGCGAACTCGTTATGTTATCGGTCTGGCACTGCTCCGGCGTTTCAGTTCCACAATTGACTGCCAGCGGAAAGGTCTTACTGGCATAGGCGCAGGCATTTGGATTCTGCCCAAGAATTTGGGTGATCCCTAAAGCATACTCGCCCAAGGCGGCCGTGCCATTGGGGATTTTTTTCCAGGCCTCTACATTGATTGGCCCGGGAAAATATCTACCCGAGTACTTAAATTTCGCGGTTTGGCCCCGCGTTATTTTTATGACATCCGGCGTGATCACTCCCTTAGGCGCGCCATCGATCCGAACAAAGATCGGCTGCTTGCAACTTGGCTCAAGTACATTTCCACTGTTGTCGTAAGCGGTAACCACCACGCTGAAGAAGCTGGAGGCCGTTCTGGTTCCCGGCTTGGTGGGGTTGTTAAGCGTAACGACCGCGGGCTGGAATATGATTGCGCTTACCGTGGGTGTCGACGAGGGTGTTGGCGACGGCGTGGGGCTTACGGGACACGTGCTGGCCGTCGGCGTTGGCGTTGGCGTCAAAGGCTCGTCCGATCCCGCTGGCGGAGCGCCGCTTTGTGCCAACGCCCCAATCGGCAGGACCAGCAAGCCTGACAGCAATATCAAGCTTTGAAGCGCAGGCAGGCCTGTGCGCAAGAGATATTGTGCAGACATAAACAGCCAACCCAATGTCCGAATTTTAGCTGGGAATGCCACTATCGAATGTACCAAGTCGTCAACTTAAATACCGCGTCGATGGTGAGAGTTTAGCAGCAGAGATCATCCCTTGGGGAGGCCGAGCACGCGCTCGCCGATAATGTTGCGCTGGATTTCGCTGGTCCCGCCGGCGATGGTGTATTGGCGCGAGCTCAGCACGCGGTTCAGCCATCGCGGGGAATCAACGACGACGCCGGTGGGCTCACCGACGAGGCCGTAGGCGCCGAGCAGTTCGGTCGAGAAGCGCGCGATGCGCACGCCGAGTTCGGAGCCGAACAGTTTGAGCACTGAGCCCTCGGGTCCAGGCGGCAATCCGCGCAGCAGGCGGGTGAGCGAGCGCAGGCGCGTGTAGCGCGCGGCCTCGCATTCGATGAGGAATTGCGCGAGCTGCTGGCGCACCCATTCCTGTTCCCACGCAGGCTTGCCGCCGATGGGTACGATCCCGGCGAGTTCCGCGAGGCGGCGCACCTGGGAGCCGTGTCCGCCACCGCCGGCGGATGCGCGCTCGTAGCTGAGCGTCGTCATCGCGACCTTCCATCCTTCGTTGAGCGGGCCGACCAGGTTTTCCTTCGGCACTTGTACGTTGTCGAAAAAGACCTCGTTGAAATGCGAGTGCCCGTTCATCAGGACCAGCGGCCGCACGGTGATACCCAGGCTTTTCATGTCGAGCAGCAAGTAGCTGATGCCGCGATGCTTGGGCGCCGCGGGATCGGTGCGCGCGAGCATGAACATCCAGTCCGCGTATTGCGCGGCCGAGGTCCAGACTTTCTGGCCGTTAACGAGAAAATAGTCGCCCATGTCGGCCGCGCGGGTCGACAAGCCGGCGAGATCGGAACCGGCGCCCGGCTCCGAGTAGCCCTGGCACCAGATGTCGTCGGCGCCGAGGATTCGCGGGATGAAGCGTTTCTTCTGCGCCTCGGTCCCCCAATTCATCAGCGTGGGACCGCACAGACCGAGCCCGAAATATCCGGGCAGCACGGGCGCGCGCGCGCGGGAATATTCCTCGTCCCAGATGACCTGCTCGATGAGGCTGGCGGCGTGTCCGCCGTACTGCTTGGGCCACGACAGACCGGCGTATCCGGCGCCGTGGAGCTTGGCCTGCCACGCGCGGCGGCGTTCGAAGACGTCGCGATTGGGCGCGACCCGTTCGTCCTGGGCGTCGTCGACGCACAGGTCCTTGGGCAGATTCGCGTCGAGCCAGGCGCGGACCTTGTGGCGGAACGCTTCCTGTTCAGGAGTAAATTCGAAATCCATTTACCCAACCCCCTAAGCCCTTCCCATGCGGGGCGCCGGAACAAACGCCTGGTGATGGATACGCGGCAAGCTCACCTCTAACGCATTTTCTTGAACGCTGCACCCGATGCAGGCAGTTATATACAGTCAAGTTCACGGGAGGAACGGCGCATGAGCTCGGCGGAAGTGCGATTGAAGGAGTTGACAGCCGATTTTGGGAAGACCGCCAACGACTATGGACGTCATCGCGCCGGTTTCCCCGACGAATTCTTCGAGCGGCTGAAGGCGTTGGGAATCCTGAGAGCGGGAATGCGCGCGCTCGACCTGGGAACGGGCACGGGGACGATCGCGCGCGGGCTGGCGACTCGGGGATGCGAAGTCACCGGACTCGATCGATCGGCGCCGCTGATGGAGCAGGCGGCGGAGCTGGATCGATGCGCGGGCGCCGTCGTGAAGTACGTGAATGCGGCCGCGGAGGAGACGGGGCTGGCCCCGGCGGAGTTCGATCTCGTGACGGCGGGACAATGCTGGCATTGGTTCGATCGTCCGCGCGCAGCCGCGGAGGCGCGGCGGCTGTTGAAGCCGGGGGGCAGGCTCGTGATCGCGCATTTCGACTGGATTCCGCTGCCCGGCAACATGGCCGAGGCGACGGAGAAGCTAATCGAGAAACACAATCCGAAATGGAAATTCGGCGGCGGACTGGGAATCTATCCGCTGTGGCCGCGCGACATGGCGGTGGCGGGCTTTGTAAATATCCAGACGCTTTCCTTCGACCTCGACGCGATCTATACCCATGAAGCATGGCGCGGGAGGGTTCGCGCGAGCGCGGGGGTCGGGGCAAGCCTTGCGCCGCAGCGAGTTGCGGCATTCGACGACGAGTTGCACGCGATGCTGGCAGAGCGGTATCCGGAGGATCCGATGCGCGTGATGCATCGCGTGTTCGCGGCTATTGGCGTCGCGCCGTAGCTCTTTATTCGCATCGACGAAATTTCGCGCGACGTGATTGCGCGGATGTGATTTCGGCAGGAGGAAATCGACGATGAACGAACAAGCAAAAGATCCGGGCACCAAATCAGACCGCGCCGAGACCATGAATTGCTCGTTCTGCGGAAAGGATTCCAAGCAGGTAAAGCAACTGGTTGCCGGCGGCAGCGGAGGATTCATCTGCGACAAATGCGCGTGGCTGTCGATGATCATCATCGCGAAGGCAAAGATCGCCGCCGCGCTGAAATTTCGCTCGAGTTCGGCGTCCGCGTAACTAATTCGGGGCGATTTCGCCGGTTTGACCAAAACCGACCGGACCGGTCCGGTCGGCGACATGAACCGAGACTGCGTACGCAGCGCTCGCGCTCTCAGAGCCGTCGCGTGGTTCACCGCCCACCGCGGCGCCGGCGCGCCCGATCAAGGCAGCCGCGACCTCAGATGATGCCTTCGCGCTTGAGGTCTTCGAGCTGGCCGGCGCCGAGTCCGAGCAACTCGCCATAGACGCCGGCGTTGTGCTGACCCAGCAGGGGCGCGGCTGTCACTTCGACGGGCGAATCTTCGAGGCGCACCGGGCATCCCGGCATCGTGAAGTCGCCGCGCACGGGATGCTTGATAGTGACGATCATGCCGCGCTGCTTGAGATGGGGGTCGTTGAGCAACTCGACGCTGTCGAGCACGGCGCCGCATGGGACGCCGGCCTCGCCGAGTATACGCATCACCTCGAACTTGGTGTGATGGCCGGTCCATTCGTTGATGATCGCGTCCAGCGCCTCGGCGTTTTGCGCGCGGCTTCGCGCCGCACGGAAACGCTCGTCGCCTGCGAGTTCGGAGCGGTCGATCGCCTGCCACAGGCTCGCGACCATCTCGGGCGAGGTGCACAGGATGTAGCAATAGTCGTTGTCGCCACCGGGCGCGCATTTGTAGATGTCGCCGGGACCGCCGCCGACGACGCGGTTGCCCGCGCGCGGCGCAGGTTTGTGGGTGACGTAGGTACCCATCATGGCGACGCGCACGAAGTTCAGCACCGCGTCCTGCATCGAGACTTCGACCTTCTGTCCCTTGCCGGTGCGTTCGCGCTGGATGTACGCGGCGAGCACGCCGATGGCCGCATGCAGGCCGGTGCCGGTGTCGCCGATGGTGGGTCCGGGCTTGAGCGGGGGCGAACCGGGAAAGCCGGTGAGCGCCATCGCGCCGCCGGAAGCCTGCGCAATCATGTCGAAGCTTTTGTACTTGCAGTAGGGGCCATGCGTGCCAAAGCCCTTGATGGTCAAGTAGATGAGGCGCGGATTTACTTCGCGCAGGAGATCGTAGCCAAGGCCGAGGCCTTCGAGCGTGCCGAGCGAGAAATTTTCGGCGAGCATATCGACTTGCTTGACCAGGTCGATGAACATCGCGCGGCCCTTGTCGCTCTTGAGGTTGAGCGTGATGCCGCGTTTGTTGGCGTTGAGCAGGATGAAGTAGTAGGAATCGACGCCGTGCTTTTCGGTGAGCAGCCAGCGGCCCTGCTCGCCCATCTTTGGCGACTCGACTTTGATCACGTCCGCGCCGAGCCACGCAAGCATCTCGGTGCACGAGGTGCCGGCCTCGAATTGGGTCAGGTCCAGAACTTTGACACCGGTCAGCGCCTTTTCCATTGCCGCCCTCCTGCCACGCGCACGCGCGGCGCCAACGAGGATAGTCCGAGCGCACGCGGTTACCTGATCTAGCGCCAGCAGCGGCGCAGCGGCAAGCTTCGAGGGCTGGACGCAAGCCGAGAACATTGCGGAGAACCGAACCGCGCCGCTATTAATTCGTGAAACCCTGCGCGGGTTTCACCCTTCCGCGGCAGGGCTGAGCCCTGCACCCAGTGAAAAGTGAAAAAGTAACGAATCGAAAAATTCGCGCGGCGCGTCTTTTTCTCTCGAGCGTAATACCGGCCAGCCGTGCCACGGCCAGGGGGACCGCCGCGCCCGCCACAAGGAGCTGGTGGTGATGCCGCCCGCCGCGATTCTCGCGGCGATGGAGCGGTCCGGGGCCGAACCGGCGCAACTCCTGCGCTTGCATTCTTCGCATATCTGTGACATAAGACCATTTGTGATGTGAGTGAATGAACAGGCCAAATCACAGGAGAGATGTAAATGCGGGATTTAGGTAAAATCCAATCCGAGATAATGGACCGAATCAGACAGGCCTCGGCCACTGCCGACGGCCATGCGCTCGGTCTACTTGGTCCAATCGCAGCGGAAATGGAGCGGAAGGGTGGCGAGTGGGAATCTCTCTTGAGGCTACCCGCGACTGACGCAACGCCGCAGACCATCGACCCCGCTGCTGTTAACGGCGATACGAACGGCGATCTTGCAGGGAAAGATGTCTATTCGGTTACGATCCTACAGAGCCAGGTGCCTGTGGGTTCCTACAAGCAAGCCCTCTTCTCAGTGGTGGAGCGGCTGCAGGCTGCGCATCCCGACTTTGATGTGATAGCTCCCCGCGTCCGCGGGCGCGGACCCTACTTCTCGATAAACAAAGGTGACTTGAGAAAGGGAGAACACCTCAAGAACAGCAAGCTATTCATCGAAACGAACCTTGGCGCGGACCGCATTTGGGACATTTGCCACCGACTGGTCCGAACTTTCGGTCACAACCCAGATGACCCGTCGGTTCTTCACTTCTCCGTGGCACCTCAGCGGACGCGCGCACGGAATCGTAGGGGGGGACGCCCGTAGTGCATTGCCGGAGAACTGGCTTGACGACTATCGCCACGGAGCAGTCGCCACGGCTCGGCCACGAGACAGGTGGAGAGGTATGATGGAACGGCGGGTACCAACTTACGACAAGCTGCTGTGGCCGACCCTTGAAGCACTCAGGGCAATGGGCGGCTCTGGTTCCAACCAAGAGATTCTCGACAAGGTGATCGAGATTCTGAAGATGCCCGAGGACTTGCAGAACATTCCTCATGGAGACGGGCCAAACAGCGAAATAGCGTATCGGTTGGCTTGGGCGCGGACGTACCTGCGGCTCTTCGGGGCGTTGGAGAACAGCAGTAAAGGCGTTTGGACGGTGACTCCAAAGGGCCAAGCTCTTAAGGAGCAAGAAGTTGCAAGAGTACGTGCGTTGGTCAAAAAGGAGTTTCCGCAAAAGCGCCAAGCAAGGCTAAAAGAGTCGGAGGCGCTTCACGAAACCGACGACGAAAGCTGGCGTGAAAAACTCCTGTCGATCCTGCAAGGCGTTTCTCCTGATGCGTTTGAGCGCCTCGCACAAAGACTCCTGCGAGAGTCGGGCTTCGTGAACGTGGAAGTCAAGGGGCGAGCGGGCGATGGAGGTATCGATGGCATCGGCGTGCTTCGAATCCGGCTCTTGTCTTTTCAGGTTCTCTTCCAGTGCAAACGCTACAAGGGCAGCGTTCCGGCAAAAGACATCCGCGATTTTCGGGGCGCCATGATCGGACGAACTGACAAAGGCCTATTCATAACCACGGGCCGATTCACACCTGACGCGAGACGTGAAGCCACGCGGGACGGTGCGCCGCCCATCGACTTAGTTGATGGCGAACAACTGTGCGACCTGCTGAAAGAATTGAAGATCGGAGTGAAATCGGAAGTTGTCGAAAAGATTGAAATTCTACCGGACGTTTTCAAGGCAATTTGAGACGTAAGTATAATCCGTCCTGAGCTTGCGCTGCGGTCGCCACGGGCAGGGGTGGGGTTAAGTCTTTGGCTGCGGTCTGGTACAAATCATTTGCAGACTGATCGATGGATCAGTCGCCGCACGCAATGGCAGACACGGCATCATCGAAGCTCGCGCGAATCCGCGAAGAACTGAACCGGATGTTCGTCGAACGGAGCGATTTGATCGATGGCGCAATCGTGGCGCTGCTGTCGGCGAATCACGTGCTGATAATCGGGCCGCCGGGAACGGCGAAATCGATGCTGGCCGACGAACTGTGCCGGCGAATCGAAGGGGCGAACTATTTTCAGTGGCTGCTGACGAAGTTCAGCACGCCGGAGGAAATTTTCGGCGCGGTGAGCCTGAAGGGACTCGAGGAAGACGATTACCGGCGCGTCACCACGCACAAACTGCCCGAGGCGCACATCGCGTTCCTGGACGAAATCTTCAAGGCCAACTCGTCGATCCTCAACGCGCTGTTGACGATCATCAACGAGCGTATTTTCCACAACGGGCGCGAGCGCGTCGTGGCGCCGCTGATTACGATGTTCGGCGCGTCCAATGAACTGCCCGACGAGGACGAACTGACCGCGCTTTACGACCGGTTCATGCTGCGCTTCATGGCCGATTACATCACGGAGGAGCACGGCTTCCTCCGCATGATGGCGGGCGGTCCGGAGCGGACGCGGACAACGCTTAAATTTGCGGAACTCGACGAGCTGCGCGCGGCGGCATCGGCGGTCAAGGCGCCGGGTGCGATCCTCGAGGCAATTGCGCAAATCAGGCGCGAACTCGCGCGCGAGCAAATCGTCGTCTCGGATCGGCGCTGGAAAAACTCCCTCGGCATTTTGCGCGCGCACGCAATCGTCGCCGGACGCACCGCGGTGGTCGAAGACGACCTGATGTTCCTTGCGCACGTCCTGTGGAAAGACCCCGAAGAGCGGCCCAAAGTGGCCGAGGCGCTGCGTCGAATCGTCAGGGGATACGAAGACAAGCTGCAGGAACTGGTGTTCGAGAGCCGCGAGCTGCGCGAATACGCCGACGGCGCGTGGGAGAGCGAGGAGCTGCGGCGGCGCGCGCTGACCGAGGCGAATGCGAAACTGGCGAATATCGCGGCGCGTTTCGACGTGCTGCTGAAGGAGGCGTCGGACTCCGGCCGGGCGGTCGCCAATGCGGAGCGGATGCGCGTCGAGGTCAAGGACATTCAGCAAGCCGTGTTCCGCAGAAGCGTCGGCGCCTAGAAATTCATGCCGGTCGAAGAATCAACGCCGGCGATCGTGCTCCGCGCGCGCGACTACGGCGAGTCGGATCGAATCGTCACGGCGCTGACGCTCAACGCCGGCAAGCTCAGCGGTATCGCGAAGGGCGCCAAAGCGTCGCGGTATCGCTTCGAGCGCAAGCTCGAACCATTTACGCACGCCGTCCTGCACTACCGCCGCCGGCCGCACGGGCAGTTGGTGTTTATCACGCGCGCCGAAGCTGCCGACCTGCCTCAACACGTGCTCGACGACGACCTCGCAAAGATCGCGCTGGGCAGCTACATGCTCGAACTCACCGACGCGCTGACGACGGAGGACAGCGAAGCGGCGGAGGCGTATCGCGTGTTGTCGGAAGGACTCGGCGCGCTGAGCCACCGGTTTGCGGACGCGGCTCTACGGCAGGCTTTCGAGATGCGGCTGCTGGGATGGGCCGGCTTCGGACTGGAGTTTACGCGCTGCCGCATATGCGCGAGCGCCAACGGCGACAACGGCGCGACGGTTTATTTCGTGGTGTCGCGCGGCGGAATCGTGTGCGCGAAATGCCGGCCTGCGGTGGCGGAGGGCGCGATCAAGCTCTCCAGCGCCGGCGCCGCAACTCTCGCGCGACTGGGGACGGCGCCGATGGACGATTCGCCCGGCTCGGAAGCGGCGGGTCCCGACGGTGCTCTGGCGCTGGCGCGGTTCATCGGATCGATCGTGGATCGGCGGCTGCGCAGCCAGGAATTTCTCGATTCAGTTTTGCCGGGCGCGGGCAAAAAGTGAAAAACTGAAAATCAGCCGCCGGTTTCGCGGGCCGGAGATTCTCCGTACACCACTTCGGGATCGCGGTAGCGGCCACCCTGATGCTCGATCAGAACGATGCCGCAGTTGGGCGACACGTGGGCGTTTTCCCATTTGCCGGTCACGTGCGCCCACACCGATCGCATCACGCCGCCATGACTGACGATTACGATCTCATCGTTGGGATATTGGCGGGCTACGCGATCGAGAACCGGAGCGACGCGCCTGAGCACGTCTTCATGACTCTCGCCGCCCGGCGCGCGCCACGCCCACGGGCGCTTGGGATCGAAGGCGGGATCGTCGGCGACCGACTCGTACGGCTGTCCGGCGAGGTCGCCCAGACTCTGCTCGCGGAACTCCGCCTCGTATTCGATCGGGATGCGCAGTACCGCGGCGATGATGTGGCCGGTCTCGCGGGCGCGCGCGAAGGTGCTCGCAATCACCAGCGTAGGCGCAAACATCAGCTTGATTCTGAGCGCGGCCTCGTGCGCCTGGCGGCGGCCGAGCTCCGTGATCTTCGCTTCGCCGGAGGTGGTGAAGCGCCGAGTCGCGTTGCCTTCGCTCTCGCCGTGACGGACCATTATCAGCTTGCCCATAGGGTCGAAAGTTTCTCCGAAAATTCAGTTTGGCGCCAACCGATACGGTTGCTCAGGGCTTGGGCTTGTCGCCGCCGCCGACAGCTTTTGCAATCGCGCGGAATGGTTCGAGCAGATCGATCGGCAACGGAAAGACGATGGTGGAATTGTGATCGCTCGCGATCTCCTTGAGCGTCTGGAGGTAGCGAAGCTGGAGCGTGATGGGACTCTTGCTCATGATCTCCGCGGCCTCCGCGAGCCGCTGCGCGGCCTGGAATTCGCCTTCGGCCGCGATCACCTTGGCGCGGCGCTCGCGCTCGGCCTCGGCCTGCGCCGCGATCGCGCGCTGCATATCCTGCGGGAGATCGATATTTTTCAATTCGACGAGCGTGACCTTCACGCCCCACGGCTCGGTTTGCGAATCGACGATTTCCTGGATGCGCGCGTTGAGCTTGTCGCGCTGGCTGAGCAACTCGTCGAGCTCGGTCTGGCCGCCGACGGAGCGCAACGTGGTCTGCGCCAGTTGCATCGTGGCGAACAGGTAATTCTCGACCTCGGTGACCGCGCGCGAGGGATCCACGACGCGAAAGTACAGGACCGCGCTGACCTTGACGGTCACGTTGTCCTTGGTGATCACGTCTTGCGGCGGGATGTCCAGCGTAACGGTCCGCAGATCGATTCGCCGCATCCGCTCGAGCACGGGGATCACGAAGATCACGCCCGGCCCGCGATAAGGAGTGAGGCGGCCGAGACGAAAGACTACGCCGCGCTCGTACTCGTTGAGGACATTGAGCCCGCTAAAAATGAAAATTACAACGATGAAGACGACTACGCCTACTCCGCCCGCCATCACGATTCTCCTTTTGCCCCCCCACCGCGAGAGGCTTGTTGATGCCCTACGTTATCCTGCGAACGCTCAGAAGTCTTCCGAACTTCACGGCAACTTCCGCACTTCCAATTCCAAACCGTTGATCGACTTGACGCGAGCGTGCGCGCCGGGGCTGAGCGGGTCGGTGCTGACGGCGCGCCAAATCTCGCCATGGACAAACACTTTGCCCGGCGCACCGGGAGCGATCGCCTCGCGCACCTCGCCGACCTCGCCGAGCAGGCCTTCCGCGCCGGTGGTCGAGCGGCGGCGGCGCTCGCGGGCCACGATGTATCCGATGCCGAGGATGATCAGCGTCAGCGCGGCGGCGGCGCCATATATAATGTGGCGATCGACCACCAGGTCGGTCTTCGAAGTGTCAATCAAAAACAGCGAGCCTATGACGAACGCCGTAACGCCGCCCAGGCCGAGGATTCCATAGCTGGCGACGAAGGCTTCGGAGATCAGCAATCCCACGCCGAGAAAAATCAACAGCAAGCCGGTGAGATTTACCGGCAGGACTTGGAACGATGCGAGCGCGAGCAGCAGGCATATCGCGCCGGCAACGCCGGGAAAGATGACTCCCGGATGCGCGAACTCGAAGTACAGGCCGACTAACCCCGCCATCAGCAGCAGATAGACGATGTTGGGATCGGCCAGGGTGTTGAGCAGTTGCTGGCCGGGCGTCATTCGCACCCGGCGCACGGTGGCATCGGCCAGCGCGAGCGTGAAGGTGCGGCCGGCGACCTGGACCTTGCGGCCGGTGGCTTGCGTCAGCAGGCTGCGCAGGTCGGGCGCGACGATATCGACGACGTTTTTGGCAAGCGCCTCGCGCTCGCCGATCGCGACGCTGCGGCGGACGGCCTGCTCGATCCAATCTTCGTTGCGCCCGCGCTGTTGAGCGATCGTACGCGCAAAGGTCGCCGTGAAATTCTCGACCTTTTGACCCATCGCGCCCTTGATGTCTTCTCCGCCCTCTTCGATCGGATGAGCCGCACCGATTGTGGTTCCAGGCGCCATCGCGGCTACGTTCGCGGCTTCGGTGATGAAGGTGCCGGCGGACGCGGCGCTGGCGCCGGATGGCGCGACGTACACGATTACGGGTACGGGAGCGGCCAGGAGATCCTTGACGATCTTTTCCGCGGAATTGAGAAGGCCGCCCGGCGTGTCGAGCTCGATCACCAGGGCGCTTGCGCCTTCGGCATTTGCGGACGCGAGTGAATCCTCGATGTAGGACGCGGTGGCGGGATTGATCGAGCCGTCAATAGCGATCAGTTGAACCCACGGCGGATGCGCAGCCGATTTCGCGGGCGCGTCGGCGGCAAGGATTCGATCCGATGCGAACGATCCGATCGCGATCGTCAATGCCGCGATGGCGACGAAGCTTAAGCGCAGATTCACGAGGCGGAACCGCCGCGGCGCGGAATCGGCATCCCGAGAAATTTCATGACTTCCTGAATGTCCGCCCACACCAGCCGTTTGTCGCCCGGGTTGCGGAGCAGGTAGGCGGGATGAAACGTGGGCATGAATCGAATGCCGCGGAAATCGTGCCAGTTGCCGCGCAGCTTGCTGATGGGCGTCTTCACTTTGAGCACGGCCTGCACGGCGAAGGAGCCCAGCCCGACGATCGCGCGCGGACGCACGAGGTCAATCTGGCGAAAAAGAAATGCCTCGCACGCGGCGACTTCGTCGGGTTCGGGATTTCGATTGTCGGGCGGCCGGCACTTGATCACGTTGCAGATGTACACGTCGGCGCGGCGGATGCCCATGCCGCGCTCGATGATGTCGGTCAACAATTGACCGGCGCGGCCGACGAACGGCTCGCCGCGGGCGTCCTCGTCGGCGCCGGGCGCCTCGCCGACGAACATCAGCTGCGCGCCGGGATCGCCGACGCCGAAGACGAGATTGATACGGCGCGGCGCGAGCTTGCATCGTTGACAATCTCCGATGAATTGGCGCAGCTCGTCGAGCGTCGTGGATTTTTCGAGGCCGGGATATTTCGAGAACAGTTCGGCGGGTATGAGTGCGGCGTCGGTCCCGCCGGCCGCGGGCGCGGAACCGGCTACAGGAGCCGGCGCGGTGAGCGCGGAGCGCGCGGCCCCAGACGCAGACGCGGGAAGTCCTTCCATCCCCTCCTCGCGCAACTGCTCGACGTAGTCGCGGATCGTGGCGACCAGCGTGCGGCGATCCGGCGGCGAAGACGCGTCCATGCGAAAGCTATCTGACGGCACGCAGGCGCGAGGATTTGGCCGAGCGGGCGGACTTCGGCTTGGCCGCGCGGATTGCGACGATTCGATCGAGGATCAGGTCCGCGACCGCATCCTTGGACATCTGCGGATGGCTCTGGGAGCGACCGTCGGAGCCGATCAGCGTGACGATATTGGTATCGACTTGGAAGCCGGCGCCCTCCCGGGTCACATCGTTGGCGACGATAAGGTCGAGCCCCTTGCGTTTGAGCTTGGCGCGGGCGTTGGCTTCCAGGTCGTCGGTCTCGGCGGCAAATCCTATCAGCAGGCGCGCGCCCTTCTTCGCCGCCAGGCGCGGCATCTCGTCCGCGATCGACTCCATCTCGAGTCGAAGCCCGCGCGCGTCTTTCTTGATCTTGCCACGCGCCGGATTCGCGGGGCGGAAATCGGCAACCGCCGCCGCCATCACAAGCACCGTGGACCACGGAAAATTGCTGGACGTTTGACTGAGCATCCCGGCCGCAGTCACCGTGTCGATTCGTCCGACGCCGTAAGGCGTCGCGAGCGCGGACGGCCCGGCGACGATTCGCACAGCAGCGCCGCGGCGCCATGCCGCGCGCGCGATCGCAAATCCCATCTTGCCCGACGAACGGTTGGAGACGAATCGCACCGCATCGATCGGCTCCTGAGTCGGTCCGGCAGTTACCAGAATGTTTTCGCCCGCGAGGTCCTGCGCGGAGAGCATCTTCTCGATTTCCGCGACGATGATCGCCGGGTCCGCCAGGCGGCCCTTGCCCTCGTAGCCGCATGCGAGCGCGCCCTCGCCGGGATCGATGATCACCGTACCGCGCGACCGCAGCCTGGCGAGGTTCTCGGCGACCGTCGGATGCTCGTACATGTGCACATTCATCGCGGGTGCGAACGCGACTTTCGCGCGCGTGGCAAGCAACACAGTAGTCACTATGTCGTCGGCGATACCGACGGCGGCCTTGGCGATCACGTCGGCGGTCGCGGGCGCGATCACGATCGCGTCGGCGGCGTCGGCGAGTCTAATGTGGCCGATTTCAGATTCCTGCGTCAGAGAGAACGTATCGGTGGCGACGGGATTCGAGCTGAGGGTCTGGAGCGTGAGCGGCGTGATGAACTCGGTCGCGTTGCGCGTCATCATGACCCGGACGATCGCGCCGGAGTTGACGAGCAGGCGGACGAGTTCCGCCGATTTGTAGGCGGCGATTCCGCCACTCACGCCGAGAACGATCGTCTTGCCGCTAAGCACGCTCATCGAGCCTTGATTCTAGTGCGGCGCGCTCGTGAGCGAAACGGCCCGCGTCACGCCCGTCAGTCGTAGTATTCAAGCCCGAGATGCGTGATGAGGTCCTCGCCGCGCATCCAGCGCAGCGTGTTCTTGAGCTTCATCAGCTGGATGAAGATGTCGTGCTCGGGATAGATGTTTGGCGCGTGCATCGGCGCCTTGAAGTAGAAGGACAGCCATTCCTGAATCCCGCGCATGCCGGCGCGGTGCGCCAAATCGAGAAACAACACGAGGTCGAGCACCAGCGGCGCCGCCAGGATCGAATCGCGGCACAGGAAGTTGATCTTTATCTGCATCGGATAGCCGAGCCATCCGAAGATATCGATATTGTCCCATCCCTCCTTGGAGTCGCCGCGCGGCGGGTAGTAATTGATTTTCACCGAGTGGAACACGTCGCTGTAAAGCTGCGGATGCAGCTCGGGCTGAAGGATCTGGTCCAGCACAGACAGCTTGGTCTCTTCCTTGGACTTGAACGAGCCGGGATCTTCCAGCACCTCGCCATCGCGATTGCCCAGGATGTTGGTCGAGAACCATCCCGACATCCCCAGCATGCGGGCCTTCAGTCCGGGTGCGATCAGCGTCTTCATAAACGTCTGCCCGGTCTTGAAGTCCTTGCCGCAGACGGGGAGGTTGGTCTCGCGCGCGAGTTCCAGCAACGCGGGCGTGTCGGTGGTCAGGTTGGGCGCGCCGTTTGCGTGCGGGATTCCCATCTTGAGCGCGGCGTAGGCGTAGATCTGGCTTGGCGCGATTTCGGGATCATTGTTGGCGAGCCCGGCCTCGAAGGCTTTCAAACTCTGATGGACTTCCGACGGGCGATGGAACACTTCCGTCGAGCCGCACCATATCATCACGGTGCGCGCGACGCCGGTGCGTTTCTGGAACTGCCGGATGTCATCCATCAGCATCGCGGCCTTGTCCATCTTGGTGCGGGCTTCCTTCAGATTGGGGCCGCGGATGTTGCGCACGTAGTCCTGGTCGAACACCGCCTCCATCGGATGAATTTTTTCCAGGGGCGCGCGCACCTGCTCCAGGAGCGCAGGATCGAGCACCGCGGCGTGGCGCGCCGCTTCGTAGGCGCTGTCTTCGTAAATGTCCCATCCGCCGAATTCGAGATCTTCCAGTTTGGCCAGCGGGACGAAGTCCTTGATCAGCGGCGTGCGTCCCTCGGTGCGCTTGCCGAGGCGAACCGTGGCCAGCTGGGTCAGAGATCCGATCGGCGCGCCCAGCCCGCGCTTAACCGCCTCGACTCCGGCGATGAACGTCGTGCTGACGGCGCCGATGCCGGGCAGCAGCACGCCGAGCTTGCCGTCCGCGGGCGCGATTCGGACGGAATTTTTTGTCGTCAAACTTCAGGCTCCTTGGCGTCAGCCCTTTCGAAACCGCGACGGGTATTCGGCGCCGAAGGTTTGATCGGGATGGAGGACGCGAGCACGCTCGATAAGGACCTCATCGGTCTCGGGAATGTTGGGGTCCGGGATGCAGCAATCGACGGGGCAAACCGCCGCGCACTGTTCCTGGTCGAAGAAGCCGACGCATTCGGTGCATTTGTCGGGGACGATATAGTAGAGGTCGTCCTTGATCGCGGGCGTGGTCGCGCCGTTGAGTTCCCATTGCGCGCCGCCTTCGTAAATCGCGGTGTTGGGGCATTCCGGCTCGCACGCACCGCAGTTAATGCATTCTTCTGTTATCACCGTGGCCATTTTCGAGCTCCAATTCCGGTCATTGTTGAATTAGGTTGCCGCGCCTGGGCGGCGACGAAACGATAGGACCGAACGGCAACAATATCGGCGCGCGGCAAATCGAGCAAGTATTTCAAGTTGTTAGTTGTCAACCGGCCGCGGCGTTTGCAATCCGCCGTGCGAGCTCCATGAACGCCACGCTCGCAGGATGCTCAGGTTTGGCGATTGTTATCGGCGTGCCGTCGTCGCCGGTCTGGCGCAGCTCGGGATAGATCGGGATCCGCGCGAGCAGTTGGGTCCCTTCCTCCGCGGCCATCCGCTCGCCGCCACCGTGGCCAAAAAGTTCGTCGCGCTCGCCGCAATCCGGACAGACGAAATAGCTCATGTTCTCGACCACGCCAAGAATCGGACAATGCACCTGCCGAAACATCTTGACCGCGCGTGTCGCGTCGAGCAGCGCAACGTCCTGGGGCGTCGTCACGATCACGGCGCCGTCGAGCGAGACTTGCTGCGCGAGCGTCAACTGCGCGTCGCCAGTGCCGGGTGGAAGATCGACGACGAGAAAATCCTGGCTGCCCCACAGCGTGTCCTTGAGGAATTGGCGCACCGCCCCCATCACCATCGGCCCGCGCCAGATAATCGGCGCCTTCTCGCCCAGGAAAAATCCGATCGAGATCATTTTCACGCCGTACTTTTCGATCGGGTGGAAATTCTGTCCGCCCGCCGACTTGGGCCGCTCGTCACCGGCGTTGAACATCATCGGGATCGACGGCCCGTAGATGTCGGCGTCGAGCAGGCCGACGCTGAAGCCCAATCGCGCCAGGGCGACCGCCAGGTTTGCCGCGACGGTGGATTTGCCGACTCCGCCCTTGCCGCTTCCCACCGCGATTATGTGCCTGGTGCCTTCGAGCCGCACGCGGCCGGTTTTTTCGCCAAGCTCGGCTTCGATTCGATGCACCCTAAGCTCGACGCTGGGCACGCCGAGGTCGTGCGTGAGCGCGTGATGGATTTTCCCGGCCAGCTCGCGGATCACCTCGTCGCGCTCAGTGACCTGCCGAATCGTGATCGCGTAGCCGCCGTTTTGCGCCGGCCGGGCATCCTCGACGATTCCAAGCGCAACGATATCGGCGCCGTAACCGGGATACTTTACGTGTCCGAGCGCCTCGATAACCGCATCGTTTGGTACCTGTCGTGCCACTAATGCAATTATCGCAGATGGATTAGCCCGTCGAAAGCCGCGCGATGCTTGAGGCCGCATCTCATGCGCTAAGGGCGCTCCTGCCCGTAGTCCCACGAGATCGTGCGCGCCGGCTTGAAGCTCACGACGACGACCTTGCTGCCCTTGAGCGATTTCGCGTACGCCTTGCCGAGTTTCTTGCCCAGGTATCCGACCGCCATCCGCTCCGTCCGCTTGTCGTCGATCTTTTCCTCGAGCGTCGCGCGCCCCTTCAGCACCACCGCCTTGTACGGCGCCTTCTTGGTATCGACCACCAGCGTCAAGCGTGGATCGCGCATGAGGCATTTGTATTTGAACGACTCGGTGCCGGTGTGAAAGACGATTTGCCCGTCGGCGTACTCGTACCAGGTCGGCGCCGCGTGCGGCGCGCCGTCGGGCGCGGTGACCGCGACCACCGCCACGATCGGTTTGTTGAGCAGCTTCTCGACATCTTTTTTCTTCATCGGCATGCGGACCAGTTCTCCTGTAGCGGGGGCGGCTTGGAAGTGAGTGAAAAGTAAAAACTCACTTGCCCTTGAAATTCGGCTTGCGTTTTTCGCGGAAGGCGCGGATGCCCTCGCGCACGTCTTCGGACGGGTTTGTGATCATCACGTTGAGCGCGGCGTCCTCGAGCGCATTCTCCAGCGTCATCTCGCGCTGCTTGTACATCATGCGTTTGGCCAGCCTTATTGCCAAGGGCGGTCCGTCGGCGAGCCGCCGCGCGAAATCGTTCACCCGCGCCTCGAGTTCCGCGTGCGGCACCACTTCTGTAACCAGCCCGAGTTCGAGCGCCGTCCTGGCGTCATAGACTTCGGACAGCAGCGTCATCTTGAGTGCGCGATCCAATCCCATGAAGCGGGGGAAAAGGTACGCTCCGCCTTCGTCGCAGAGCAGCGCGAACTTGAGCGCGGTGTCCCCCAGCCGCGCCTGGTCCGAGGCGATTCTAAAATCGCACGAGAGCGCGAGCGTCAGGCCGCCCGCCACCGCCGCGCCGTTAATCGCCGCGATCACCGGCTTGTCGAAGCGATGCAGCGACAACACCAGCTGATGGAACCCTTCGCGCATCTCCAGCATATGACCCATCGGATGCCCATGAAATCGCGAGCGGCTCTCGGGCGCGCCGCTGATATCGCCACCGGCGCAGAACGCGCGTCCGCTGCCCGTGATGATCAACACGCGGACTTCGTCGTCCTGGCGCGCGAGATCAATCGCCGCGCACATTTCCTTGACCATCGTGTCGTTGTAGCCGTTCATCCGCTCGGCGCGGTTGATGGTGATTTTCGCGACGTGGTCGCGCGCATCGTAGATGATCGTCTTGAAGTCCATCGTTGACCCCCGGATCCGGGACACCCCCTCAGCGCCTATCTGCCCTTAAACGTCGGCGGGCGCTTGGCGAGAAACGCTTTGACGGCCTCGCGATGATCCTCGGTAAGGCCGGTCATAATTTGCCCCCACGCCTCGCGGTCGAGCAGCTCGTTGAACTCGTGATTGATCGCCGCGTTGAGATTCGCCTTCATATACGAATAGGCAATCGACGGCCCGTTGGCGATCCTCGACGCTATCGCATGCACCTCGTCGCGGAACGACGCCGACGGCACGACGCGATTTGCCAGTCCGATTCGCAACGCCTCGTCGGCGCCGATCACGTCGGCCAGGAAATATAATTCGCGCGCCTTGGCCGACCCGACCAATTGCGTCAGCGACCAGGTGCCGCCGTAATCACCCGCGAAACCGACCTTGGCGAACGCCGTGGCGAAGCGCGCCGTGTCGGACGCGATCCTGATGTCGCACGCCATCGCCAGGCTCAGGCCCGCGCCGGCCGCGGGTCCGTTGACCGCCGCGATCGTCACCTTCGCCATCTCGTGCAGCATCCGCGACGCCTCTTCGCCGCGCCGCAGCCCCGCGACGAGGTCCTCGACCGTCTGCGGCGCGCCCGATCCGCCTGCGCCCTCGTTGCGTTCGCGCATCGCGCCGATATCTCCGCCGGAGCAGAATCCGCGCCCCGCACCGGTCAGCACGACGGCGCCAATCTCGCGATTGGTCGCGGCGCGCGTCAGGTTGTCCACCAGCCCGCCCATCATCTCGATGCTCATCGCGTTGAGCTTGTCGGGCCGATTCATCGTGAGGTAAAGGACGCGGTCCTTCAGTTCCGTGAGCAGATGGTCTGCCATTTTTGGCCTCCAAAAAATCCGGGTTCAACTCTGCTACTACTTCACGTCCGCCAATCTGTCGAGTGCCGCCGCGACCGCCTGCGTTCCGTCGAGATCGTGACCAAGCACGGCGGCGGCGTTGAACATCGACGCCATCAGCGAAAGTCCGGGCAGCGCGAGGCCCGATTCACGCGCCGCCTCGACCACCAGGCGGAGGTCCTTGCGAATCAGCTTGATAAAGAATCCGGGCCGATAATCGCCGGCTATTATTTTGGGACCGAGATTCGACAACTGCCACGACGCGGCCGCGCCCGCGCCTATCGCCTCGACCACCCGCGACGCATCGAGACCGCCGGCCTCCGCGAACTTGATCGCCTCGGCCGCCGCCTCCAGCGCAAGCGCGACCGCGATCTGATTGGCAAGCTTGGTCATCTGGCCCGCGCCCGACGCGCCCATGTGCGTGACCCTGCGCCCAAGCAGATCGAACAGCGGACGCGCACGCTCGAACGCCGACGCTTCCCCGCCAACCATTATCGCGAGCGTGCCGTCGCGTGCGCCGACGTCGCCGCCCGATACCGGCGCATCCAGGTAATCGACGCCGGCCGGCTTCAGGCGCGACGCGATCGCGCGCTCCGCCATCGGCGAAATAGTGCTCATATCGACGACGAGTTGCCCGGTCTTCAGTGCGGGCTCGATCTTCGCGACGGTCGCCTCCACGTCGGGCGTGTCGGGCACCATGATGAACACGACTTCGCTACCAGCGACGCACGCAGCGGCGTCGGCGACGATGATCGCGCCGTCAGGGGCGAGTGCTCGCGCCTTGTCGGCTGAGCGATTGAAGACGCGGACGCGATGGCCTCCGCCGAGTAGTCGTCGCGCCATCGGCGCGCCCATTATTCCGGTTCCGATCCATGCGATTTCCATGCGCTCTGCTCCGTGCCGAATCCGGTTCACACAGAAAGTCCGAAACCCGGTATGAGTTTCGGGAATCCGAATTCCGCCTCTTTTCTCCTTACTCAGGTGCAGGGACCGGGGCCCCTGCTGCGAAGAAGAATGCTCTGTTTGCCGCGATGACCAGAATCGAAATGAACAACAACACACCCGTCCAGATGCATTTGGTAAATTGTTCGGTTTGGAACGCCTCCGCGGTTGCATCCAGCGCCATATGCAACAGGATCGCGGCCACGATGCTTCGATTGTTTTTGTAGTACACCCAGTTCATGAGGATGGCTGCCGGGAGGATGCTGACAAAGAAGTTGGCGACGTAAATCGGGCTGCTGTTCCACAGGCCGTTCTGATAGGTGCGATCGATGAAGAACAGGGGAACGTGCCATATCGCCCATAGGACGCTGAACAACAGCGTCGCCTTCATCATGCCGAATTTCGCCAGGAGGCTGTCCATTCCGTAGCCTCGCCATCCGAGCTCTTCGAAGGTGGGGGCAAGAAGGATGATCGGCAGCATAGCCGCAAATCCGCCCGAAAAGCGGAACTGATCGGCGGATCGGCCAACACCAATCGACAGCCATGTCGAAAGAAACAACGTAAACGGCATCAGGATCAAAATGACCGGGATGTAGCCGGGTCTGATGAGCCTGAGATCGACAAATCTCTCCCTGACATCGTGCTTCAGGTCCCGGCTCCCTGAATTCCGGATCATGATCAGGGCTGCAAAAAAAGGCCCCAGCAGCCCAAGCAGCGCGAACAGGTTGCTGTACAGCCCCATTTCGCGCTGGTAGCTGTAGTAAGCAGCGAATGACCAGGACGCCCAAGTCAGAGCGAACACCAGCGCAAAGTAGCCAAGCGGTTTGTATCTGTAAGAATCGCCCATGCGTCCGTTCGGTCGGCAGAACCTATCAATCTTCCTGAGCTGAAAGCGATCCGGATCCTAAATTCGCGCGCGGTTCGATCACGCAAGCCGGCCGAACCAGGGGACGAAGCGGCCGACCTCGCGCGCCCACACCGCGTAGTCCGGGCCGTACGTCCGGATCAGATACTCTTCCTCTTCGAGCGCCTGATGGCGGAGGTTCAGGATGGCCCCAATCAGGATGATGAACGAGAGCAGCGCCGGAATCAGCAGCATCCAGCCCACCAGCGTTACGAGCATCCCGAGATAGATCGGATTGCGCGAAAACCGGAACGGTCCGGAGGTTATAAGCCCAGCCGCGGGACTGTTCTGCTCGGGGCTGATCGGGATGTCCCAAGACGCGCCCATGGTCACGATCGCGCTGAGAATCAATGACGCACCCGCAAACGCGATTATCGTGCCCAAAGCGGGCAGCGGATCGAAAAGCCGGTTCCCCAGTGGGATGTACAGCCCAAAGGCGGCCGCAGCGGCCTGCCAAACAAGCAGAACACCAAAGAGAATGAGGGCGGCCTCCTTAATCCTATCCATGGCCCCATCCGAACCGGAAAGCCGAATGGGCGAGCGGCCGTACCTGCGGCGGTATTGCAGAATGATTCCGCTCATCACGGCTGCGTACATCGCCAGCATCGCAAGCGGGACAAAACGCCAGGAACTCATCCGTGCCTGCGCGCAGTCACTGTGGCTTGTGTTCCTTCTCCTGCTGCCCGAACATCTGCTCTGCTTGCCGAGCCGCAGCCGCGGGAACGTATACAGCGCTCACTGCGAGGTCAGTGAGATCGGAGGTCCCACATTCAAGTTGCGTATAGCGAAACAAATACCTGACGATATTTCCGGCTGCGTCTTTCCAATCGCCAATCCATTGGTGAACACATAACGTGGGGTCTTTTGTTCCGTCCAGGAACTCCTGCCAACCCGTCACTCGAGATGAGGGTAAGCCCGGGTTTAAGAAATCATACACAAGAGGTTCCCAGCCAGCCTTTTGCAGCTTGCGGGAAATCCAGCCGATAACGTGAGAGGCTGGATACTTCGCAACTACATCGTAGGTAAGCTGGTCGGTCGAGCCCACACTGCCAGTCCATACGTTTGCGGCATTGGGGTACGTGAGGAAGGCGTCGGGGTGTTCAGCAGCGTTGACCAGACCGCCGCGCAAACCTGCGCAAATCGCAATGAAGAAAAGGAAAGCGGTGTGTGCGGGTCGAAGAACCATTGCTCCAGCAGTGTTTCTACGCTTGATCTTACAATTGTCCGCAGGACAGCCGCCCGTCAATGGCGCCTGCACCCGAGGTTGGCGGCGACTCACACGACCTCGACGCTATCGCCCGTCTGTTTGTTGTCCGGCGAACGCACTGCTAGCGCTGTCCAGTCCAATCACGGGGAGCGACCGAGCGCCATCGAGCGCGAATCGCTTCGTACTCGGCGGGCGGCAACGGTCCTGCGTTGGCGTGCGCGATATTCGATTGCCATAGGGATGAACCGCGAAGATACGGAGAATTGGGAATCGAAGCAAAAAGAAAAGGGCCGCACGACGATGCGTGCGGCCCTTCAAGGAATGCGAGCTGTGAAATCCGCTCAGGCGGCCCGCTTGGTCTCGATAGCCAGGCTCTCTTCCGCGATGGAACCGCGCTTGGAGAAGGTGACCGCGATCGAAAGCGCGACGATCGACAGCACGACCACCGCGACGCGCACCAGCGTCACGCCGCCGAGCGCAACGGTGGTGAACGGCGCCGCTAAAATCGCGACCAGGTTCATCACCTTGATCATCGGGTTCAGCGCAGGGCCCGCCGTATCCTTGAACGGATCGCCGACGGTGTCTCCCACCACGGAAGCCTTGTGCACGTCAGTGCCCTTGCCGCCCAGGAATCCGTCCTCGATCTTTTTCTTGGCGTTGTCCCAGTTCGCGCCCGCATTCGACATGAAGACCGCCATCAACTGGCCGGTCAGGATCGTGCCGCCGAGGAACCCGCCGAGTGCGCCCGCGCCGAGACCGAAACCGACCAGCAGGGGCGAGAAAATCGCAAGGATTCCAGGCCCTAGCAGCTCTTTCTGCGAAGCGGCCGTGACGATATCGACGCACGCGCCGTAGTCGGGCAGCTCTTTGCCCTCCATGATCCCCGGATGCGTGCGAAGCTGGCGGCGGACCTCGAACACGATCTGATAGGCCGCGCGGCTGACCGCCTTAATCGCAAATGAACTGAACAGGAACGGCACCGCGCCGCCGATCATCAGGCCCACGAACACGGTGGGCATGTTGATCTGCACGCCAATCGCGCTGAGATGAGCCTCATCTATGAATGACCGGAACAGCGCGACGGCGGCCAGCACCGCGGTCGCAATCGCCAGGCCCTTGGTGAGAGCCTTGGTGGTGTTGCCGATCGCGTCCATCCAGGACAGCGTCTTGGACGCCTCCTCCTGATGGATTCCGCCCATCTCGAAGATGCCGTGGGCGTTGTCGGTGATCGGTCCGTAGGTGTCCATCGCGAGGATGAAGCCGGTGGTCGTGAGCAATCCGAGGCCGGTCAGCGCGATTCCGTAAAACTGCAGCGCGAGCGACTCGTGAAAAATCGCCATCGCGCCGACGATTGCGGCCGCGATCACCAGCAGCGCCCAGACCGACGACTCGAGGCCCTCGGCCATGCCCGACAGAATCAGAGTTGCGGGGCCGGTGCGCGCCGCCATCGCGGTTTCAGTGACGGGACCCTTGTCCGGATGCGTGAAATAGTTGGTGAGCCACAGCGTCACTACCGCGAGCACGATTCCGAGCGACGCGCAGCAGGCGAAGCGCCAATCGGTCACGCCGGTGCGCGGGTCGTCGAGGTAAAAATAGTTGACGACGAAGAATCCGAACACGGATGCGATCGCCGAGGTCATGTAGCCGATGGTGATCGGGCGCATCGGATCGAGCATTTTGCCGGCCGGCACGCGCACCGCAATGATTCCGATGATCGAGGAAAACACGCCGACGCCGCGCAGGATCAAGGCGAACATGATCAGTTTGACCGCAAACGCGCCCGCGTACTGGCCGTAGGCGGCGATAAAGTCCGACTCCTGCAACGCATACGCCGCCAGGATGATCGCGGCGACCAGCGTCACCTCGTAGGACTCGAAGACGTCGGCCGCCATGCCGGCGCAGTCGCCGACGTTATCGCCGACGTTGTCGGCAATCGTGGCGGGGTTGCGCGGGTCGTCTTCGGGGAGATCCTGCTCGATTTTGCCGACCAGGTCGCCGCCGACGTCAGCCGCCTTGGTGTAGATGCCGCCGCCGACGCGCATGAACAGCGCGGCCAGCGAGCCGCCGAAGCCGAAGCCGACCAGCACCTTCATCGCGTTTTCGCGGAACACCAGGAAGATGATCGTCGCGCCCAGCAACCCCAGGCCGACCGTGAACATCCCCGAGACTCCGCCCGCCTTGAAGGCCAGTTCCATCGCGCCCTTGAAGCTGGTCAGCGCCGCGTTGGCGCTGCGGACGTTGGCCTTGACCGCCAGCCACATCCCGACGTAACCGGCACTGTAGGAAGCCGTAACGCCCATCAGGAAGGCGATCGAGATGCCGAGCGGCAGGTACAGGCCCTGATAGACGTTGCGGTACATGAGGAACAGGGCGACGAAGGTGGCGGCGACGAACCAGATCATGGTTTTGACTTGCCGTCCGAGATACGCCATCGCGCCGAGTTCGATCGCGTCGGACACGTCGGTCATCGATTTGGGTCCGGGGTCGGCGGCCAGCACCACGCGTATCAGCACGACTCCGTAGGCCAGCGCGACCAGCGCCGAGAGCAGCACCAGCCACAGGATCATGACCTGTCCGCTGGTTAAAGTGGGCAGAACTATATTCGATTCGCTCATCGCAATTCCGAGTCTCCTGGATAGGTCGAGGTTTGTTTAAGGGCACCGCCCGCTGTGCAATTTGATCGCGCCGTTCATAGCCGAGCGATTACCCTCTGGGTATCTGGGGCACTCTAGGTTTTTCTGAATACGAAGTCCAGTTATCGGCGGGGCGCCAAACAACGAGGACGAATGGGCGTCGAATTGCGGCGCTCGGTTGATTCCGGCGACAGCGGTGTGTTTATCTGTAAAGGTTAAACCGCCATGAATGTAAATATCGAAGAACCCAGCAGTCTCCGGCGCAAACTTACGATTGAAGTCGAGCCCGACGAAATCAAGCACGAGCTGGATCGCGCATTCAACGAACTCAAACGCGGCGTTGTGCTCAAGGGCTTCCGTCCCGGCCATGCCCCGCGCAATCTGCTCGAGCGATTTTTCGGCGACCAGGTCCGCGGCGAGGTGATTCAGAAACTCGTCAAGGAATACACCGACAAGGCGCTCGAGGAGCACGACCTCAAGCCGGTCGCGGCGCCCGAAATCGTCACCGAACAGAGCGACCTGCAGAAAGACCTGTCGCTCAAGTTCAGCGCGACGTTCGATCTCCGTCCGAAGATCGAGGTCAAGGACTACGAGGGTCTCAAGGTGCCCGAGTCCAAGGTCGAGGTCAGCGACGATGAAGTCGAAGAGGCGATCGCGCGTTTTCGCGAGCGGCAGGCGACGCTCAAGAAGATCGAGGATCGCACCGTCGTCGAGGACGGCGATTACGCGCTCGCCTCGGTCGAGGCCTTCGAGGACGGCAAGCCGCTGTCGAGCACCCGTCCCGACGATCGGCTGGTGGAAGTTTCCGAGCGCGCGCTGGCCCACGGCGTGTACGAAGTGCTCAAGGGCGCGGAGCTGGGCAAGCAGATGAAGGCCTCGAAGAGCTACCCGGCGGACTACAGCCACAAAGACCTCGCCGGCAAAACGATCGAATGGCGCGCGACGCCCAAGGAGATCTACCGGCGCGAGTTGCCGGCCGTCGATGATGACTTCGCCAAGGATCTCGGCGACGAAAACCTCGAGGCGTTCCGCACCCGCGTTCGCGGCGAACTGCTCGCGCACGCCAAGCAGGAGGCCAACGCGCGCGCGCGGCAGGGACTGCTCGATCTCGTGATCGAGCGCAATCCGGTCGAGCTGCCCGAATCGCTGGTCGCGCGCGAGCTGAATGCGATGGAAGCCGAGCTGCATCAGACGCTCGAAGCGGGCGGCCTGTCGCACGAGGAAGCCGGCGAGCGGGTCAAGCAGAGCGCCGACGACCTGAAGACGCGGGCCGAGAAGCGCGCGCGCACCGAGCTGATCGTGGACGCGCTCGCGGAGCAGGAAAAGATCGAGATCGATGACGGGGAGCTGGGTGCGCGGGTGGCGGCAATCGTCACGCAGAGCGGGCGTAATCGCGACCGCGCCGCCGAGTTTTACCGCAAGCAAGAGAATCGCGAGGCGCTGAGGCAATCGATGCGGCGGGAGAAGGCGCTGGACTTTATTTTGAGCCGCGCCAAGCGTGAAGATGCAGCATCCGAGCCGAAGTAGCGTCGATGCAACTTCGTTCGGAGCCAATCACGGTTGCTCGACCATTTCCCAGACGTTACAATTTGAAGGCGTCAGCGGCCTTCTCTCAATTGTCGCGACCTGGCTGTGGCGCGGACCGGATTTATGAGCACCCTGGTACCGATTGTCATCGAACAGACCGGCCGCGGAGAGCGGGCCTATGACATCTACTCTCGCCTGCTGAAAGACCGCATCGTTTTTCTCGGCACCGAAGTCACCGACGACGTCGCCAACCTGATCACGGCTCAATTTCTGTTCCTCGAATCCGAAGACCCCGAAAAAGAGATCAACTTTTACATCAATTCGCCGGGCGGGTCGGTGACGGCCGGGATGGCGATTTACGACACGATGGAGTTCATCCGGCCTCCCGTATCGACGCTGTGCATGGGTCAGGCGGGCAGCATGGGCGCAATCCTGCTGCTGGCGGGTGCGAAGGGACGGCGCTACGCGCTCCCGCATGCGCGAATCATCCTGCATCAGCCGCTGGGCGGAATGCAGGGACAGGCGAGCGACCTCGAAATACACGCGAAGGAAATTTTGCGCGCGCGGGAGGACATCAACAGCATCATAATGAAGCATACCGGACAGAATCTGCGTAAGATCGAGAAGGATACCGATCGCGATTATTTCATGTCGCCGGAGCAGGCGGTTGAATACGGACTGATTGATGAGATAATCGTTAGCCGAAGGCCCTCCAAGTGAGCCGCGGGAGGCAGTATGGCCAAGCATGACGACCGCTCGGGCAACCTGGTTTGCTCCTTTTGCGGGAAGAGCCAGGACGAAGTTCGAAAGCTGATTGCCGGCCCGACGGTTTATATTTGCGACGAATGCATCGACCTTTGTAACGACATAATCGCCGAGGAGACTGACAGCGAGGAAGCGTTCAGCCAAAGCTCGGCGGTGCCCAAGCCCGCCGAAATCAAGCGGGTGCTCGATCAGTACGTGATCGGACAGGAGCGGGCCAAGAAAATTCTCTCGGTCGCGGTCCACAATCACTACAAACGAATCGACTCGCAGATGGTGACCGGCGACGTCGAGCTGCAGAAATCCAACATCCTGCTGATTGGCCCGACCGGAGTCGGCAAGACGCTGCTGGCGCAAACCCTCGCGCGCTTCCTGCAGGTGCCGTTCACGATCGCCGACGCGACTTCGCTGACCGAGGCCGGCTACGTCGGCGAGGACGTCGAGAACATCATACTGTCGCTGCTCCAGAACGCCGACTACGACATCGAGCGATGCCAGCGCGGGATAGTTTACATAGACGAGATCGACAAGATTGCGCGCAAGGGCGACAACCCGTCGATCACGCGCGACGTGTCGGGCGAAGGCGTCCAGCAGGCGCTGCTCAAGATCATCGAGGGCACGATGGCGTCGGTACCGCCCAAGGGCGGCCGCAAGCATCCGCAGCAGGAATTCCTGCAGGTCGACACGACCAACATCCTGTTCATCTGCGGCGGCGCGTTCGTTGGACTGGACGACATCATCCGGCGGCGCATCTCGGGCAAGACGATGGGCTTTCGGGCCGACCTGACGCATCGCGACCCCAAGACGGTCTCCGAGCTTCTATATGAAGTGCAGCCGGAGGACTTGCTCAAGTTCGGATTGATTCCGGAATTCGTGGGCCGCCTGCCCGTGATCGCGACGCTGGGCGAATTGGACGAGGAAGCGCTGGTGCGAATCCTGACCGAGCCGAAGAATGCGCTGGTGCGCCAGTATCAGAAGCTCTTCGACATGGAGAACGTTCACCTGAAATTCACGCAGGGTGCGCTGCGCGCGATTGCGCGCGAGGCGCTCAAGCGCAAGTCGGGCGCTCGCGGACTGCGCGCCATCATGGAAGCGATCATGGTGGACCTGATGTACGAAATCCCCTCACAGCCTAACATCAAGGAGGTGCTAATCTCGGAGGAAGTGGTGACTCAGAAGGAGCAGCCGCTGCTGGTCTATCAAAAGACCGCCGAAACCGCATAGCCCGGGAGACTCGAGAACTACAAGATGCTTTTTCGCAATGACAAGAAAGATAATCGCGATGCAACGACGAACGTGGTGCCATTGTTCCCGTTGCGCGAACTGATCGTTTTCCCACACGAAGTCTATCCCATCTTCGTCGGACGCCAGAAGTCGATCAAGGCTCTGGAAGCCGCCGAGGCCAAGAAGACCCCGATTCTGCTGGTGACGCAGAAGGATCCCAAGGTGGCCGAGCCCACGCCGCGGGACTTGTACGCGGTCGGCACGCTCGGCGTCGTCGTGCAGCTGTTGCGGCTGCCCGACGGGACCGTCAAGGCGCTGGTTGAAGGCAAGAAGCGCGCGCGCGTGATCCGTTACGTCGCCGACGAGGAATATTTCCAGGTCGAGGCGGAGGAGATCGAGGAAGTCAGCGAGCGTACCACCGAGGTCGAGGCGCTGATGCGCTCGGTGGTCTCGACCTTCGACAACTACGCGCGGCTCAACAAGAAGATTCCGCCCGAGATGGTAACCTCAATCGCGGCCGTCGACGATCCCGCGTTCCTGGCCGACAAGCTGGTCGGACATCTCGGGATCAAGCTCGAAGACAAGCAGGCGCTGCTCGAATCGACCATCCCGGCCGAGCGGCTGGAGAAGATTCTCGGCTACATGCGCTCGGAGCTGGAAATCCTCGAGGTCGAAAAACGCATCCGCTCGCGCGTCAAGAAGCAGATGGAGAAGACGTCCAAGGAGTACTACCTCAACGAGCAGATGCGGGCGATTCAGAAGGAGCTCGGCGAGAAGGACGAATTCAAGAACGAGATTCAGGAATTGGAAGAAAAACTTCGGCAGAAGAAGATGCCCGCCGAGGCCCGCGAGAAGTGCGAGCGCGAGATCAAGAAGCTCAAGATGATGTCGCCGATGTCCGCCGAGGCGACCGTCGTGCGCAACTACCTCGATTGGTTTCTTGGGCTGCCGTGGTTCGAGTACACCGAAGACAAACTCGACATCAAGGAAGCCGAGCGCGTGCTCGAAGAAGATCATTACGGCCTGGACAAGGTCAAACAGCGCATCCTGGAATACCTCGCGGTCGAGACCCTGGTCGGCCAGATGAAGGGGCCCATCCTGTGCCTGGTCGGACCTCCGGGCGTCGGCAAGACCTCGCTGGGCAAGTCGGTGGCGCGCGCGACCGGACGCAAATTCGTGCGCGTGTCGCTGGGCGGCGTGCGCGACGAAGCCGAAATACGCGGCCATCGCCGGACTTACATCGGCGCGCTGCCAGGCAAGGTGATCCAGTCGATTCGCAAGGCCGGGTCGTCCAACCCCGTGCTGCTGTTCGACGAAGTGGACAAGATGTCCACTGACTTCCGCGGCGATCCGTCATCGGCGCTGCTCGAAGTTCTCGATCCCGAGCAGAACTGCACGTTTAACGACCACTATCTCGACTGCGATTACGATTTGTCGAAAGTGCTGTTCATCACGACGGCGAATACGCTCGACCGCATCCCGCGGCCGCTCCAGGACCGGATGGAAGTCATCCGGATCCCCGGCTACACGGAATTGGAAAAGCTCAATATCGCCAAGAAGTACCTGCTGAAGAAGCAGCAGGAGGCCAACGGGCTGCGGCCGGAGAACATCGAGGTCTCCGACGGCGCGATCCAGGGCATCATCCGCCATTACACGCGCGAAGCGGGGGTCAGAAATCTCGAGCGCGAACTCGCCTCGATCTGCCGCAAGGTTGCGGTCGAAGTCGTCAAGACCGATCGCAACGCGCACGTCAAGGTTTCAAGTTCGAGTCTGGGCAAGTACCTCGGCGTTCCGAAGTTCCGCTACGGCACGGCGGAGACCGTACCGCAGGTGGGAGTGGCGACCGGGCTGGCGTGGACGGAGCTCGGCGGCGAGCTGCTCAGCGTCGAGGTGACGATCGTTCCGGGACGCGGCAAGCTGACCATCACCGGCCAGCTCGGTGACGTGATGCAGGAATCGGCGCAGGCTGCGCTTTCGTATGTCCGTTCGCGGGCGGAAGTGCTCGGCCTCGATCGTGGCTTCTATCACCGGATCGACATCCACATCCACGTTCCCGAAGGCGCGATTCCCAAGGACGGGCCGTCGGCGGGAATCACGCTCGCGACCGCGCTGGTATCGGCGCTCACGCGCTCGCCGATTCGCAACGACCTTGCGATGACGGGCGAAATTACGCTGCGCGGAAGGGTGCTGCCGATTGGAGGACTCAAGGAGAAGGTGCTCGCGGCGCATCGCGGCGGCATCAAGACGATCCTGATGCCCAAGGATAACGCCAAGGACATCGAGGAGATCCCTCCGCAGATCATGAAGGGCATCACCTTGATTCAGGTCGAGCACATGGACGAAGTGCTCAAGCACGCGCTGGTGCTGACCGATCCGGATGCGTTCTTCAAGTCGGGCAAGGGCGAGAGCGACCTCGCGTTCCTGCGCGAGCCGGAACCGAAGGGTCTAATGACGCCAGGAGACGAAGAGGATACTACAGTATCCACGAACTTGTCGTAGGTTCTGAGCGGGGGACGCCGCGAATTCCGGTGGGAACCGGAAGCGCGCGGCTAAAATGTGCGGTCGCAGATATTCGGGAAGACCGCCGAAGGCTACATATGACCAAGGCTGAACTCATAGAGGCGCTGTCGAACAAGCTTCCGCTCAACAAGGCCGATGCCGAACGCGCAATTAACATCGTGCTCGACGACGTCATCGCCGCGCTGCGCCAGGGCGAGCGTGTGAACATCTCGGGCTTCGGAACGTTTTCAGTATCGGAACGGCAGGCGCGCACTGGCCGCAATCCAAAGACCGGCGAATCGATCGAGATTGCGGCGAGCCGGTCGGCAAAGTTCAAGCCGGGCAAGCAATTGAAGGACTCGCTCAACGAAGGCGTCAGCGCCGCGCCGGCGTCGTCGTCGCCGTCGGCAGGTTCGTGACCGGCTCGCGCGGCCTCGATCAAATAAGTTCAACAGGGCGGCCCGTGTGTTGAAGACGCACGTAGGCGCCCTCCTTTGCCAGGACTTCGGCCGCGGGCGGTTAGCTCAGTGGTAGAGCATCGGCCTTACAAGCCGAGGGTCGTCCGTTCAAACCGGACACCGCCCACCACATATCCCCATACGGAGAGAAGGACTTTAGCGCGACGCGAGACATCACGGCGCGGGCGCGATAGAGGCCAAGTGGCCGTTTTAGTGGCCGTTTGCCCGGCTGTCGGCGCTGTCGGGCTCGGGAGAGGTCGCGGCTTCGGCGCCGACCACGGCAGCCGGTACGAAGACCCGCACGCGCTGGCGGCGGGCGAAATCGGCGATCGCCGGTTCAACCTTGCGGGCGAGCAGAATCATCGAGACGCGCTTGCCGCGGTGCTCCGCGTAGTCGGGATCGGCGCGAAGCAGGGCGCGCGCGTGCATTAACTGCGCGGCGTGCTCATAGACCGCGGTGTTGGTGGCGATGACCAGGTACAGGCGGCTAGAGGTCCACGCCATGCCAGTCACGCGCGGCTCGAAACTTTTGAGTGCGCGGCGTTGCCAGTCTGCCTTCCCTTCGGCGAACTGAAACCCGTCCGGCGTCCAAAAGCGAGGCTCGATCCGGTATGCGGCGCGCGGCAAGATGCGCTCGCGCCATATCCTGAAGCGGACAGCCATCGCGGGGTTGCCGCTCAAGTTCGCCGGCGTCGCGGTTCCATTCATAGGCACTCTCCGGGCTATTTTCTACGGCACGGGCTGTCAAGCAGGGGGAGTCGAGCTGAGGCGAGGAGGGGAGGAAAATCTCTCGACGGGAAAATCGCGCGGGTGAGAAAGGTTCGAGTAGCGGGCTGGAAAGGGGGACCCCGTCGGCGCGACGGGCAGATGCCGTCAGCGCAGCAAAAAATAGGAATTCCTTGCACAAATCTGTTGGGCTGAAGCCGGTCCGACAATTTCTTTGCAACAGGCTGTTGACAGGAGTGCTGCCAGCCTGTCGCCGGAATGTATACTCGGCGCGACTGGAAGCGGGAACTTGGCGAGCGCGGCGCGGGGCGCGGGAAGCCACGATCCGCCGGCGGCCGAACCGCTGAATCGAGCGATCGCGTGCAACACTCGCCGACGTGGTGAGCAGCGCGGCTCCGCACCGCGACGGGCGCGCGGCTAGCAGAGACGATTCAGCCTTGGTCTAGGTGTTGCCCTGGGCTGCCGAGTGCGGCGCGAGCTGCACTACGGAGCAAGGCGAGCGAGTGAAGCCGTGAAGGGCCGCGGCGAGCGCGAGCAGGGAGCGCGATGAAGACGGTGAGCCGAAAATGCAAAGGGCGCCGTGAGGCCGGCGCCCTTGCGCGCTTCCCCGATCGGCTTAACAATCGGGTCGTCGTGAAACGCTGGCAAAGCTTATCCAGAACCCGACGCCGCGATCCAGCCGGTCGCTTACCTACTCAGTCAGATCGTCGGCGGGGCGATCGCGGCAGTCTCAATCTCGACGCCATAAGAGAGTCCGCGGCGTCCGACGCGCGCCGGATAACTTACACGCCGGCGCGGCGGCGCGCGGCAAGGCAGATCGCGGAGCAGGTTGGCGTGCCCGAGTTTGCGGCTTTCCTGCTCGCGGAGTTCGAGACCTTTCTCGAGGGTCGGCTGTTTGTTCGCTGCGTCGCGGCGGCAGGCGACGCGCTGGAACCCACGCCCAGGGCGCTCGCCGGGGCGCTCGGCTCGCGCCACGTGACGGCCGCGCGTAAGGTCGAGATACGCGAGGAGCTTCGAGTACGGAAACTTGCGCGACGGCTGAGGGGGCCGGGCCAAACGGTGGGCGATCCCGAAGTTGCGGACTACGTGACGTTCCTGGTTTTGCGCCTGCAAAGGGCGCGCGGCGGCCGGCATCTGAGCGACTACCAACCCGTGGCTCGCTTCCTGAGCGCGCCCGCCGCGGGCATCAAACTCAATCCGCGCCAAGTCCGCAACCTGGTCGCCCGCACCAGGGCGCAAGTGCTGGCCGTGATCCGCGACTGGCCGCAGAACACCATCACGGTTGAGCACGCTGGCGGCCGCTACGTGCCTTCCGATCCCGCCCTGCTGCCGTCACCACATCTCCTGAGCGACGATCCGCGCGAATGGCCCTTCGACAAGATGGCGGTGTTCAAGCTGTACCCGAACACGTCCGAGCTGCTCCTAAAGTTGCGAGCGAGCGAGTTCGAGGCGCGCCGCGGCGTCCGCATCTCCCCGATGACACAGAATTAAACCCCGAGTAGGCCAGCAAACGGGGTGTACGTCGTCAGAACCTTTTGGACAAGTCAGCAATCGATTTAAGAGAGGATCTGGCCCATCTGGGTTGAGGTTGAGGCTGCAGTTGAGTAGTGCAGCCGGCGACGTTGGTCGAGGGTCTGCTGCCT